>Ga0114939_10001098_pt1 | contig 21820 bp, 21 predicted proteins | sample AshMeaCrysSpring_FD_87196 | JGI IMG/M metagenome (GOLD analysis project Ga0114939, IMG submission 87196) | Groundwater microbial communities from Big Spring, Nevada to study Microbial Dark Matter (Phase II) - Ash Meadows Crystal Spring | ecosystem: Environmental > Aquatic > Deep subsurface >...
GACAACGCCGTTCCCCAACGGCTACCAACTACTTTCAGGGGACTTAACCCCAAGCCTTGATTGACTGGTTGATCCCAGACCATCAAGCGCAGGGAACTGCGATCGCCAATCACATTGTGGAGACGAAGGGAACGCAAATTAGAATTGACCCCGTATAACTGACTAGCAGCTTTGGCATTCAGACTACCAGATTTCCCCACAGTAAAGCCAAACTGTTCCCAATATTGAATCAGGGTAGCTTCATCCTCTGCTGTTAAACCGATGACCAGTTCGTAGACGCCGTTGCTGTTATGTGTTTCTTCTATCATGTGTATATCAACATAAATAGGACTTACGCAAAATACCTCTCAAACTCTTATTCCTTCGTGCCCTTCGCTTCTTCGTGGTTCCATTATTCCGTAGTTCGTGCGTACTCAAATTTGCTCTATCCCCTTGAGCCACGCAATCACATCCCCTGCAGCCTGTTGCTCAAAACCCGCAAAGTCATGACCGCACCCCTCGTACCAGATAATGTTTGTCAGTTTTGAGCGAGTAGCAGCCGCTTGTAGCTGATTTAAGCGTTCCCGGTCGTTGAAAAAATCGTTACTACCGCATAGCATCAAAATCGGAATTTCTATGTCGGCAATTGTCTTGAGATTGACAGTATCAGCTTCCGGACCCGACCACGACAGCCAAGATTGGGGACGGTGGGGAGAGAGCATCCACTGATAAGGCGGTTTACCAATTAAACCCTCATCCCCACATCCTGCTTGAACGGCTTGTTTGGCTTCTGCAACCAGACTGTTGTAGACATCACTACCAATATGTTTCTCCAGCCAGTCCGGACAGTCGCGGGTAGGAGCCATATGAACCAGAGCAATAACATTTGGGTGGCGGCTAAAGCTCTGGTAGCGCATGATGCTATTGCTCCCCAAACTTTGTCCGCTGAGGACTATGCGAGTATAGCCACGGTTTACCAGTAACTCCACAAAGGCGTTGATATCATCTATATCCATGTCTGCGGTTGCTTGCAGACTTCCACCATAGCCACTACGGCGAAGTTCTATCACCATCGCGGCTATGGACTGTTGGTTGTAAACCTCCGCTAGCTGAGCGAATAAAGGTTCTGTTATCGGTGTCCCAGTTTTACCTCTGACATGCAGCACTGCAGTTTTATTGACTCGGCTATTGCTGGTTTCCCAGAGAAGTCCGACTAAATTGCTGCCGTCACTGGTTTGAACCGTGACTATCTCCAGTGGTTGTGTAACATCTGATTTTACCAACTGAAACTCACCACCAACCGATGATTTCAGCTTACTTACCCAGTCTGGAAATATAGCTAGTAAATTCGCCTCATCATCCACAGGAACGGCGTTTTTACTAACAGTTTCCTCGTGTTTACTGTCAACTACTAGCACCGGAGTTGATAAGCCCTCCAGGGACAGAGAAATTCTGGTATCAGCATTTTCACCCCACCAAGCTAACCACGCTTCAAAAGACTGATAAATTAGTAGGTGTCCCCCATCCGCAGTCTTGATAGTTAAATCAACCCAGTATTTACCTTCAGGTGTTTGTATGACTTCTGTTTCTGACTGATCCGCCAGAGCAAAATATCTCTCTTGGCCGATGGCATTTTGCAGCCAAGGTGCTAAGTCCCCGAAAGGATGAATTAAAACCATACCCTTGACGCGGCTATCCTGGGTTTGGCACTGATATCTAACAGCACTTAATGCCCCTATTTCCTCACCAACGAGGATGATGTCCCTGACTCCGTAACTGTGAAAGTATTCCACCCCACGACTGATATCAGCGATATCGTCATCAGGAAGTGCATTCATTTGACCTTCCACACCACGACGTCCGATTCCCAGGCTGATAAACACAAACCCTTGACTTGCAAATGCTGAACCTAGGGAACAAGCAACAGGTGAGTAAGGATAACCATTCCAGCCGTGCAAGTAGATGACACCTATTCCTTGTGTTGGCTGTGGTGGCGAAACTGGCTGAAACAGAATCGAGCAAGGTAAGCGTTGTACATAGGGCTTACTTAGCTCGTTCTTAGATAAGAGTAACAAATATGTGGTAAACATTTTCCCGCCAATAGTAAAAATTTGGATGTCACGAAGCAACCACGGTATCTACAGGGTGAAATAGTTCCAGTGTCAGGGAAGAAAACGCTCCCGTATCGTCATAATTGGCAATAATTTGTTGCATTTCTTCAGGTTTAACCAACCAATTCACTACTAACAAAAAAGGAGTACCAATGTTGATTTGGCTGGGACAACTGATAGAAACTCCGTCAGGTAAAAAGAAATTTTTGTGTCGTTCCCAATCCCAATGTAGCTGTGTGGGTATAGGTTGAGAAATTTGTAAATCAGGAGTAATAGTAATAGCGGTTCCTTGCCAATTACCGCTTAAATTTCGCTCAGGTAATTGATTAAGTTCACCTGACCAGTATTTACTAGGAAAACCCGTAGCATCTTCGCGGATATTTGCCGTGCGGAACAAATTACCGCTGTCATCATAAACGATACCTACACTATGTCTTAATTTCTCCGATTTGAAAAATATTTCAACGGCAAAAAACGAACCTGTCTTTAACTGTTTTGTCACCCACGCAGCATGTCCGGAGCTAAAGAAAAGCCCTCGCATTATATTATTTTGCGGGTGATACATGCCATCAGCTAAGCTATTCGATTGCTGATTGTATTCCCAACTATGCTCTAATTTTCTGCCGTCAGCGTAAGTAGAGTAATTGGTTTGGGCTATTTCTGTTTTTTCGGGATTACCCCGAAAGCTTCTGATACTTTGAAATGATTCTTGGACATCTCCTTGGGGAGTATATCTTGTCCAAATCCCATGCCAATCATGTAAATGGTGAGTCGTGAAATTCTGCCAATTTTGGTCTTGTAAATCCATATAATTCACCTAAGATTATTAAATTTTGAGTCTAGGTTTACCGAAAACATGTAGCCAAATATATAAAAATCAACCTTCAGTTTCGAGCTTGTGCAATAGTTCCAAGGTCACGCCCAACAAAGCGCCAGACTCATCATATTTGACGCTCATTTGTTGCAGATAAGAGGGTGCCACCAACCAATTAGCTAAGATAGTAAAACTCTCGCCAATACAGATTTTTTCTGGGTAAAATAGCGAAATTTCGTCAGGAAAAAATACAGATTGGTTCCCCTCTCTAGAGAATTGCTGTTGAGTTGAAATAGCGGTAGAAACCTGTAAATCTGGTGTCATGGTCATTGAAGTGCCTTGCCAATTACCGTTAATATGTCGCTCAGGCAACAAATTGAGTTCACCTGACCAGTATTGACTAGGAAAGCCAGTAGCGTCTTCCCGAACACTCGCCGTCCTGCTTAAGCTACCGCTTTGATTATAAACTGCGATCGCACTGTTGCGTAACTGCTCGTGCTGGAAAAGAAACTCAACCACAAAAGGTAAGTTCGGTTCTAACTGTTTTTCAGCCGCAACAACACCACCCTGCTCAAAGAAAAAAGACTTAATTATCCCTGGGTTATACTGCCAATGTTTTTCCTGTGTTCTCCCATCAGCATATTTATAACGGTTAACTTGATAAATTTCCGTCTGCTGTGGATTACAGCGGAAGCTTCTAAGACTTTGAAACGATTCTAAAACCTCTCCTTGAGGAGAATACCTTGTCCAAATTCCATACCAGTCTTGCATGTGGTTAGCACAGAAATGCTGCCAGTTTTGATCCTGTACATCCATAAGCAATACAAAAGCCCTCCTGATGATTTAGCCACCTATCGTAGCAAATTCACCAGAATCGGCAACGGATATGATAAGGGATGTAACGAATAGGTTAAGGCATTAATTTAATATAGAGTGCAGATAAATCTGCACGGGTCGCTTTTCCACCCCTGGCTAAAGCCGAGGGGCTACGAAGCTCCCGGATATTTTACGTGTATTCTATATCTGATGGTAACTCAGGGAAAAATCTTCAGAATTAAGAGGTTCTATAGCGATTCAGAGTTGAGTGAAGCACAAATCATCCTAGGGGCACAACAGTGTTGTGCCCTATGGCGCGTACTTGCTAGCATGGTAGAGAGTAGGGTTGAGTACCAAAAATTTCAGGGATTTGCGTTCCGGATAGTAAGCGATCGCTCCACTACAGAGAGCGCAAGTCGCACTATAATCTAACTCCAATGGACGTAACTGGATTCGAACCAGTGACCTCTACGATGTCAACGTAGCGCTCTAACCAACTGAGCTATACGTCCGCAACTTTATTAGTATAACACTTTTTTAAATTTTATCAAACCCCCAAAAGTACTAATTGATAAATTAGAGATATGGTTTTTACGTTTAGTGACCGTTGGTGTCAACCCATAGACATAAGCAGCAATCTCTGCCCATAGACACAATAGAAAGAAATTAGGAACAAATCTCATGTCAGACCTAAATGGCACTTGGCTGGGTACTTATTGGCAAGATGGAATTCCTACCCGGTTTGAAGCCGTCGTGATTCAAAGCGGCAACTCTTTAAGTGGTTCTATTCTAGATGACAGCTATTTGGGAGAAGCTCGATTGAGTGGGGAGGTAATTGGACGTGGTATCAGCTTTACCAAGCGCTACTTGACTTCTTCACCTGAGCCAATCAAATACGTCGGGACCATCTCCGAGGATGAAAACCTGATGCAGGGACAATGGAATATTGGACTGCGGTATTCTGGTAGTTGGGAAGCTCATCGCAGTGGGGAAGCGCTGGTAGCAGATATGGAAGCTCGTTTAGCAGAGCAAATACCCTCAACTATTGGTGTAAATTAACCAATATGCATGGGTGTGTTCACGGCTAAAACCCACCCCTAGTAAGATTTGCAGATGCATTCATCACATAGTGATGTCACTTGGGTGACTAATGACTAATGACTAAAGAACAAATTTTGCAATGGTTGCAAACATTTGCAACGGTACTAGCAGAGAACAAAGAATATTTAACACAATTAGATGCAGCCATCGGTGATGCTGACCACGGCATCAATATGGATCGGGGCTTCAAAAAAGCGATCGCTCAGTTACCCACCGTTGCAGATCGAGATATCGGTAGCATCTTGAAAACCGTAAGTATGACATTGATTTCCAGCGTCGGTGGTGCCAGCGGTCCCCTTTATGGCACTCTGTTTTTACGAGCAAGTACAGCAGTAGGAAATAAACAGGAACTGACGGAACAGGATATGCTGAAGTTGCTGCAAGCAGGATTAGATGGGGTTCTCCAGCGGGGTAAAGCGCGACTGGGAGACAAAACAATGGTGGATGCTTTAACTCGATCTGTTACGGCTTTTGAGCAAGCTGTGGCTGAGGGTAAGGATATGCTAGAGGCAATGCAACAAGCAGTAGCAGCGGCGGAGCTAGGAATGAAGGATACTATACCGATGCTAGCAAAGAAAGGTCGCGCTAGTTACCTGGGAGAACGCAGCATCGGACATCAAGACCCAGGATCGACTTCTGTTTATTTAATGTTGCATTGTTTGTTGGGAGTCCTGAGTGATAAGTGTAGGGGTGGGGAAACCCCACCCGCTTGAATTATTTTCTCTTGTTACCATGCTCTGCGTGGTAATACAGCCTCAGAGGCTCCGTCTCCTGCTAAAGTTTTCCTATGCTCTGCATGGAAAAGAGAAAACTGTACGGGAGGTGGAACCTCCCCTAACTAGTTCCCAGGTTCAACCTGGGAACTAGTTAGGAAAAACTCACCACTCAAGATTGCTCTGTAGGCGTCAATTTAATCGTCGGATCTGGCATAAAACTGTAGCGCAGGTAAGTTCCCACTCCTACAAACAAGATAATAACAACCGCACCAATTCCGATAGGACTGGGAAGCCAGAATACCACATCAATGTGATTTAATTGCCCTGGAATCAACTGCCAAACTAATTGTTTACCATCATTCCTACTTTCAGGTTGGAGAACATTTTCTGATTCTTCTTCTACCAGCTTCGCACCCCAAGGAGTGTTGAGGGTAAATTCTAAATCTAAAACGGAACCAGGATTAACTAAGACGTTATTGTCAGTAGCAATCAGAGAGAGGGAACGCAAATCTAAGTCATAAATTAAGCGATTTCTCTCAAGCAGTAAAAAATTATTTTGATTGACAATTAAATTTGATTCAATTTTTGGTAGTTCGCTCTCAACTTGAGCATTATTTCCCTGAACTTTTTTAGGGTTTTGAGGTTTGAAAAAGTCATTAAATTTGACTTGTAATTCCTTACCATTATTGAAGGGAATACGAACAGCAATTTCTTCGCTTGACATCCGCAAAGTTTTGCCTTGCAATTTGCGGGCACGCCGTTCGATACTATTTAACCATTCACTAGCCGAGTCGCCACTAAAACTTACTAGCCGTTCTCCCAATTTAATATGCTGGACTATAGTGCCGTGGTTGGGACTGTCAAAATTCACCCCCAGATCGTAGTTGACACAACCTGACAGCAGTAGGGAAGCAAATAGTATCACCCAGACAAACCGCGATCGCTGCCAAATACCCCTGATAAAATTTGGGATTTTAGATTTAAGATTGGGGATTTTTGTAGAACCGCGATTCATGGTATTTCTACTGTTTCTTAAACCCGATGTTTTGTTTACCATAATCTATTCCCAAAGTCAACTATCTCATACACTAGCCCAAATCAAGCCACCCAAGATGAAAGCGCTGATGAGCAGTGCCACCCAGATAAAGCGATTATCTCTGGTATTGACCTGGCTCAAGTCAATAGGTTCTGGTTGAGGGGGCTTTTTTGGCTCTGAAGGTTTGCTGGTGTTATTAACAGCGAAACGGCTTTTAGTTTCATTGTCTGACAAAGTTGCCAAATCGGGAATTTGCGTCATCCATTCCGCCGGTCGCTTGAGTTGGGGGGCTTCTAAGATATAAAGCAAGCGTCGCGCTTGTTTATTAGTTTCAGCGTGGGGATGGCGTTTGAGTTGTTGACACAGGGAGATAGCCTCCTGTTGGCGTCCGGCGGCTTGATATGCTGTTACCAGCCAAATCTGTACTTCACCTCCCAAGCGCGTGTTACGTACCAGCAGAGCGCTTGCTTTTTCGAGATGTTCGACGGATTCGCGGTATTGACCCCTTTCAAAGGCTTCTCTCCCTGCTTGGTACTCACGTTTAGCAATTTCTAAGGTTTCTGCACTGGTCATGGGTCGTTAGTCATTAGTCATTAGTTATTAGTCATTAGTCAGCAAAGGACAAATGACAATCAAGTGCCGAGAGTAACGTCAAATTAGACGAACTTTTAAAATTTTAACGAAGACTAACAAATCCCCGACTGCTTGAAGAAGTCGGGGAGCTAACTCCCCACACATGTTCAGTTTCTAACTTTTTCTGGGTAGGATTCCATAATCCACAACAGAAATTTGGCAATTTAACTGAGAAACTCGGAAGCGATGATCATCGAACCAATACCAGTATCGGTAAAGATTTCCAATAGCAGAGCATGGGGAATGCGACCATCGATGATATGAGCAGCTTTCACACCTTGAGCAAGAGAGCGGACACAACAATTTACTTTCGGAATCATCCCACCGGCAACAATACCAGTGTCAATTAACCGGCGAGCTTCTTGAATATCTAGTTTGTGAATTAGGGTGGAAGTATCTTTGTAATCTCGTAAAATCCCGGCGGTATCAGTGAGCAGAATTAATTTCTCTGCACCAAGGGCGGCTGCGATTTCTCCGGCTACAGTATCAGCATTAATGTTATATGATTGACCAGACTCATCAGCAGCGACACTGGAAACTACGGGAATGTAGCCATTTTTAACCAGTGTATCGATTAGTTTGATATTCACGCTGCTGACTTCACCTACAAAGCCAATATCGTCTTGACCTTGGGGACGGGCTGTAATTAAGTTGCCATCTTTACCGCACAGTCCCACCGCTGAACCACCAGCATGGTTAATCATGGCAACAATTTCTTTATTTACCCGACCCCCTAATACCATTTCCACTACTTCCATAGTCGGGGCGTCAGTTACCCGCAAGCCGTCTTTAAATTGTGGCTCAATGTTGAGTTTACCCAACCAGGTGTTAATTTCCGGACCACCTCCATGTACCACCACTGGTCGCAGTCCGACACAGGCGAGAAATACAATGTCGCGGATGACTTTATCTTTGAGGGTGCTATCTTTCATCGCTGCACCACCGTATTTCACAACGATGGTGCGACCGGAAAACTGCTGAATGTAAGGCAGAGCTTCGCTGAGTACTCTTACACGGGTGGCTTCTGCTTGCCTGATATATTCGCTATCTTGAATAATCATGGGGTAGCCTTTTAGACAGAAAAATTACTTAGTGCAGTGTAAAGGACTTTGACACTAGTAACAATAGTTGTAATGCATAAATTGCAACTCGTGCTTCATATATCAGAAATTTTTTAACCCAACATTAAGAATAAAGCATAAGTCAGGTTAAGTTTTGCTTATCAGTAAGATTTGAGTATTTTATGTTTTATCGGTGTTGTGTGCGATCGCATCGTTAACAACCCATAATTTATTTTCTTGCCTTGATGGAAGCAATGTAGCACTGATGTCCATGTAATGGAGCCAGACCCTAGGTAATCCTTACACCTCAAATATAACAACAGAGTTTTGCTCAACAAACTAGATACCACAAACTTCAGCAATTGATGTCGCAACCCCTAGAAGACGGTCAAGATTTTCCTGCACCGGATGATACCCCTCCCATTTTGGATGATATCAGACATTGGGTGAAAACTGACCCCGATGGACAGTTACGCCGCATCCACATTAGAAATCATCCAGAAATCACTGCTCAAGTAATAATATTACGCCGATTACCTCCAGAAACTAGCTGGAAAGATTTATCAACAGAATTTGGAATTTCACTTTCTACTTTAAGCAATTTCTATCAAACAAGATGCATTCCCCTATTACGAAACTTTGGCGAATCACAAGGATATTTATAGCAGAAGCAGGTTTCAGCTATTAAATAGTAGACAAACCATAGCTACCTAAAGCCGCCTTTTCATCAATAATTTATCTTTGTATTTTCCGGAAATAAAGCTGTGTGTAACAACAAAAATGTAAATTTATATTCGTAGTAAGCACTATAGTGCTTACTACAAACATAATTTCAGTCTTATCTTCTTTGCGCCTTTAGTCCTTTGCGTGAGATAAAAAAATCGATAATCTCCTACTCATCATGACAAGCCAAACAATTAACCCCCAAAATTCATCTTTAACACTACCAATCACCAAGACAGCACGTCAAATTTCTGAACAATTTGCTCAACAGCAAGCCACACCAGAAAAAGCTGAACAAGTCCGCTTAAATACTCTAGCTGTGTTGTTGGTAAATGATTATTTACAGATGATGGAGATTCCTACCGATTTACAAGCTAGTGATAGTTGGAATGCAGCAGTCAGGTTTTGTTCTGATCTGGCTGATTTAGAAATTATCGGCATGGGAAAATTAGAATGTCGTCCCATGAAAGCTAACCAATCAACTTAGTTGATAGATACTGACAGAGGTTGAGAAGTGGGTAAGCTGATGTTAGCGGTATGGTGCTACCTGTACCTTGGCATCCTACAGCTATTCCTGGTAATTCTTTCCCAGAAAATGCCAAGAAACTTTGGGGTGGAACTGTCAATTGGCGGACTGCTACTTCTTATGATGCTGTAATTGCTATTGCTAAGGCTTTAGAAACCAGTAACAACCGTAAAGAATTGCAAAAAACCTTGCATAATCCAAACTTTTATGCTCATGGTGCTACAGGCAATATTCAGTTTTTGCCATCAGGTGATAGAAAGCATGAATCAATAAAATTAGTTAAAATTCAACGTAATAGCAAGTTTTCTAGCGGTTATGATTTTGCACCTATAAATGAGGGTGTGTTAAGACAGTAGTATTCCTATAGCGGTTCCTAAGCAACTGAAGTAGGCTCAAATCTTTGTGACCAAGCGTAGTAGCTTATGAATAGTACCTCACCTGGTCGAGAACCGCTATATATCAATCCCAAATACATATCAATCCCAAATACAAAATTAAATTACCAATGCAATATCGCACTGATAATAGAAGCAGAAACCGAGACATATTTCGATATATATCATTAGCAATTACCGCCATTGTTCTGCTGACATTGTTTTTTGCGCCATCTGGTAAAACCCTGATTTCGGGAGATGTTCAGGTTTCCCCACAACAAATCACACAAATTCAACCTATTGAACTAAAACGCCAACTTATTGGTGCTTTAAGCATTGATGTGACAGCCAAGATACCAAATAATCAATGGCTAACTTACGAAATTCAACTAACAGATAACCAAGGAAAATTACTAGCAGGTGGACTGAAACAAGCTTGGCATGAATCAGGGACTTGGTATGAAGAAGGAGAGTCAGGTTCCTGGCAAGAAGATGATTTACAAGCAGGGTTAGATGTCCGTGCCCAGCAACCAGAACAAGTTACCATTGGTTTGGCGGTGCTAGATTACACAGATACTTCTGGTAAAGACATCAACCAGCCTGTATCATTTAATCTCAAAGTCCGTAATGGAGTTGTGGATACCCGCTACCTCTGGCCGGGTATCATAGGTACGATAATTCTGACATGGTTGTCGTTTAAAGCTACTCCCGGCTCAATACTTACCAAAATCTTTGCTGTCTTGATTGCGATCATTGCCATTGTCACTATTACTCAATGTTTGACTCCGCAATCAGCGTTAGTTTTACGACAAGAAGACCTGCAAAATTACTGGGCACGTAGTGGTACAGAATTATCCGGGAATTACACCCGTGGTATTTGGATACCATTACCATCAGTCCGCCAGTCCTACGAAGATTTTCAAGGCGGTGGTCCGGGAGCAGGAAAGTAGGAGAGAGCTACAGGCGATCGCTCATCAAACCCCCCGACAAGTTACGAAATTCGATATAGGTTAAAGAGTGATTGAAAAACAACCAAAGGGTCATTTAACCCGGCGTCAACGCTACCTATTATTACTAACAGCAGCAGTGTCTTCCAGTTGCGGGTTGGCGGTGGAATTGCTGCTGGGAACCCTTGCTAGTTACCTAGTAGGAAATCAAGCACTAGCCTATGGGGTAGCAGTGGGAGGTTTTTTAGCAGCGATGGGTGGAGGTGCTTATCTCAGCCGGTTTGTCGCCACCTCGGAAGGCGATATCATCCACGAACAGCACTCCTTACTGACGGCTTTTGTGTGGGTGGAATTACTGATTGCACCCATGAGTGCCTTGTTACCTATGGCACTATTTGCCCTGTTTGTCATTGAGGGACCATTCTGGATTGGGCTATTCCTAGCAACCCTGATCCTCGGCGTCTTAGCAGGGATGGAATTACCCTTGCTGACGCGACTCCTGGAAATGGATGAGGGGGTGCGGGATGCCCTTGCTGGGGCACTAGCGCTAGACTATCTCGGTGCCTTGGTCGGTTCCCTACTCTTTCCCATCCTACTTTTACCCACCTTGGGATTATTTCCCTCCGCCGCCGTCATTGGTGCATTACCAGCCTTGATGGTTGTCTTTCTAGGGCGCTGTTTTCCCCAGTTGCGCTTCTGGAAACCTTGGGGCTTGATATTAAGTATTTTGCTGTGCGCTTTAGCACCCTTCACCATCCCCATCAGCGATAAATTGGAAAATACCCTCTACAAAGCCCCAGTTGTCACCCGTATCCAGTCCCCGTACCAGCGCATCGTCCTCACCCGTCGGGGAACAGATGTGCGTCTGTTCTTGGATGGCGACTTGCAATTTTCCACCCGTGATGAGTACCGTTACCATGAAGCGCTAGTGCATCCGGCGATGAGCGTCAATCATACCTCACCTAACCCCACTTTGCGCCACGTCTTGTTGATGGGTGCAGGGGATGGTCTAGCGCTACGGGAAGTGCTGAAATGGCAAGATGTGGAAAGGGTGGTATTAATTGACCTAGATAGAGAAGTTGTGAAATTGGCAAGCCATCACCCGTTTTTGGTGCGAACCAACGCGGGAGCATTTACAGACCCTCGTGTCCAGGTAATCCAGGCAGACGCTTTCAAGGCTGTACCTGATTTAAAAGAAAGCTTCGATGTAATTATTGCTGACTTTCCCGACCCCGATCGCGATGCCATTGCTAAGTTATATGCTCAGGGTTTTTACCAGCGTTTATTGTATCGACTAAAACCGAATGGCGTACTAGTAACCCAAGCATCTAGTCCCTTTTTCGCCCCTCGTGCTTTCGCCTGCGTTGTCGAAACCATCAAATCTATTGGTCTAAATACATACCCTTATGTTATTGATGTACCGAGCTTTGGTCCCTGGGGTTTTGTGTTAGCAACCCAGTCAGAAATTCAACCCACAAAACTTGAACTACCACCAATTTCTACCCGCTTTTTAAATCAGCCAATATTACAACAAATATTCACTCTCCCCAAAGATATTCAACTAGGAAACGTAGAAATTAACCGTCTCTCCCATCCAGTCATTGTGCGTTACCAAGTAGATGCTCGTTGGGAATAATATGACTAATGACTATTGACTAATAACAAAAAATGTTAACACTAATTTGGTTAGCAATTGGGGTAATAATAATTGTTTCCATAATTTTAGTGTGGGAACAACAGGGAAATATTCTCCCATTTAGACAAAACGAAGCTTTGTCACCCCGGTATCGGAATGTTTTTAACCTCCAACTGGGGGATATTGTCCAATATGAAGGTGTAGATTGGGTAGTGGAAGGAAAGCTAACCTATAGCGATGGTGACACCTGGTTAGAATACCTTCTTCAAGATGGTGATAATATTCGCTGGTTATCAGCAGAAGAAGATGACTGGATAGAAGTTCAATGGTTAGAAATATGTACAGAATTAGAGATTAGCGGTAAACCTCCATCTCATTTAACCCTAGGGGACATAACTTACAAACTAGCAGAGTCTGGTACTGCTAAAATGACCCGTCTGGGTAACACCTTCAACCGTCAAACTCAATATTGCCAATACTTTGATTATAAAGGTAAGGGAAATCATGTCTTGTCTGTCGAAATTTGGGATGGAGATATTGAAGTAACTATTGGACAACGTATTTCCCCCAGTTCTCTCTCCCTTCTCCCCGGTGACGGACGACGAGTTTACAATGACTAAGCAAATTTTAAATTATCAATGATTATCGATTTCTGGGAAATTGAACCACAGATGAACACAGATAAACACTTCTGGAATTATCTGTGTGCATCTGTGTTTATCTGTGGTTAATTACTCAAAAATGTTCAAAACAATCTACAATCCTAAATCCCACATTGAAAAACCATCTAAAATCCCATCATTTTTCTGCCATTCTTACTGCTTCTGAGAAAGTATATATCTGGAAGGAAGACGATTTTATCCACATGCTTAAAGATGTAGTAGAACGGGCTGGATTAACAACTGTTGGAGAATTAGCATTTACCTTTCAACCTCAAGGAATCTCCGCAGTAGTTTTATTAGAAGAATCCCACGTTGCTCTGCACTTTTGGCCGGAAAAAGGTAAAGTAACAGTTGATATTCATGTTTGCGACTATCAGCAGAGTAATAAATTGAAAGCTGAAAATCTTGCCCAACTTTTAGAGATGGAGATAAGCGGTAGTACTAGTCAGTGGAATTATCTTTACTGTCAAGAATAGGGCAGCGGATAGGTAGCGGATGTAGCGGATGATTAAGTCTGAAAGCATCGCCTCTGTACGTATACTGCTGAAAGTGCAACTCAGCACTCTGTCTAGTACGGGTTACGATTTTGTACCCATTAATTAAGTCTCGCGCAAAGACGCAAAGAACGCAAAGAAATATTTAGCGTCTTGATGCGAAACTTTAATTCGGGGGAGACTGAGGCTTCTTCAACACGCTAGGAATAGCTTCTAGGACTCGTTGAGTAATTTGTTCTGGTGTCTGGTCTTCGCTGATAGTGATACGTAAGTCAGCTTGGGAATACATCGGTTGACGCTGTAGGAAGAGCGATCGCAATTTCTCCTTGGGGTCAACATCCTGCAATAATGGTCTTGAGCTATCCTCTGCTAATCTGGCATACAGTAACTCCACGGGAACATCCAGCCAAACTACCAAACCCTGTTGTAAATAGCTCCAGTTTTCTGGTTTCATCACAATTCCCCCACCAGTAGCTATACACAACTTTGTATAAACAGAAACTTGTCCTAGCACCTGAGTTTCTAGCTGACGAAACGCGGTTTCCCCTTCTTCAGCGAAGATTTCACTAATCGATTTTCCGGCTGCTGTTTCGATGATTTCATCAGTATCTACAAACCTGTAACCTAGTTCAGTAGCGAGTAAGCGTCCTACTGTTGTCTTACCAGCACCCATCATCCCGACTAAGTACAGGCTTACTCCTTGTAATAAATTTTTCACCCTATGTTACATCTCCGCGTTTAACAGCGTTTCTCTAATATAATTCTTAAGTTGCACTTCAAAAAGTGTATTATCCATTGACGGTTCTATGTGTGTTTCTTGATTGGTTTTCAAGTTTTGTTCAATTAATCTTTCAGCGATATACTCCATCATTACAGGCGTTGGGATAAAATTATTTGCCTGTCTGGCAATCAGGCAGCGTCTTTGTAATAACTCCATTGCTTCTAATATCAATCTTTGTGAAACTCGTGGTACAATGTCTTTTTGCAATTTATTTACTGATACAAAATCTTGATTCACTGCCAGCCAACAGAGAATTTGCTTTTCTAAATCAGATAAGCGATTGAATTGTTGGTCTAAAACATCACGAATATCTCCAAATACCAAAGTTCCTTGTTCCAAAAAATCATGAATATTACCGCCAAATAATTCTTGAATAGTAGTAGCAACTAATTTCACAAATAATGGATTGCCAGAATAGCACTTAATTAATTCTTTAGCTATAGGGGCTAAGGATTGGGTAAAGCCTTTTGTTCTCAGGATTTCCCAGCTTTCTGAGTTACCTAAACCAGATAATTTCAACGAGCGAACAGGTAAATTTTCACCTTCAAAAGAGCTAATTTCTGGTGGTTTTTCTCGACTAGTTAGTAGCAAACAACTCTGGTGACGAGAATCTCCCAATCTCCTAATCAGTTCACCATAAACTTCATAACCTGGACGATAACGAATCTGTGGGAGAATATAATTAGCTTTGTTTTTACTAATATCTAGATTATCTGCTGGTGTTTGTTCCTCGTTACTGTCCAAAATTGAGTCAAAACAATCTAAAATAATCAGACAGCGTGAAGAGCGTAACGCGGCAAGTAATTGAGAAATACTATAACTAACAGTGGTAGATAAACTAATATCGGTTTGCGGGGATAAAAATTCCAGGAGTTGCTCTAGAATAACCTCTAAGGTCGGGGCTAAACGGAGCGATCGCCAAATAACATAATCAAATTGTAATTGAATCTGTTCTGCCAGCTTGATTGATAAAGCAGATTTACCAATCCCACCCATGCCTAACAGTACCACTAATCGACAGCGGTCTGTGACAATCCATTTTTTTAATTTCTCTAGCTCTTGCTTGCGCCCATAAAACAGACTAGCATCAGTTGCTTCCCCCCAATCTTGTTTTTTGGCAGATTTATCAGCTATCACATGATTGCTGATAAAATTATCACTTATGGGTTGCTGGTTAACTGCACTTTGATGAGCAGAATTTTTTTTATAACCTGCTTTTTCTAATAGATGAGTCACACGACTCCAATTTTTAATTTTGACTAGATTACCTGCATAATTACTGAGCATCTCCTCCATGTATTTGTATAATCCGTTAGATAAATAGACTCTCACGGTACTGCTACTGCGACTTTGATACACAGTATCAGCAATTTCTCCTGGACTATAACCACAAAGCAAACCTCTGAGAAATTTTTTTTCAACTGGGGTGAGTCCTTTACCCTTTGCGGTCGCTAAGTCTATGTATAATTTTTCTAGATTCCAATTATTTCTAGCTTCTATAAATTCTTCTTCTATGTTATTAGAATTAAATGTCATCCCTCTTATTGAATTGAAGTAACTAGGGCTACATTCTACCTAAACAATCGTAAAGATTTAGTAAATAAATCTTGAATTTCTAACGAATTTAATAACAATTGTTAGGTGACTATTTGCAAGGTACTTCAGTATCTTTAGGCTTAACCCAAAGTTTATAGAATTTCAACGAAACTTTATTAAAGTGCCGCTAGTCAATACAATTGATATTGAATTGTGTAATTCTCGCACTACATTTACTCTGTCTGAGCGACAGTGTTCAGTGTTTGCATCTTTGGAGTTCACTTGAGCGTCCCTATCCACCAGGTGTTGTATCTGAGGTTTACATGTTATGACTCGGATTCGTGATGTTGTCCAAATGGCTCTTAGTACAGGTTATTTAACGGTAGATGCCGAAAATCAACTGCGACAGTTACTCGCTCAAACCTATGAGCAAGAAGATTTTAATGCATTTATGAGTTTGCAAGAAGCAGCTATGAGCGGTAAAGTCAGGCAAGAGTCTCGTGAACGTCTAAAATACTTAGCTGTTCAGAAGTTACATTCCCAAACTGTGGAAAAATTACGTTCCCTGTCTTGTGAGAATTTAACAGCTAGCAAATAAATGCTTATTTACGCGGACGCTCATCTTCCTCAAAAAAATCATCATCTTCATCGTCCAGAAACCCCCAATCGTCATCATTGTGATTGGGCTGATTCGTTTTTGGGGTAGGTTGATTAGTTGAGGGTGGTTTATAAGGAGGGACAATGACCCGATAATCTGCATCATAAATCGATTCAGTCTTCCCCGCGCCGGTATTTTTTGGCTGTTTGTAGCTGTAGGAGTAAACTGAACCAGACTTGTAGGTGTTTTTTGGTGCTTGGGTACGCTCGTAGGAGCGAGCATCTTGGAGAGGTTCCTGTGATGAGGGAGGATTTGGTGTTTTATCGACTGGTTTGGCTTGTGGTTCTTGAAAATCCCAATCATCGTTATTCTTGTTGAAATCCCAATCATCCTCTGGTTCAGGTGTCTCACTAGCGCTAGTACTAGGCTGTGGTTGTGGTGTACTATCAGCGGTTGGTGGGGGTGTAGAGCTTCTATAGGCTGGTTCTTCTTCTCTACGACTACGGCTGCTAGTGTACCTTGGGGGAGAAACTTGTGGTTGGCGCCGTCGCGGTTGCTGTCCAACTGAAAAGTAAGTGGACAATTGAAATAGGCTACTTATCAATAAAGAACTACACACACCCGCGCTAACACTAAACAATATCCACAGCGCTAGAGGTTGCGCTGTAGTCTTGATTCCCAAAAACACTATGGGTAAAGCCGGAGACCAGTTTTGCACTAACAGTAGCGCTAACCCTCCGAACACCATAATTAATAACAGTAGTCGTATGACAGCCATAGTCAGTAGTCACTAGTCATTAGTTTCCAATGCCCTATTCCCCATTCCCTGTTCCCTGTTAAGAGTTCCCTGTTCCCCATTCCCCATTCCCCATTCCCTATTGTGACTCTAACGGCTACCTTCCCAGCGCTGAATCGGGATGCAGTCAATATCTAACTGATCTAAAGCGCGAGCCACTACAAAATCTACCAAATCTTCAATAGTTTGGGGATGATGATACCAAGCAGGAATAGCCGGGACAATTCTGGCTCCCGCTTCTGCTAGTGAGGTTAAGTTCCGCAAGTGAATCAGGCTAAAAGGTGTTTCTCTGGGAACAATCACCAGTTTTCGCCCTTCTTTTAACTGCACATCAGCGGCACGTTCGAGTAAATCGGAACTTAAACCAGATGCTAGCTTAGCAACTGTACTCATGCTACAGGGAATTACCAGCATTCCCAAAGTCCGGAAAGAACCGCTGGCAATATTTGCTCCAACATCACCCCAAGGGTGGCAGTAGAGCTTACCACCTGTTTCTACTCTAGCTTGCTGCCGCCAAAATTGTTCTTGTTGTGCTGGTTCCACAGGCATTCTGATATTATTCTCAGACTGCCAAATCATGTATGAGGATTTGCTAGCAACTAGTTCAATGGCATAGTCAGCTTCTAGAAGAAATTTGATAGCGCGGACAGCGTAAATCAGTCCCGATGCACCTGATATTCCTAAAATTAGTGGCTTAGTGTTATGTTGCACTTGCTAGTTTCGCGTTGCTTAGTTGGATGAAGGATAAGGATTAAGGATTAAGGATGAGGGATTAGGGATGAGGAAACAGTTTATCCCCAGTCCCTAGTTCCTTAATTAATCATCGTCGCCGTAATCGTCTTCCAAGTCGTTGTCTTCCAAGTCGTTGTCTTCCAAGTCGTTGTCTTCCAAGTCATTGTCTAAATAGTAGTCTGCTGGTTCACCATTCCTGACAGCTTTGATATCACCAAAGCCATCATTACCCACCGTCACCAAATCAATTTGCTGACGATAGTAATCGACACTTTTCACTTGGACAGCGACGCGATCGCCTAGTCTATAAGCGGCACGATTTTTCCGACCAAAAAGGGCTTGTTGTCTAGCGCGATACTCGTACCAATCGTCTTTGAGGGAACTGACATGAACCAGTCCTTCCACCCGTAGGAGTCTCCCATCAGCCGGGGAAACTTCAATTTCCACAAAGAAGCCGTAGGATTGGACACCAGTAATTACCCCATTGAACACCTCACCAATACGCTGTTTCATCAGTGAAGCTCTCTGTAGCCCTGCTAAATCAGCTTCGGCTTCTTGCACGTCTTTTTCGCGGTCGTTAATCTGGACAATTACCCGTGCTAAATCACCTTCGATTTCTTCTTGTAAATCTGGTGGCAGAACGTTCCAGGTAATTTGACCGTGACAGGAGGAGTGATGTAGGTTAACCCGTTCTTTAGCACGGGTGGTACGGCGATCGCGTCCTTGCTCAAACACAGCGTGCAATATCCGCTGTATTTGTAAATCTGGGTAACGTCGTAAAGGAGCATGAGCGTGGGTATAACCCTGCCCTAGCGCTAGACCAAAGTGAGGTTGTACCTTAGTGCTATAGGACGCTGGCTTCAGCGTTTCTTGCAACAGGTAGGTTAAGACTTGCTGCGAGTCAGAGTTGGCAAAAATTTTGGTAAACTCTTGATAATCCAAAGGTTGTACCTGTTCTTCTTCCCTTAGTTCCAACTCCACACCTAAATTCTGCGCCAGCTTCATCATGTCCTGAGTATCTTCCGGGTCTGGTGCAGCTTGGACGCGGTAAATAGCGGGTACACCCAAGGCTACCAAATGGCTGGCAATCAATTGATTGGTCAATATCAGCAATTCTGTCAGCAGAGCTTGACCAATGCTGGGAGATAATTCTGCTTCCACCCCTGGATAATCGTTGACGATTACAGCACCCAACATTCCTTCATCACAGAAAAAATCTTGACTGGGGGGTAAATTCAACTCAAAGCTACCTCTAGCGTAACGCTGTGCCTTAATAGATTGACTCAAGGCTGACAGTTGCTGCACAATTGCCACCACTTCGTCTGGTAGGGGACTATCATCAGGATTGGCGACAATAGCTGCTACATCGGCGGTACTCAGTTGCTGGTCTACTTGAATCGCCGCTGGTTGCAGGTCAAATTCTACCACTTGTCCGCTTGACGGGTCGAGGGTAATTAATAAAGACAGGGTTAGGCGTTCCTTCCTGGGTATCAAAGAGCAAAGTTGTTGTACTGACTCTGGTAACATCGGCAGTACTGTTTCTCCCAGATACACTGACCTACCGCGCTTGCAGGCTTCCCGGTCGAGGGCTTCATCCGGCTCTACGTAGTAGGCTACATCAGTAATGTGTACTCCTAACTGCCACTGTCCAGCAGGAGTTTTTTCCAAACTCAAGGCTGTTTCCTGACAATCCGCCCGGTCTGTAGCGATAGTGATGGTGAACAAATTGCGTAAATCTAGCCGCTTTTTCAGTTCTGGTTTACTGATTTTGCTGGGTAAATGAAGCGAGTATTCTCGGACTGCTTCCGGGAAATTACGGGATAAATCATGCTTGCATGTTACCAAATCGATATCAGCCGCAGCTTCAGCATCGCTGCCGAGGATTTGTACTACCTGACCAACAGGAGGATACTGTGCTAAGGGGTAGCGCAACACCTCGACATGGGCTAGGTGGTCAATTGCCTCGTCTAATTGATTCCCATTTTCCTTGATGTCTAGCTCAAATAGTAACCTGTCATCTAGGGGAACAGCCCGGTATTTACTATTTGCTTGCTTGATGCGAGCCAGTAAACTTTGGTTAGCTCGCTCTAAAATTAACTTAACTTCTCCTTCTGGGGAACGACGACGACTACCTTCTTTGAGGACTTTCACCAGTACGCGATCGCCATTCCAAGCATTGCTCAAATGGCTTTCCCGGACGTAGATATCTTCTGAACCCTCGACTTCTTGAATGGCGAAGCAAAAGCCTTTGCTAGAGCAGCGGAGTTTAGCTTCAATTAAGCCCTCTTCATTAATTCGGCGATATTTACCCCGTTCTTTCACCAAAATCCCGATTTTTTCCAGTACTTCTAGGGCAATGTGAAGTTTGTGTAAACTCAGTTCATCTTCGCAACCGAGTTTCTTTTCCAACACTTTGCGAGCAACTAGCTTGTCGTCAGTGAAATTGGCAAGAAGTGTAGCGATTGAAAATTCCATGTAGTGAATCGGCCTTTGGTCAACAAAAATCATTCTGATTGTCTAGTCTGGTTCTTTGTTGGGTACCCTCACGACATCCAGAAACCTGAATGAAATTGCCCAACGCCGGAACACAAAAATTACAAAGTTAACCCTATTTAAAAGTAACTTCCTTAGACAATCACACCAAGCGCACGCCTGATAATAATGGCGCCATAACCCAGAATTTAGGATACCAAGGGTTGGGAAAACGCTTGCTTTTAACAACTCGACAGGCTCCCAAGAGCGTTGTTTAAGGAAATCACAGGTGTAGGATTGCCTCAAGGTCGGTACTTAACGAGTGTTATACTCTGAATTTTTAACTACAAGCAAATGCCGTCTATCCTAGATTGCCACCTCTGTAGAATTAGTAACAGTTAGGTTAACAGCAAGGCAAGCGGTGAGGGCGAACCATACTTTCATATTGTAGATTTACAGCGTACTGTACGAAACCCGCTCTTTCACGGAATTAAAGGATTAAGATGATAAATAATATTGGATTGGTCGTCAAACAGCCTGGCGCTACCCAATACTGACTCCATACAGGACAAATAAACATCTCCAGGTGGCGTTAGTCCCGTCACAATACAACTAAAGACCGTCCTCTCCTCTACCTGACTTGGCTGTTAATATCCAACAAGAACTGTAATTAATGTCTTATGTTGGCGCAATTTCACAACCTCTATCCTACAGGCAGTATCATTTCGGAATTACTGCAAATTCATGAAGGAAAATATCTTGTCCGGGTGGAAGTACACATTGAGGGTGTAAAGCGGGCTACAGGTATGGCGGCAGCGGAAACCCTAGAAATAGCAGAAGATAGGGCGAGAGAGCGTGCGATCGCACTAGTTTTAATTGCACCCAATACTTCTTACCAAACCCAATCACCCGCACCGATTTACGCTTCAGCTTCCCCGACCCCCGACCCCCAACCGGATGAATCAACAGGATTGACAAATACACTAGCAACACAAAATTTCCCGTCTCTACATGGTGCTGATAGACCATTACCCAACTTTGAACCTCCAGAAGAAAACTGGGGTCAACTACCAGACAACCCAACCCTCAAACAGCCCGGTTCATCTGTTAGTTATAGTAATGTCACACAATTTTTACCACGCAAGGGGACTCCCCAAGAGGAAACAAGCCCTGTAACTCAGAAATCAACTGCTGAACCTACAAATCACTCAGATACCATTGCCCAAATCGATGTTCAGATGGAACGTTTAAGCTGGACAACAGAACAAGGACGGGA
>Ga0114939_10001099_pt1 | contig 21816 bp, 22 predicted proteins | sample AshMeaCrysSpring_FD_87196 | JGI IMG/M metagenome (GOLD analysis project Ga0114939, IMG submission 87196) | Groundwater microbial communities from Big Spring, Nevada to study Microbial Dark Matter (Phase II) - Ash Meadows Crystal Spring | ecosystem: Environmental > Aquatic > Deep subsurface >...
GATCGCCTGGTTGAGATCGTCGATCGCGTTGTCGAACTCGCCGAGATTGCTGTAGAGATTCGCGCGGCTGGCATAGATGCGCGGGTTCTTCGTGTCGGTGCGTAGCGCCAGGCTGTAATCCTCGATGGCGCGCCCGGCGTCGCCGCGGAACAGGCGCACCACGATGCCGAGATAGAAGGCGAGCCCGAGGAAGCTGCCGGCGAAGGCGAGGATCGCCGGGACCAGTTCGCCGGAGGCGATCACGGAGCGGAACACGAGCAGCTTGGCGAAGAAGCCCGGGAACGGCGGCAGGCCGGCGAGCGAGAGCACCGTGAAGGCGAGCAGCAGCGCGGCTCCCGGCCGGCGCGCGAACTTGCCGTCGAGCGCCTCCAGACGGTCGTCCTGTTCCGCACCGAGCCGCGCGAAGCTCGCGCAGGCGAGCACCGTGGTGAGCGCGTAGATGCCCGCGTACCAGAGCAGGTCGGTCGAGCGGCTGCCGGTCGTGTCGACGAGCACGAACGCCATGTACCCGGCATGGGCGATCGACGAGTAGGCGAGGAGGCGCCGGAAGCGGGTCTGGCCGAGGGCGGCGAGATTGCCGAAGGCGATCGAGGCGACGGCGAGCACGGTCACTGCGAACGTGACCGCGGTCGGCAGCGGTGCGATCCCGAAGACGCGCACGAGCGCAAGAACGACGGCGACCTTGACCGCCGAGGCCATCACCGCCGTGACCGGCAGTCCCGCGCTCGCGTAGGCGTCGGGCGCCCAGGCGTGGAACGGGAACACCGCCGCCTTGAGGAGCAGGCCGCACAGCACCAGCAGCGCGGCGGCCTGCATCTGCATGCCGCCCGCGGCGAGGGCCGCAGTGAAACGGTCGATGGCGAGCGAGCCGGTGACGCCGTAAGCGAGGGCCACGCCGAACATGAAGAGCGCCGTGCCGACCGCCGACATGAGCAGGTACTTGAACGCCCCCTCCGTCGCCGCGGTGCTGCCGCGGCCGAGCACCATGAGCCCGAACACCGGCAGCGACAGCAGCTCGAGACCGATGAAGAGCACCGCGAAGCCGGCGCTGTCGAGGACGAGCAGCGCGCCGAGCACTGCGCCGGCGGCGAGCAGCCAGAACTTGAAGTCGCCGGGGTCACGGAAGGCAAGCGCGAGGGCGAAGCCGCAGCCGAGCACGATCGCCTTGCCGTAGAGCGCCAGCGCATCGACCCGCACCTCGCCCGGCACGATGGTCGCCGCGTAGCCGGCCCCAGCCTGCTGCAGGGCAATGCCGAGCCCGGCGAGCATGACGGCACCGAAGAGCACCCGCCCCCAGGCGGCACCGACGCGCAGCATCTCGAGCGGCATCAGCGCCACCAGCAGCGCGAACACGAGGTGATCGGGCAGCAGTCCCTGCAGGAAATCAGCGGGCACGATCGGCTCCTGCCACGGTGACCGGGGGCGGTGCCGCTCGCGCGGGATCGGGCGACGCCGACTGCGGCGCGATGCGGACGAGCGCTGCCACGGCGGGTTCGACCTTCGCCATCCACGGCGCCGGCCGCACGCCGACAGCGAGGATGACGAGGACGAGCGGCGCCAGCGCCGCGAGCTCGCGCGCCGAGAGGTCGGGCAGCCGTGCCTGCCCGCGCGCATCGCCGAACACGAGCGCACGCGCGAGGCGCAGCATGTAGGCTGCCCCGAGCACGACGCCGAGCGAGGCGAGGATCGCGGCGAGCAGCAGGCCGCTCCCCGCCGCTGCGCGCCATGACGCGAGGCCGCGCGTGAACGCGCCGAGCAGCACGAGGAACTCCGCCGTGAACGCGCTGGTGAGCGGCAGCGCGAGCGACGCGAGGACGAAGAGCATCGTCACCGCGCCGAGCCGCGGTGCGCGCGTGGCGAGTCCGTCGAGCTGCAGCCAGGCGGTTCCGCAGCGCTGCTCGGCCAGGCCGAGCACGAGGAAGAGGCCCGCCACGATGACGCCGTGGCTGAGCATCTGGAACAGCGCGCCCTGCACGCCGACCGCTGTGAAGCCGAATGCGCCGAGCACGATGTAGCCCATGTGGCTGAGCGAGGCGTAGGCGACGAGGCGCTTGAGGTCGCGCTGCGTGAGGGCCAGCACCGCGCCGTAGAGGATGCTCGTCACCGCGAGCGCGACCATGACCGGCGCCGCCGCGGTGGCTGCATCGGGCGCGAGCGGGATGGCGAGCCGGAGGAATCCGTAGGCGCCCATCTTCGAGAGCACGCCCGCCATGAGCGCCGTGCCGGCCGGCGAGGCCGCGCCGTAGGCGCGCGGCAGCCAGGCATGGAACGGGACGAGCGGGCTCTTGATCGCGCACGCGAGCGCGATCGCCCAGAAGACGAACGACTGTCGGCCCGGGCCGAGCTGCAGGCCCTGCAGCACCGCGAGGTCGAACGACCAGCGGCCGGTCTGCGCACGGCTCTCGGCGCCGAGGACGATCACCGCGGCGAGAAACAGCACGCTGCCCGCCATCGTGTAGACGAAGAACGTGACCGCAGCGCCGCGCCGCCCCTCGCCGCCGAAGACGAGGATCATCAGCGTCATGGGGATCAGTACCGCCTCCCAGGCGACGAACAGGACGACGAGGTCCTGGGCGAGGAAGGTCGCGAGCAGCGCCGCTTCGAGTGCGAGCAGCAGGCTCGCGAAGAGCCGCCCTCGACCCTCGGCCGTCGCCCAGGTGCAGGCGAGCACGACCGGCGCAAGCAGCGCGGTGAGGAGTAGCAGGTAGAGGTTGAAGCCGTCCACCGCGAAGCGCAGGCGGATGCCGAGCGAGTCGAATCCGCCGCCATCGAAAGTGGGCGGGGCGGCCGGCGCGAAGTCGAGGCAGATGCGGCAGGCGAGCGCGAGGATGGCGAGCATCGCGAGCAGCGCGGCGACGCGCGCCCAGCGGCCGAAGAACGGCACCAGCAGCGCGCCGCCGAGCGCGAGCGCGAGGATCGCGGCGAGGTGGCCGGACTCAGCCACGCACCGCCCCCCAGCCGAGCACGGCGACCAGCCCCACGAGCGCGTAGATCAGGTACGCCTGCACGCTCCCGGTCTGCAGGCGGCCGAACCAGCGCGATGCCGCGCGCGCGCCGTCGGCAGGCGCGTCGATGCTGCCGGCGGCGAACGTCCTCTCCGCCGCGTCGAGCACGGTGCGCGATACGCCGTCCACGAGCCGCACGACCGCTGCGTAGACGGCATCGAAGTAGTAGCCGCGCGCGACCAGGGCGCGCGCACCGGAGCCGGGACGAAACAGGTCGGCTTCCGCAGGCGCCTGCGCGCCGTAACGGCGCCAGGCGGCGGCGATGCCGAGGAGCGCGAGCACGACCGCGACCAGCATCAGCCACCACTCGGCGGCGTGCGGGACGTCGGGGCGCGTCGTCGGCTGCCCGAGCACCGGCTCGAGGAAGGCGTAGAAGGGCGCGCCGACGCCGAGCAGCTCGCGCCATGCCGCGGGCATGGCGAGGAAGCCGCCGACGACGGAGCCGAACGCGAGCACGCCGAGCACGACCGACATCGAGGGCGGCGGGTCGTGGAGGTGCTGCGCGTGCGCGGCGTCGATGCGACTGCGACCGAAGAAGGTGAGGAACACGGCGCGAAACACGTAGAACGCGGTGAGGAGCGAGGTCGCCGCGCCGAGGAGCCACAGGAACGGCGAGCCTTGCGGCGCCGCCCATGCCATCCACAGGATCTCGTCCTTGGAGAAGAACCCCGCGAGCGGCGGCAGGCCGCAGAGCGCGAGCGCGGCGGCGAGGAACGCGGCGAAGGTGAACGGCAGGCGCCTTGCGAGCCCGCCCATGCGCCGCATGTCCTCCTCGCCGTGAAGCGCGTGCAGCACGGCACCGGCGCCGAGGAACAGGCACGCCTTGAAGAACGCGTGCGTCGTGAGGTGGAACATGCCGACCGAGAAGGCGCCGAGGCCGCAGGCCATGAACATCAGCCCAATCTGCGACATCGTCGAGTAGGCGAGCACCTTCTTCAGGTTCCACGCGGTCACGCCCATGGTGGCGCCGACGAACGCCGTGATGCCGCCGAGCCAGGCGACGACGAGCATCGCGTCGGGCGCGGCTTCGAACACGACGTGCATGCGCGAGAGCAGATAGACGCCCGCGGTCACCATGGTCGCGGCGTGGATCAGCGCCGAGACCGGCGTCGGACCCGCCATCGCGTCGGGGAGCCAGACGTGCAGGGGGATCTGCGCCGACTTGCCGCACGCCCCGAGCAGGAGCAGGAGCGCGATCAGGGTTGCGGTGCCCGCAGCCGGCGGCGTCGTCGCGAAGAAGCCGTTGACCGACGCGAAGTCGAGCGTGCCGGCGGTGGCCTGGATCAGGAACGCAGCGAGCAGGAACGCGGTGTCGCCGACGCGGTTGACGACGAACGCCTTCAGGCTCGCGGCGGTCTTGGCGCGATCCTCGAACCAGAAACCGATGAGGAGGTAGGACGCGAGCCCCACGCCTTCCCAGCCGAAGAACAGCACCACCAGGTTCCTGCCGAGCGCGAGCAGCAGCATGAAGAACAGGAACAGGTTGAGGTAGGCGAAGTAGCGCGCGTACCCCGGGTCGTCGCGCATGTAGCCGATCGAGTACACGTGGATCAGCGTGCCGATGCCCGTGATCACGAGGCACATCACCGCGGCGAGCGGGTCGAAGTACAGCGCGAAGTCGAGGCGGAACCCGGCGGTCGCGGCCCAGGTCCAGAGCTCGGCGGTGATCGGCGCGCCGCTGGCGCGGAGGTCGAGGAAGAGCAGGCAGACGAGCACGAACGCCGCCGCGGGCAGCGTGCACGCGACGAGCGACACGACCGCTCGCGGCAGGCGGGCACCGAACAGCCCGTTCACGAGGAAACCGAGCAGCGGCAGGGCCGGGAGCAGGGCGAGCCGGTCCATGCGCTAGCCCTTCAGCTCCTCGATCGCCGCGAGGTCGAGCGAGCCGCGCCGCCGCGCGAGCAGCACGAGGAGCGCCATGGCGAGCGCGATCTCGCACGTCACCGCGACGTAGATGAAGAAGGTCATCGCCGCGCCGTCGAGCGTCCGCGTGTGCCACGCACCCGCGACGAAGGCGAGCACGACCGCATTCACCATCACCTCGAGGCTCATGACCACGGCGAGCAGGTTCCGCCGCGCCATGACCCCGAGCAGGCCGACGGCGAACAGCACGGCCGCGAGCGCGACGAGGAGCGAGTAGGTGTCGGTCATTTGTGCTCGCGGATGACCGCCCACGCGGCGATGATGCCCGCGAGCAGCAGCACTGTCGCCAGCTCGAAGTGCAGCCAGTAGTGCCTCATGAAGGCCACCGAGAACGTGGCGAAGGCGAACGACGAAGCCTGGCCCGGCGCGCCCCCGAGCGCGTGCGCCTCTTCTGCGGGCAGGAGCAGCCGCAGCAGCGTCGCCGCGACCAGGACCGACACCACCAGCCCGGGCAGGGCGAGCCGCGAATAGGGGGTGCGATAGGAGGTGTCGCGGTCGTCGAGCAGCATGATGGTGTACACCATGAACACCATCACCGCGCCGACGTAGATCAGCACCTGGAAAAGCGCCACGACGTCCACGCCGAGGGCGGCGTAGATGCCGGCGAGGCTCACCATGTGCGCGACGAGCGCGAGCGCGGAGCGCATCGGCTGGCGCAGGGTCACGACGAGGATCGCGAACACGAGCGCGAGGGCCGCGAAGAACGCGATGAATGCGAGCGTCATCGCCGCGCGTCCTCCGCGTGTCGGGGGGGCTCCGGTGCCACGGGATAGGGTTTGCGCGGATCGCGTGTCGGTTGCCACTGCGTGAGCAGATCGATCGTCTGCCACATGCGATCGCGGTCGAAGCCCGGCAGGTCCGGGACGTCCTTGACCATGCGGATCGCGTCCTCGGGGCAGGCCTCGACGCAGAAGCCGCAGAAGATGCAGCGCGAGTAGTCGATGGCGAAGCGCTGCGGCGCCTTGGGATGGGCGGGCTCGTCGAAGTGCGGGGCGGCGACGATCTCGATGCAGTAGGCCGGGCAGACGGTCGCGCACAGGTTGCAGGCGACGCACTGCACCTCGCCGTTCGCGCGCAGCGTCAGGACGTGGCGGCCGCGGTTGTTCGGCGAGTAGTCGGCGCGCAGCTCCTCCGGGTAGTAGGCGGTGACCGCGCCCTTGCGGCCGGTGACCCACTTCCACATGTTGCCGAGGAACACGCCGCCGGTGATGAAGAGTCCGCGCACCACCTCCAGGATGTAGAGGCGCTCCCACAGGCCCGGCTCGGGCTCGTTCCAGTACTTCTTCTTCCGCACGCCTGCGCTCATGTCGTCGCCCACCAGCGCAGCACGGCGGTGACGACGAGGTTCAGCACCGCCAGCGGCAGCAGCACCTTCCAGCCGAGCGTCATCACCTGGTCGAAGCGGAAGCGCGGCAGCGTCCAGCGCACCAGGATCTGGAAGCAGCCGACCAGGAAGACCTTCACCGTGAACGCGAGCACCTGCAGGGTCACCACGGCGATGTGCGGCAGCGCCCAGGTGGCGCCGCCGGGGAAGGTCAAGCCCTCCGCGCCCAGCCCCGGGACGGCGTAGCCGCCGAGGAAGAGCGTCACCACGAGCGCCGAGATGATGACGATGTGGACGAACTCGCTCAGCAGGAAGAGGCCCATCTTCATCGAGGTGTACTCGGTGAAGTAGCCCGACACCAGCTCCGACTCGCATTCGGGGAGGTCGAACGGGATGCGCTTGTTCTCCGCGATCGACGCGGTGAGGAAGAGCAGGAACGCGAGCGGCTGGACGAGGATGCCCCAGGCGGGCAGGCCGAGCACCGTGTGGTCCGATTGCCAGCGCACCATGGCGCCGAGGTCGAGCGTGCCGTAGGTGACCACCATGGCGAGCACGGCGAGGCCCATCGCCAGCTCGTAGGAGATCATCTGCGACGCGGCGCGCGCGGCGCCGAGCATCGAGAACTTGTCGTTCGACGACCAGCCCGCGATCATGGTGCCGAGGATGGCGATGCCGGAGATCGCGAGCACGACCAGGATGCCGGCGTCGAGCGGCGCGATCTGCATCGGGTAGCTGCGGTCGCCGAAGAACCGCGCGAGCGCCGAGTCGGGCGCGAACAGCCGGCCGGGCTCGAGCGTGCCGCCGAAGGGGATGACGGCGAATAGAAGCAGCGTCGACACCGCCACCAGCCACGGCGCGAGGTTGTAGCAGAAGCGGTCGTAGGTCGCGGGCGTGAAGTTCTCCTTGAGGAGCATCTTCGCCCCGTCGGCGAGGCCGTGGAACAGGCCCCACCACACGAGCTTCACGTTCGTGAACGGCAGGCGCAGGTACGCGCGGTTGGCGCCGATGCGGTCGGCCATGATCGCCGACTGCTTGCGTTCGACCCAGGTGAACACGGTCGCAAGCCCCAGCAGGAACGCGATCACGTAGAGCATGTAGAGGCCGTGCACGACGAGCGACTGAGTCATGCGGCAAGGCTCCGGAAGACGTCCGCTGCGTGGCGCACGCCGGGCGGCGGGTCGAACACCGGCGCGAACATGTTCGCCTTGCCCTCGAAGTTCGTGAAGGTGCCCGCGCGCTCGAAATGGGTGGAGAGGGGGAGCGCCACGGCGGCCTGCGCCGCGGCAGCGGGCCCGAAGGCGGTGAGGTGGATGACCTGCACACCGTCCAGACGCGTCGCGGCGCGGTCGCCGACCTCGCCCCAAACGAGCACGACATCGTGATCCGATGCCTCGGGCATGGCCGCCCGGCCGAAACGCGCATTCACGCCGAAGCCGTTCGGGTTCTTGTCCGCGCGGATCAGCAGGCGATCCTCGGCGACCTCGCCCGGCTGCGGCACGCAGTCCTCATGGGCGTAGGTCCGGAAACGGCTCGCGAGCAGCGACCGGAAGGCGTCGAGCTCCTCGTTCGATGCCTGGGACGAGACGAGCGCAGCGGGGTTGCGTGCATCGGCGAGGAGACGACGCGCGGCCGCGAGGGCGTCGTCCCACGACGCCGCGCGGCCGGCGACGAGCGGCTGCAGCAGCCGGTCGCGCGCCATTCCCTTGTGCAGGTCGAAGCCCTTGTTGCAGAGCCACGGGCCATTGATCTCCGGGTTGTCGAACGCGGTCACGCGGTAGGCGCGCGGCCCCGTCGCCGCGCCCGGCATGTGCGGCTCGCGCCATCGTTTCCGGCGCCACACGTTCACGCTGCAGCCCCGCGCGCAGCCGTTGCAGACCGAGCGCACCGGCTCGAGGAACCAGACGCGGCTCTGGTAGAGGAAGTCGGTGGAGAGCAGCGCGCCCGTCGGGCAGATCCCGATGACGTTGTCCGAGTACGGGTCGTCGAACGGCCTGTCGTCGAGCCGGTCGACCATGGAGCGCACGCCGCGCTGGACGATGCCGAGGGCGTTCGACCCGGAGATCTCGCGCGTGAAGCGCACGCAGCGGCTGCACAGGATGCAGCGTTCGTTGTCGAGCGAGATGCGCGGCGAGAGCCGGTAGAGCTTGCGGCGGTGCCGCTTCGGCTCGAGCGACCGCGGCCGCGACGGGCCGTAGCGCATCTCGTTGTCCTGCAGCGTGCACTCGCCGGCCTTGTCGCAGATGCCGCAGTCGACCGGGTGGTTGAGGAGCAGGAACTGCATCACCTCGCGCCGCGCGCGCTCCACGTCCTCGACCTGGGTTTCGATGCGCATCTTCGGCACCACCGCTAGGCCGCACGCGGGCATCAGCTTCGCGAGCCCGTTGACCTTGACGAGGCACATGCGGCAGCCGCCGGCCACCGAGAGCTTCTCGTGCCAGCAGAAGTGGGGAATGTCGATGCCGTGGCGGCGCGCCGCCTGCAGCACCGTCTCGCCCTCCAGCGCCTCGATCTCGCGTCCGTCGATGAGCAGCTTCATCGTGTTCCTGCAACCGTGAGCCGGCCGTCGTACATGGAGCGTCCGTGGGCGACGTAGTGCTCGAACTCGGCGCCGAACTTCTTCACGAAGCTCAGGACCGGCATCGACGCTGCGTCGCCCAGTGCGCACACCGTGCGACCCATGATCGCGGCCGGCACGTCGCGCAGCGTAGCGAGGTCGGCCGGGACGCCCTTGCCGGCGAGGACGCGCTCGAGGACGCGGTTCAGCCAGTCGGTGCCTTCGCGGCAGGGGCTGCACTGGCCGCAGGATTCGTGCGCATAGAAGCGTGTCAGCACCTGCAGCAGCCGCACCATGCACGTGCCCTCGGCGATCACGATGATGCCGCCCGAGCCCATCATGCTCCCGGCCTTGCCGAGCGACTCGACGTCGAGCGCGAGCGTCTCGACCTCCGCCGCGGTGAGGACCGGCGTCGAGCTGCCGCCCGGGATCACCGCCTTCAGGGGGCGACCGCCGAGCACTCCGCCGCCGTCCTCGTCGATGAGCTTGCGCAGCGGATATCCCGTGGGCCGCTCGTAGATCCCCGGGCGCATCACGTGGCCCGAGAGCCCGAAGAGCCGCGTTCCGGGGCTCTTCTTCGCACCGAGCGCCGCGTACCGGGCGCCGCCGTTCGCGACGATCCACGGCACGGTCGCGAGCGTCTCGACGTTGTTGATCACCGTCGGCCGCTGGTACAAGCCCTTCACGGCGGGGAAGGGCGGTTTGCTGCGCGGGAAGCCCTTCTTGCCTTCGAGCGAGTTGAGCAGGCTCGACTCCTCGCCGCACACGTAGGCGCCGGCGCCGCGGTGGACGATGATGTCGCAGGCGAAGGCCGTGCCGAGGATGCGCTCGCCGACGAGCCCCGCGGCGCGCGCCTCGTCGAGGGCCGCGACGAGGCGCCGGTAGGGCAGGTCGAACTCGCCGCGGATGTAGACCAACGCGTGCCGCACCGCGAGCGCGTAGGCCGCGAGCAGGATGCCCTCGACGAGCTGGTGCGGCGAGTGCTCGAGGATCCAGCGGTCCTTGAACGTGCCGGGCTCGCCCTCGTCGGCATTGCAACAGAGATAGACCACCGGGCTCTTCTTGTTGACGAAGCCCCACTTGGCGCCGACCGAGAAGCCGGCGCCGCCGCGGCCCTGCAGGCCCGAATCCTTCACCTCGCGCTCGACATCCGCGGGCGCCAGCGTCGCGAGCGCCTTCTCGAGCCCGGCATAGCCGCCGCGCGCGCGGTACGCCGCGAGCGTGTGCGATTGCGGCCCGATCTCGTGGTTCAAGAACACCAGGCCGTCGCTCATGCGAGGCTCCCGAGGATTGCCTCGATGCGTGTCGCGTCCAGGCGCTCGTGGTAGGTCTCGTTCACCTGCATCACGGGCGCCGTGCCGCACGAGGCGAGGCACTCGACCGTGCGCAGCGTGAAGCGGCCGTCCGGCGTGGTCTCGCCGACCTCGACGCCCAGCCGTCGCCGCAGGTCGTCGATCAGCGCCTCGGCGCCGCGCAGGGCGCAAGAGATGTTGCGGCAGACCTTGATCACGTACCGGCCCTGCGGCGCGCGCTCGAACATCGAGTACCACTCGAGCGCTTCCACGACCTGCATTGCCGACACGCCGAGGTAATCGGCGATCAGCACCGCGTCGTCGCGCTCGACGTAGCCCTTGGCCTCCTGCATGCAGTGGAGCAGGGGCAGCACCAGCGAGGGCCGCATCTCGGCGGGATAGCGCGCGCGCAGCGCATCGAACCTGGCGCGCAGCTCGGGCGTGAGCGCGCTCACCGGTCGCACTCCCCGCCGATCATGTTGATCGAGCCGAAGGTCGGCACGACGTCGGCGACCTCGTAGCCCTCGAGCATGGTGTGCATGCCGCCGACGTGGATGAAGCTCGGCGCGCGCACGTGCAGCTTGTAGGGCCGGCCGCTGCCGTCGCTCACGAGATAGAAGCCGAGCTCGCCGTTCGGCGACTCGTGCGCCACGTAGACCTCGCCCGCCGGCACCTGCACGCCCTCCGTGACGAGCTTGAAGTGGTGGATGAGCGATTCGATCTCGCTGTAGACGAGCGGCTTCTCGGGGAGCACGACGCGCGGGTCGGCGACCGTCACCGGGCCGCCGGGGAGCTTGCGCACGCATTGCCGAACCATGGAGATCGACTCGTCGATCTCGCACATGCGCACGTAGTAGCGGTCGTAGTTGTCGCCCTTGATGCCGGTCGGGACGTCGAAGTCGAGCTCGCCGTAGGCGAGATAGGGCATCTCTTTGCGCAGGTCCCACGCCATCCCCGTGGAGCGCAGGATCGGGCCGGTGAAGCCCCAGTTGAGCGCGTGCTCGGGCGTCAACCTCGCGATGTCGCGCGTGCGGCCGATGAAGATGCCGTTGCGGTCGAGCAGGCCGTGGATGCGCTCGAGATAGCGCTCGCAGAACTGCAGGATCTCCTCCAGCCGCTCGAGCCAGCCGTCGGGGAGGTCGCGCGCGAGGCCGCCGATGCGCACGAAGGAGTAGGTGAGCCGTGCGCCGGTGAGGTGGTTCAGGTGCTCGAAGATGTAGTCGCGCACCGTCATCAGGTACAGGAACGCCGTCATTGCCCCCATCTCCATCACCGAGGCGGCGACGCAGGTGACGTGGTCGGCGATGCGGTTGTACTCGGCGAGCAGCGTGCGCAGCCAGATGCAGCGCGGCGTGAGCTCGATGCCGAGCAGCTTCTCCACCGCTTCGGCGTAGGCGAAGTTGTTGTTGAGCGCCGAGCAGTAGTTGAGCCGGTCGGTGTAGGGGATCACGTTGTGGTACGTGTGGTGCTCGGCTTCCTTCTCGAAGCCACGGTGCAGGTAGCCGCAGTGGACGTCGGCGCGCCGCACCGTCTCGCCGTCGATCTCGACGATGATCTGGATCGTGCCGTGGGTAGCCGGGTGCGATGGCCCGATGTTGAGGACGACGTGGCCCGGGTCCGCCGCGCGCGCGAGCGGACTCGATACCGGAGGCGGATGGTCGACCTGCACGACGCTACTTCCGGTAGGGCACGGTCGGCTGCTCACGGTCGATCGCGTAGTCCTTGCGCAGCGGATGTCCGGTGAAGCCCTCGTAGAGGAGGATGGGGCGCAGGTCGTCGTTGTCGGTGAAGCGGATGCCGTACATCTCGTGCGCCTCCCGCTCCATGAATCGCGCCGCGCCGTAGACCCCGGTGAGGGTCGGCACCGTGGGGTCGTCCGCGGAGACGCCGAGCGTGAGGCGCACGCGCTTGCGCTCCGCCGGGCTGAGGAAGTGGTAGACGACGTCGAAGCGCGGCGTGCGCCCGGGGCGGTCGACCGCCGTGACGTCGAGGAAGAGCGCGAAGCCGAACTCGTGCCGCAGCCGCGCAACGACCTCGAGCAGGCGCTCGCGCTCGATCTCGAGCAGGAGCGTGCCGAAGCTGTCGGCGGCGCGGGTGAAGCGGCCCTCAAGCGCCGTGATGATCCTCTCGTCGACCGGGGTCATGCGCTCGAGGTTCCGTCCGGTGCGTGCTGCTCGAAGGGCAGGATCGGGTGCCGGTCGCGCGCGATCCGATCCTGCAGCATCATGATGGCGTCGATCACCGACTCCGGTCGCGGCGGGCAACCGGGGACATAGATGTCGACCGGGATGATCTTGTCGACGCCCTGGACGACGGCGTAGTTGCGGTAAAAGCCGCCGCTCGTGGCGCAGGCGCCGAACGCCATCACCCACTTCGGCTCGCACATCTGTTCGTACACCTTGCGGATCACCTGCGCCTGCTTGTGGTTGACCGTGCCCACCACCATCAGCAGATCCGCCTGCCTGGGCGAGAAGCGCGGCAGCGCGGCGCCGAAGCGGTCGGTGTCGTAGAGCGTCGAGCTCACCGCCATGAACTCCATGCCGCAGCAGGCGGTCACGAACGGGTAGGGGAAGAGACTGAACTTGCGCACCCACCCGACGAGCTCGTCCTTGCGCGTGGTGAGGTAATCCATCATCGCCATCGCAGGGCTCCGTCGCGCCAGAGGTAGACGAACACGAGCGCCAGCAGCGCCATGAAGACCAGGAACGACGCGAGCGAGAGGGTCGCGATGTCGCGCTCGCCCGCGCTCGCCGCCCAGATGAAGAGCAGCACCGTCTCCAGATCGAAGAGCAGGAAGAAAATCGCGATCGGGTAGTACTTGAGGGCGAGCGGTCGCACGTTGCGCTTCTGCAGCGGCGCGGCGCCGCACTCGAACGGCTCCATCTTCACCGCCGAGGCGCGCACCCGTGGCCCGAGCAGCGCGTTGAGCCCGACGATGGCGCCGACCACGGCGACCGAGAGGAGCAGGTAGAGCAAGAAGAGCGCGTACGCGTTCATGTCACTGGAGAGCGTGGGCTAGCCGTCCGCGGCGGTACAGCCTCTCTTGCTGTCGCCAGGGCAATGCGCCCGGCCGCGACGAGCTCGCCTGCAAAGCCGCGTAGGCTGCGATTGCGGCCGTCCGAACGTACGGGCAGGCCGAAACTAGCGAGAACGCAATGCGCCGCGGCTGATTTCGATCAAGGAACCGTGCCGCGCACACGGTTCGTGCGTGCGATGGCGACGCCTTCGCGCCGCCTGATCCCGCGACAGCTATGGGGGCATTGCGCAGTGACCGGAAGCCGTTCGAGCAGGGATCCGCGCCCGGGGTCCCGATGCGCGATTGCAGAAGTCGCCTAGACAGCCTCCCGGTTCGCTCTCGCGGACACTGCCGGACGATGACGCGGCTCGGTACCGCCTAGGCTTCGCGGAGCCTGCCGCTTCCGCGGCATGGCGGAGTATCCGCGAAACGGCGACAATACCGGCTCCCGCGCTCGAACCCACGCCGTGAACGCCGCCGCCATCCGCGAACGCATCGCGCTCTACGAGCGCCTGATGCGGCTCGACAAGCCCGTCGGCATCCTGCTGCTCGCGTGGCCCACGCTGTGGGCCCTGTGGATCGCGACCGACGGCCGGCCGCCCACCGGCATCCTGTGGATCTTCCTGCTCGGCACGATCCTGATGCGCTCCGCCGGCTGCGTGCTGAACGACATGGCCGACGCGCGCTTCGACGCCTACGTGCGGCGCACCCGCGACCGCCCGATCGCCGCCGGCCGCGTCGGCCGCGGCGAGGCCTTCCTGCTCGCGATCGCGCTGATCCTGATTGCGTTTGCGCTGGTGCTGAACACCAACCGCCTCACCGTGCTGCTCTCGGTCGTGGCGCTCTTCCTCGCGGCCACCTATCCGTTCACGAAGCGCTTCCTCGCCGTGCCGCAGGCTTACCTCGGAGTGGCCTTCGGCTTCGGCATCCCGATGGCCTTCGCGGCCACCGTGCATGCGGTGCCGCCACTCGCGATTTGGCTGCTCGGGGCGAACATCCTGTGGGCCATCGCCTACGACACCGAGTATGCGATGACCGACCGTGAGGACGACCTCAAGATCGGCATCAAGACCTCGGCGATCACCTTCGGCCGTTTCGACGTCGCAGCGGTAGCGCTCTGCTATGCGGCGATGGTCGCGATCCTCGCGCACGTCGGCCGCCTCATCGGCGCCGAGCTGCCGTATTTCTTCGGGCTCGCCGCGGCGGCGGCCATCGCCGCCTATCACGTCTGGCTCATCCGCGACCGGCAGCCCGCCAAGACCTTCTACGCGTTCCGCCACAACAACTGGCTCGGCGCCGCGGTGTTCGCCGGCATCCTTGCCGACTATCTGTTGCGCAGCGAGACCCTGCCGACGCCGGTGTGACCTTGCACTGCAAGCACGAGATCGTGGCGGGCCTGAACAAGACCTACGTTCCCTGCAACAGCGCGCGTAATGCGGTGATGGACTAATGAAGGGACAAGTGCAGCGCTTCATCCCCGACCTCGCAGTGATGCTTTCGACGAGGAAGGCGAGCACGAACCGCGGTTTCGCCGCGATGAGCGCGAAGCGCACGCCGCTCGCGCCCGAGCCGCCCGGGATGACCGAGTCTGGCGTGCCCCGCTGCGGGCCGCTCGCGTGGTTCGGTGCATTGACGCCGGCCAGCACGCCGCAGGAAGAGATCGTAACGATCAACGCCGCGTCCCACCAGACGGCCGAGTCCAGGGAACGGGGTGAGCGCGGGGACGCGCCCGGCGTCGCGCTTGAGCCGCAGTCCCCGCCGCGGGCGCTCGGCCGCTTTGCGTCGGAGACCCCCGGGTGGGCGCGCGCTATCCGCGCGCCCGGGGTCGAGCGCGAATGAGCGCGTTCGCCCGCGCACGCGAGGGACTCCGGGGCGGGCGTCCCGCGTATCCACAGCTGGGCCCCGGCGAGAAGGTGCTCGCCGAAGCGCCGCTCGGCGCCGACGTGGCGTTGCTCACAGACCGCCGGCTCATCGTGGCCGGCAGGAATTTCGAGAACAGCTTCGCGCTGGCGCAGGTCGGCCTCGTGCGTAGCGCCTTCAGCCGCTCTTCGCGCGAGATCGCGATCGGTACGGCGATCGTGCTCGCGGGCCTACTGCTCCTCGCCATTGCCGGGCCGCTGAGGACGGTGCTCGCGGCGCAAATCACCTCCTTCGACTCCGCGGGCGCGGAGTCTGCGGGCGCGACGCTCGCCGCATCGCTGCTGCGCGGCGCGCGCACGGTGATCGGTTATCTGCCGCTCGCCGGCCTCGCCCTGGGTGCCCTCGGCCTGGTTCGCGCCGCGTTAGGCGTGCTCGGGCAGACGACGGTGAGCGTGCACGCCGGCGGCGGCGAGCTCCAGTACTCGCGTCGCGGCCGCGACCGCGCGCTCGAGGCGTTCGTGCGTGAGGTGGAGAAGGCTTTGCCGCCGCCGCGACCTCCTCTGCGCACCGCAGTCGCCCCTCCGGCCGGCGAAACCGGCGAGCCCGTTCACTGAGCGAGTGCGCTCACGCGGCCGCGGCCCGCGCACCTGCTCTCCGCCGCCGACCGTAGACATGCGTTCTGGGTCGGGCAAGCACCCCCTCGTGCTCCCCGATTCCAGGAAACGCATGAAGCGGCGTTTTCGTTCTTAGTTCACCGCGAAGCAGTAGAGCAGTCCGGCGCTGCCGGTCTTCGCAAGCAGCGGGTCGCTGCAGCCGGCGGACGGATGCGAGGAGTTCCATGACACGTTGGCCACCGGATCGGGATTAATGCCGGTGCGGTCATGGTGGCCGACCATCGCCGCGCCTTCGCCGCTCTTCGTCCAGTTGCCGCAGGTGCGGTCCTCGGCGCCCGTGAAGGCGGTGCCGTCACGCTGCGATCCGGTCAGGATGTCGTGCTTGTTCGGGTTGTCGCCGCGGCCGTTGACCACCTCGCCCTTCTCGGTGAGCGCCGTCTGCTTGTTCAGGTTGTTCGCGTCGCTGTGCAGGTCGGCGACGCTCTTCGCGACCACCACGCCCTTCGCGTTCTGCCAGGGGCCGGTGCCGATGCGGTCGCGCGCGTTGACCGGCGGCGTTGTGGCCGTCGGACTCGCGCTCAGGTAGGCGCGCCAGGTGCGGCCGCCCGCGCCCGCCGCCTCGGCGAGCTTCCGGCAGTGCGCGTCCGCGCCGGCGAGGCCGCCGAAGTCGGCGCCCTTGCCCGAGGGGAGGCTCGTGATGAAGAAGGTCATCGGCGACTTCGACTTCGCGTCGGCGGCCTTCATGTCGTCGATCGAGCAGCCGGCCGCGAGCGCGGCGACGGCGATGGGCATGGCGAGCGATCGGGCGTAGAAACGATGCGGCATGGGTTCCTCCTCCGGCTTTGTATGGGAGTGACGGTCCGGCGACCGGACCCCGCGCATGGTAAACAGCTCCGGGCGGGATGGGATGTATTGTTCCCACGCGGACCGGTTTTCCATCCCGTCGCGGGTGAACGGCGCACGCGTCGGTAGAATCGTGCGCTTGCTGCTGTCACCCGATCGCCGCTTCCGGACGCCCGCTTGCGCTACCGCGACCTCCGCGACTTCCTGACCGAGCTCGAGCGTCGGGGCGAGCTTAAGCGCGTCGGCGTCGAGGTCGATCCGCGGCTCGAGATGACCGAAATCTGCGATCGCGTGCTGCGCGCGGGCGGGCCGGCGATCCTGTTCGAGCGGCCCACTGGCCACGCGGTGCCGGTCCTCGGCAACCTCTTCGGCACGCCGCGGCGCGTCGCGCTCGGCATGGGCGCCGACTCCGTCGAGAGCCTGCGCGACATCGGCCGGCTGCTCGCCTTCCTCAAGGAGCCCGAGCCGCCGAAGGGCTTCCGCGACGTCATCGAGCGCTGGGTACCGATCGGCCGGCAGGTGATGCACATGGCGCCGAAGGATGTCGGCTCGCCGCCCTGCCAGGAGGTGGTTTGGGAAGGGGCGGAGGTGGATCTCGCCCGCCTACCGATCCAGACCTGCTGGCCGGGCGACGCGGGCCCGCTCATCACCTGGGGCCTCGTGGTCACGCGCGGGCCGCACAAGAAGCGGCAGAACCTCGGCATCTACCGCCAGCAGGTGATCGGACGCAACAAGGTCATCATGCGCTGGCTCGCGCATCGCGGCGGCGCGCTCGACTTCCGCGACCACTGCGCGTCGCGTCCCGGCGTGCCGTTCCCGGTCGCGGTTGCGCTCGGTGCCGACCCGGCGACCATCCTCGGCGCGGTGACCCCGGTGCCGGACACGCTCTCCGAGTACCAGTTCGCCGGCCTGCTGCGGGGCTCGCGGACCGAGGTCGCGAAGTGCCTCGGAAGCGACCTGGACGTCCCGGCGCGTGCCGAGCTCGTGCTCGAGGGGCACATCGCGCCGGACGAGACGTCGCTCGAAGGACCGTTCGGCGACCACACGGGCTACTACAACGAAAAGGCCCCCTTTCCGGTCTTCACCATCGACCGGATCACGCTCCGCCGCGATCCCATCTACCACTCGACCTACACCGGGAAGCCGCCCGACGAGCCGGCGATCCTCGGCGTGGCCCTCAACGAAGTGTTCGTGCCGATCCTGCAGAAGCAGTTCCCGGAGATCGTCGACTTCTACCTGCCGCCGGAGGGCTGTTCCTACCGCCTCGCGGTCGTCTCGATGAAAAAGCAGTATCCCGGGCACGCCAAACGCGTGATGTTCGGCATCTGGAGCTTCCTGCGGCAGTTCATGTACACGAAGCTCATCGTCGTGACCGATGACGACGTGAACATCCGCGACTGGAAGGAAGTGATCTGGGCGCTGACCACCCGCGTGGACGCCGTGCGGGACGTGACGCTGGTGGAGAACACGCCGATCGACTACCTCGACTTCGCGAGCCCGGTCGCGGGGCTCGGCTCGAAGATGGGCATCGACGCGACCAACAAATGGCCGGGCGAGACGACGCGCGAGTGGGGTACGCCGATCCGCATGGACGAGGCGGTGAAACGGCGCGTGGATGCGCTCTGGAGCGCGCTCGGCCTGTAGGGCGGCAGCCGCGCACCGGCCGGCCGCGGTGTCACCCGCTGTTGCAGGACGCGGCGCGTCATCCGTGCTTGAATCCGCCCTGGCGACCCTCATCTTCCGCAACGTCCGCGCCGCAGCGGATCGCGAGCAGGAGCGAACATGACGCAAGGCAGCCTCGAACAATCCCCGCAGCCGACCGCGCCGAGCCCGGCGCCGGCGCCGCAGTCTCAGCCGCAGGTCGTCCCCGGACGCGAGCTCGCCCAGATCGTCTACATCCTGCAGGCGGTCGGCATCTTCATCGGCTTGTCTTGGGTTGCCGGGGCCATCGTGAACTACGTCAAGCGCGACGAGCCGCGCGCGGACTGGGTGCGGTCGCACTTCGAGCAGCAGCAGAGCTCGTTCTGGATCTGGCTCGTCGGGGTGCTGCTCGCCGCGGTGCTGAAGGCGAAGTTCGCCTGGCTCGCCGCCGCCGCGGTCACCATCTGGCTGATCGTGCGTATCGTCAAGGGCTGGACGGCGTTGCGCGAAGGGCGCCCCGCGCCGGCCGGCTGGATCTGATTCGGCGTAGCGCCTTCGCGCCCGCTCCGATCAACGCCGCTCACGGGAGCGCACAGTGACCCCCGACATCCCGCAGTCGACCGGCTACGCGAACTTCCCAGAGGCGGTGGCGCCGGCGCCGTCGCTGGTGACGACGACGCACATCGTCTACGCCCTGCACGCGCTCAGCCTCGTCATCGGCGCCTTCGGGGCGGCCACTGTCATCGGCAGCTTCGTGTTCGGCTGGCCATCCATCATCGCGGTCATCATCAACTACGTGAAACGGAGCGAAGTGCGGGGCACCTACCTCGAGTCGCACTTCCGCTGGCAGATCCGCACCTTCTGGTTCGCGCTGCTGTGGACGATCGTGGTGGCGCTGGTGTCGCTGCTGCTGCTCGTCGTCATCATCGGCTTCGCGACCTGGGCCATCGGGCTCGCGGTGCTGGGCATCTGGGCAATCTACCGCATCGCGCGCGGCTGGCTGGCTTTGCGCGACGGGCAGCCGATGCCGGTGTAAGGCGCCGGCCGCGGGCGCGAGCACTGCCGCCCCATCTCGAGCTTCCCTTTCGAAGGGGGGAGGGCGAAGCCGCCTCAGTCGCGCTCGTACCGGTCGTCGAACGCGGCCATGAAGCGCTCGAAGTCGGTCTGCGGCAGGCGGTCGATCCCACCGGCACCCTTGCGCCCCCCGCCGGTCGCAAAGCGTCCACACAGCTCGTGCGCGCCCTCGGGCCGCGCGAGGGGGGCGCGTACGCTGACGACGTGGCTGCCGTCGGCGCGCCCGGCCAGGACTGCGTGCGCACGCATCGGCGCGCTGGAGGCGAGCCGGTTCGCGAATGCGCCGATCGCGCGGCGCGCCCACGGCTCGGCCGGGAGCACGTACACCGCGCTGCGCTCCGTCTCGCGGAGCGGCGCGATCGCGTGCGCGAGCGCGAGGTCATCGCCATAGCCGCGCAGCAGCACGCCGAGTACGTCCTCGTCGCGCGCAAACGCGAGCGGATCGACGTAAGGCCGCAGGCGCAGCGCGAGCTCCGCCGGCGGCAGGTGCAGATCCGCCACCGAATCGCCGTAGGCGTTGTAGTTGAGCGCCTCGCCGAGGCGGCGCAAGGTCTCGATCTCGCGCTCGTGGAAGCCGTGCTCGCGCGCCAGTGTCTCGGCCCTCGCGTGGAGGTTGTCGCCGAATGCCGCAACGATCGCCCAGGGTCGGTGCTGCCCGCCGAGATGGCGATCGACGATCAGGCTGGTGCAGGTGGCGGGATCGGAGTCGAGATGCGGCTCGAACCCGGGATGCGTGGGCGGCGTGCCCGCATGGTGATGGTCGAACCAGCGCACGTGCGCGCCAGTGGCGAGGCAGGCGTCGAGCGCCGGCCGGTTCGCCTCGACGGACACGTCGAGAACGGTGATCTCGTCGCCGGCACGCGCATCGACGCGCTCGAGCAGGCGGATGTCGCGCTTCGTGCCGGTGACGATGCGCGCGCTCGCGGGCGACTCGAGGCGAAGTTGCTGCAGGGCGCACAGGCCGTCGGCGTCGCCGTTGAAGACGTCGTAGCGCATGCGCGGCGGGCGGAGGGAACGCGGCGGACCGAGGCGGGGAGTGGCGATGATACCCGTTGCGCTCGCTCGTCCTGACCGCCGGGCCACGACCGCAGTGCCCAGCCGCGCCTCTCGCCTCGATGCCGGGAGCCTGCCAGGACGCCGCCATCGCTCGTGATCGGGCGATGCCTGCTCGAGAGATCCTCCGCCGTGCTCGCCCGCGGGCGTTCGGATTCCCCGACGGCGGGGTTCGCGGCCGTGCGACGCTGCGCGTCGGCCGCCGCTACGCGCGCGATCCGTCGAGCAGGTCGCCGAGCGCGCGGGACACGACCTTGGTCGCCTTGCGCAGGTCCTCGAGGACGAGGTGCTCGTCGGCGCGTTTGGCGTTCGACTCGAGCACGGTGCGCGGTCCCGCACCGTAGAGCACGGCGGGGATACCGGCCTCGCCGTACAGGCGCGCGTCGGTGTAGAGCGGCGCGCCCGAGGTCGGCACGTCGACGCCGATCACCGCCGTCCCGTGGCGCTGCAGCGCCTCGATCAGCGGCTGGGCTCCCGGCAACGGACGCAGCGCGCGGGCGAGCAGCAGCCGGCGGACGTCGACGGTGACGCCTGGCGCCGCGGTGGCAGCAGTCGCGATGACATGGCGAAGTTGCGTCTCGACCGTCACCGGGTCCTCCTCGGGGATCATGCGACGGTCGAGCTTCATGACCACCTTGCCGGGCACCACGTTCGTGTGGCTGCCGCCCTCGATGCGGCCGACGTTGATGCACGGATGATCGATGCCGGGCACTTGCGACCGGCGTACGCGGTAGGCCTTGTTCTCGGCGTAGAGCGCGGTGAGGATGGCGTTCGCGCCCTGCAGCGCGTCGATGCCGGTGTGCGGGATCGCTGCGTGCGCCGTGCGGCCGTGCACGGTCACCTCGAGCTGCAGGCAGCCGTTGTGCGCGTTGATGATCTGGTAGGCGAAGCTCGCGCACAGGGCATAGTCGGGCCTCGTCAGGCGCTGCCCGAGCAGCCAGGCCGGACCGCACTCGCCGCCGAGCTCCTCGTCGTAGGTGAAGTGCAGCTCGATCGTGCCCGCGAGCGGAGCGCCGAGCGATTCCAGAGCGCGCACGGCGAAGACGTAGGTCGCGAAGTCGCTCTTGCTGACCGCGGCGCCGCGGCCGTAGAGCCTGCCGTCCTCGATGACGCCGTCGTAGGGCGGATGCGTCCAGCCCTCGCCGGGCGGCACGACGTCGCCGTGGGCGTTGAGCGCGATCGTGGGGCCGGGGCCGTGGCGCCGCCGCACGATCAGGTTGGTGATCGACCGCAGCCCGCGCTCGCGCACCGTCGCCACCGGCACGCCGTGCCGCTCCGCCACCCAGCCCATCTCTGCGAGGAGCCCTGCAGTACGCTCGGCGTGCGGCGCGTTGTCGCCCGGCGGCGTGTCCGTCGGCACGCGCACCAGCTCCTGCAGGAATCGGACCTCGGCGTCGAAGTGGGCGTCGATCCAGGCGTCGAGCTGTTCGTGCTGGCGGGGTGTCATCGCAGGCGCGGCGAAGAAACGGGCGGGCGTTCACTGCGCGCCGGGCGCGGGCGGTGTTGCGCGTGCGTGCACGCATCTGCCGCGGACGTAGGTCGCCGCGACAGCACGGTCGTCGCCGAGGATCATCAGTGCGAACAGCTTGTCGGCAAGCGACTGCGCGCGCGCCGTGC
>Ga0114939_10001100_pt1 | contig 21813 bp, 22 predicted proteins | sample AshMeaCrysSpring_FD_87196 | JGI IMG/M metagenome (GOLD analysis project Ga0114939, IMG submission 87196) | Groundwater microbial communities from Big Spring, Nevada to study Microbial Dark Matter (Phase II) - Ash Meadows Crystal Spring | ecosystem: Environmental > Aquatic > Deep subsurface >...
CACTACTTACGAGCGGATTGAGTTTGTACCCATTACAGTCATCAAACAAGACTCAAAGCGAGAGTCTTTTGACCGTTCTAAATTACTACGCGGTATAGTCCGTGCTTGTCAAAAAACAGGAATTCCTCAATCCCGCCTGGAATTACTGGTAGATGAAATTGAAGCGACACTACAACAGCGTGCGGTACGTGAGGTCAAAAGCTTTGAAATTGGTGAATTAGTTCTCCAACAGTTACAAAGCCTCTCGGAAGTAGCATACGTGCGCTTTGCTTCTGTTTACCGTCAATTTCAAGGGATTCGCGATTTTGTTGACACCTTAAATCACCTGCAAAATCACAGCGAACCTACCCCAGAAGAACCCACAGACAATAATTCCACCCACAACAATAACGATGCGGCGCTCTTCCGAATATGAACTGACGCATCTGTGAAATATAAGCTATAATAAGAAGTCTTGACGTTCGATAAGCAATACTAGATTCAAACCTGTTCCCACATAAGGCAGGGTAAATCAAACTGGAGAACCACTAACATAGCTGTAAGGCTTTGTATGAGGGACTTCAGTGCAGATCTCCTACGGTAGTATGGAGAAAGATGTAAGTGTGTCCTGCCCTATTAGGCGCGTGCATATACATCGAGGAGGCAAAAAACCTTTACGGAGAAACGTACCGGGAAAACATTAGCATGGTCAATCAGAAAACACTCGCCCCAGAAATTGGCTTTACTCACGACGATTTCGCTGCTCTACTTGACAAATACGATTACCACTTTAGCCCCGGAGATATAGTTGCCGGGACCGTGTTCAGTATAGAGCCACGCGGCGCTCTGATTGACATTGGTGCAAAAACAGCAGCCTATATTCCCATTCAAGAAATGTCTATTAACCGGGTAGATGCCCCGGAAGAAGTTTTACAATCTAACGAAACAAGAGAATTTTTCATCCTTACTGATGAAAACGAAGATGGGCAGCTAACTCTGTCCATTCGTCGTATTGAATACATGCGTGCTTGGGAACGAGTTCGCCAGTTACAAGCGGAAGATGCTACCGTGCGATCTGGTGTATTTGCTACCAACCGTGGTGGTGCTTTGGTGCGAATTGAGGGGCTGCGTGGCTTTATACCAGGCTCCCACATCAGCACTCGCAAACCCAAGGAAGATTTGGTCGGTGAAGAATTGCCATTAAAATTCTTGGAAGTAGACGAAGAACGCAACCGTCTGGTTCTGTCCCATCGTCGTGCGTTGGTTGAGCGGAAGATGAACCGCTTGGAAGTCGGCGAGGTAGTCATCGGTACGGTTCGTGGTATCAAACCCTACGGTGCATTCATCGATATTGGTGGTGTCAGCGGTCTGCTACACATCTCAGAAATTTCCCACGACCACATCGATACACCTCACAGCGTGTTCAATGTCAATGATGAAGTGAAAGTCATGATCATTGACTTGGATGCAGAACGTGGTCGGATTTCCCTGTCTACCAAACAGCTAGAACCCGAACCAGGCGATATGATCAAGAATCGTGACCTGGTTTATGATAAGGCTGAAGAAATGGCAGCTAAATACCGTGAACAGCTGCGCGCTAAACAGCAAGGTGAACCCCCAGTCATGGAAGTTGCTGAAATGGAAGTTGCTGAAGCTGTAGCAGAAGAAATTCCCCCAGCTATTGAACAAGAGGATATTCCCCCAGCGTTGGAAGAATAATCTACTTATCTGTGTCATGAATTAGAGTATAAAAGTCAAGAGGGATTTGCCCTCTTTTTTTATGCCATATCTGGACACTGGGCAAATTACTATTATAGCAACAGACGTATAGGTTAGGACATGATATTGATTAAGGGAATAGGGAATGGGGGAATGTCCTAATAATTGTGGCGACTGCTATAAATCTTGACAAATATCTAATTATTTGCTAATAGTGACTGACATGGCAACGATTAAGTGTAAAAACGCTACTTTTACCCATATCCAGGCGATTATCTTTGACAAAGACGGTACCTTAGAAGATTCTCAAGAGTATTTGCGTCATCTGGGACAAAAGCGATCGCGCACTCTGGACGCCGAAATACCTGGAATTGGCGACCCGCTGTTAATGGCATTTGGTATCAATGGCAACATAATTGACCCCGCAGGGTTAATGGCGGTAGGAAGTCGCAGGGAAAATGAAATTGCCGCCGCCGCTTATATCGCTGAAACAGGTAGAGGCTGGTTGGAGTCACTGGAAATTGCTCATCGAGCCTTTGTGGAAGCTGACAAATACATACCTCCCATGACCTCACCGATGTTTGTTGGTAGCTTGGAGGTGCTGAAATACCTGTCAGAAGCCGGACTTAAATTAGGTATTCTCTCCGCCGCTAGCACTGAAAAAGTACGTGCTTTTGTGCAGCATCACCAGTTAGATGCTTACGTACAATTGCAAATGGGGGTGGAAGAAGGACCTAGCAAACCAGACCCCTTACTATTTATTCAAGCTTGTCAAGCCTTGGGTATCGAACCCTGTCACACCCTGATGGTAGGTGACTCGGTGGGTGATATCCAAATGGCGCGTCATGCGCTTGCTGCTGGCTGTATTGGGATTAATTGGGCAGGTAAGTTAGAGCATTTGCTAGATGCTGATGTAACAATTACCCAACTCGACGAAATTCAGATTGTGGATCAGGCTAACGGCTAATTGTTTGTCTCATTAGCCATTAGTTATTAATTAACAAGTTTTAATCACATATACTAGTTCCCAAGGATGGTGAACTAAAAAGTCGGGATGCTGTGCGGCTAAAACTTCTTGGGAATTAAATCCCCAACCAACAGCAATCACCTTAATATGAGACTTTTTAGCCGCTTCTATATCTCGCGTCTCATCTCCCACATAAATCACTGCTTCATGGTGCAGATGTTCTTGCTTAAGTAAATTATTAATGATTGTACTTTTACCAAAAATGGTAATTCCTGTGTAAATAAAATCAAATAAATCCTCTAAACCATTTTTCTCTAAAAAAGCCATGACATTTCCTTTGGAATTAGAAGTCATGATACCCAGCCTATTTCCCTGATTTTTTAGGTCAATCAGGGCTTCTTTCACTCCCTCTATAGGGCTAAGATTTTGGATTTGATTGCTGAGTTCTGCTTTAACTTTTTTGAATAGAAAAAATAGCTGAAAAATCGACACCCCAGAATACTTAATAATCTGCCTAGTGTTATAATTTCTCAGGACAGCAATTTCTTCTTCAGTGACTGGTTTGTAACCAAAATCTATCGCTAAACTATTAATAATAGAAACAATAGCATCGAAGGTATCAGCAATTGTACCATCAAAATCAAAAATAATTACTTTTGCCGTCATTCTGATATCTTAATTTGGGAATTGGCCTGTAACGCCTCAAGATTAGCACGGGCATTGCGTCGCCACATCTGGGGCTTAATTCTCCGCAAAGCTGAGGCTGTAAATCGTCTATCCCACGTGCTATCGGAGATGTGGGCTAATTCTACCAATGTTGGGGTCAAATTTTCAGTGTACGGTTGGAAATCTGGCACATCTGTAGGTTGAGAAAACCGTTGATTCCAAGGACAAACATCTTGACAAATATCGCAGCCAGCAACCCAACCATTTAAATGGGGTGTGATGGTATCTGGCAATTGTTCAGCACGATTTTCAATGGTGTGATAAGCAATACAGCGATTCGCATCAATCACAAACGGTTGGGTAATCGCACCAGTCGGACAAGCTTCTAGACAGCGAGTACAACTACCACAGTGCTGAGTATGGGGTTTATCGGGTGTTAATTCGAGATTCGTCAATATTTCCGCTAAAAACACCCAGGAACCATACTCCCGTGTAATCACATTACCATTTTTGGCAATCCAACCAATCCCCGCCTGTTGCGCCCAAACTTTATCTTGAATCGGTCCGGTATCAGCATAATACCGCGCTTGTATGCCCTCTGCTTGGGTTTGCAACCAGTTAACGAAGGCTTTGAGCTTTTTGTGCAATACCTTGTGGTAATCCCTTCCCCAACCATAGCGCGATATTTTGGCGTATTCCTGACCTTGGGGATGCTGATGGGGAGTGTAGTAATTGAGAGCGACACAGATAAGCGATCGCACTTCTGGCATTACCAACTTAATATCTTGGCGTTTCGGGGAAGCCATCCAGTCCATATCGGCTTGATAACCCAGTTTTAACCATGCTTGCAGGCGCTTTGCTTGTTGATTATCTACCCCATCTACGGCGGCAATTCCCACCTTGTGGAATCCCAACTCTGTGGCTTTTTGCTTGACATTTATCCTGTTTAGTGGTATCGACCTGGTAACGTTGGCTGGTGCAACTTGTTCCATTTATTTTGTTTATCCAAATTTGCACAAAACGCCGGTACTTAATTTTAACCCCTGCCGTCAATATCAGAGTTTGGAAATTCCTAACTCAGTTATTTGTAAATTTTATTTGCGGTTTGTAAATAAAATGTGCAGAATGTAAACAGCAGGGCAAAGAAATTTACACTCTGCAAACTTACTTTAAATTCGCAGCGTACTTAGTAACTACAAGTGGTACAGCTATGACCTTCACTTCAGATTCAGCCTCTACCCGTTTTTCCAACCCTTTCAACACAGGTATTCAATCGGGTGATGCTGTTGCTTCCACCACGGCTGCTTTCAAGTATCTCTCTGTCGATGACCAACTGGCAGTGCTTTGGTATGCTTATACTGAGATGGGCACTTTCATCACCCCAGCCGCACCTGGTGCAGCACGCATGCAGTTTGCCGAAGGGCTACTAAATCAAATCAAGCAAATGTCCCATGATCAGCAGTTGGAGGTCATGCGTGACCTAGCTGCTAAGAAAAACACTCCTATTTCCCGCGCTTATGGAGTTTTGGGAGCCAACACCAAGCTAGCTTTTTGGTACGAATTGGCAGAGTTGATGAACCAAGGTATCGTTGTTCCCATGCCACCAGGATATCAAGCCTCTCGGGATGCTAAACAAGTACTGTCCAGCCTCAGACAGCTAGAATTCAGTCAACAAATTACTGTGTTCCGCAAAATTACTACTGATATGGGTGTTGACCCTCTCCTGTAACCCCAGAGGATGATTCAAGGATGAGTTAATTCATCCTTGAGAGGCTGTTTGTAAATGTTTGTTACCCATAAGCTGGAATCAGAAACGGAGTTTGTTTTGTCCCCAGTAGAGACGTTGCAGCGGAACCTCTCTACACCGCTGAGCAATTGCTCCCTGACTACAAGCAAGTCAGTTTCTCTCAGCTTTTTCTGGACAGAAGTCCATGAGATGAGTACAAGCGGGTTTACCATCCTAATCCGTTGGCAGACGGTATATCAGGTCAAACCCGTCCCTACAGTTGAGAGCCAATACACCCATCAAAGCAGGTGAAAAACCTGCTTTTGTATTTATAGTACCTATGACAACAGCTGATTTTATATCCACAACCCAACTCCCAGCGATTGAGGGAATTACCCAATCAACTATACTGCTATACTTTGCCACACTTAATGCTGGTGAGTTTGCTGCAACTGCTGCTTTATTTCCATCTGAGGGAGTGATGCATCCGCCGTTTGAATCTGGTATTATTGGACCAGCAGCGATCGCTACCTATTTAGAACAAGAAGCTCAAGGACTAACAGCTTATCCCATCGAGGGAACAGTAAAAACCTTGGACAACGGAGAAATCCAGGTCCTGGTGGGAGGGAAAGTTGACACTTCTTGGTGTAGCGTCAATGTTGCTTGGCAATTTATTCTCAATCAAGAACAAAAAATACTATTCGCCAAAATCAAGCTTTTAGCATCAATGCAGGAGTTATTTCACTTGCAGAAACCCGGAAAATAATGATGCCGATTAGCATTAAACTTTCTGGCTTCCAAATTAATTGGAGAGCCGATCATACCTACCCAGCGGTTCGAGATTGGAGGCTCTACGATTAACTTTTACATGGCTGGCAAAAATTTTCCATTCCCGACGAGAAATCAGCAACGTCTAAATCCACCTACCTAGCTTTGGGAAACCATAGCTGGCTGTAGGGAACGCAGCAACAATGTTCTCCCCAATTCCACATCTTTGGGAGAACATTGCCAATCTGGATGTGCACTCATCAGCAGGCTGTCTAAAGTTTCATTATCGAACAGATGCCAAACAGGGGCATTATTGATTTCGGCTTCTATGGCGTAGCAGTTGGGGCTAATGCAGTTGATTGTACTACTGCTAGCGATTCTCGTCAAAGCCATTTGTTCTCCCGGTTGCAAGTCTCGAAACTGCCTGATAACCTGCTTCAGGTCACTTAGAGAAGATACCGTTAATCCTGGAATCACCACAACCAGATTACTATCTCCGTTGACGGCAATCCAATAATGACGGCTGGGGTCAATTCCCTCTAGCCAAGGTAACTCATCATCTAAGCGGTAGCGTGGAGACAAACAAAACGCAATAGCCATAGACTTATGGAAACTAATTTTAATAAAACACGAAAAAATTGCTACTCAGGTTAGAAAATAGAGACGATGTGAGGTAAGGCAGGCAAAAACTATTCCTATTGCCTCGCGGGATGCTTTGTCTCTATTGCTTACCAAGGGTAAAGCTGACTGCAAACAAGTACGGGGTTGCTTACTGTCTTAATTTTTAAGTATTAGCGCTGGTAAATCAAATAAACTTAGCAAAACTTATAAATGAGATTTAAAAGTTAAAAGAGAATAGCTATGTCACTCAAAAAATAGCTAAAGAATTTGTTATCTACCTCACACTATGTAGGTTTCATGATAAATTTTAATAAGAAAACCACAAATTAAAATTATCTCTAATAATTTCCGGCGATATCCGGTAATATTTCTTGTTGGCTAGGACAGCTAACTAGGCTCTTTTAAGGTAGCTTGCAACTTCAGACAGTTACGACCATTCACCTGTAGGCGATACTCTACCTTATCCATCAACCGATTCATAATCAGCCAGCCGTAGCCGTTAACTTGTTTATCTTCTGGGTTAGGGGGTAAATAGGTAGATAAATCGAAACCTTTGCCATGATCCCAAACTTCCAAAACAATATCCCGGTCTTTGAGTTCCAAACGAATCAAAACCGGCAAATTTGGTTTATCCTTATGGGCATGACGGACTACATTGGAGTAAGCTTCTACCAAAGCCAAGCGCAAGCGATTGGATTGCTTAGGCCAATCAACGGAGTTTCCTAATTCTACTTCCAAGCTCCCCAGAAGCCAGCTTTCAACAATGGCTAAAAACTTCAAGTCACTTGGTACATGAAGCTCTGTTTTCATTCTTTAAAAAACCTCCAGTGAAAGTATCGTTTGGTCATCTTCCTGTGCGGTGTTGTGCGCCTGGATACTAGCTATTAACTTATTTAAATTAAGTGGCTGGGCTTCTTGTTGTAAGAGTTGCCATAGTCCCTCTTGATTCAGCATAGAACGCTTTAGTGGTTGAGAGCTATCTTCGGTATTCACTGAATAAACGGTTTTTTGAGCTACAATAGCTTCTGTAATTCCGTCACTTGCTAGTAGCAAAGTATCTCCGGGTTTTAAAGTCAATCGACCTGCTGGTGCTTGCCAAACAGGGAAAATTCCCAGAGGTATTCCCCGAACCTTAAGGTAAGTTGGCTGTTGATTTTCCTGGTTCAATCTTGACCAAACTAAGGGATAGATATGACCAGCATTGGCATAGATAAGTTCCCCATACGTAGGGGTATAACGAGCTACCACCAAAGTAATAAAGCAATTATTGCTAATTAAATCGTTAGCAAGGCTTTTATTGAGATTTTGCAGGATAACATTGGGTTCTGGTGGCGTTTCTTGAGATAATTCTCGGCGCAGAACAGAAATAGCACTTGCCATAAATAATGCTGCTGGTACACCTTTGCCAGAAACATCTCCTACAGCTAACCACAAATCCCCTTTAGGATGAACAAAGACTTCAAAAAAATCTCCTCCGACTTGACGGGCTGGATAGCAACAGGCTTGCACCTTAGCTTCCGGAATATCTGGTAATTTTTGACGCAGGAGATTATGTTGAATTTGGCGAGCTACTTCTAACTCGGTGTTGATTTGCTGTTGCTTTTCTTGCAAACTTTGATAAAGTTTGGCTTGGGAAAGAGCTAGTGCTGCTTGTTGACTTACATTAATAATTAATTGAATATCTTCATTAGACCAAGGGCTATGTTCACCTGTTTGGGAAAGAGCAAGCACAGCTAGTAGTTGTTTCTGGTAAGTGAGAGGCACAACCAATTGGTAAGAGCAACTACTAACATGGCGATCATGAGTTAATTGATATTCATGGGTTTCTAGTACCTTCTGCATTAAATAATCGAGATTGCTCCAGTCACAACCCCCAGAGTAGTTAGAATTGGGATAGAAAAACTCTTCAAGTGTGAAGCGATCGCCATCCACTGGTTTGAGCAAGCTATAACCGGATTCAAAGTTTTGACCAATTGTATCCACAATCTTTTGTAACATGCTGTGGTAGTCGAGAGAGGAGCGCACAGCTGTAGTTACCGCATTAAATACCCTTTCTTGTTTGAGGGCACGTCTCAGTTCTTTGGTGCGTCTTTTGACCTCCTGATAAGTATCTGCTGCTTGCTGAACCGTTGACCGCAATTCTTCGTGGTTCCAGGGTTTGAGGATATACTTAAACACTTTACCAGCGTTAATTGCCTCTACCAAATCTTCAGCATCGGTAAACCCAGTCAATAGAATCCGAATTGTATCAGGAAATTTATCAACTGTGAGACTAAGAAATTCCGTACCATTCATCTCTGGCATCCTTTGGTCAGAGATAATTACAGCCATTTCTCCTACTTTGTCCAAAATTTCTAAGGCACTGCGAGCATCCTCTGCCCGATAAACTTGAAAATCTCGCCGAAATGTTCGGTGCAGTAAATCCAAGTTATCGGTTTCATCGTCTACCACCATTAACTTTAGTTTAGGTTCCTCTGCCTCAGTCATGTTTGGCTGCACTGTGAAGAATTTACCGATAATAATGTGTGTATTTTATGCCATTGGATACAAGGCTAAAAACAAGATAGGCGCAAGCAGATTGCAGATTCCAGGTTTAACCTTAATATTTAAGGTAACACTGAGTAGCCAATTTACTTTGACATTGTGCCTGGTGCTAAATCTCCAAATTTTAACTCAGTTCGATGAACGTACATTCATTTTGTCTGCAAGAGTAAAGCAAGTTAGTTGCTGTACCAGCAAAGATGATTTACTGAGATATTTGGTCTAGATAGATGGGTCTCCAGCGCTCGAATATCGGCAGTTGCTTGCTGTTAGTTTACTCTTTACCCTAACTCAGAGTTCCAGACAAGCCACAGTCAGTAGCATTCCTAGGGTTTACGGGTACAGACAATGGGATTAATCAGGTAAAACTGAGTATTGTCTAAAACTTTAACTGAATTAACTATCAAGATAAAGAGAATATATACTTGAGATGCGCCCGTGGCTGTGCATGAGGGTAGCCAAAACCCAATACATACTTATGTTACACCCTATCCGACAAAGCGGGTAGAGATATGGCTATCTAGGTGGATTAGGTAACTAAGTACTGAATTGTCTCTAAGGCTTTGATCACACCAGCTTCAGCAATAGCAGACAAATTTTCACTAAATTCAAAATTCACTGCAGGGATTAAAATCCAGTAAGCAGTGGGAGCTTTACCATAGATAGCTTGACTCAGCCACAAGAGCGATCGCGGGTGAGAACTATGGACAAAAGTACCTGTCGTTCCCTCTGGTGTCAATGCTTCTATCTTCACTTCCCCTGTTATTTCATCGGAAATTGGTAAAGCATCCACAAAAAGTACTGTATCAGCATTGGCGATATCATCTGCCAATTCCGGAGTAAGTTGGTGAACGGAAACAGAACGCACATTTGCTAAATTCCATGTTGCTACTTTTTCTGCTACCCAAAACCCCGCACCATCATCACTGCGGAGGGTATTACCATATCCAATTACTAAGTATTTCATAAGGAATAGAAGACTAATGACTCATAACTAATGACTAATTAACAATATTCAATGGTTACTTCTCTTTGTTTATCTCTTAAAAATTTAACTAATTCTTCAATAATGCTACGGCGGATGGAGATATTTTTGGGTAATAATGGATTCTGATAAAATTCATTAATACTCTGTCCTACTAAAAATAATATTGAATCTGCTTGCAATATTTCTTTTGCCAAAAAATACGCTCCATTATTATCGAATCGCAGCCGAGTTAAGTCACAGTTACAGTTTTTAATATATTCTATTGCTTTAGAAAGGGTGAGAATTCCTTCCGTTACTAAATCAACATCATTTAACATGCCTATAGGAGGCAAATCCTTTCTCAGCGTTGCTAAGTCTATTTCAACCATTTCCCCCAGATAATGGGCGACAATATTTCCGGTAGTTCCTCCACAAATTACCTTCCTACCGGCAAAAGTTAATAACTTTTCTACATAATATTCATCTTGTTCTTTATCTAAAGGTGGTCCGGTAAATATAATTAAAGGATTACGTTTTCTGACATAGATACCAACAAAGGTAGCATCATCACCAATAGCTCCCTGATAGAGAGAATAGGTTTTTCTCATCACTTCCTGTACTATGGTTCTGGCAGTATGAGACTTTTTAATTAAGACTTCCTCAATATATTTGGAAATTTCCTCCCAACCCCAACCAAAATTCAAGGTTACTCCCATTCCTGCATAGAGAACACCATCACTGATAGCACCGAGAAAATCGCCTTTTTCTAAATAACCTTCAGCCATAATAATTTTGCGTTCTAAAATTTTCTCGGTTTTGGTTGATAATTTGACGACTTTTCCTTGGTGAAAATACAAAAATGGCGGGTTATCAAAATTAATTACTGTAAAATGGTTGGTTTCAGCATCAATTTTGATAATTGTAAATGTGGAATAGGCTATTTGTCTGACTTGACAGATGGGTAGGGTGGCAATCACTGTTTTTAAGACTTCCTCTAGAGGAATATCTGCATTCATCATAGTGATGAGAATTTCTGTAGTCAGAGTAGCAAGAATATTAGCTTTTACCCCACTTCCTAACCCATCGGATAAAACAATAATTGTTTTTTTATCTGTTTTTAGGTATTTTACTTTGTCGCCGCAGAGTTCTTCGCCTTTTTTATTCAGACTAGATTCATAAATGTCTAAAAAATTATTGCTAGTCATAGCAAATCAAAAGTTAAAATTTCCAGTTCAATAATTATTGCCTGTTTCTAGAGTTTGAATTATCTTCAATAATCCAACTTTGGTTTCTGCTGTTGTTTCTCCTAGTAATCCAGCGATTTCTTGTACTACTTTCATTTGTTTATCTACTACTTCGTTAACTTTTTTAATGGTTTCATTTTTCAGTTTATCCATGTCATTTTTGCGTTCTATTTCCTGAGTAATGTCAACCATAATGCTAGCGATTATCCCTTCTTCTTGAATGGAAAAAATTAGTTGTTCAACATACAAGCCATGTAGGGGATATTCTTGTACTTTGTCACGGATAACGATATCTTGCTGCCAAACTTCTTGAAAATCGCTAATATCTTCTAAAATTGTTTCTGCTGGTTGATGGATAACATCGTTTAGTGTGACCCCAAACATTTTACAAAATGCCGGATTAGCAAATTTGATATTCATCTCACTATCTATGACAATCAAACCATTAGGGTCATATTCCCACAGTAGCCGCAAAAAGCGATTTTGATTGATGTCCATAGTGATGGTTAGATAGGTAAAATTGATAAATTAATTGCTAAAAGCTTGTAGTTAGCACTTTAGTGCTAAAGCACTAACTACGAACCAAATTTAACGTTGATTAATTAACATTCTTCACCTTACCTTGAATGGCAGGTAAGATTTCCTGGATAAATTTATCTTCCAGGTTTTCTGGACTAATACTAATTACATGTTGGTCTTGAAATTTCATAGCAATGCCGTACTTACAGGTTTCTAAGCAGAAACAACCTTTTAGCTCGATGATACTTTCGAGATGATAGTCATGAATTAAAGATTGAAGTTTGGGTAAAACTTCGTAAACGCCCATTTGATGGCAAGCTGAACCCATACATAGAAAGAGATTTTCTTTTGCCATCGCGAGAAATCCTCTTAAAGAAGTAAGCAATTCATCAGACTCAATTCAAGGTTCAATGGTGAATAGGGGAGTCAGCGCTGCAGGAGGTTTATCCCGACCAGTATTGACGTGCGGGTTTAATCTATTAATCTGTTTGCTAATAGGATATCAGGTAAAACCCGCTCCCCCTACAAGACTTAAAAAGGGCAGGTAAACCTCGCCCCTATTCCACAGTTTAATTACGGTACACTTCTTTGACAATCGTGCCGTCTGCTGCCACTAATTGTATGTGTAAAGGCATTTGACCAGCGGCATGAGTTGAACAAGATAAGCAGGGGTCAAAACACCGTATTCCGGCTTCAACGCGGTTGAGAAATCCTTCTGGGATCTCGCTATTGTGGATGTAGTGCTTGGCAATTTGGGCAACAGTTTTGTTCATTGCTAGGTTATTTTGTCCGGTAGCAATGATGAGATTTACCTTTTGCAACAAGCCGTTTTCATCTACTTGATAGTGATGGAAAAGAGTACCTCTTGGTGCTTCACTAACCCCTACTCCTTCGAGTTGATTTACTCCTCCTTGAACGCGGATTCTAGATGCCTTAATATCAGGGTCATCTAATAGTTTTTGAATTTGTTCTAGACAGGCGAGAATTTCAATTAACCGAGCATAGTGATATAAAAAGGAGGAGGTTGCTATTCTACCCGCACGTTGACGAAATTCTTGCAATTCCCTATCGGCTGCTTCTGTACCAATGTGGTCACAAACATTTAGCCTTGCTAAAGGACCGACGCGATAAATACCGTTAGGATATCCCCAGGGTTTGTAGTAGGGAGACTTTAAATAAGACCAAGATTCTACTGCTTCCCCTAGGAATTCTTGATAATCATCTTCGCTTTTGTTGTCAGCAACTATATTACCTTGAGAGTCGGTGAAACGCAGGTGTCCGCCGTGATGTTCCCACTCGCCATTTTTTCCGACTAACCCCATAAATAGGGAGGGAAATTCACCAAAAATTTGGACTTCATCCTGCAATTGTGTATCTAGAAGATTCTTGAATAATGAAAGCGCTAAATCCACAGTTGCAAAAGATTCTGGTAAGCGATCGCGTATCCAAGTTTTACCTTCTGCTGTGATAGGCGATCGCACTCCCCCCGGTACAGCCCAAGGAGCGTGTATTTTCTGTCCTCCTAATATTTCAATTACCGTTTGTCCAAACTGCCGTAAGCGGATTCCAGCCCGTGCTAAATCGGGATTTTCGGCAATTAATCCAAATACGTTCCGCTTGGCTGGATCGCTATCCCAACCTAACAAAAAATCAGGACTGCTGAGATGGAAAAACGACAGTGCATGGGACTGGGTAATTTGTCCCAAATTCATCATTCTTCGTAGTTTATCCGCCGCTTTTGGGATATTAACTGCCAGGATTTTATCCCCAGCTTTTGCTGCTGCTAACTGATGAGAAGTCGGACAAATCCCACAAATTCTGGCGGTAATTCCTGCCATTTCTGTGAATGGTCTGCCTTCACAAAATTTTTCAAAGCCGCGATATTCAACTACATGGAAACGAGCATCATCTACTTCTCCGGTATCGTTGAGAAAAATCGAAATTTTCGCATGTCCTTCTATCCGCGTTACCGGGTCAATTACTACTGTTTTAGAAGCCATAACCCTCTCCATTTTTGTCTGATTTCTTAATAGGTAATAGATAAACAGCCAGAGGCTCTTATTTCTCGTTACCAGGCTGAGCCTGGTAACGAAAGGAATCACCTATTACCCATTAGCCAAACTTAATCATTTCTCGTCCGACCATCTGGGGTTTTTCTCCCTTAATTAAGGGTTCTAGGGTGGCGCGAATCCGGTTTGCATTGGGGGGACATCCCGGCATGAAAATGTCTACAGGTACGACTTCATGCACGGGTATAACCCTCTCCAGTAACTCTGGGACAATTCCCGGTTCATGAGGTAACTGGGGCTTGTCGTCCGCTAACTCTAAATAGCTGCGTTTCAAGACTGTCTCGGTAGAGTCAAGCATGTTTCGCATCGCTGGAACGTTTGCCGTTACCGCACAATCACCGAAAGAAATGAGTGTTTTAGTATTTTTTCTCACTTTATATATCAGTTCCAAGTTTTCCTCATTCGCCACGGCACCTTCCACCAGACAAACATCGACATTTTCGGGATATTCTTTGATGTCCGTGCCGACGGGACTGTAGACGACATCTACATGCTTAGCGAGTTCCAGCAACCACTCATCCAAATCGAGAAACGACATGTGACACCCAGAACACCCTGCTAACCAAACGGTAGCAAATTTTATCTTGTCCATTCTTTCTTCTCCCGTGCTGTCACCAAAAATTCCAGTTTGCCGCGATCGCGTGTTTCTTCTGCAACTGTCGTGCCTTTGTGGAAAATTGCCCCCGTCGGACAGGCGTCTACACACTTACCACAAGAAGTACAAGCCGATACCTCACCCCAAGGTTGATTCATTCCGGAAACGATGTAGCAATTTTCTCCTCGTTGTGCCACATCCCAGACGTGAGCGCCTTCAATTTCATCACATACACGCACACATCGTGTACATAGGATACAGCGGTTATGGTCAATGCCAAACAACGGATGGGACAAGTCTACATGACGTTTGGGGAAGCGATAGGCAAAGCGGGTATGATCCATGCCCACTTTAATAGCTGCCCTTTGCAGTTCGCAGCTACCATTGGCAACGCACACCGAACAAGTATGATTGCCTTCAGAAAACAGCAATTCCACTATCATCCGGCGATATTCTTGCAGCTTAGGAGTATTAGTATGTACTTCCATCCCCTCGGAAATCTCGGTGACGCAAGCAGGTAATAATTTGTTTACCCCCGCCACTTCCACCATGCACAACCGACAAGCACCAATATCTTTCACCCCATCTAAATGGCAGAGGGTAGGGATGAAAATCCCAGCTTCTTTAGCTGCATCCAGGATACTTGCACCGGCGGCTATTGCCACATCGATATCATCTATTTTTAAGGTTTTGACTGTCATAACTTTTCCCCTCCCCTAACTAACTGCGACTCCAGCTTTACCATCGAGATATCTAGGTGGCTGGAGCAACTGCAAATACTCTTCCCGGAAGTAGCGCAAAGTACTGAGTATTGGGTTAGGCGCCGACATGCCCAAACCACACAAACTGGTATCTTTCACCATCTGACAAAGGCTTTCCATCTGCTCCAAATCGGTAATGGTTGCCTGTTTATTTACTATCTTGGTGAGCAACTCGTGCAGTTGTACCGTCCCAGCGCGACAGGGTATGCATTTACCACAGCTTTCACTACGGCAAAATTCCATGTAAAACTGTGCCATTTCCACCATGCTTGTGTCCTGATCCATAACAATCATCCCGCCGGAACCCATCATGGTGCCAAGTTTAATCAAAGAGTCATAATCAACGGGTGTATCCAATAAATCGGCGGGAATGCATCCACCAGACGGACCTCCCGTTTGTACAGCTTTTACCTGACCATCGCTGACACCACCGCCCATCTCTTGGACAATTTGCCGGACGGTTGTACCCATTGGCACTTCAATCAAGCCAGTGTTATTCACCTTACCTGTAAGGGCAAATACTTTCGTACCTTTGCTTTTTTCCGTACCAATACTGGCATACCAATCTGCACCTTCGCGGATGATGGGGGCGATATTGGCGAAGGTTTCGACGTTATTAATTAAGGTAGGACAGCCCCACAGCCCCGACTCAGCGGGATAGGGAGGACGGGGACGAGGATTACCGCGTCCGCCTTCGATAGATTGGATCAGGGCGGTTTCTTCACCGCAAACAAAGGCACCTGCACCAATGCGGATATCAATTTTGAAGTCAAAGGAGGAGTCAAAGATTTGACTGCCTAGCAAGCCGTGGTGTTTTGCCTGTTGGATGGCTTTTTGCAGGTGTTTGATGGCTAGGGGATATTCGGCGCGGATGTATATATAACCGTGATTTGCACCAATGGCATATCCAGCGATCGCCATCCCTTCCAAGACGCGATGGGGGTCACTTTCCAGGACACTACGATCCATAAACGCCCCCGGATCGCCCTCATCAGCGTTACAGATGACGTATTTTTGTTCTCCCGGCATTTTCGCCACTGTAGCCCATTTTAAGCCCGTGGGATAACCGCCGCCACCCCGTCCCCGCAAACCGCTGTTGGTAATTTCTCCTATTACCTGAGCGGGTGTCATCTCCAAGAGAACTTGATGTAATGGTTCGTAACCACCCACAGCAATGTATTCTTCAATCCGTTCTGGGTTAATTTTGCCGCTATTTTCCAAAACAATTGGCATTTGTCTGGTGAAGAAGGGATGCTTGGGATTTCCTTCAATGGCTGTGGAACTTTCCCCCCTCAAGGCAGAAATAATCGCATATGCATCCTCAGCAGTAACTTGTTCGTAAAGCTTCCCCGTGGGGTCTACTTCTACCAACGGACCGCGACCGCAAAATTTCAAACAACCAACACTCACTACTTCAACTTCGGTTTCTAACCCAGCGTTTTGCAATGCTGCATCCAAGCTATTTTTCACTGCAGCCGCACCCGAAGAAATACAACCAGCGGCCGTACAACACCGGATGCGCGTTGGTTTGCGGCTATCCCGTTCTTTTTGAGCAATTTCGCGCAATTGTGTTATGTCCATATTTTTGCTTCCCTATGTGAATAGGTAATAGGTAATGGCTAAGGGTTTCTCCCTTGTCTCGCTTCCCTTCCCTTCTCCTGCTTCCCTTGTCTCCCTAATCCCCAATCCCAGCGTCCCTCATCCTTGCTGTAAATTGATGATTTTATCCAATGCGGACTGGGGTGTTTGTTTCCCTGCTACAGCGTTATCAAATACCACTGCGGGAGCGATACCGCAGGCACCAAGACATCGTGCTGCCATTAGGGAAACCTTACCATCGGCAGTGGTGCCACCTACTTTAATTCCCAGTTCTTGCTCTAGGTATTCCAGCACTTTGTTACTACCTTTAACGTAGCAAGCAGTTCCCATGCAAACCACACAGGTATGGGTGCCACTGGGTTTTAGAGAAAACAAATGGTAAAATGTTGCCACACCATAAACCCGACTCAGCGGCAGTTTTAGCCTTCTGGCGATGTAAATTAGAACATCTTCTTCTAAATAACCAAAGGCTTCTTGGGCTTTGTGCAAAACTTCAATCAGGGCATCAGGTTTATATTGATGCCGTTTCATGAACATTTCTAGAGTTTTAAAGCGGCGATCGCTCTGGTTACTTGCCGCGTCTTTCTTGCCAGCAATCTTTGCATCCAGGTTTCCCTGAACAGTTGGGGCTGTCATGTTATTCTCCTTTTTCGGAGTAACTTTATCAACTAAACTTACGCCAATTACCCGATATACCGCAGTAATTTTCTATATAACTCCATCTCTTGACCTTATTATAAATTCACCCGAAAAACTATTCAAGAATCAGAAAAATAAATCTTCCGTGTTAATTTATAAAGTAAACTTAAATTCCTCGGCTGTGTTAACTACAGAGTCGGTCATCATCGGCAGCTTCTTCGCGTAGGGCGTTAGTTTTTTTATCCAAACCAATACATAGTATGCGTCTAACCCAGGCAAAATTCATGTAATTTAATTTTTACTTTATAAATTACCAATAATTACTTGACGGTACAGCACCCCTCCAGTATGGATAGTAGGGTCAATCCCAAATCCTGTTAGCGGATGAGCTTTAATGAAAATATTTCTTACCTATTACCCTAAGTTCATTACCTGCAATCTAGATAACGAACTCATGTTATATATAAGTCCCAGTAGAAATCTATTTCCCAACTAATGAGTATGTTTTCAAGCCAAAAATTCCGTCTGACAGTAGGTTGTGCCGCCTTATTACTCACTGGTTTGGCGGGCAATCAATTACATGCTCAGTCAAAAAAACAACAACCTTCGATTGTTACCAATGTTCCAAATACTATTATTCCTCAGCAACCTGTTAATCGGACTGTAAACAAGCAAAATACTCCTCTATCTGAACCATATCAAGTCATTGATGAGCAGCAAAAATATCAATTTAGCATTAATGGCAATCAGATTTTCAGTTCAGGAAGACTACCAAATAATACCAAGGTTAATTTTAATCAATCCGATTTATTAACCGTTCTCACTAATACTAGAAAATATTTCCAAGACTATGCTACAGAAGACCCTGTTCTGCAACGGACAGGAGTGCTTGGTTCTGTGGGAGTGACTGTGCAAGATGTTCTCAATACGTTAGATTTTATGATGGAGGTGTTGCGGGAAGATATTGCAAAGGGACGACCGACTCGCTTACAAGACCCTAATTTTATCAATAACAATTTTCGGGTTATCCGGTGGTCTCCTTACAACCCCAAGAGACGACAACAAAAACAGTTACGATTAACAAAATATGCAGTTTTTACCCATCCAGGTTCTCGGACAAAAACATCAAAATTTAATACGGCTATTTATAGTTTAAAAGATGAATTTGTTGCCGATAAATTCTTCACTAAATACACCAAACAGGATGTTTTATCAGGTATTTATGAACCTGGTGGTAAAGAATTTGGCAAAGTGGAACCCCTGGCTTATCTTACGCGCAATGGCTTAGAAGATGCATTAATGCAGGGAACCATATTAATTAACTTTACAGATGGTTCCAAGGACTTTTTTAATGTGGATAGAAACAATGGTATGCCTTTTATTAAAGGAGTTGCACCAAGGGCACAAAAGCGATATTGGTATTTCCGAGAGGTGGAAGCTATCCGCGGCTACGGTTATAAAATAGATGCGAAAATTCCCATCAGAACTGGGGTAACTTTTGCAGGAGATGTCCTGAATATTGGCTTAGGTAGAGTCATAGCTATTGAGTATAATCAAGGCGGACGCAAGCGCTTGCAAATAGGAGTCCTCGCTGATACGGGAGGAGCTTTTTTACCTAATCTTTATCAACTTGATTTTCTCGCCGGAATTTTTCGCAATCAACAAGATTTTAGTAGAAATATCAGCCAATTACCTGAGTTTGTCACAGCATATATTTTGGTGAAAAAGTGAGCAAATAACCGCACCCCTATTGTGATTAAAATCAAAATTCCCCTCCGCGTTTACCGGGAGGGGAACAAGTTGGACTGAAATCAACGGGGAAATAACCTTAAGCGCTACCAGTAAAGGTAACTTCAGGAAATTTAAGTTGAGCTTCAGACATTGGACGGTTTCTACCTTCTTCTTGCCAGTAGTTGATAACTTCTGTAGCTTTGTTGAGTAATTCAACTCTATCAGCTTCAGTAATCCAGTGTTTCGACTCAATTTCGTTCTTGAGTTCTTCCCAAGCGTCGTTTCTAGGCCAGAAAAAGTATTTAGTCAGGGGACTGGTACCTTTACCAACAACTTGGTCAACGGCTAGAGCGACGTTTTCGTCTAACCACAGAATTTTCAAAATAAACTTGGACAATCAAACCTCCGGGGCAATATCCGGGCAAGATATAAACTATATGAAATCGCCGAAGGCGTCGGCGAAGCCATCGCTTATTCTAACGCAAGACGCCCCAATCTCAACAAACTAAACCAAATGTGCAGATAAACGAGGTGCAAACATTTTGATTAACCAACTCACAACTACTCCAGCCATTGTAGTTTTTGATATTGATGGTGTTATCCGTGATGTCAGTGGTTCCTATCGCCGCGCTATAGCGGATACGGTAGATAATTTTACCTCTGGAGCTTACCGTCCCACAGCACAAGACATTGACAACCTGAAGTCCGAGGGGATCTGGAATAACGACTGGGAAGCGTCCCAGGAATTAACCTACAGGTACTTTGAAACCCAGGGACAGACGCGGCAACAAGTATCGTTGAATTACGATACCATTGTTACCTTTTTCCAGTCCCGTTATCGCGGCACTGACCCGGAAAATTGGAATGGTTATATCTGCAATGAACCGTTATTATTACAACCCAATTACTTAAATGAACTTACTGCTGCTGGGATTCGCTGGGGATTTTTCAGCGGTGCAACTCGCGGTTCTGCGAATTATGTGTTGCAAAAACGTCTGGGTTTAGAATCACCCGTGTTAATTGCTATGGAAGATGCACCTGGTAAACCCGACCCTACAGGATTATTTGCTACCGTCCGCTTGTTGGAGCAGGAAGCTCATACACCAGTAATTTACGTAGGAGATACGGTAGCAGATATGCACACTATCCAAAAAGCACGCAACTTAGAACCAAACCAGACTTGGATTGCTGTAGGTGTTTTACCTCCTCACGTACAGGAAAGTGTATCTCGACAGAAAGCGTATGTAGAAACACTGAAATTAGCAGGAGCAGCGATAGTATTGAATAACGTGCAGGAGTTGACCCCAGTCAAGATCCAGGAATTGGTAATCAGTAATGGGTAAATTAACTCTTTGGTTATCACCTTGATTATCTAGTGCATTTTTTTCCCGTTACGAATCACTGGCAACTGTGTTACTCTCTTGGGGATAAAGTATGGTTAAGTGCAATCTTTGACGGACTTCAGGATTGAGATATCGTTGCTGTAGGGGTTGCCATTGTTGCCATGCTTGGTAACGATTGTTTGCTAATTCCGCTGCTAGGGTGGGAAGCTGAGTAGCAATTTCTGATTTTAAAACATCTGTCAGCCACTGCTGTAGAACCACACTATCTTGGATTTCTCCCAACAGTTCTTGGATAGTCTTCACGTCGCTGAGATAGGTAGCGTAAGACTCACCGTAAAAATCAGGGAATAGCTCCATTTGATAGCGTAATCGTTTTGCTTCTTTTCGCAATTCATGGAGAATTTTTCCCTGATTTGCCAAGTTTTCTTCTACTTGTGCCGGTGTTAATTCTCCAGAAGTAACTACCTGTACTTCTTGAATTTCTGTCGCTACCAACCACCCCGGATGCAGTAAAAATCTGCTGACTTCTGGTAATAGTAAATCAGGCAGTAATTGCTGAATTTTCAGATGAGCTATATCATGATATTTTGGCTCTTCCAACCACTCTTTTACCCCTTGCTTAAGCGACTTATAACGCTCATGCTTTAATGTGTCTTGCACATCTACACAAACATCTTTCCGCTGTTTGTCTAAAATATCCAAAGCATTATTCAAAGACTTTTGTTCTTTGCTAGGTAAATGAGATTGATAACGGGTTTTTAATGCATCTTTGAGAACATCTAAATCTCGTAATTTCCCCAGAGCGCGAGCTATTTTACCAATATTTTTATCGCTGACTGATTTTGGTAAATCCAGTGCTAGTGCAAAACCAGTTACTGCTGTACGAAGACGACGCATCCCTACCCGCATTTGATGCAATGCCTCTGGATCTTCATCTTTTTTAACAGATGATTCCCACTTCAAAACTTTCTTAAAGTGCTTCTCAATGGCTACATAAGCCCCGTCTGCTAGGGTATTTATTGCAGGGTTTGTGTTTACTTGCATAGGATTGAAAGTCTGTTGCGGAGTATATAATCAATACCTTATTGATTAGGACTACTAACATATCATGATTGAACCAATCAAATATCTTGCTTAGTGCTTATCTATTTAAATTCAGTATTTTTACTAGATTCTTGCCTTTTAATTCAAATTTAATTGATATTAAATGTTGTATGAATAACATTTCACCGAGGGGTTGCGGTATAACTAAAGTTATAGCAGTCGAAGCAAAGATTAAGACATAATAGAGAGGAGGAAAGAGGAGGAAAAAATGCCACAGTCATACAGTTATGATTTGAGAAGGAAAGTAATAGAGGC
>Ga0114939_10001101_pt1 | contig 21807 bp, 23 predicted proteins | sample AshMeaCrysSpring_FD_87196 | JGI IMG/M metagenome (GOLD analysis project Ga0114939, IMG submission 87196) | Groundwater microbial communities from Big Spring, Nevada to study Microbial Dark Matter (Phase II) - Ash Meadows Crystal Spring | ecosystem: Environmental > Aquatic > Deep subsurface >...
CAACGAGATCGTCAACTTCGTGCTGCGCGCGCGGGCCAACAACGCCGGCAAGAACCCGCTGTGGACCAGCTACGAGAAGCTGCGCTCGGTGATCGAGAAGAAGATGTTCTCCAACACCGAGGAGCTGCTGCCGGTGATCAGCTTCAACGCCAAGGCCAGCGCCGACGAGGCCAAGAAGCACGAGGACTTCGTCACCCGCATGGTCGCCAAGGGCTACACGCCCAAGCAGGTCCGCCTGTTGTGCGAGTGGTACCTGCGCGTCAGGAAGAGCAGCTGACCATGTGCCCGCACGTGCCTGCGCGTTCACGGTTCCCCGCACGGGCGCGGTCCCCGCACGGGAGGGCCCGTCGGGCGGCCTGACCATGGCCCTGCAGTCCATCATCGACCGGCGCCTGGCGGGCAAGAACAAGTCCGTCGGCAACCGCGAGCGCTTCCTGCGCCGCTACAAGGAGAAGATCCGCGAGGCGGTGCGGCGTGCCGTGGATGGACGCGGCATCCGCGACATGGAGCGCGGCGAGGACATCCACATTCCCCGGCGCGACGTCTCCGAGCCCGTGTTCCACCATGGCCAGGGCGGTGTGCGCGAGATCGTGCACCCGGGCAACCGCGAATACGTGCGCGGTGACCGCATCGAGCGGCCCAAGGGCGGCGGCCAGGGCGGCGGCAGCCAGGCCAGCGACTCCGGTGAAGGTGACGACGACTTCGTCTTCCACCTGAGCAAGGAAGAGTTCATGCAGGTCTTCTTCGAGGACCTGGCGCTGCCGCACCTGGTGCGCACGCAGCTGGCCGAGGTGCCCGAGTGGAAGAGCCACCGCGCCGGCTTCACCAGCGACGGCACGCCCAACAACCTGCACGTGGTGCGCTCGATGCGCGGCGCCATCGGACGGCGCATCGCCATCGGTTCCGCCTCGCGGCGCGAGCTGCGCGAGATGCAGGCGCGGCTGGTCGAGCTCAAGCGCTTCCCCGACGGCCGCGAGGACGAGATCGCGGCCTTGCAGGCCGAGATCGACGCGCTGCGCCAGCGGCTGGCACGCATCCCCTATCTCGACCCGATCGACCTGCGCTTTCGCAACCGCGTGCGCGTGCCGGTACCCACCAGCAAGGCCGTGATGTTCTGCCTGATGGACGTGTCGGGCTCGATGGACGAGGCGCGCAAGGACCTGGCCAAGCGCTTTTTCATCCTGCTGTACCTGTTCCTGACGCGGCATTACGAGCGCATCGACATCGTCTTCATCCGCCACCACACGCAAGCCCAGGAAGTCGACGAACAGAACTTCTTCCACGCCACCGAGACCGGCGGCACGGTGGTGTCCAGTGCCCTGGTGCTGATGGAGGAGATCATCCGCGCGCGCTACAGCCCGAGCGAATGGAACATCTACGGCGCCCAGGCCAGCGACGGCGACAACTGGCACCACGACAGCGGCCGCTGCCGCGAGCTTCTCGACGAGAGGCTGCTGCCGCTCGTGCGCTACTACGCCTACGTGCAGGTGGCCGAGGAAGAGCAGAACCTGTGGGAGGAGTACACCCAGCTGCTCGACACGCACCGACACTTCGCCATGCGCAAGGCCACCGAGGCGGCGCAGATCTACCCCGTGTTCCGCGACCTCTTCAAGAAGGAAGGCACCTCGGCCGCGGCCTGAGGCGCGCTGACGCAGCCCCTGCCCATGAACGCCGCCACCGTCCCCGCGCGCCCGTCCTCGCTGAGGGCACCTTTGCCCGCGCCGGCGCGTCCCACCGAGCCGCTGCCGGGGCCGAGCGACTGGTCGTTCGAGCTGATCGAGCGCTACCACGCGGTCATCAAGGCCACTGCCGAGCGCTTCGGGCTCGACACCTATCCCAACCAGCTCGAGATCATCACCGCCGAGCAGATGATGGACGCCTACGCCAGCGTGGGCATGCCGGTGAACTACCGCCACTGGAGCTACGGCAAGGAGTTCATCGCCACCGAGAAGAGCTACAAGCGCGGCCACATGGGGCTGGCCTACGAGATCGTCATCAACAGCAATCCCTGCATCAGCTACCTGATGGAGGAGAACACGATGGCGATGCAGGCGCTGGTGATCGCGCACGCCGCCTACGGCCACAACAGCTTCTTCAAGGGCAACTACCTGTTCCGCATGTGGACCGACGCGTCGTCGATCATCGACTACCTGGTCTACGCCAAGAACTACGTCGCCGAATGCGAGGAGCGCCATGGACTGGACGCGGTGGAGGAGCTGCTCGACAGCTGCCACGCGCTGGCCAACCACGGCGTCGACCGCTATCGCCGCCCGAGCCGCAAGTCACTGGCGCAGGAGCTGGCCGAACGCAAGGACCGCGAGGCCTATGCGCAGCAGCAGGTCAACGACCTGTGGCGCACCCTGCCGCGCCGCAGCGACCGCGCCGAGGGCGAGCGCGAGTCGCGCCGCTTCCCGGAAGAGCCGCAGGAGAACCTGTTGTACTTCATCGAGAAGAACGCACCGCTGCTCGAACCCTGGCAGCGCGAGATCGTGCGCATCGTGCGCAAGATCGCGCAGTACTTCTACCCGCAGCGCCAGACGCAGGTGATGAACGAGGGCTGGGCCACCTTCTGGCACCACAAGCTGCTCAACACGATGTACGACGAGGGCTGGCTCACCGACGGCGTGATGATCGAGTGGCTCAAGTCGCATACCAACGTCATCTTCCAGCCGCCGGTGGGGCATCCGGCCTACAGCGGGCTGAACCCGTACGCGCTCGGATTCGCGATGTACACCGACATTCAGCGCATCTGCGAGACGCCGACCGAAGAGGATCGGTCCTGGTTCCCCGACCTGGCCGGCCAGCCCTGGCTGCCTGCGCTCGACCATGCGATGCGCAACTTCAAGGACGAGAGCTTCGTCGGGCAGTACCTGTCGCCCAAGCTGATGCGCGACCTGCGCCTGTTCGCGATCGTCGATGACGAGGGCGAGGACGAACTGGAAGTCAGCGCCATTCACGACGAGTCCGGCTATCGCCGTGTGCGCGAGGCGTTGTCGCGTCAGTACGACCTCGGCTCGCGCGAGCCCAACATCCAGGTCTGGAGCGTCAACCTGCGCGGCGACCGTTCGCTCACCCTGCGCCACACGCAGCACCGCGACCGGCCGCTGGACGACAGCGCGCAGGAGGTGCTCAAGCACGTCACCCGCCTGTGGGGGTTCAGCGTGCACCTCGAGAGCGTCAACGCGGCTGGCGACATCACGCGCCGCTGGTCGGTCCAGCCGCCGATGGCTTGATCGACCGGCCCGCGCCGCGCGCGGCTACTGCAGCACCCAGACCCCCGCCGGCGGGGCATTGCGCCACACCGTCTTGACGCGCTGCCATTGCAGCGCGCGTCCATCGTCGAGGCGCTGCGGCAGGTCGAACGGGACCCGGGGCTGGTACGTGTACTGCACCAGCCGGCGCGTCGGGTCGGCCGCGAGGAAGCGGCACACCGCGCGCACGGTGCGTTCGCGCACCGCGTTCGGCAGCGAGCGGAACGGCAGCGACGACACCACCACCGTCTGCGTCGGCGCGCGCGTCAGTTCGTCCAGCACCTCGTGCGCCCACTGCGTGCGCACCTCGACACCGTGGAACTGCTCGCGCAGGTGCTGCGCCAGGTGCGGTTGCGCTTCTACCGCGACCAACGGCACATGAGGGTGAAGCTGTCGCAGTGCCTGCGTCACGGCGCCGGTGCCCGCACCCAGCTCGACCAGCAGGTGGGCGCCGCGCGTCTGCGCGCACATCGCCCGCGCCAGGTGCCGCGACGACGGCAGGAACGCGCCAACGGTGGCTGGTCGCCGCAGGGCGTGTCGAAGAAACAGGGCAGGTTCCATGGCCGGCGGGCGTCAGAGGACGAAGATCTTGCCGGGGTTCATGATGTTGCCCGGGTCGAGCGAGCGCTTGATCTGGCGCATCAGCTCCACGGCGCCGTCGCCCGTCTCTTCGACCAGGAAGCCCATCTTGTGCAGGCCGATGCCGTGCTCGCCGCTGCACGTGCCCTGGACCTGAAGGGCGCGGCGCACGACGCCGTCGTTCAAGGTCTCGGCCCGTTCGCGCTCGGCCGGGTCGTCGGGATCGATCATGTAGGCGATGTGGAAATTGCCGTCGCCCACATGGCCGACGATGAAGTGCGGCAGCCCGGCGGCGACCGCCTCGTCCTTGGCGGCCGTGACCATCTCGGCCAGCCGCGAGATCGGCACGCACGTGTCGGTGGTCACCCCGCGGCTGCCGGGGCGCATCTGCAGCGCCGAGAAGAAGGCATGGTGCCGCGCGGTCCACAGGCGCGTGCGCTCCTCGGGCGTGGTCGCCCAGGCGAAGTCGGCGCCGCCGTGTTCCCGCGCGATCTCCTGCACCGTGGCCGCCTGCTCCTGCACGCTGCCGGGGCTGCCGTGGAACTCCATCAGCAGCATCGGCTGCTCGCGCAGGCCGAGCTTGTCGTGGTGATTGACGGCGCGCACCGCGTTGTCGTCGAGCAACTCGCAGCGCGCGATCGGCACGCCCACCTGGATGAGCTGGATCGTCGTGCGCACGGCCGCACCGACGTCGGGGAAGAAGCAGATCGCGGCGGCCACGCTCTCGGGCAGCGGATGCAGCTTGAGCGTGACGGCGGTGATCACGCCGAGCGTGCCCTCGCTGCCGACGAACAGTCGCGTCAGGTCGTAGCCGGCGCTGGACTTGCGCGCCCGCGTGCCGGTGCGGATGACGTCGCCGCTGGCGGTGACCACTTCCAGCGCCAGCACGTTCTCGCGCATCGTGCCGTAGCGCACCGCGTTCGTGCCCGACGCCCGCGTGGCCGCCATGCCACCGATGGACGCATCGGCGCCCGGGTCGATCGGAAAGAACAGCCCCAGGTCCTTGACCTCGCGATTGAGCTGGTTGCGCAGCACGCCCGGCTGCACCGTCACGGTCAGGTCTTCGGGGTGCACGTCGAGGATGCGGTTCATCCGCGACACGTCCAGGCTCACCCCGCCCTGCACCGCCAGCAGGTGTCCCTCCAGCGACGATCCGGCTCCGTAGGGGATGACCGGCGTGCCATGACGCGCCGCCAGGGCCACGACCCAGGCCACGTCGTCCGTGCTCTCGCAGAAGACGACCGCCTCGGGCGGCGCGACGTCGAACGGCGATTCATCGCGGCCGTGCTGCTCGCGCACGGCCGCTGCGGTCGAGCAGCGTTTGCCGAAGCGCTCGCGCAAGTCCTGCAGCATGCCGGCAGGCACCGGGCGCGGCGCCGCCTGCGGCAGCGGATGGCAGGGGGCGACGGTATCCACGAGGGCTGCGGCGGGCCTGCCCATCAGTAGCCGATGGAAGCGCTGTCGAGGTCGATGCGGATGGTCGGCTTGCCCAGCGCACCGGCCGCCGCGCGGGCGAACTGCTCGGCCCACGCTCCGTCGGCGAACGCGGCCGGGCCGGCGGCCTGGGCCACGGCGAGCACCTTGTCGGCGAACAGGACCTTGCCGCTGGCGCGCAGCGGTTCGCACTCGAGGCGCGTGAACTCCCGGTCGAGCCAGACGCGGGCGGCTTCGTGCGCCAGCGCCTCGGCGGGGTGCAGATCGACCTCGCCGCCGTTGGCGAACTTGACGATGACGTGATGACGCATGCGGCGGCCTCCTCAGACGGGCTCGACACCCCCAAGCGTAGCAGGCCCGCGCCAGGCGAGACGGGCGCGGCCGCTCGGCCCAGTGCGGTCGTTACACTGGCGGTGTCCGGCGTCCCGCGCCGACGGCGCGACTCCCCCCGCGAGATCCCTGCGATGAAGATCGAAACCTTGGCCGTGCACGGTGGGCAGCAGCCCGACCCGACCACCCATGCGGTGGCCGTGCCCATCTATCAGACGGTGGCCTACGCCTTCGACGATACGCAGCACGGCGCCGACCTGTTCGACCTGAAGGTCACGGGCAACATCTACACGCGCATCATGAACCCGACCAGCGCCGTGCTCGAGGCGAGGCTGGCGGCCATGGAAGGCGGCGTGGGCGCGCTGGCGGTGGCCTCGGGCATGGCGGCGATCAGCTACGCCATCCAGACCATCACCGAGTCGGGCGACAACATCGTCTCGGCCTCGACGCTGTACGGCGGCACCTACAACCTGTTTGCGCACACCTTCCCGCAGCTCGGCATCGAGGTGCGCTTCGCCGACTACCGCCAACCCGACGCCTTCGAGCCGCTGATCGATGCGCGCACCAAGGCCATCTACTGCGAGTCGATCGGCAATCCTTTGGGCAACGTCACCGACTTCGAGAAGCTGGCCCAGATTGCGCACCGCCACGGCATCCCGCTGATCGTCGACAACACCGTGCCCAGCCCGTATCTGTGCCGGCCCTTCGAGCATGGTGCCGACATCGTCGTGCACTCGCTGACCAAGTACTGTGGCGGCCACGGCAACAGCATCGGCGGTGCCATCGTCGACTCCGGACGCTTCCCCTGGGCCCAGCACAAGGCGCGCTTTCGGCGCCTGAACGAGCCCGACGTGTCCTATCACGGCGTGGTCTACACCGAGGCGCTCGGCCCGGCCGCCTACATCGGCCGCGCCCGTGTCGTGCCGCTTCGCAACATGGGTGCGGCGCTGTCGCCGATGAATGCGTTCCTCATCCTGCAGGGCATCGAGACCCTGCCGCTGCGCATGGACCGCATCTGCGACAACACGCGGGCCATCGCCGAACACCTGCGCTGCCACCCGCGGGTCGGCTGGGTCCGCTACGCCGGGCTGCCCGACCACCCCGATCACGCGCTGGCGCGCAAGTACATGGGCGGCCGCGCCTCGGGCATCGTCACCTTCGGCGTCAAGCCTGCCGCCGGCCACGGCGGCCGTGACGCGGGTGCGCGCTTTCAGGACGCGCTGAAGCTGTTCACGCGGCTGGTCAACATCGGCGACGCCCGCTCGCTGGCCTGTCACCCGGCATCGACCACGCACCGCCAGCTCAACGCCGAGGAACTGGTCAAGGCCGGCGTGAGCGAGGACACGGTCCGGTTGTCGGTGGGCATCGAGCACATCGACGACCTGATCGCCGACATCGACCAGGCGCTGGCGGCCGCCTGAGCACGCACCGCACCCTGCGGCCATGGCTCACCGACTGACCCAGATCGCCACGCGCACCGGCGACGACGGCACCACCGGCCTGGGCGATGGCACGCGCGTGTCCAAGGACCACCTGCGCGTGCAGGCCATGGGCGACGTCGACGAGCTCAACTCCACGCTCGGCGTGTTGCTGGCCGAGCCCTTGCCCGCCGACGTGCGCGAACGGCTGGTCGTCATCCAGCACGAGCTGTTCAACCTCGGCGGCGAGCTGTCGATCCCCGGCTTCGAGCTGCTCAAGGACGAGGCAGTGGCGCGGCTCGACGAAGCGCTGGCCCATTACAACGCCCGCCTGCCACGGCTGGCGGAGTTCATCCTGCCGGCCGGGACGCGCAGCGCTGCCATCGCGCACGTGGCACGCACGGTGGCGCGGCGCGCCGAGCGCGCGCTGGTGGCACTGGGCGCCCAAGAGGCGGTACGCCCAGCCGCACGGCAGTATCTCAATCGTCTTTCGGACCTGCTGTTCGTGCTGGCGCGCACGCTCAACCGCGCCAACCTCGACGGCCTGGGCGGCGACGATGTCTACTGGCGCAGCGAAAAGCTGCAGAGGCAGAGCCCCGACTGACGCGCTCTAACCACAGCCGGTGCACCACGCATGTGCACCGCGTGACGCGAACCACGGCGGCAGCTGTTCGGCGGTAACTCCCGTTGACCGAAGGCGCTGGCTGCAGGCACGCTAGCCACTGCCGCTGTCGACCACTGACGGATCCCTTGCTTCGATGCGTGACCTCGCTCACATCCTTTACGCGATGAACTCGCTGCAACTGGCGATGGCGCTCGTCTTCGTCGCCGGCTATGGACTGGCCCTCGGCGCCCTGATCGAAAGCCGCGCGCGGCTGTGGAGCGCTGCGGTGGCGACGCTGGCCGCTATGGGCTTCGTGCTGCTGGCGCGCGACTGGATCCCGGCGCTGCTGCTGGTGGCGCTGGTGATCGGCGTGTTCGGCGTGCTCATCGCGTTGACGTGGGCGGTGGCCTGGTTGGCGCAGCGCCGGCTGGCTGCTGCCGGGCACGACGACCGCATCGATGCGGGGCAATCCGCGACGATGCCGCCCGCGTCGCAGCACGGCACGCCGCATGCGATGCCCGCGGCCACGCCGGTCGCGGTGTCGCCAGACTCCGCCTGACGTCGCCGCGGCCCGAGGCGCCTCGCACGGCCACGTCCCGCGTGGTCGTCGCCCGTCAGCCGACGGTGATGCGCCGCTGCGCCCACCAGGTCGCGCCCAGGCCGGGGCTGACACGCTGCAGCGACAGATCGACTTCAGCCTGCTCGGCAGCCGACAGGCGGCGATAGATGAAGTCGTGCGCGTTGCCGGGGTCGCCGGCGACGAACCACTGCGACGTCCATTCGCCCCAGGTCGGGTGGCGCAGCTTGACGTGGATGTGCGGCGTGCGCCCCGGGTAGGGGACCGGCCGGATTGTGCGAAAGCGGTATCGTCCCTGCGCGTCGGCGCGCGTGGCGCCGAACCCTTGGAAGCCTTCGTCGACCTGGGCGCCGGCGCCGCGCGGGTGGCGGTAGCTGCCCAGCGCGTCGCACTGCCAGATCTCGATCTCGACGCCGTCGACCAGGCGGCCCTGCACGTCGGTGACGACGCCCTGCAGGTCCAGCACCTCGCCGCGCGCGCGCAGCGGCTCGCCGCCGCGGCGAGGCGCCACCACCGTGAGGTCGGCGTCCCAGTCGGCGCCCTGCGCATGGCGCCAGACCGCCTGGCGGTAGAACGGCCCCTCCGTCATCGCCGGCAGCACGCGTCTGGACGATGCGATGGACGGGGCGGCGAGCACGCACGCCGCCGATGCACCGGCCAGCACGAACCGACGGCGCGCCGCAGCCGCGATCGGCGGGAGTCGAGGCATGGTCATGGCCGCAAAGCCAGGGGCACGATGGCGCTGCGTACAGCGACCTCCTTATGCTGCCGCTTTTCAACGACCGGCGCCACCGCCAGGCCGGCCGACCCTGCGGCGAGGTCAGGCGCTGCGGCGGTGCTCGACGGCCCGGCTCAAGGTGTCGAGCACCTGCAGCGAATCGTCCCAGCCGATGCATGCATCGGTGATGCTCTTGCCGTACTCGAGCCGCGCCGGATCGTCCTTGCCGGGGGTGAACTTCTGCGTGCCGCCGTGCAGGTGGCTTTCCACCATCACGCCGAAGATGCAGCGGTTGCCCGCCGCCACCTGTGCGCCGACGTCACGCGCCACGTCCACCTGCCGCTGGTGCTGCTTGCTCGAGTTGGCGTGGCTGAAGTCGATCATCAGCCGGCGGTCGAGGTGGGCGGCCTCCAACTCGTTGCAGGCCGCCTCGACGTGGGTCGCGTCGTAGTTGGGCGTCTTGCCGCCGCGCAGGATGACATGGCAGTCCTTGTTGCCCTTGGTCGAGACGATCGCCACCTGGCCGCTCTTGTGCACCGACAGGAAATGGTGCGGCCGAGCCGCGGCCTGGATGGCGTCGATGGCGATCCGTAGGTTGCCGTCGGTGCCGTTCTTGAAGCCGATCGGCGCCGACAGCCCCGAGGCCAGCTCGCGGTGCACCTGGCTCTCCGTGGTGCGCGCGCCGATGGCGCCCCAGCTGATCAGGTCGCCGATGTACTGCGGGCTGATGGTGTCGAGGAACTCGCTGGCCGCCGGCACGCCCAGGCGGTTGATGTCCACCAGCAGCTGCCGCGCGATGCGCAGGCCTTCGTGGATGCGGTAGCTCTGGTCGAGGTAGGGGTCGTTGATCAGGCCCTTCCAGCCCACCGTGGTGCGCGGCTTCTCGAAGTACACGCGCATCACGACCTCGAGCGTGGCCGCGTACCGGTGGCGCTGCTCGGCGAGTCGCCGGGCGTACTCCACGGCGGCGGCCGGGTCGTGGATCGAGCACGGCCCGATCACCACCAGCAATCGGTCATCCTCGCCGGTCATCAGCGCGCGGATGGCCGATCGGGTGGCGCCGATCAGCTTCTCCACCGGCGTGCCGGCGATGGGGAAGAACTTGATCAGATGCTCCGGCGGCGGCAGCGGGCTCACGTCCTTGATCCGCTGGTCGTCGGTTTCGCTGGTCTTTTCGGCCAGCGCATACCAACCCTCGGGCGTGTTGGCGGTCTTGGCGTTCATCGGGGATGCTCCTGGGGGCGGTGGTGGTCGGTGTGACGGTGCGCCGACAACAAAAAAACCGCCGGGGTCGCCGGCGGTTCTTCGAGGGTCGTTGCGTCTGCGTTTATGCCTTCGCCTCTCCTGCCGCCGGCTGACGGTACGAGAACCAAAAATACGCAAAGGACAAGGGCAGGCGCCTCAACATGCCCGCGAATGTAGCACGGCGCGGGGCCCGCCCCCGCGACTTACCGTGGCTCGCCGGCCTCAAGCGGTGCCGCCCACGGTGAGACCATCGATGCGCAGCGTCGGCTGTCCCACGCCCACCGGCACGCTCTGGCCGTCCTTGCCGCAGGTGCCCACGCCGGTGTCGAGCTGCAGGTCGTTGCCGATCATGCGTACGCGCGTCAGCGCGTCGGGGCCGTTGCCGATCAGCGTGGCGCCCTTGACGGGATACTGGATGCGGCCGTTCTCGATCCAGAACGCCTCGCTGGCCGAGAAGACGAACTTGCCGCTGGTGATGTCGACCTGCCCGCCGCCGAAGTTGGTGGCGTACAGCCCGCGCTTGACGCTGGCGACGATCTCGTCCTTCGTCTGGTCGCCGGCGAGCATGTAGGTGTTGGTCATGCGCGGCATCGGCACGTGGGCGTAGCTCTCGCGCCGGCCGTTGCCGGTGGGCTTGACCTTCATCAGGCGCGCGTTGAGCGCATCCTGGATGTAGCCCTTGAGGATGCCGTCCTCGATCAACACGTTGCGCTGGGTGACGTGGCCTTCGTCGTCGATGTTGAGCGAGCCTCTGCGGTCGGCGATGGTGCCGTCGTCGAGCACGGTGACGCCAGGGGCCGCCACGCGCTGGCCGATACGGCCCGAGAACGCGCTCGAACCCTTGCGGTTGAAGTCGCCCTCCAGTCCGTGGCCGATGGCCTCGTGCAGCAGCACGCCCGGCCAGCCCGGGCCGAGCACCACCGTCATCTCGCCGGCCGGCGCCGGACGCGACTCGAGGTTGGTCAGCGCGGCGTTGACCGCCTGTTCGACATAGCTCTCGATGATCGGGTCATGGAAGTAGCCCAGACCGTAGCGCCCGCCGCCGCCGCCGGTGCCGACCTCGCGGCGACCGCCCTGCTCGGCGATGACGGTGACCGACAGGCGCACCAGCGGCCGCACGTCCGCGGCCTGCGTGCCGTCGGCGCGCGCCACCATGACCACGTCGTACTCGGCGGCCAGGCCCGCCATCACCTGCACCACCCGCGGGTCGCGCGCTCGGGCCAGCTTCTCGACCTTTTCCAGCAGCGCCACCTTCTGCGCGCTGTCGAGCGTGGCGATCGGGTCCATCGGCGCGTACAGCAGCCGGCTGGGCGCCACGCGGGACTTGCGCGGCAGGCGCACGCGCGTCTGGCCACCGGCCGAAGCGATGGTGCGCACGGTGCGCGCGGCATCCATCAGGGCGGCCTGCGAGAGGTCGTCGGAGTAGGCGAAGGCGGTCTTCTCGCCGCTGACCGCCCGCACGCCCACGCCCTGATCGATGCCGAAGCTGCCGCTCTTGACGATGCCCTCCTCCAGGCTCCAGCCCTCGTTGCGCGTGTACTGGAAGTACAGGTCGGCGTCGTCGATGCGGTGCTCGCCGATCGCGGCCAGCGCGCGCCCCAGGGTCGACTCGTCGAGCCCATAGGGATCGAGCAGCAGCGAGCGGGCGATGGACAGCCGTTCGACAGTCGGTTCGCGAGAAATCATGTCGGTCCTCGGGGATGGATCGATCCATTCTAGGAGCGCTGCGTCGGCGATGCCGCGTTGCCCTCGTTTACCAATCTTTGCAGGAGTCGGGTCGGCGCCCGTCGCAGACCATGCGTTGCACAATAGGTGGCGTCCGCTCGGACCCACACCGAACTTGAAGGAGTGCATCGTGAAACTCAAGACCCTTATCGCCGGCACGGCGTTCACGGTTCTCTGTGGCGCAGTCCTCGCCCAGGGCGCCGCGCCTTCGCCGGGCGCCACCCCGGGCGTCGACCAACGCCAGGCCAACCAGGAGCGACGCATCGACCAGGGTGTCGCGTCCGGCCAGCTGACGCCTCGCGAAGCGCGCCGGATGCAGCGGCAGCAAGCGGGCGTCGAGCGCGCCGAAGCCAGGGCCAAGGCCGACGGCACGGTGACGGCCCGCGAGCGCCAGCGGCTGCACCAGCGGCAGGACCGCACCAGCCGCCACATCTACCGCCAGAAGCACGACGCCCAGCGGCGCGCCAACTGATCGCCCCGCAGCTGGTGTGATTCAGTCGGTGCTCGCCGCCTGGATTGCCAGCGCGCGGGCATAGAGTTCGTTGCGTGGGTTGCCGGTGATGCGCGCGGCCAGCGCCACCGCCTGGCTCAGCGGCAGTTCGCCCAGCAGCGCCTGCAGCACGTCCCCGGACGGGTCACCGTCGGCCGGTGCGGCCTGTGGGGTGGCGTGCAGCACGACCACGAACTCCCCGCGGCCCCGTGAGGCGGATGCGGCCAGCCACGGCGGTGCGTGGCGGGCCGCAAGAGTGGCAACCTCCTCGAACTGCTTGGTCAGCTCGCGAGCCACCGTGAGCCGGCGATCGGGACATGCCTCGGCCAACGCTCCGAGCAGGGCTGCGATGCGGTGCGGTGCCTCGTAGACGACGGCGGCTGCACGGTTGCGCGCCAGGTCGGCCAGCGCTGCGGCCCGGGCCGCACCCTTGGGCGGCAGGAAGCCCAGGAAGTGCACCGGCCCGTGGGCCACGTCGCCTGCCACGCACAACGCTGCCATCGCCGCGCTGGCACCAGGAACGGGTACGCACCGGTACCCGCCGTGTTGCACCGCGGCCACCAGGGCAGCGCCGGGGTCCGACACGGCGGGCGTGCCGGCATCGCTGGCATAGGCCACGCGCTCGCCGCGCGCGAGCCGCTCGACGACGGCCGCGCAGACTTGGCGCTCGTTGTGGGCGTGGACCGCCAGCAAGGGCTTGTCGACGCCGAGATGGCGCAGCAGCGATCGCGTGACGCGGGTGTCTTCGCAGGCCACGGCATCGACCAGGGTCAGCACGTGGATGGCGCGCAGGCTCAGGTCGGCGAGGTTCCCGATCGGCGTAGCCACCACGTACAGCGTGGCTGCGGGATACTGCTGCGCGCCGGCTGCGGCAGCCGCACAGTCGAGCAGGGAGGGCGCGGAGGTGTTCAAGTCCAGGGGTCCGGGCGCACGGCCAGCGGCGACGTCGGCATCGGCGCCGACCCGTCGCGACGTCGGCGACGCCGCCGAGCAGCGCGCGCTCGAGCATCTCACGCGGCACGGGCTGTCGCTGGTGCGGCGCAATTATCGGGTGGCGCGCGGGCCCCGCGCCCGCGCAGGCGAGATCGACCTGGTCGTGCGCGAGCGCGACGGCACGCTGGTCTTCGTCGAGGTCCGCGCGCGCGCTGACGCATCGCATGGCGGGGCCGCCGCCAGCGTGCACGCGGCCAAGCAGCGGCGCATCGTGTTTGCCGCACAGTGCTTCGTGGCCGGCCTGGCCGTGCCGCCGCCATGTCGATTCGACGTGGTGGCCATCGACGGCGAACGGCTCGAATGGCTGCGCGGCGCGTTCGATGCGACCGGTTGAATCCGCGCGGCGGAACCGGCGCTTGAAAGGGCTGTCTTATGATGCATGTCCATGCTCGAGCAGCGCATCCAGCAGCAGTTCTTCGAAAGCGCCGACCTGAAGTACCAATCGGCCGAGGGGCTGGCGCGGCCCGTGACCGATGCGGCAGCCGCCGTGCTGGGCTGCATCACGGCCGGAGGCAAGGTGCTGGTGCTCGGCGTGGGGCGAGCCGCCTCGCAGGCGCAGCAGTTGGCGGCGGCGCTGGTTGGCCGGTTCGAGCGCGAGCGGCTGCCACTGGCGGCGTTGGCCCTCGGGGCTGAGAGCACGCTGGTGGCCGCGCTGTGCGAAACCGACGGTGTGACGGCCGCTGCGACGCGGCAGCTGCTCGCCCTCGGCCAGCCTGCCGACGTGCTGGTCGTGCTCGACGCGTCCGGCCGGTCGCCGCAGGCCTTGTCGGCCGTCGATGCGGCGCGGTCCAAGGACATGACGGTCGTCGCGCTCACCGGGTGCGGTCACGACACGCTGGCGCGACACCTTCAGGAAACCGACGTGCACGTCTGCGTACCGCACGAACACCCAGCCCGCGTGCAGGAAGTGCATCAGCTCGTGCTGCACTGCCTGTGCGACGCGGTCGATCTGCAATTGCTTGGAGAACAGGAATCCCCATGAAGCACATACAGACACGGCACAGCGCGGGGCTGCGCGTGGCCACGCGGACGGTCGCCGCAGCAGCCTGCGCGGCGGCGCTTGCAGGCTGCACCGCGCCGCTGCTGGTGGGCGGTGCGGTGGCCGGCGGCGCGGCCGTGGTGCTCGACCGGCGCTCGACCGGGACGCAGGTGGAAGACCAGGCCATCGAGCTCAAGGCCATGAACCGCGTGCGCGAGGCGGTCGGCGACCGTGCCCACGTCAATGTCACGTCGTACAACCGGCAAGTCCTGCTCACGGGTGAAGCGCCGAGCGAAGCCGACCGCACGGCGATCGAGCAGGCCGTCTCGCGCGTCGATAACGTACGCACCATCGTCAACGAGCTCGCCGTCATGGCGCCGAGTTCGCTGTCGGCGCGCTCGAACGACGCCATCCTGACCACCAAGGTCAAGGCCACCTACGTCGATGCCAAGGACCTGCACGCCCAGGCGGTCAAGGTGGTCACCGAGCGTGGCATCGTCTACCTGATGGGACGCGTGACCGAGCGCGAGGCCGAGCGCGCCACCGATTTGGCGCGCCGCGTGGCCGGCGTGCAAAAGGTGGTGCGCGTGTTCGAGACCCTCACCGAGGCCGAGCTGGCCGACATGAAGCCCAAGGCGGTGAAGTGAGCGCCGCGCCGGGCGGCGCCGGCAACGGCCGACGCCGTCAGCGCAGCCGCCGGATCAGGCTCGACGTGTCCCAGCGCCCGCCGCCCAGGGCCTGCACGTCGGCGTAGAACTGGTCGACCAGCGCCGCCACGGGCAGGCGCGCGCCATTGCGGCGCCCCTCGGCCAGGCACAGGCCGAGGTCCTTGCGCATCCAGTCGACGGCAAATCCGAAGTCGAAGCGGTCGTCGATCATCGTCGTGCCGCGGTTGTCGAGCTGCCAGCTCTGCGCCGCGCCCTTGCCGATGACCTCGAGCACCCGCTTCATGTCCAGGCCCGCCTTTTGCCCGAAGGCGATGCCCTCGGCCAGCCCTTCGAGCAGCCCGGCGATGCAGATCTGGTTGACCATCTTGGCCAGCTGGCCTGCGCCCGTTTCACCGATGCGCGTGACGGCCCGCGCCATCGCCATCGTGACCGGCTGCACGCGGTCGAAGGCAGCCGGGTCACCGCCGCACATGACGGTGAGCGCGCCGTTGATCGCGCCGGCCTGCCCGCCGGACACCGGCGCGTCGACGAAGTGCAGGCCGCGTCGGCAGGCCGCCGCGTACAGCTCGCGCGCCACCGCGGCCGAGGCCGTGGTGTGGTCGACGAAGACCGCATCGCGCGGCATGCCGGCGAAAGCGCCGTCGTCACCGAGCACGACCGCGCGCAGATCGTCGTCGTTGCCGACGCAGGCGAAGACGATCGAAGCTCCCGTCGCCGCCTCGCGCGGCGTGGCTGCGGCTCTTCCGCCGAACTCGGCCACCCAGCCCTGCGCCTTGGCAGCCGTGCGGTTGTAGACGGTGACGCGGTGGCCGGCGCGGGCCAGGTGCCCGGCCATCGGCAGGCCCATCACGCCCAGGCCGAGGAAGGCCACGTCGTGCGCCGCCACCGGCGCGTAGGTCTTGGCTTGGATGCTGCTCATGCCCCGGAGTATGCCGCGCGGACGGCGGTCGTCCCTGCGGGGAGCAGCCGCCGCAGGCGGCCCGGGGCTCAGACGATGCTCAGGTGCTCGGTGCCAGCCGCCAGGTCGGAGCTGCGGGCGCGCGTGCCGTTGAGCTTGATCTGCAGGCGCAGGTCATTGACCGAGTCGGCGTTGCGCAGCGCGTCCTCGTAGGTGATGAGGCCGTTCTCGTACAGGTCGAACAGGGCCTGGTCGAACGTCTGCATGCCCAGCTCGCGAGAGCGCTTCATCAGCTCCTTGAGTTCGCCGACCTCGCCCTTGAAGATCAGGTCGGCGACCAGCGGCGTGTTGAGCATGACCTCGACGGCGGCGATACGCCCCTTGCCCTTCTGCCGCGGCAACAGCCGCTGCGACACCATCGCCTTGAGGTTGAGCGACAGGTCCATCAGCAGCTGGGCGCGCCGCTCCTCGGGGAAGAAGTTGATGATGCGGTCCAGCGCCTGGTTGGCACTGTTGGCGTGCAGCGTGGCCATGCACAGGTGGCCGGTCTCGGCGAAGGCGATGGCATGGTCCATCGTCTCGCGGTCACGGATCTCGCCCATCAGGATCACATCGGGCGCCTGGCGCAGTGTGTTCTTCAGCGCCAGCTCCCAGCCGTCGGTGTCGACGCCGATCTCGCGCTGCGTGACGATGCAGTTCTTGTGCGCGTGCACGAACTCGATCGGGTCCTCGACGGTGATGATGTGGCCATAGGAATTCTCGTTGCGATGATCGATCATCGCCGCCAGCGACGTGGTCTTGCCCGAGCCGGTGGCGCCGACGAAGACGACCAGCCCGCGCTTGGTCATCGCCACTTCCTTGAGCACCTGCGGCAGGTTCAGGCTGTCGATGCTCGGCAGCGTCGCCGGGATGGTGCGCAGCACCAGCCCGACGTTGCCCTGCTGCACGAAGGCGTTGGCGCGAAAGCGCCCCACGCCCGCCGGCGCGATGGCGAAGTTGCACTCCTTGGTGCGCTCGAACTCGGCGGCTTGTCGGTCGTTCATGATCGCGCGCGCCAGCGCCACCGTGTGCTGCCCGCTCAGCGGTTGCGGCGACACCTTGGTGATCTTGCCGTCGACCTTGATCGCCGGGGGGAAATCGGCGGTGAGGAAGAGGTCCGAGCCGTTGCGCGACAGCATGAGGCGCAGCAGGTCGTGGATGAACTTGGTGGCCTGGTCTCGTTCCATGATCGATCCGGTGCAGGGGTGGTGTTGTCGGGTCAGGATCTCGACAGCAGCGCGGTCAGCCGGGCGCTGACCTGGCGCAGACGCAGCGACAGGCGGCGTGACAGCGCCGACAGCAGCGCCAGCGCCAGGCGCGGTTCGTGCTGGACCAGCTGGTCCAGGCGCGGCGCGTCGAGCACGGCGAACACGCAGGGCGTCAACGTGGTGCAGGTCGACGAGCGCGTGCCGGCGTCGAGCAGCGACATCTCGCCCAGCATCTCGCCGGCGCGTGCTTCGGCCAGGCGCATGCGCCCGCCCCAAGGCTGCACGCAGTCGACCGCCAGCGTGCCTTCCAGCACGATCAGCAGGTAATCGCCGCGCTCGTCCTGGCCGATCACCTCCTGCCCGGCCGGCACGATGACGAACTGCAGGTACTCGGTCAGCTGGTGCAGCTGCGCGGCGGTCAGCGCCATGACGTGGCGGTCCTCGCCGCAGTGCCGCGTGAACAGGTCGATGCCGCGCTTGCGCTCGCAGGGCTCGGCGTGCAGGTCGGCCGCGCGCGCCGACCAAGTGGCGAGCACCGAGTCCGCGTCGTCGGCGCGCTCGACGAACATGGTCGAGAAGAAGTCCGACGCCTGCTCCTGCTCCAGCCCGACCGGGCGAGAATGCCCGCCCGTGTTGCGAAACCGTTCGAGCAGCCGCTTCATCGACGGGTCCCTGCCAGGCCGCAAGACCCGCCCGACCGAGCAGCCGTCGCGGACCCGGCCCCTGCGGTTCGCGGGCGCGGGCCCTGGGGCGCAGTCGCCGATGTCATTTCGGGGCGGGTCCGGCTCATCCGGGGAAGTTCTCGGGGAACTTGGCTTTGCCGCGCGCCTCGGCCGGCGAAACGACATTGCGCCGCACCAGGTCGGTCAGGTTCTGGTCCAGCGTCTGCATGCCCTGGTTGTTGCCGGTCTGGATGGCCGAGTACATCTGGGCGATCTTGTTCTCGCGGATCAGGTTGCGAATGGCCGCGGTGCCCAGCATGATCTCGTGCGCAGCGACCCGGCCGCTGCCGTCCTTGAGCTTGCACAGCGTCTGCGAGATCACCGCCACCAGCGACTCCGACAGCATCGCGCGCACCATCTCCTTTTCGGCCGCGGGGAACACGTCGACGACGCGGTCGATGGTCTTGGCGGCGCTGCTGGTGTGCAGCGTGCCGAACACCAGGTGGCCGGTCTCGGCGGCGGTCAGCGCCAGGCGAATGGTCTCCAGGTCGCGCATCTCGCCCACCAGCACGGCGTCCGGGTCCTCGCGCAGCGCCGAGCGCAGCGCATTGGCGAAACTCAGCGTGTGCGGGCCGACCTCGCGCTGGTTGACCAGGCACTTCTTCGACTCGTGCACGAACTCGATCGGGTCTTCCACCGTCAGCACGTGGCCGTACTCGTTCTCGTTGAGGTGATTGACCATCGCGGCCAGCGTGGTCGACTTGCCCGAGCCGGTGGGGCCGGTCACCAACACCAGGCCGCGCGGCTTGAGCGCCAGCTCGCCGAACACCTTGGGCGCGTTGAGCTGCTCGAGCGTGAGGATCTTGCTCGGGATGGTGCGGAACACCGCGCCGCTGCCGCGGTTCTGGTTGAAGGCGTTGACGCGAAAGCGCGCCAGCCCCTGGATCTCGAACGAGAAGTCGCACTCCAGCGTCTCCTCGTAGGCCTTGCGCTGCGCGTCGTTCATGATGTCGTACACCATGTCGTGTACCTGCTTGTGCTCGAGCGGGTCGACATTGATGCGGCGCACGTCGCCATTGACGCGGATCATCGGCGGCAGGCCCGCCGACAAGTGCAGGTCGGAGGCCTTGTTCTTGACCGAGAACGCCAGCAGTTGAGTGATGTCCATGAGGTGCAGCGCATGAGTCCGGGTGCGCGCCGGGGCGGCGTGCATCCAGTGAGTACATACTGTCGCCGATGCCTACGACGATCGAGCAGACGTTACAGCAAGTGCGCCAGCGTGTGGCGCAGGCCTGCGCCGCAGCCCAACGCGACGTGCAAACCGTCACGCTGCTGGCGGTCAGCAAGACGTTCGGTGCCGACGCGGTGCGTGAGGCCTTCACGGCCGGTCAGCGCGACTTCGGCGAGAACTACGTGCAGGAGGCCCTGGCGAAGATGGCGCAACTGGCCGACCTGCGCGACCAGCTGCGCTGACACCTGATCGGGCCCTTGCAGAGCAACAAGACGCGCGAGGTGGCCGAGCATTTCGCCTGGGTGCACAGCATCGAGCGGTTGAAGACGGCCGAGCGCCTGGCCGCGCAACGGCCGCCGCAACGGCCGGCGCTGCAGCTGTGCCTGCAGGTCAACATCAGCGGCGAGTCGAGCAAGAGCGGCGTGGCGCCGGCCGATGTCGTGCCGCTGGCCGAAGCGGTGGCCCGCCTGCCTGCCGAGCGCGTGCGTCTGCGTGGTCTGATGGCGATTCCGCAGGCCAAGGGCGACCTGGCCGCGCAGCGCCGCCCGCACCGCGCGCTGCGCGAGCTGTTCGATGCGCTGCGCGGGCGCGGCCTGGTGCTGGACACGCTGTCGATGGGCATGAGCGCGGACCTCGAAGCGGCGGTACTCGAAGGCGCCACCATCGTGCGCGTGGGCACGGCCATCTTCGGCGCCCGCCAGCGCCTGCACCGGCCGTGACGGCGAAGACGGGCCGGGCCGTGCGAGGCCGCAGCCTGATCGAGCAAGCCCCGCGACTCCAGGTCCGCCGGTGGGTCGCTACACCGGGATGCGCGTCGAGTTCTTGACTTCTTCCATTACCGTGTAGGTGCGCGTCTCGCGCACGCCCGGCAACACCCAGATCACGGAAGCCAGCAGCTCCCGATAGGCGGCCATGTCGGCCACGCGGGTCTTGAGCAGGTAGTCGAAGCCGCCGGCCACCAGATGGCATTCCAGGATCTCCGGCTTGACCTGCACGGCGGCGCGGAAGGTCTCCATCACGTCGATCACCGTGCGGTCGAGCATGACTTCGACGAACACCATCAACCCGGCCCCCAGCTTGACCGGGTTGAGCCGAGCCTCGTAGCCGAGGATGTAGCCCTCGCGCGTCAGGCGCTTGACGCGCTCGAGCACGGCGGTGGGCGACAGGTGCACGGCCTCGGCCAGCTTGAGGTTGGAGATGCGGCCGTCGTCTTGCAGCACGCGCAGGATCTTCCGGTCCAGGCGATCGATGTCGCGTGCCGTCGCGCCCGTGCCGGGCAGGGGCTTGGTGGTCATCGGCAAGATCCTCTGCGCAATCGAGGGTGAGTCTGGCACCCGTAGCCGACATGCTACGTTGCATCGAACCGAACGCGCGCAGCACCCGGGCGCGCATCACTGCGCTGCCGCGGATCGTGAGACGATGCAGGCTTCGCACGTCACCCATGCACGTCCATGATCCGCTTTCTACTCGCCCTCGTCGCCATCGCTGCCCTGGTGGCGCTGTACTTCGTGGCCGCCCTGAACTGGAGCTATTCCACCGGCGAGCGCGCCGGTTGGGTGCAGAAGTTCTCCAAGAAGGGCTGGATCTGCAAGACCTGGGAGGGCGAGCTCGCGCTGGTGTCGCTGCCCGGCAGTTCGGTGGAGAAGTTCTTCTTCACCGTGCACGACGACGCGGTGGCCAACGAGATCATGAAGGCCATGGGCAAGCGCGTCAGTCTGCACTACGAAGAGAAGGTCGGCCTGCCGACCACCTGCTTCGGCGAGACGCGCCATTTCGTCAACAAGGTGATGCTCACGCCCGACATCCCGCTGGCGCCTGGCGTGGTCCTCCCCGGCCAGCCGCCGGCGTCACCCGGCGCGCCCGCCGCGCCTGTGGCGGCCCCGCAGCCGCCGGCCGCGCCGCCCGTGCCCGCCGCGCCTGCGGCGTCGCAATGATCATGCCGCGCCGACGGGCTCAGGGGTAGAGCCCGCGTTCCTCGCGCGCCGACAGGATGCGCTCGCAGGCCACCGCAAAGGTGGCCGTGCGCAGCGTGATGCGGTGCTGGTCGGCGGTGTCCCAGATGCGCTTGAGCGCGCCGACCATGATCTTGTCCAGCCGCATGTTGATCTCGTCCTCGGTCCAGAAGAACGAGCTGAAGTCCTGCACCCACTCGAAGTAGCTCACCGTCACGCCGCCGGCGTTGCAGATCACGTCGGGCACCACCAGCACGCCGCGGTCGGCGAGGATGTCGTCGGCGCTCGGCAGCGTCGGGCCGTTGGCGCCCTCGAGCACCAGCCGCGCCTTGGTGCGGCGCGCGCGCTCGGCGGTGATCTGCCCTTCCAGCGCCGCCGGAATCAGGATGTCGCAGGCCACGTCCCAGAACGCTTCCGGCTCGGCGGCCGCGCCGCCCTTGAAGCCGGCCACGCCGCCGGTGGCGTTCACGTGCGGCATCAGCTCGGCGAAGTCGAATCCCCGCTCGTTGATCAGCGTGCCGGTGTGATCCTGGATGGCAACCACCTTCGCGCCGGCCTGGTTGAACAGCTCGCCGGCGGACGAGCCGACGTTGCCGAAGCCCTGGATGGCTACCCGCGCGCCGTTGAGGTCCAGGCCAATGCGGCGCGCCGCCTCCCGCCCGGTGACGAACACGCCGCGCCCGGTGGCCTTGATGCGGCCGAGCGAGCCACCCAGATCGACCGGCTTGCCGGTGACCACGCCGGTGGCGGTGGCGCCGACGTTCATCGAATACGTGTCCATCATCCACGCCATGATCTGGGCGTTG
>Ga0114939_10001102_pt1 | contig 21796 bp, 25 predicted proteins | sample AshMeaCrysSpring_FD_87196 | JGI IMG/M metagenome (GOLD analysis project Ga0114939, IMG submission 87196) | Groundwater microbial communities from Big Spring, Nevada to study Microbial Dark Matter (Phase II) - Ash Meadows Crystal Spring | ecosystem: Environmental > Aquatic > Deep subsurface >...
AGGACAGTTGCTTCACTCGTCACTCATCACTCGTCATTCGTCACTGATTCAGCCGCATGTGTTGGACCTTCATGCACTGGTTCATGACCACGTCCAGCCCGGCGGCGCGGGCCTTGGCTGCTGCTTCCTCGTTCTCGATGCCCAACTGCATCCACACCGCCTTGGCGCCGATGGCGATGGCGTCATCGACGATCGGCCCGACGGCATCGCTGCGGCGGAAGATCTGGACCACGTCCACCTCATCGGGGATATCGCGCAGCGAGGCGTAGGCCTTTTCGCCTAACCCCACGGCCAATTTCGGATTGACCGGGATGATGTCGTAGCCATGCGCCTGCAAGTAGGCCGGGACGAAGTGGCTGGGCTTGGCCGGGTCATCCGAGAAGCCGACGGTGGCGATGGTGTTGGCCGTGTTCAATATCCGCGCGATTGTCTCTTGTTCAATTTCGGTCATGGTCGATATCCTTGTCTGGTAAAATTGAACGGTACTGTACCATGAATCACCGGCAGGGAACAACCGGCGATTACCGTTCAACGAGGGTTGTCGCAAAGAAATAACCTGCCTTTGAGAACCGTCAGAGTAAAGAAGAAAGCCGAAGTCAAGGTGTCATTTCGAGCCGTCCCCGGCGAGAAATCCGGCTTGCCGACGTTACACATTACGACGGCGAAGCGCCAGATGCTTCACTTCGTTCAGCATGACAGGCGGCCGGCCCTGCCCGTTCAGCACACAATGGAAAATCGACATCCACTTCCGGTTCGTAGCAGTCGCTTGTGCCGTTTAACACAATAACCAGGTCTCGCCTCCCGGCGGGATCAATCCCGCCGCTGGTAGGCAAAACCGGCTGAAGTTGGTTACCGCATCGCCGCACAACCTGTTGTTAACAGGTCTCGAATCGCAGCGGCGGATTTAGAATCCGCCGAGGTGATAGCCAATTCATTTGATAATTCTCACCAGTGCCACTTCTGAAAACCCGATTGAAAGCGCGTCTTCGAACCCGCCCAATTCGGTTTCCGGTGTTTACGTGAAGCGTATCCCATGCTATACTGCTTGTGAAATTCCTCACAAATCGATACCATGAGGCGGTTCTTCCGCGCCGCCGCCCGGTCGGGTCGCCGGCTGTTCCTCCTATGGCGCGGAACGGGGCCGGCGGCCGCATGCCCAGGAGGCGAACGGTCCAGCCGGCAGTGCAGTCCATGCGGCTGCCGCTGGGGATTGCCCGGCGTTTCCGGGCAAATGGTGATTTCACTTCGTTTGGGCAAGGCAAGCGCGCAGATATCCCTCAACGCGAGAAAGGATGGTTGCGTCGTTTTCCCGTCCGGACGGCAAGGTATAGCGAATTGACAAAGGAGAGCGAACTCATGAGTACCCAAATTGTCGGACCCCGAACCGCCGCCCGGCCGCCGTCGGCCGAACTCAGCCAGGCCTATGAAGCGGGCGTGCGGGCTTATGCCGTCGATTATTACGTGCCGGATTACATTCCTCAAGAGACCGACCTGCTGTGCGCCTTTCGCATCCGGCCCAAGGGCGTCGACATGGTCGAAGCGGCCGCCGCCGTAGCCGCCGAATCGTCGACCGGCACCTGGACCGAGGTCTGGTCGAACCAGCTGACCGACATCGACTTCTACAAGGCCAAGGTCTACGCCATCGTCGATGACATCGCCTACATCGCCTACCCGCTGGACCTGTTTGAGGAAAACAGCATCGTCAATATCATGTCGTCGATCGTCGGCAACGTCTTTGGCTTTAAGGCCGTCGCCGCGCTGCGGCTGGAGGACATGCGCATCCCCCTGGCCCTGGTCAAGACCTTCCCCGGCCCGCGCGTCGGCATCTATGACGAGCGCGTCTGGGCCGACAAGTGGGACCGGCCGCTCATCGGCGGCACCGTCAAGCCCAAGCTGGGTCTCTCGCCCAAGGCCTATTCGACGATCATTTACGAGTGCCTCAGCGGCGGGCTGGATACGTCGAAGGACGACGAGAACATGAACAGCCAGCCCTTCAGCCGCTGGCGCGACCGCTTCATGTACGCCCAGGAAGCGGTCGACCGGGCCGCGGCCGAGACAGGCGAGTTCAAGGGCCACTGGCACAACGTCACCGCCGGCAGCACCGAGGAGAGCCTGCGGCGGCTGGAGTACGCCTATGAGCTGGGCAGCCGGATGGTGATGTTCGACTTCCTGACCGCCGGGTTCGCCGCCTCGTCCGACATCTTTAAGCGCGCTTCCGAACTGGACATGATCGTCCACTGTCACCGGGCGATGCACGCCGTCTTTACCCGCCAGCCCGACCACGGCATCGCCATGCGCGTCGTGGCCAAGTGGCTGCGCCTGGCCGGCGGCGACCACCTCCATACCGGCACGGTCGTCGGCAAGCTGGAAGGCTCGTGGAACGACACCCTGGGCATCATCGACATCCTGCGCGAGCGGTATGTGAAGGCCAACCTGGAGCATGGCCTCTACTTCGACCAGGATTTCGGCGGGCTGAAGGCGACCTGGCCGGTGGCGTCGGGCGGCATCCACGTCCATCACGTGCCCGACCTGCTGAAGATTTACGGCAACGACGCCTTCTTCCTGTTCGGCGGCGGCACCCACGGCCATCCCAAGGGCAGCCGGGCCGGGGCGCGGGCCAACCGCGTCGCCGTTGAAGCGGCTGTGGCCGGCATTCCATTGGCGCAGGCGGCGCGTGATTGCCCCGAATTGCGCGAGTCGATGGAGTTGTGGGCCGACGTCAAGTTCGAGGTGCAGCGGTAGTCTGGTCAGACCTGACAGGTCGGCGAACAGGAATTCGCCCGAAACCTGTCAGGTCTACACGCAAGGAGGCCTCCTATGAACCGTAAAACCATCATGCTCGGCGTCGCCGGCGACAGCGCGTCGGGCAAGACGACCATCAGCAAGGGTATCGCCGAAGCCCTGGGCGCCGACCAGGTGACCGTCATCTGCTGCGACCATTACCACAAGTATAACCGCGAGCAACGGCGCGAGTTGAAGATCAGCGCGTTGCACCCGGACGGCAACTATATCGATATTATGGAGCAGCACTTCCGCCTGCTGCGCGAGGGACACCCGATCCTCAAGCCGACCTACAACCACAGCACCGGCGATTTTGACAAGCCGACCTATATCAAGCCGACGAAATACGTGATCATCGAGGGTCTGCTGCCGTTTCACACCCGGCTCATGCGCCTGTGCTTCGATGTCAAGGTCTATCTCGATCCGCCGGAGGACTTGCGCCACGCCTGGAAGATCAAGCGCGACACGACCAAGCGCGGTTACACGCTGGAGCAGGTAATGGCTTCGTTGCAGGGGCGCGGGGATGTCTCGCCCCGTTTCATCCACCCGCAACGGACCTACTCCGACATCGTCGTGCGCTTCTACCCGCCGGACGAGACGATGGACTCCGGCGACAGCCACCTGAACGCCCGGCTGGTGCTGCTGCCGACGCTGGCCCACCCCGACCTAAGCGACGTGCTGGCCCACAGCATCAACGGCCAGAGCGACCGCCCGGCCATGCGGCTGGAGTTGGCTCGCTATGAGGGCAAGCCGGCCGATATCCTGGAGATCGACGGCTCGGTCGCGCCGGAGAAGGCCGAGGAGTTGATGGAAGTCATCCGCGGCCACCTGCCGCCCAACGCCGGCCTGGACGAGAGCAAGCTCGGCCGTTACCTCTACGGGCTGGAGGAGCGGCGTAGTTACCCGCTGGGCCTGACGCAACTACTCATCGCCTATCATTTGGTGAAAACGGCCGAACAGATGGCCTTCGCCACCGACCGGGCGGTGGCCCCACCGCTGACGGTGGGGAATTGACGCCTCTTAAAAAACCGGGTTTCTCAGAAGAAACCCGGTTTTTATGGCGTTGGAATTCGCCTCAACCCTCTATACAAACCTCCCGCCCCGATCTATAATAGGGTTAATCCAGATGTGCCAATCCGGCGGGCAGGCGCCAGGCCTGCCGGACGGAGCCCCAGGCTTTGCATGGGGATCGATCCGCACAACGCACTCACCCTCATCGAGGCCTAACCCCGCCCGACAGTCTCCGGGCGTTCCGGACCGGCTCGACAACCGGCGACCCACAGCGTCAACCCGGTCAATAGCCGAGCCATCTGAACGGAGGTCGTTTAACAAGCCCAACGCGCCGGACGTTCCAGTTGATAGAAGGAGCCAAACCCATGAACACCAAGCGATTGCAGTCCCTGATCGGCCTGTTGCTCGTCGCCATGTTGCTGGTGGCCTGCGGGGGGCAGGCGGCCGAACCGGTCGCCGTCGCCCCGACGGCCGCCCCAGCCGTTGAAGCTTTACCCCCGCCGTCTCCAACCCCGTTGCCAGCGACGGCAACGCCAATCCCGCCCACCGCCACGACGGAGCCGCCGACCACCACGCCGGAACCGGCGACCGGCCTGTCGGATGAGGCACTGGCGGCCAAGATTGACGAGTACATGACCATGCAGACCGAGGGTAATCGGTTCTCCGGCGCGGTTCTCGTCGCCCGCGATGGGGAAGTTATTATCAGCAAGGGTTATGGATTGGCCGATCAGGAAGAACAGATACCCAACACGCCTCAAACCTGTTTCCGCATCGCATCGTTGACAAAGGCGTTTACGGCAATGGCGATCATGCAATTGCAGGAAGCGGGTAGGCTGAACGTGACTGACTCCATCTGCAACTATTTGCCGGATTGCCCCCCCACGTGGGAGGAAATCACTATCCATCATCTGCTGACGCATACTTCAGGACTACCCGATCAATTCGCGAGCGACCGGGAATACGCTATGACCAGGGCAACGCCGACTGTTCAGGGTGAGTTGCTGGCCAATTTGCAATCGAAACCCATGCGGACGGCTCCAGGCAGTACGTATTACTACAAAAACGCCAATTACATCATCCTCGGGTATATCATCGAAGCAGTTACCGGCCGATCATACGAGGAAGTCCTGCAAGCGCAGATTTTCGACCCATTGGGCATGACTGACTCAGGTTACAGCCACGATACGGAAGGTCTGGCCGTCGGTTATGTCAATCAATTTCGCGAGGCGGATTTTATCGATATGTCCCATAATTTCGCTGCTGGGGCGCTTTATTCTACGGTTTAGGATCTGCTTCACTGGACACAGGCGGTGCAAAGCGAGCAACTGGTCTCCCGCGAAACGCTGGATCTCATCTTCACTCCGCATGTTTTGATACCGGAAGATGAATGGAGCTACTACGGCTATGGCTGGGGGGTTGGCGAGATGCATGAGCGGCCGGCCGTCGGGCATGGCGGGTATATAGAAGGATATCGATCCGAGCTTACCATATTCCCGGAGGATGGCCTGACCACTATCGTCTGGACAAACCGGGAAAATATTTCCCCGGAGATATTGGGGGAAATTCTGTCCAAGTGGGCGCTGGGGATTGAGTGAGTATATTCAGGTGCCAGTCACTTTAGAAGTGCCTGGCACCTGCCCGTTTGTCATGGCATGACTTTTGTCATGGCATGACTTTTATCATGGCATGACTTCTGTCATGGGGATCCGGTGACCTTTGTCACTTCTTTTCTTTGATATATCACATATGATATATTACATGTGTGATATATTAACTGATAGGGCGGTGAACCCATGAACATCATTTCCTTTCCGGTCGATAAAAACTTTAGGTTAAAAAAGCTTCTGCTTCCAATCCTCATCGCAACTGTTTTTTGGACCCTGGCCGTCACGTTATATGTCATGAGCGGTGAGTTATTCCCGCTCATCAATTTCGGTTATCTGGGCACCTCTTTAGCCGTCGGGTTGGGGCTATATGCCATCCTGCCGAAACAAAAGAAACCGATTGGCCGGCGCATCTCGCTTCTCCTGGTCGGCCTCTATTTGTTCATCTTTGTCGGGATCTTTATGCAGGAGAACATTCAAATTGAAGGGGTGTGGTGGAGCCTCATCAACGGCACGTTTTACGCGGCGATTTGGCATTACATGGTGGCCAAGATCATCGGCCCGCTCTTGTTTGGGCGGTTATGGTGTGGGTGGGCGTGTTGGTCGGTGATGATCTTTGACTTGCTGCCCTATAAACGATCCGCGGGCCGCCTGGACGACAAGTGGGGACGACTACGCTATGTTCATCTACTTGCCAGCTTCCTGTTCGTCTATGTGGCCTGGCGCGTCTTCAACGTCCAATATGGTTCAATTTCGTCCGAGGCTGTCGTCTGGTTTCTGGTGGGCAACGCCCTCTACTATCTGGTCGGGATCGCGATGGCCGTCAAATTTAAGGACAATCGCGCTTTCTGCAAGTATCTTTGTCCGGTGGCGGTGCCGTTGAAGCTGACAAGCCGCTTCTCGATTCTCAAGATCAAGACCGACAACACGAAATGCAACGATTGCCGTGCCTGCGAAAAGATGTGCCCGATGGATATCCAGATCACCGACTACGTCCACGCTGAGCAGCGCGTGTTGTCAACGGAGTGCACGCTCTGCCAGACCTGCGTCACCGTTTGCGCGAAGGATGCCCTGAAATTGGCTCCCGGCTTCGACCGCGGCGGGCGCGATGCCTTCCGTTATCGTCAGGCCCCTGCCGGCAAACTCGACAAGCAAAACTCGCGAGCTATGGTATCTTAGTAAGCCATGTCACTTAAATACGCAATCCTGGGCTTACTCAACATCGTCCCGATGACCGGTTACGATCTCAAGCACAAGGCATTTGACGAGACCGTCCGCTATTTCTGGCCGGCCCATCAAGGACAAGTCTACCGGACGCTGGGGGAATTGGCCGATGAGGGTTTGGTCTCCATGACCATTGAACCTCAGGATGACCGGCCGAATCGCAAGGTCTATTCGATCACGCCGGCCGGCAAGGCTGCGCTGACGGATTGGTTGAAAGATTACCACGAACAACCGACGTTGCGCGATCCCTTGTTGGTTCAACTATTTTTTGGCCAAGAACTGCCCAATGCCGATCTGTTAGCCGTTATCGATGCGCAACTGGCCGCGCATCGGGAGCAATTGCAGACATACCAGTCGATACCGATCCCCCCGCGCCAATCGCGCCCAAACGATCGATGGTTGGCTTTGCAACATATGACGCTTGAATTTGGGCTTGCCTTGGAACAAACCTATGTGACGTGGCTGGAGCGCTGCCGCCGGGAGATCGCGGCATTGCCTGAACCGGATGAGGCTGATGACTTTCGCGCGGCCGTTCGGTCACAGCCGCGTGAATAGCCGCCGGAAGAGCGCTCATCGACCGATCGGCCGGATCGCGCCAACTGGACCTTGTTAATTCTCCCCTCCGGCCACAACTTTGCTATACTTCCTCCGGGGTATAGAGCGTTCGAGTCAGAATCTCCATGCGCTCTGCTAACGGCCCGTAATCAATCGTTTCGCGTTCGCAATATCTAAAATTGGAGAAAACCCATGATCGTCACCACCGCCCAGCTATTCAAAATCGCCTATGGCAACTATGCCGTCGGCGCCTACAACATCAATAATATGGAACAGGCTCTCGGCCTCTTCCAGGGCCACATCCAGGGCCAGGCCCCGTTCATCATCCAGCTGAGCAAGGGCGCGCGCAAGTACGCCAATGCCCGCGTGCTGGAGGCCATCATCCGCGCCGTCGAGGCCGAATACCCGGAAGCCATCTTCGCCGTCCACCTCGACCACGGCGACGAGCAGACCTGCTACGACTGCATCGACTCCGGCTTCTACAGCTCGGTGATGATCGACGCCTCACACGAGCCGTTCGCCGAAAACGTGGCCATCACCCGCCGCGTCGTCGAGCGCGCTCACGCCAGGGGCCTCAGCGTCGAGTCGGAGTTGGGTATGTTGGGCGGCGTGGAAGAGGACATCCAGGTCGATGAGAAGCACGCCATGTTGACCGACCCGGACGAGGCTATGGCGTTCGTCGAGCAGAGCGGCTGCGACAGCCTGGCCGTGGCAATCGGCACCAGCCACGGCGCGTACAAGTTCGCCGGTTCGCAGGGCTTGCACTTCGACCGCATCGAGGCTATCCAGGCCAAGTTGCCCGGCTTCCCGCTGGTCATGCACGGCAGCAGCAGCGTGCCGCAGGAGGAAGTGCTGCGGATCAACGCCGCCGGGGGTAAGCTTGACCCGTCGGCCAAGGGCGTCGATGACAACCAGTTTCATCGGGCGGCGAAGCTGGGGGTGACCAAGGTCAATATCGACACTGACGGCCGCCTGGTCTGGACGCGCGTCCACCGCGAGTTTTTCCGCGATCACCCGGAGGGCTTCGACTTCCGCACGCCGGGCAAGGAGTACGTCAAGGCCTACGCCGACTTCATCGTCGACAAAAGCAAGAAGCTGGGGTCATACGGCCAGCTGGAGGCGGTGCGGAAAGCGTTGTGATCTTTAGACCTCTGAGGTCTAAAAAACAAGCCCCGGTGTCACCGGCCACGCCTCGCGCACAAAGGCCCGATCGATATAATCCGGCAATGTCGTCAGCCGTAGCCCGTAAGCCGCGGCCGGCGACCCGGCCGGCGCTGTGACCCCGATCCGCTCATAGGCGTCCAGCAGCGCCGCGGCCGGTTCGGGCAGGTCGGCGACGGGCAGGCCGGGCAACTGGTACTGGATGGCCAGCGGGTTGCCCGTTTGCCGGCCGATCGTCTCGATGATCTGCGTCCAGCTATAGACCGCGTCACCGGCGACCGGCACGGTCCGGTTGACCATCGCCGGGTCGTCGATCATGGCCAGGATGAGCGCGGCGGCATCGGCCTCGCTGATGAAGTGGTGGCGGCGGTCGCCACGGCCGACCAGCGTCACCGGCCGGCCGTGGCGAAGAGGGGTATTGACGACCTGGGGAATCCAGGTCTCCATGAAAAGAGCCGGACGGACGATGAGATAATCCATACCGGCGGACTGCAGCGCTCGCTCGCACTCGGCCTTGATCTGCAACAGGCGCAACGGGGCGTCGGCCGCCGCGCCCAGCATCGAGATATAGACGAAACGCCGGATCCCGGCCCTGGCCGACAGGGTGATGAGGTCCAGCGTGCCCTTGAGATCCACCGCTTCCAGCGTATCGTCGCCGCCGCGATTCATGGCCGTTGCCCCGGCGATGACCGTGTCAACATCGCCGACAGCCGCGCGCAGGGAGACCCGATTCCTCAGATCGCCCTGAACGGTATTAGCCCCTTCCTCGACCAACGACCAGGCCGCGCTCGACTGTTCCTCGCCCAGCAAGCCCGCCCACAACGACCGCGACCGGACCAGGGCGCGGACCTTCCGCCCTTGCGCCAGCAACGAGCGCGTCAGTCGCCCGCCAAGAGTACCTGTAGCTCCCACGATCAGTATCATCCCGTTTCCCTCTCTTCCTGTCCTGACAATTCACCGCATCCGCGCGGCGCTCACAGGCGCGACCACGCCATTCCACTCGCTTGCGGGCGCGCGGAAATAAAATCAACAACCTGCTCCAAACGGATCAGGTGGTTATACACGATGTCGGGCTAATTGGTACAACGTTTGTGACGACAGATCGATCCGATACAGCGAGACTGGTATGTAGGATAATATACACATCTTTCCACGGATTGACCAGTGGAAAAGTGTAAAAAAAAGAGGGGATTCTAGGTTTGGAACGAGTTGCTAGACAGCGCTGAGAAAGGCCAGCACGTCGCGTTGGAATTGCGCGCCACTCGCCGGGTGACCCATGTCCGGGTAGAGCACGAGCCTGGCGTTGGGGATGCCCGCGGCCGTCTCGCGGAACAGCTCCGGGGTGTAGAAAGGGTCCTCTGCCCCGGCGATGACCAGCGCCGGCGCGGCGATCTCGCCCAGACGGTCGCCCAGGGCGAAGACATCCTCGGCCTCGATGGTGCGAATCAGGTCCGATGGGTCGTCCGGCGCGCTCCGGGCCAGCAACCAGGCGACCGGCCCGGCCAACACCCCCGCCAACCGGCGTGGCATCACAGTCTTGACCAGCGGTTGCCAGGCTCCGGCCCAATCGCCCTGCCCGGCTCGCTCGGCGACTTCCCGCTGCAAGGCCCTGGCCGGTGGGCTGAGGGTGTGGGCGCTGGAATGGACGACAAGCCGGCGCACCGCGCCGGGATGGTCGGCGGCCAGTTGCAAGGCGACGGAACCGCCGGTCGAGGTGCCAATGACGTCCACCGGCCGGGCGAATTCTTCGCGGATCAACGTCGCGTAGTCGGCGGCAATATCGCCCATGGTGCAATCGGGCGGCAGGCCGGGCCGGCGACCGGCGCAATAGACGGTGTAACGCTCGCCCAGAAAGTTGAGATAAGTCAGCGACATTCGTTCGAAGAAACCCGCCTGCGGCCTGTTCTCGAACACCAGGCCGAGTATGGCCAGCAAAGGTTCGGGCCCGCGCCCCAGGCGGTTATAGGGCAGACCACAGGCGAAGTAACCGGATTCGTCCATCATATTCTCCTTGACGGCGGCGATGTGTTCATGAGTGCTTCGACTGGGCGGCGATGATGCCGCGCACGAAGCCCACCAGCGGGAGTAAAACGACCAAACTCATCAGGGCGACGACGAGAAAGTCGGCCGCGGCGAACGGCACGCCGGTCAGGAGCGGTTGGAGCAGGAAGAACAGGAGCAGCCCGGCGAACAACAAGCCGGCCTGGAAAAGCACGGCCGCGCCCAGCACAAAGCCCAGGGGCGCGCGCCGCCAGAGCAACCACCCGGCGGCAACCCACAACAACCCGGCGAACAGATCAGCCACCAGCGTGGCGCTCTCCGACGCCGGCAGGACAGCCGAGGATGCGGCGGCGCTGCCCAGGGTGAAGGCGGCGCGGGCGAAAAACAGCAGGCCCAGCCCCAGCAAGGTGGCCGCCGCCCACCGTGCCGGCACGCGTCCCGTCAATCGCTGCCGGACGGCGGCGGCGTCGATACCGAGGACGACACGGACGGCGGCGAAGACGGCCAGGAGGGTCAGGACAACATTCAGCCCGAAGACCAGCCCCACCGGCAGGGCGGCCAGATAAGCGACGGTGTTGTACAGGATATAGAGCAACACGCCCGGCCAGAGCAGAAGCCCCAGGAGGCGACCCCGCCACGCCAGCCATACCGATGCCAGCAGAACGGGCAAGGCCAGCATGAGGCTGGTGGCGTCGTTGGTGGCGAAGGCGGATTGCAATTCGCCCGTCGGATAGACAACAGCCGGCGCGAGTAAACCGGCCAACGCCAGCCCGAACAGGAGGGCGGCGACGATGAGGCTGACAAGGTAAGGGATCGTCATGTCGCGCCGGAGTATGGGGCTGTCGGGGAGAGAGGTCAGGTCGGTTTGATTCATCTTATTTTCTTCCTACGGTGTCGCGAAGTACACCGCAATAAACAGATTGGCTGGTTCGGCGTCGCGATTTCAATCGCCCGCTTCAGAGGTGGCAATGAATTGCCCACTACGAACGGGCTTTGGTTATTTCGGTTGCAGGGTACTGATTGCCGCCTGACCGATAACGGGATCATTTCGTACCCCCAGGGCTTTTCCACCTATTTATTATCCCACGCCGCGTTGCCCGGTCACGTTCAACCGCGGATAATTAGTTCATTGTTGGGTTATTATTATCCCGTTCGTCGTGGGCGAATGCACGCCTTTCCCGGCGTTGGCTCCCCGGCGACGAACACCAGCCTGTTAGAAAGGAGAATGCAGCATGAGAAGTCAACGTCCGACCGGCGTCACCATCCTGGCGATTGTCTTTGGGATTCTCGGTTTATTATCGTTCTTCTGGGCGTTATTCATCTTTGGCGTCGGCGCGGTTACCGGTCTGACCGGTTCCATCTTCGGCGCGGAGAATATGGCCTCATTTGGCGGCTCGAATGTCTGGGCCGGCGTATTGGGCATGGCCGGCGCGGTCTTCAACCTGATCGTCGCTTTTGGCCTGTTCACGCTCAAGCCCTGGGCCTGGTTGCTGGCGTTGATCGCCGTGGGCATCAACGTCGTCCAGGGCGTGCTCGGTCTTTTCGGCGGCGGGATGTTGGGGATATGCTGCGGCCTGATTGGCCTGATCATCCCCGCGGGAATTTTGTTCTACCTGTTGCGACCGGAGATTAAGAAAGCTTTCGGACGGTAACGATTCCGCGAGCGCGTCCGACCGGGCTGACCGGCGATTTTATTTCCTAGGGGCAGGTCTCGGATCTGCCCCTTTCATCTTGTTTACCTGCTGCGGCCAAATGGTGGGCCAGGAGAACCGGCGCGAGCGTCGTTGCCGGTTGCCATGCGTCGTTTGCCGGTTTTCTTGCTGTTAGGGTTAGATTGTGGGAGGCAGTCGCGGTGGTAGCGCAGCCCCAGAGCGGGTCATCGTCGCCGGCACCGGCCGCTTGATCCACTCCATGCAAGGACAGCCACGGGATCACACCCGCTGTCGGGTTTGAAGTGATTGACAGCGGAAATGTGTCATGCTATTCTGTAATAAGTCAGTTTTTAGAGTATCTCCAAACTTGGTTTTGGTTTCGGCTGATTTATCCCTTTACAACGAACTCAAATAATTGTACTTGCCTACTTGACATAATATTTTTCAATCAGCCTACACCCTGCCGTTTTATCAGAGCGACAAGTATGGTGTGTGATCAAATTACAGCTTGATCCTTGTGGTAGTGGTAAATTCGCAGTGACATTACCTCATCGCCGCACCTGCCATTGCCCATATCGCCAAAATTTGGTCTGTGTGACTTAACAAATCGATAAAAAGATCAATCGGTGCAGAACCGGGGTTGCAATTTTTCCGGGGGGTAGCAGACATGCAATTCCTAATCACTCTTATCCTCCTATTCCTATTCGGTTACTTCGGCCTTCAGGCTGTTCCCAATACCATCAGCCGAGAGGCTCAAAATGGGCGGCCGAATGTGATCGTCATCATGACGGATGATCAGGATGTCGATTCCCTGTGGCAGGGGACTGACGGCTGTATCCCGGCGATGCGAAACCTGATGAGTTTCCCGGAAGGATCGTGGGTCAATTTTACAAATGCCACGGTTAGTAGGCCCGTATGCTCTCCCTCTCGTGCATCTTTTTTGACCGGCCAGTACGCCATCAATCATGGTATCGTTAACAATTCAAATCAAATGAGTTTGGATATGGAAAACACGTTGCCGAAGTGGCTTGATACGGCTGGTTATCGAACCGGTTTCATCGGAACATCTTGGTGGGATAAAAATACCGCTCCAAGATTCGGCTGGGATTATATGGATCCGGGATATTACAGTGTGGATATCGATACAGAAAAGGCGTTAAATTTCATCAATAATCCAAGCGAAGAACCTTACTTTTTATGGCTTGCTTATGCCGCGCCACACAATCCTGCCCACCCTCCTCCTCGATATACGGATGCGAATGTTTGTATTCCTTCCGACAGACCAAATTTCAATGAAGCCGATGTCTCCGACAAACCTGCCTATGTAAGGAACGAGTCCCTCTTGACAGAAGATGAAATCAATTACATAAGATCCGAGCGCCTGGCTTCCCAGCGCGAAATATTGGCCATCGATGATGGTGTCAGCCATGTGATCGAAGCGCTCAAGACGAATGGTGATCTAGATAATACAATGGTCATTTTCTATAGTGACAATGGTTATTCTTGGGGTTCACATAGGAGACTTGGTAAAAACTGTCCACTGGAGGAGTGTGGCCACGTGCCTCTGTTAATTCGTTACCCTGGCACTCAGGGGAATCGGGACTACGTGAGACCGGTTTCAAATGTCGATCTGACCGCGACGATCGTTGAGTTTGTCGGCGTGATCCCAAGCATCTAATTGGACGGCACCAGTCTCCTCCCGATTCTCCAAAACCCGGATAATGTAAGAGATGAGGCGATACTTCTTGAATACCCGTATGTGAAATCCCCATATTTTGGTGTCCGTGTTTCAGATTGGAAGTATGTTGAGCGCCCAAATGGGGATAATGAACTATACGATCTGATAGCGGACCCATATGAACTTGAAAATCTGGCAAAGCTGCCGGAGTATCAATTGGTTAAGGCCATGTTGGCAGCGTTGTTGAATACTATAAAACCAGTTCCGCCAATTTCCTCTCCTACTCCTACACCTACTCCAACTCTCACTCTATCTTCAACACTTACTCCAACTTCAACTCCGACACCATCCGTTGAGCCAGGCCAATGTCCCCCACCACTTCTTGGAAATGTTCTACGGAACCCCGGCTTCGAGGCCGGCAGGACGAACTGGTCTTTCTACAGCAAAGACGGCAAGGGCAGTTTCACCACGACGACGCTCGACCCGTACCAGTGCAGCCAGGCGGCACAGGTCGCCATGCAGGTGCCCGGCACGAATGATAAATTCTATCAGACCGGAATCGCCCTCCAGCCAAACACGGCCTACCGCTTGCGGTTGGCGGCACGCTCGACAACGAATCGAGATGTCAAGGTCTATCTTGACAAAGGTGTCTCGCCTTACACAAATTACGGCGTGAACGGCGTTATCCTAAACCTGACGCCGGATTGGCAGGTGTTTGAAATTCCCTTCACCACCATCAACTTCAGCTCGCCCGTTACCGACGGCCGCTTGCGGTTGTGGTTAGAAAACGCCTCGGTAAATGATGTCTTCTTCTTCGATGACTTCGTCCTGGTACCTGAAGAGAGCCCCACAACGCCAATACCAACGCCGACGGAAACAGCCACATCGACCAACACCCCGACACCAACTGAAACGAGCACACCAACCGAGGAACCAACGGGAACCTCCACACCGCAACCATCAGAGACCGATACGCCGGATCCCTGTCCACCGCCGGTTCCCGGCAACGTCATCCTGAACCCCGGCTTCGAGGCCGGCAGGACGAACTGGTCTTTCTACAGCAAAGACGGCAAGGGCAGTTTCACGACAACGACGATCACCCCCTATCAGTGCAGCCAGGCGGCACAGGTCGCCATCCAGGTGCCCGGCACGAATGACAAGTTCTACCAGTTAGGTATCGCTCTGCAGCCCAATACTGCCTACCGCTTGCGGTTGGCCGCGCGTTCTTCAACCGGGCGAGATGTCAAGATCTACCTGGATAAGGGTACTTCGCCCTACACCAAGTACGGTGTGAACGGCGTTATCCTAAACCTGGCGCCGGATTGGCGGGTGTTTGAAATTCCCTTCACCACCATCAACTTCAGCTCGCCGGTCACCGACGGCCGCTTGCGGTTGTGGTTCTTTGAGACAGGCGTTCCCGGTGAAAGCTACTTCTTTGATGATTTTTCCTTGTTGATGGAATAGAAAGGATTATTGCCCTTCCTGCCACCTCAAGAATACACCCACCTCCGGGTTTTCATGCAGGTCCACCGGCAGCCCGTGCAGAGCCTGGTAATTGTGGAAGGTCGCCACTTCCGGGCTTTGATGCCAGCGGTCTGTCTCGATCGCCGCGGCATGGAGCTGCTGGTACTGCTCGAAGACGATCAACTCCGGATTCGCGGCCAGATCGACCGGCACCGCCGGGGCCGGAACTTCCGCCACCGGGTTGGCGATGGCGTAGGCGATCAGGATCACGATGGCGATCAATGCCAGCGCGCCGAGGATCGGGTACCAGTTACGGCCGCGCTGTTGCTTGGGAACGGGAACGACAGGTGTGTGTTGCATCGCTGGCTCCTTTTCGGGCTGAGCCCGAACACTGAATGAATCCGTACCGGTCCAACCAATCGAAATAGCAGAAATACTGTCTTCTCTGTTTGCATCGTAGCATGTGGCTGTGTTTACGCCGTGGTTTTCCGCGTGTCTGGGCGTGTGTTCTTCACCCAATTCCGCGAGAAAGCGTGAATTGGACGATCCGCGCGGTCACGGATCATGGTATAATAAGAGCATTGCGATCATTCAGCATCGACGCCCAGGGCAAGCGGACTGGACGCGCCGGCCAAATGAAAGGGGTAGCCGTCATGCTGGACGTGAAATTACTGGGTCGATTTTCCCTGACGCTGGACGGTCAGCCGCTGGCGATTCCCTCCCAACCGGCACAACTCCTCTTCGTCTATCTGATCCTCCACCCCGGCGTTCTGCAGTCTCGCGAAGAACTGGCCGGTCGCTTCTGGCCTGATTCCACGGCGGCCAACGCCCGCAGCAACCTGCGCCACGCCATCTGGCGGCTGCGTCAAGCGATTGACCCCGACGTAACGGAAGGCGCGCCGGAGGCTTACATCATCGGCGAGGGATCCGCCGTGGGCTTTAACGCCACCGCCGCCTATCGTCTGGATGTCGACTTGCTGGACCGCGACCGGCCGGAATGGTCGTTGACCGATCTGTTGGCTGCGGCCGACGCTTACCAGGGCGAACTTTTGCCCGGCTTCTACGAGCCGTGGGTGGTGTTGGAACGAGAGCGGCTGGCGGCGGTCTTCGAGCGGCGGATGGAGCAACTGCTCAACGAGCTGACCCTCGCCGGCCGCTGGGAAGACGTGTTGACCTGGGCTGAACACTGGATCGCTCAGGGCAGCGCCCCCGAGCCGGCCTATCGCGCCTTGATGCGCGCCCACGCCGCTCGCGGCGATGCCGCCCAGGTCGCGGTTACCTACAAACGCTGCCGGGAGGCGCTGCAGAGTGAGCTGGGCATCGAGCCGTCGCCCGTCACCCAACACCTGGCCGGCGAGCTGGCCCGCGGCCACGCCTTGCTGGCGACCTGGGGCGGCCACAACACTGAATCCCCGTCACCGCAGGCGGGCGAACTGGCCGCCGTCAAGGCGCAGGCCGAACTGGAACGGCGGCGGGCGGACCTCTACCTGCGGCAGGTTCGCCGCCTCAACCGGCTGTCGGCCGCGCTGGCGCTGGGGCTGGCGGCGGCCGTGGGCGGGGTGGTGGCGTTGGGGCGGCGGCGGTAGGCGAAAAATCCGGTATTTATTTCACCTACTCCCTGACGATCACCGGCAGCCTCAGGTCCCAGCCCGGCGCGGGCGTGCCGGTGACCGTCGGGGTTGGGCTGGGGCCGGCGGTTGACGTGGCGGTGGGTGTGGCCGTCGGCGTAGGTGTGGCCGCCGCGGGGCAGCTGAAGGCTTCGGTGCGGCCGACTTCTTCATAACTCGCGTCGCCGCTATCCTTGGCCAGCAATACCAATCGATAGGTCGTGCCGCACGCGGCGACGAAGTCCTGCTTCACCAACGACGGCAGATAGCTGCCGCCGGGCGGATTCGATACATCGGTCCGGAAGTCGTAGAGAATCGATCCGGTTGCCGATTCGCCGGGCAAGGCGGCCAGCCGGAAGCCTTCCAGCTTTTGGTTGGCATCGATGCCGATCGGCTGCCAGCGGTCGATGTGGAGGCGGCACGTGGTGATCGTGTCCAGGTAACAACCGCCGTTGACCGGTCCGGAGAAGACATTCGGCGCGGCCATCGCCACCGGCACGGATGATCGATCGGCCGAACAGGCGGCCAGGACCATCAAGAGCGGCACGAGCCCCAGGAGTCCCAGGGGAATGATCAGGCGCTTGGACATGGTCATTCCTTACGGCAGTCCCGTTGGCACTTCCGAAGGGCAGGTGAACTCGGTCGTCTGGCCGTAGTTGAGGGGGTTGTTGTCAGTCGTATCCTTGGCGATCATATTCACGACATAGCTTACCCCGCATTCGGCCGCGAAATCCTCCATGACCATCGAGGGGGAATAATCGACGCCGGGCGGGTTGGAGATGTCGGTGCGGAAGTCGTAGATGGGCTGGCCGTTGGCATAGAGCGTGAAACGCTCCAGCCTCGCCCCGCCGGCGTCATTGATATTGATGAGGAACGGGTCGATGTGGATTTTGCAGACATCTGGGGCGGCGATATAGCAGCCGCCGTTGATGGGGCTGGCGAAGCCGGCCGGGGTGTCCGGCGCGGCCGTCGCCTGTCGAAAGTTCTTCGAGCGCAGCCAGCCGAGACCGGCCAGCAGCATCAACACAATGATCAGGGCCAATACAATCCGTCTGTTCATGGTCACCTCGCTCGTGATCGGGCATGAAGCCCAATTCACATTCAGTGGCTCCCCGGACAGTCGAAAAAGAGATATCGCCCGTGTTCGATGGGGTTGGTTGGCAAACCGGTGTATTGACTCTTTTCGGTGAAGGCGAACTCGTGGCTACAGAATAACAGATCAGGCCCGATAAATCAACCGCGATTAAATCTGGGTGAGCGCCACATCTGTTGATATTTGTGGGGCGATTTTCCCAATCACCGCTATAAACCTTCGGTCATCAAAATAACTGATGCACACCCATTAAATCTGTAATCTGGCCTCGTTGTACGGTCAATATGACTCCGCGACTCATCTCGACCGGCCGGCCGCCACCGGCTCGCGGTCGCCTCGGCTTCTTCGACTTGATTTAATCAGGACCACTGATTGATATATAATTAGGAAAGATGAACGGGATACGAACGAGGTGAGTGACGATGTTAGCGACCTACCGCGCGGTATTAAAGGGTGATCAGCTGGAATGGGTTAAAGAAGCCCCTAATCTACCTGAGAATCAAGATAGTGTTCCGGTCATAGTAACCATCATGCCTGAACTGGAAATAAACCTAGATGAACGGCGAAGGCGAGTTGCTGATGCGCTTGCGAAACTGGCAGAATCAGGTGCGTTCAAGGGGATCGCCGATCCGGTTGAATGGCAACGAGAAATCAGGCGAGATGGTCCGCTACCCGGGCGCGAAGACCTATGATCGCCGATAGTAAAATACGTATTTCAACTGGGTCCCAGGGCTGCGCCTGCTCGATCCCTTTGCCTCGGAAAGCGACGCCTGGATCGCTGGCCATTGACCACGAACAATAGACCATGGACGATTGATGATCTAACCCTATTCTTGCAGGAGCCGATCGATGACTGAATACCACGATCTCCCCACCGGCCGTCTTGAAAATGATGTTCTCATCCTTGATTACCTGACCACCGCCGGGCCGCGCGTCGTCCGGCTGATTCCCAAACAGCTGGGCGAGAACCTGCTGGCCGAAACGCCGGACTACGAGCTACCGTCGCCCTATGGCCCGTTCCACCTGTGGGGCGGCCACCGGTTGTGGCACGCGCCGGAGACCTCGGCCCGCAGCTACGTCCCCGACGATGACGGCCTGACGGCGCGCATCGTCCAGGATGGCGTCAAGCTGACCCGCGACGAACCTCACACCGGCATCCGCAAGGAGCTGCTGGTCAAGCTCCACCCCTCGGCGGCTGACGTCCAGCTCTACCACCGGCTGACCAACACCGGCCTGTGGCCGGTGGAGCTGGCGCCGTGGGCCATCACCCAGTTGCGCATGGGCGGCACGGCCATTCTCCCGACGCCCCCGGAACCCATCGACCCCGAAGGCCACCTGCCCAACCGGCATGTCGCGATGTGGCCCTATTCCAGTTGGAGCGACCCGAGGCTCCGCCTGGGCGACAAAGCCATCGAGATCGTCACCATGCCCATCGAGCAGCCGTTCAAGTTGGGTATGATGAACCGCACCGGGTGGATCGAATACCATTACGAGGGCTTCGTCTTCCGCAAGCGCTGGACGCCGCAGCCCGACCAGCCCCATGTCGATTTCGGCTGCAACGCCGAGATCTACACCAACGACCGCCACATCGAGCTGGAGACGCTTGGCCCGCTGGTGACCCTGCGGCCGGGCGAGACCGTGGAGCATATGGAGCGGTGGGAAGTGGAGCAATAGGTCAACGATCGAGTCGGGAGTGGTATAATTTATGGCACTGAGGATTTAGACATGAACCAAATCAGTCAGGAACAGGTGCTAGATTCAAAAAGAGGGAATATTTGATCAATGACCGATAATCAACTCCTCGACCGAATTAGCTTAGACCCGAAGATTATGGTTGGCAAACCGGTTATTCGGGGTACCCGGTTGACCGTTGAATATATTCTCAACCTGTTGGCCCACGGTGAATCCATCGATGATATCCTCAGGGAATACGAAGGTCTGACGCAGGAAGATATCCAAGCCTGCCTGTTGTTTGCTGCCCGATCGCTGGAGTCGACGGACTTCTTGTTACTCACCAGTGAACCGGTGTGATGCGTTTCCTGGTTGATGAGAATATTGGGCCGGCTATAGCCCGATGGCTTCGGTCAGACGGTCATGATGTTTTCTCCGTATATGAATCTGCACGCGGTTCGTCCGATGAAGATATCATCACTCTGGCCTACCGTGAGAACCGGATCCTCATCACCAGCGATAAGGATTTTGGGGAAAAGATATTTCGTGAGCAGTATCCCCATCATGGTGTGATCCTCCTCCGGTTACATGATGAACGGAATGCAGTCAAGCGCAAGACCTTGGATCATCTGATTGAGGGATATTCGGATCGTTTGGCTGATCGCTTTGTTGTGGTTAGTGAAAAGAGAGTACGTTTCGCACGGAGATGAGATGACAAACGATTTCGAGCCTGAAAATAACCCAAGCGAGGCGTTAATCGTCTACGGCACCCCCTTCTGCGCCATGGTCCCGCCGGTGCGGCGGCTGCTGGACGAGGCCGGCGTGGCCTACGACTACATCGACATTCGCCAGGACCGCGAGGCGGCCGCCCGCGTGCGCGCGATCACCGGCGGCTTCGAATCGGTGCCGACCATCGTCTTCCCCGACGGCAAGGCGCTGGTCGAGCCGCGCGTCCAGGCCTTGCGCGAGGCGTTGCTGGCCCGCGACCAGGACAACGCGACGCTCCAATCCTCCGGCGCGGCGTTCAAGGCCGGGCTGAGCAATCCCATGGTTCTCATCCTGGCGTTGATCGCGCTGGCGCTGGTCGTGGCCATCGTGTTGAGGATGTAAACATCGTCATGGATTTCGAGTGGGATGAGAAAAAGGACGAGCTCCGGCCGGAATACGACCTGAAAAGCTTGCGTGTCAGGAAAGTTGGTCCAAACCGCACCGGTTTTGGAAGCTTTGTCCAGCTGGCACCGGATGTGGCCGAGATGTTTCCTGATGCTGAATCGGTCAATGAAGCCCTGCGATTCTTGATTCGGGTCACGAAGGAAAACAGACTGTTACCAAAGGCGTCAACCATCAACGAGTAATGGTCGTTTCTACGTACCGGCTGGATTACTGAACCACGAAAGTGGCCGGTGAGTGGCGACAAACGGAAGCGAGGAAAGATTTGTACCGAATTGTTATCTTGCTTTTATTGTTCGGTATTTCGGCAACCGCCTGTACCCCGGAGGACGATCCCGGCGTGGCCCTGCCCAATCCGGCGTCGGTCAACTGCGAGGAACAGGGCGGCACGCTGCAGATCGAGGCGCGGCCGGACGGCGGGCAATTCGGCGTCTGCTACTTTGAGGACAACCGCCAGTGCGAGGAGTGGGCGTTGTTCTATGGCGATTGCCCGGCCGGGGGGCTCAAGGTCACCGGCTACGCGACCGCGGCCGGGCGCTTCTGCGCCATTACCGGCGCGACGTACGCGGTCACCGGCACCGATGAATCCGGCACCGAGACCGGCACCTGCACGCTGAAAGACGGGACGGTCTGCGACGCGGGGGCGTTTTATGAGGGGACATGCCAGGCGGGGGGATAGAAATCGAATAGAATCACAGATTATTTGTTTCTTACAGGGTCCTGGAACTGCCATATCAAATAACTCACAAGACCGACCATGTAGTTCGAAACCCTCACCGGCTTCGCCGAACAATCCCCATCGCAAGTCCGCGCCGCCCTCAGCCTCGACGGCCATAAAATGACCTCGCTGGTGAATGGCCGGCAATGGGTCTACGGCCGGTTGGAAACGCCCACCCTGGGCGACTTGCGGGACCGGGTTGGCGCTACCGGCGCTCCTCCCGGCGCGCTTTCCGTCCGCGAGGTGGTGGCCGATGTCCAACAGTTGCACCTCGACCCGGCCAATGCCGGCGCGCTCTTCCAGGTCGCCTCGTATTTCAACCTGCTCGAGATGGCCGGGCCGCAGGCGACGCCTGAGGACGGCGTCGGCATCTACGAGTACGACCACACTCAGGGGCCGACCTGCG
>Ga0114939_10001103_pt1 | contig 21784 bp, 22 predicted proteins | sample AshMeaCrysSpring_FD_87196 | JGI IMG/M metagenome (GOLD analysis project Ga0114939, IMG submission 87196) | Groundwater microbial communities from Big Spring, Nevada to study Microbial Dark Matter (Phase II) - Ash Meadows Crystal Spring | ecosystem: Environmental > Aquatic > Deep subsurface >...
CAGGGAACAGACCTCGAATCGATGCTCACGGTGGAACCTCCACGCGCCGGAACGTCCGGTAGTGATCGTCCGTGTAGTAGTACACAACCGGCGGATCGCCACCGCTCACGATGCGGCGCGCACCGCGGTCGCGCGAGCCCGGAGTCTGCACCGTGTACTCGCGGTAGTAGCCACGCGGCATTGCGGGCAGGCGCTGCTCGCGGTTCTGGAAGACGCTGCCGTCGCGGTCATAGGGAAACGGGCCGCCGCGCCCGATCAGTTCGAGCGTGGCGATCGCCTCGGGCGGCAGGGAGGCCCGATCGCGTGACGCGTCGCTGCCGGCATCCGGTGGTTTCCGTCCGACCGGCGCCTCGATCGTGGACCGATCAGCTGGCGTCGGAGCAACAGGTTCCCTGCGAGCCTGCCACAACTGCGCGGCTGCGATCGCAGCCACCAGCAGCAGGAGGATGCTCGTCCAGCGGCTCAACGGCGTAGCTCCTTCAGCGGCGCCGCCGCGCGCTGATCACGTTGGGCAGGCCCGTGAATCGCGTGAGCAGCCGGCTGAGTTCGTCCAGACCGTGCACACTGACCGTGAGGTCCACCTGGGCGGTGTTCTCCGCCGCGTTGGTCGCGACGTTCATGGCCGTGATGCTGATGTGTTCGTCGGCAAGCACCGCGGAGACGTCGCGCGTGAGTCCCTTGCGATCGAAGGCGTGGATCACGACCTCGACCGGAAAAGTGCGCTCGGCGGTCGGACGGCCCCAGTCCACGACGAGGATTCGCTGCGGTTGCGCGTCGCGCAGCCTCAGCAGGTTGGCGCAGTCCGCGCGGTGAATGCTCACTCCGCGTCCGATGGTGATGAAACCGGCGATGTCCTCGGGCGGCACGGGCCGGCAGCAACGCGCAAACGAGCTCATCAGGTCGCCGACGCCGTCGATCACCATGCCCCTGGCGTGGCCTGTGGCCCCGGGCTTGAGCGCCCGCGGCCTTGCCGGTTCCCGCGCTTGCATGCGCCGGTGCACCGCGCCGGCCACCTGCGCAAGCGTCAGTTCGCCCTCACCGAGCCCTATGTAGAGTGCGCCCAGGTTCGGCAGTCCCAGCTCGTCGAGGATCTCGGGCATGGGTGGGGCTCGCACGCCGAGACGGTCGAGCTCGCGGTCGAGCATCTGCTTGCCATGCTCGCGGTTCTGGCCCTCGTCGAGCTTGCGGAAGAAGTTGCGGACCTTGGCACGATTGCGTGCCGAGGCGAGGTAACCGAGAGCCGGCACCAGCCAGTCGCGGCTCGGGTTGGGCTGCTTGCCGGTGATGATCTCGACGCTGTCGCCGTTCGACAGCTCGTGGTCCAGCGGCACCATGCGGCCGTTGACACGCGCACCGCGGCATCGGTGACCGAGGTCGGTGTGCACCTGGTAGGCGAAATCGAGCGGAGTGGCGCCGCGCGGCAGGTCCACGACTTCGCCACGCGGACTCAGCGCGTAGACGCGGTCCTCGAATATCTCCGCCTGCAGGCCGTCGAGCAGATCGGGCTCGCTCGCTCCGCGGGCGGACGGCTCGAGCAACTGGCGCAGCCAGACGATCTTCTGCTGGAAGCCGGAGTCGAGTTTGCGACCCTCCTTGTATTGCCAGTGCGCCGCGACGCCGAGTTCCGCGTGCGCGTGCATCTCCCGCGTGCGGATCTGCACCTCGAGCGGGAGTCGGCCGGGGCCGATGACCGCAGTATGCAGCGAGCGGTAGTTGTTCTCCTTGGGCGTGGCGATGTAGTCGTCGAACTCGCCCGGGATGTAAGGCCACAGCCCGTGGACCACACCGAGCGCGGCGTAGCACTCGGCGATCGTCTCGACCTGCACGCGTACCGCCAGCACGTCCATGACCTGCTCGAAGGCGAGGCCCTTGCGCTGCATCTTCCGCCATATGCTGTAGATATGCTTCGGCCGGCCGCTGATCTCCGCCGCGACGCCGACCTTCTCGAGCTCACGGGCGAGGTCGCGCCGCACGTCCTCGATGTAGTGCTCGCGTTCGGTGCGCTTGGAGCGCAGCCAGCCGGCGATGCGCTTGTAGTCGGTGGGCTGGCTGTAGCGGAACGCCAGGTCCTCGAGCTCCCACTTGACGTGCCAGATGCCGAGCCGGTTCGCGAGCGGGGCGTAGATCTCGCGAGTCTCCAGTGCGGCACGCTGCTGCTCCTCGGGCGTGGCGGTCTTCAGGTGCCGCAGCTTCACGACCTGCTGCGCGAGGCGGATCAGCACCAGTCGCACGTCGGAGGCGAGCGACAGCAGCAGTTTCCTCAGGCCCTCGGCCTGCGCGGGCGCGAGCGACTCGCCGGGATTCCAGCCCGCTGGAATGCCGCTGTCGGCGACGCGTGCGAGTTCGCGTGCGAGGCGCAGCGCGGTCTTGCCCATTACCTCGTGCACAAGAGGTTCGCGGTCGCCGCAGTGCCCGAGGCAGGGAACCAGGAGTCCCGCGAGCAGCAGCTCGTCGTCCGACTGCAGCTGGGAGAGCACGCCCGCGAGCTCGAGCGCGACGGCGGAGCGCTCCTCCGTTGCGGATTCCTGAACGAGGGTCGCGGCTGCGCGCACGCGCTCCGAGTGGCGACCGATGTCGAACTCCGCGTGCTTCACTGTGTCGGGTATCATACCGCGGCGTTATCAGGACTCGGCGGGTGAGTGCGTGCCCAGGCTCCATCGAAGCGGCCGGCGCTGGGCGCTGGCACCGCGACCCACCGCGGCGAGTGGCGCTCCAGTGCGCATCCTCGGCCTTGATCCCGGCTCCCAGGTCACGGGCTTCGCCGTCATCGACTGGGCCGACGGCGAGGCGGGCTACGTGACGAGCGGCGCGATCCGGACCCGCGGCGCGGAGTTCCCGCCGCGGCTGCGGCAGATCTACGAGGGCGTGCACCGGTTGATGCTGGAGTTCACGCCGCGCGAGGTCGCGATCGAGCGCGTGTTCATGCATCGCAACGCCGACAGTGCCCTCAAGCTCGGCCAGGCGCGGGGCGCGGCGCTGTGCGCGGCGTTCGCGGGTGACCCGGAGGTCTTCGAGTACGCACCGCGAGAGGTGAAGCTCGCGGTCGTGGGGCAGGGCGGCGCGGAGAAGGCACAGGTGCAATTGATGGTCAGGTCGCTGCTCAGGCTCAAGGGCGAGGTCGGCGCGGACGCGGCCGACGCGATCGGCATCGCGCTGTGCCATGCCTATTCGCGAGTGTCGCGCGCGATGGGCACCGGGGCACGCGCGTGATCGGGTTCCTGCGTGGTCGACTCACCGCGAAGCATCCGCCGCAGCTTCTCCTCGACGTGGCTGGCGTGGGCTACGAGCTCGAAGCGCCGATGTCGACGTTCTACGGACTGCCGTCGGTGGGCGCCGAGCTCCAGCTGCACACCCACCTCGTGGTGCGCGAGGACGCGCACGTGCTCTACGGCTTCGCCACCGAGCGCGAGCGCAGCCTGTTCCGCGAGCTCATCAAGGTCTCGGGCGTGGGTCCGCGCATCGCGCTCGCAATCCTGTCGGGCGTATCGGTGGACGAGTTCCACCGCTGCGTGGAGGGGCAGGACGTGGCCTCGCTGGTGCGCGTGCCGGGGATTGGTCGAAAGACCGCGGAGCGGCTCGTGATCGAGATGCGCGACCGGCTGAAGACGCTTGTCGGGCCAGCGTCCAGCGCAGGCCACGCCGCGCCCGGGACGCCGGCCGGTGCCCAGGCCGAGGCGTACGCCGCGCTGGTGGCACTGGGATACAAGCCGCCGGAGGTCGCCCGCCTGCTGCAGAAGGTCGATCCATCGGTGACGGTCACCGAGGAACTCATCCGCCACGCGCTGCGTTCGGCGGCATCTTGAGAACGCAGGAAGCGGCATGATCGAGCAGGATCGCGTCATCTCGGGCGGGCAGCAGCGCGACGAGGAGGCCTACGACCGGGCCGTGCGCCCGAAGACGCTCGCCGACTACGTGGGCCAGCCCACGGTGAAGGCGCAGATGGAAATCTTCATCACCGCGGCGCGCCAGCGGCGCGATGCGCTCGACCACGTGCTGATCTTCGGCCCGCCCGGACTCGGCAAGACCACGCTGGCGCACGTGATCGCGAACGAGCTCGGCGCCGGCTTCAAGCAGACCTCGGGACCGGTACTGGAGCGTCCCGGCGATCTCGCCGCGCTGCTCACCAACCTGCAGCCGCACGAGATCCTGTTCGTGGACGAGATCCACCGCCTGAGTCCGGTGGTGGAGGAGATCCTCTATCCGGCGATGGAGGACTTCCAGCTCGACATCATGATAGGCGAGGGGCCGGGGGCGCGTTCAATCAAGATCGACCTGCCGCCGTTCACGCTGGTGGGTGCTACCACCCGGGCGGGACTGCTTACCTCGCCGCTGCGCGATCGCTTCGGCATCGTGCAGCGGCTGGAGTTCTACGGCCGGGATGAGTTGAAGCTCATCGTCGAGCGCTCAGCCGGCATCCTCGGTGTACCGGTGGACGCCGAGGGTGCCGAGCGCATCGCCGGGCGCTCGCGCGGCACGCCGCGCATCGCCAACCGATTGCTGCGCCGCGTCCGCGACTACGCCGAGGTCAGGGCCCAGGGGTGCGTCACCGATGTGGTCGCCCAGGCCGCGCTGGACCTGCTCGACGTGGATCCGCAGGGCTTCGATGCCATGGACCGACGCCTGATGCTCACGATCATCGAGAAGTTCGAGGGCGGCCCGGTCGGCGTCGACAGCCTGGCTGCGGCGCTCGGCGAAGAGCGCGGCACGATCGAGGACGTGATGGAGCCGTTCCTGATCCAGCAGGGCTACATCATGCGCACTGCGCGCGGGCGCGTCGCGACGCGCGCGGCCTACCTTCACTTCGGCCTCGCACCACCCGCCGTCGAGCGCGCTCCCGGCATTCCGGGCCTGTTCGACTCCTGAGGAACACGGATGATCGGCGAGCACTCCGCACTGGACCTGATACTGCAGGCGAGCCCCATCGTGCAGTTCGTGATGGCGCTGCTCGTGGCGGCGTCGGTCGTCTCCTGGGCGATCATCCTCCGCAAGCAGCAGCTGCTCAACGCCGAGCGCCTCGCCGCCGATCGCTTCGAGGACCAGTTCTGGTCGGGCGGCGACCTCGCGGCCCTCTACAAGCAACTCGAGGCAGGGTCGGCCAGCGGCATGGCCGGCCTGTTCGTCGCAGGCTTTCGCGAGTTCTCGCGCCTGCGCAAGCAGCCGGGACTCGGGGCAGGGCAGCTGCTCGAGGGCAGCCGCCGCGCGATGCGAGTGGCACAGCTGCGCGAGACCGACCGCCTTGAGCAGAACCTCTCGACGCTCGCCACCATCGGGTCCACCAGCCCCTATGTCGGCCTGTTCGGCACGGTGTGGGGCATCATGAGTGCCTTCCAGGCACTCGGAAACGTTCAGCAGGCCACGCTCGCGATGGTGGCTCCCGGCATCGCCGAGGCGCTGATCGCCACTGCGATGGGCCTGTTCGCCGCCATCCCGGCGGTGATCGCCTACAACCGTTACGCGGACCAGGTCGGCCGGCTCGAGCTGCGCTACGACGCGTTCATGGAGGAGTTCTCGACCATCCTGCAGCGTCACGCTGGCGCGCAGAGCTGAGCCATGAACCCGGTTTCACGCAGGGGCGGTCGCAGGCTGATGGGCGAGATCAACGTCGTGCCATACATCGACGTGATGCTCGTGCTGCTGATCATCTTCATGGTCACGGCACCGATGTTGAGCCAGGGCGTCAAGGTGGACCTTCCGAAAGCCGCGGCCGAGCCGCTGCCGGCGGACAAGGAGCCGATGGTCCTCAGCATCGACAGGGAGGGAAGCATGTACCTGAACATCGGCGATCCGCAGCTCGCGCTCGAGCCCGATCGAGTGCTCGAAGTCGCCTCCGCGGCGCTGCGCAGGGAACCCGAGCGCCCCGTGGTGGTCAAGGCAGACACGGCTGTCGCCTATGGGCGCGTCGTGGAGGGCATGGCATTGCTGCAGCAGGCGGGCGCACAGAAGGTCGGGTTCGCGACAGAGTCCCCGGCGTCAACCCCTCCGCAGCGGGGGCAACGCTGAGGGATGCCGGACTTTTTCAGGGAACACCTGCGGCCGCTGGCCGGCTCGGCCGGACTGCATCTGCTGCTGCTTGCGATCCTCGCGGGCGCTGCGCTGCGCTGGACGTCATCCCAGCCGCCGGTCGAGCTTGCGATCGAAGGCTATGTCGTCGACAGCGCGCCGCCTCAGCGCCCCGCGACCAAGTCGCAGCGCGTGGAGCCCTTGCCGAAGCCGCAGTCCGACAGTCCGCCGCCGCCCGAGCCGGCTGCCGAGCCAGCCGCAATGCGCCGCGAGGAGGATGCTTCGGTCGCCGAGCGTGCCGCACGAGAGCAACTCGAGACCGAGCAGCGGGCCGAGCGGGCCGCTGCCGAGCGCCAGCGCGCGGCCGAGGCAGCCGAGGCGAAGCGCAGAGCCGCGGAGGCCGAGACCAGGCGCAAGGTGGCCGACGACGAAGCGAAGCGTCAGGCCGCCGAGCGTGAGGCGAAACGCAAGGCCGAGGCGGAGGACGCCAGGCGTAAGTCCGAGGCAGCCGCGCAGGCGGAGCGCGATGCCCGGCAGAGTGCCGAGCGAGAGGCGGCGCTGAGGCGTCGGCTCGCTGCGGAGGAGGAGGCCGGTGCCGCTGTCAGCGCCGGCGTGATGGACGAGTACCGCCGCATGCTGGCGCAGACCATCGAGCGCAGCTGGATCCGTCCGCCGTCGGCCCGAGCCGGACTGCAGTGCACGCTGCTCGTGACCCAGGCACCGGGCGGTACGGTGATGGACGTGACGCTCGGCGCGTGCAACGGCGACGCCGCGGTGCGCGAGTCGATCACCAACGCCGTCTACCGGGCCTCGCCGCTGCCCGCGCCGCGCGATCCGCGGGCCTTCGAGCGGCGACTCGAGATCGTATTCAAGCCCACGGAGTGAGCGACACGATGCTTTACCCTCAAGTCCTGCGACGACGCGCCGTGCTCGCCCTGGCTGCGTTCGCGATGCAGCTCGTGGCCGCCCCGAGCCAGGCGCAACTGCGTCTCGACATCACGCAGGGCGTGCGCGACGCCGTACCGATCGCGGTCGTGCCCTTCGGCGGACAGGCCGAGGGAGCGCCGACGGAAGTCGCCTCGGTGGTCGCGAACGATCTGCGCATGAGCGGGCGGTTCGCGCCGCTCGAGCGTCGCGACATCGTCGCGCGGCCGACCTCTGGGGAGGAGATCCGCTTCGAGGACTGGCGACTGCTGCGTGCGGACTTCATCGTCGTCGGGCGCGTCGAGACCGATGCTTCCGGCCTCGCGGTCAGCTTCGAGCTGCACAACGTGCGCACCGGTGCTCCGCTGTTGTCGGAGCGCCTGCCGACCACCGAGCGCGGCCTGCGCTCGACGTCGCATCGCGTCGCCGACCTCGTGTTCGAGAAACTCACCGGCCTGCCCGGCGCCTTCTCGACGCGCATTGCCTACGTGGCGGTGGACGGCCGGCCGCCCGCTCAGCGCTACCGCCTGATCGTCGCCGATGCCGACGGATACAACCCGCGTACCGTGGCCGACTCCACCGAGCCGCTCATGTCGCCGGCGTGGTCGCCGGACGGCCGCAGCCTTGCCTACGTGTCCTTCGAGGGCAAGGCGTCCGCGATCTACGTGCAGCGCCTCTCCACCGGCGAGCGCGTGCGCGTCTCGGCCCGCGCAGGGATCAACGGCGCGCCCGCCTGGTCGCCGGACGGCGGGCGGCTCGCGCTCACGCTCTCGCGCGAAGGCAACCTCGACATCTATACGCTCGACCTGGCCTCGCAGGCGCTCACGCGCGTCACGACCGACGAGGCAATCGACACGGAGCCCGAGTGGGCGCGCGACGGTGAGAGTCTGTACTTCACTTCGGATCGCGCCGGCAGCGCGCAGATCTACCGCGTGGCGCTCGATGGCGCGCGGCGCGCCGAGCGCGTCACCTTCACGAACTCGTACAACGCCCGGCCGCGACTGTCGCCCGACGGAAAGGAACTCGCGATGGTCACGCTCGACCGCGGTGGCTATCGCATCGCTGTGATGGAACTCGCCTCGCGCAACCTGCGGGTGTTGACGACCTCCGCGCAGGACGACTCGCCGAGCTTCGCGCCCAACGGCGCGATGCTGATCTATGCGAGCCGGGAACGGGGCCGTGGCGCGCTCGCCGCGGTCTCGGCGGACGGCGCGTTCCACCAGCGATTGAGTTCGGACCAGGGCGACGTTCGCGACCCCGCGTGGTCGCCGATCCCGCCCCGCGGATGATCACCGACCTTCGTTGTGGTACAAGGCGCGCTGCTTTTTGCGGACCGCGTCCGTCGGACGACGGGATTCCCTCGAGGAGACTGATGCAATGAAGACGATTCACGTGCTCGCCGTCGCGCTGGTGGCGCTGGGACTGGCGGCCTGCCAGAAGCCGACCCAGACAAAGCCAGAGGCGGCCGCCGAGCCGGTGGACGCCGCCGCGACCAGCGGGCTCGGCAGCGAGGGCGCGGCAGCCGGTGGCAAGTCGATGGCCGCCGCGGCCCTCACGCCCCAGCAGCAGGGGCTCGCGGACCTCAAGCAGAAGAGCGTCGTGTACTTCGAGTACGACAGCAGCGAGATAAAGTCCGAGTACCTGCCGGTCGTCGCCGCGCACGCGGCATACCTCGTGAAGTACCCGAGCGCGCGCGTCCGCCTCGAGGGCCACACCGACGACCGCGGCTCGCGCGAGTACAACGTCGGCCTCGGCGAGCGTCGTGCCCAGTCCGTGCGCCGTGCGCTGCTCGCGCAGGGTGTGGCCGAGGCGCAGACCACGACGCTCAGCTACGGCGAGGAGCGTCCCGCGGTCGAGGGCTCGGACGAGGCCGCCTTGGCGCAGAACCGGCGCGTCGAACTCGCCTACTGACAGGAGCCTGAGCATGAATCTGCGTCCGCTGCCGGCCGTGCTGTCAATGCTGGCGCTGGTCGCGATGCTGGCGCCCTTGGCGCCGCCCGCGAATGCGACTGCGAGCAACAAGGAACTCGAGAGCATGACCAACGAGCTCGCCGCGCGGCTCGCCACGCTCGAGCGCGCGAGCAAGAGCATCGTTGCGACCCAGCAGCAGGTCGAGGCCGCGCGCGCGGAGCTGCGCACGCTGCGCGGGCAGATCGAGGAGGCGAAGCACGAGCTCGAGTCGCTGCGCCAGCAGCAGCGTGATCTTTATTCGGACCTCGATCGCCGACTGCTGCTCGTGGAGCACGGTGCGGCCGGCAGTGCGGCCGCCGGGGCCGTGGCGGGCGGGGTGGTGCCGAGCGAACAGGCGATCCGCGACTCGGACGAGACCGCCGTCTACGGCGATGCGTTCGCGGCGCTCAAGGCCAGCCGCTATCCCGACGCGGTGCGCGGCTTCGAGCTGTATCTCGCGAAGTATCCCGAGGGTCCGCGCGCCGACAGTGCCACCTACTGGCTGGGCGAGGCGCAGTACCAGCAGATGGAATACGCGGCGGCGCTGAAGGCCTTCCAGTCGGTGGTCGAGCGCCACCCGAACTCGGCCAAGGCGGCCGACGCGATGCTCATGACGGGTTACTGCCAGTACGAGCTGAACGCCTTTCGCAACGCACGCGCGACGCTCACCAAGGTCACGACGCAGTATCCGGGCACCGAGGCCGCGCGGCTCGCCAATGAGCGCATCACCCGGATGGACGTCGAGCGGCGGTGAGCCGGGTCAAGCTCACCGAGACTTTCGTTTCCATCCAGGGCGAGGCCGACGCCGTCGGCTGGCCGACGCTGTTCATCCGGCTCACCGGCTGCCCGCTGCGCTGCTCCTACTGCGACACGCAATACGCTTTCTACGGCGGCGAGTGGCGCGACGTCGCGCAGCTCGTCGAGCTGGCGCGCGCGAGCGGCGTGCGCCACGTGTGCGTCACGGGCGGCGAGCCGCTGGCTCAGAAGGCCTGCTTCGACCTGCTCACCGCTCTGTGCGATGCGGATTTCGCCGTCTCGCTCGAGACGAGCGGGGCGATGGACGTGACGCCGGTCGATTCCCGGGTGAGTCGGGTCGTCGACCTCAAGACGCCGGATTCGGGCGAGGCCGGTCGCAACCGGCTGGCCAACCTCGAGGTCCTGGTGCCTCGCGACCAGGTGAAGATCGTGGTCTGCTCCCGCAGTGACTACGTATGGGCGCGTGAGCTGCTGCGTGCGCGAGGTCCTTGGGCATGCCAGGTGCTGCTGTCGCCGAGCTGGGGGCAGCTCGAGGCGCGGGAGCTGGCGGAGTGGATCCTCGAGGACCGGCTCGATGTGCGCCTGCAGCTGCAGCTGCACAAACTGCTGTGGGGCGAGGAGCGGGGGCGATGAAGGCATCCGCCCCGCGAAGACCCGCCGTGGTGCTGGTCTCGGGAGGTCTCGACTCTGCGACCTGTCTCGCGATCGCGCGTGAGCAGGGCCACGACTGCTACGCGCTGAGCTTCAGCTACGGCCAGCGTCACGCCGCGGAGCTCGCGGCCGCGGCGCGCGTGGCGGCCGCCCTGGGCGCGCTCGAGCACCGGGTGATGCGCATCGACCTTGCGGCGTTCGGCGGGTCGGCACTCACCGATCCCGGCATCGAGGTGCCCGAAGGACCCACCGCTGGCGTGCCCGTCACCTACGTGCCAGCCCGCAACACGGTGTTCCTCGCGCTCGCGCTCGCGTGGGCCGAGGTGCTCGGCGCCGAGGACATCTTCATCGGCGTGAACGCGGTGGACTACTCGGGCTACCCCGACTGCCGGCCGGCGTTCATCGAAGCGTTCGAGCGCGTCGCCAATCTCGCCACGCGCGCGGGCGTCGAGGGCGGCGCGCGCCTGCGCATCCGCGCGCCACTGGTGTCGCTGTCCAAGGCCGCCATCATCCGCCGCGGCGCCGAACTCGGCGTGGACTACGCGCTGACCGTGTCGTGCTACCAGGCGGACGAGGCGGGCCAGGCCTGCGGTCGTTGCGACGCCTGCCGGCTGCGGCGCGAGGGCTTCGCTGCGGCGGGCATCGCCGATCCGACCCGCTACCGATGATCCGGCGGGGTCCTTCCGGTATGATGTCGCGTCTTCCGCGAGGGCCGTTAGCTCAGTCGGTAGAGCAGCTGGCTTTTAACCAGTTGGTCGCTGGTTCGATTCCAGCACGGCCCACCACCGTTGGAGCAGCCGTCGCGGAATCGCGCTTGTCCCGGCCATTCGCGTGTCGACGACCGTTGATTCGAATCCACCACAGGAGATTGCAGATGAAGTTCAAGTTTCTGAGCCTGCTCGCCACGACGCTGGTCGCCTTCGGCGGCCCCGCGCTCGCCGACAAGACAACCGGCGAGCACATCGACGACGGCACCATCACGGCCGACGTGAAGGCGCGGCTGGTCGACGCCAAGGGCGTGCCGAGCGGCGACGTGAACGTCGAGACCTACAAGGGCGTCGTGCTGCTGAGCGGCTTCGTGACGGACAGCGCTGCCAAGGCCGGCGCGGAGACGGCGGCCAGGGGCGCGAAGGGCGTCGTCAAGGTGCACAACGCGGTTACCGTCCATCCGAAGACCTCGGTCGGTTCCAAGATCGACGACACGGCGCTGGTCGGCAAGGTGAAGGCGGCGCTGATCGACGAGAAGCACGTGGACGCGGGTTCCATCAACGTCGAGGCGCGCGACAGCATCGTGCAGCTGGGCGGCTTCGTCTCCGGCAAGGCCGAGAAGGACAAGGCACTCGCCACCGCCAAGGGCGTCAAGGGCGTTAAGAGCGTGGACGACGCGCTGTACATCAAGCCCTGAACGATCGGAGGTTTCCGAGGACAGGGGTCCCGCCGCGGCGGGACCCCTGTTTCGTTTGGGGCGACAGCGTTGGCCGGCTGCCGACCGGCTGAACTATCATCCGCTCCGCGGGAGTGCAGCGGTGCCAGCGGCGCCGGGGGAGAACCATGGCAGACCTGTTCGACAACCCGATGGGTACCGACGGCTTCGAGTTCGTCGAGTACACGGCGCCCGATCCGGAACTGCTGCGCACGCTGTTCGAGCGCATGGGCTTTCCGGTCACGGCTCGCCATCGCAGCAAGAACGTGACGCTGCACCGGCAGGGCGACGTCAACTTCATCATCAATGCGGAGCCCGGCAGCTTCGGGCAGCGCTTCGCGCAGCAGCACGGCCCCTCGGCCTGCGCCATGGGGTTTCGCGTGCGCGACGCCGCCGGCGCGTTCCGTCGTGCCGTCGAACTCGGTGCCACGCCGGTCGCGACGCCGGTTGGGCCGATGGAACTCAATATCCCGGCCATCGAGGGTATCGGCGGCAGCGTGATCTACCTCGTGGACCGCTACGGTGAGCGCACGATCTACGACGTGGATTTCGTGCCGGCGGGCAAGGCGATGACGGGCCGTGCGACGGGACTGGAACTCATCGACCATCTGACGCACAACGTGCAGCGCGGTCGCATGGACCACTGGGCCGGCTTCTACGAGCGGCTGTTCAACTTCCGCGAGGTCCGCTACTTCGACATCGAGGGACGCAAGACCGGCCTTCTGAGCCGCGCCATGACCAGTCCCTGCGGCAAGATCCGTATCCCGATCAACGAGTCGCAGGACGACAAGTCGCAGATCGAGGAGTACCTGCGCGAGTACCGCGGCGAGGGCATCCAGCACATCGCGCTCTCGACCAGCGACATTTGTGCGACGGTGGACCAGCTGAGGCTGAACGGCATCGAGTTCCAGGATACCCCCGAAACGTACTACGAGGGCGTGGACGCGCGCGTGCCCGGCCACCGGGAGTCGCTCGGGGAGCTGCAGCGCCGCCGCATCCTGATCGACGGCAGCGACAAGGACGGCATCCTGCTGCAGATCTTCACGAAAAACGTCATCGGTCCGATCTTCTTCGAGATCATCCAGCGCAAGGGCAACGAGGGCTTTGGCGAGGGCAACTTCCGCGCGCTGTTCGAGTCCATCGAGCTCGACCAGGAGCGTCGCGGCGTCATCTGAGCCGTACCACGGTACCCAGCATGCTCCAGGTCGGATGGAGGAGGGCGCGACGGTGAGACGATACATCCCGGTGTCGAGGACCGAGGGTCAGGCCTCGCGGCAGGCGCACTGTGACCTGCCCGAAGGAACCTACGAGCGCGAAATGAGCAAAGAAGGCTTTTTCGGGCCCGCGGCCTTCTTTCATCACCGTCACCCGCCGACCGGCTGGGTGGAATTCACCGGTCCGCTGCAACCGCGCGCCTTCGATCTCGCGCAGCTGCCGGCCGGCCCGGTGAGTCCCTGGGCTGCGCCCGAGGTGCTGGTCAATGCGCACTGCCGCATCCGTTACTGGAAGCTGCCTGAGCGCATGCCGCGCCTCGCGCGCAACGCGGACGGCGACGAACTGCTGTTCGTGCACGCGGGGAAGGGCGAGCTGTACTGTGATTTCGGGCACCTCATGGTCACCGCGGGCGACTATGTCGTGTTGCCGCGCGGCACGCTGTGGCGAGTCGAGGCCGGCCCGCCGATGGAGCTGCTGATGATCGAGGCCACCAACTCGAGCTACCAGCTCCCCGAGAAAGGGCTGGTTGGAAACCACGCGATCTTCGATCCCGCGATCCTCGACGCACCACAGCTCGATGGTGCGTTTCTCGCGCAGCAGTCCGACGACGGCCCGTGGCAGGTCGAGGTCAAGCGTCGCAACGCGGTCTCGACAATCACTTATCCGTTCAACCCGCTCGACGCCATCGGCTGGCACGGCGATCTGTCGGTCGTGCGGTTGAACGTGCGCGACCTGCGCCCGCTGATGAGCCACCGCTACCACCTGCCGCCGTCGGCGCACACCACGTTCGTGGCGAACCGCTTCGTCGTCTGCACCTTCGCGCCGCGCCCCTTCGAGACCGACCCGGGCGCGCTCAAGGTGCCGTTCTTCCACAACAACGACGATTACGATGAGGTGCTCTTCTACCACGCCGGCGACTTCTTCAGCCGCGACAACATCCACCCCGGCATGATGACCTTCCACCCGGGCGGTTTCACGCACGGCCCGCACCCGAAGGCGCTGACGCGCATGTTCCAGCAACCGAAGCCCGCCACCGACGAGTACGCGGTGATGGTCGACACCCGCGACGCACTCGACGTGGGCACAGGCGCCGCCCCGGTCGAATGGACGGGCTACGTCGACAGCTGGAAGGGCGCGCCTTGAAGCTCGCCACGCTTGCCAATGGCACGCGCGACGGGCAGCTGATCGTCGTGAGTCGAGACCTTGCACGTGCGCTGCCGGTGCCCGGTGTCGCACCCACGCTGCAGGCCGCGCTCGACGACTGGGCGCGGGCGGGGCCGCGGCTCGAGCAGGCGGCGCTCGATCTCGAGGACGGTCGCGCTCCGGGCAGCTTTCCCTTCCAGCCGACACAGGTGCTCGCACCGTTGCCGCGTGCCCATCACTGGGTGGACGGCTCGGCTTACGTGAACCACGTCGAGCTGGTGCGAAAGGCGCGCGGCGCGGAGATGCCGCCCTCGTTCTGGACCGACCCGCTCGTCTACCAGGGCGGCTCGGACGATTTCCTGCCGCCCTGCGCCGACGTCCCGGTGCCGAGCGAGGATTTCGGCATCGACTTCGAGGCCGAGGTGGCGGTGATCAGCGACGACGTGCCGATGGGCACGGTCGCATCGGCAGCGCGCCGTCACATCCGGCTCGTGATGCTCGTGAACGACTGGTCGCTCCGCAACCTCATTCCGGCCGAGCTCGCCAAGGGCTTTGGTTTCTACCAGTCGAAGCCGGCCACGGCGTTCTCGCCGGTCGCGGTGACGCCTGACGAACTCGGGGACGACTGGGACGGCGGCAAGGCGCTGCTGCCGCTGGTCTCGCACGTGAACGGCACGCTGTTCGGCCGGCCGGAAGCGGGCACCGACATGACCTTCGATTTCCCGCGACTGATCGAGCACGTGACGAGGACGCGACGGCTCGGGGCGGGCGCGATCGTCGGGTCGGGAACCGTGTCGAATCTGGACCGCTCGCGAGGCTCCTCCTGTATCGCCGAACGACGCATGCTCGAGCAGCTCGAGCAGGGCGGTCCCGTCACGCCGTTCCTTCGCTACGGTGACCGCGTGCGAGTCGAGATGCTCCAACGGGACGGCGCGAGCATCTTCGGCGCAATCGACCAGCGCGTCGTCCCGGCGCGTTGAATTGTCCAGGGATGGCCTGATGTTCGAGCGACTCGAGGCACTGCCGCCCGACCCCATCCTCGGCGTCACGGCCGCCTACCGCGCGGATCCCGATCCCGGAAAGATCGATCTCGGCGTCGGCGTGTATCGCGACGAGACCGGTAATACTCCTATCCCGGCCGCAGTGCGCGAGGCGGAGAGCAGGCTGCTCGCGTCGCAGCCGACCAAGACCTACATCGGACCGGCCGGAAACCTCGAGTTCAACCAGCGCATCGTCGAGATGGCGCTCGGGACTGATCTCGCCGCGTCGCTCAAGGAACGCACGGCGACGATCCAGACGGTCGGGGGCTGCGGTGCGTTGCGCATCGGGGCCGAGCTGCTGCGTGCGGCCACGCCTGACGCGGTGATCCACGTGAGCGATCCGACGTGGGCGAATCACGAGCCGCTTCTCGGCAGTTCCGGCCTGTCGCTGCGGCGCTATCCCTATTTCGATGCGCCCTTGCACGCCGTGGACTTCGATCGCCTGCTGCAGCACCTGGAGTGCCTGCCGCCGGGCGGCGTCGTGCTGCTGCATGCCTGCTGCCACAATCCGACCGGCGCGGACCTCGATGCCGCCCAGTGGGCCGCGGTGGCGGAGCTCCTCGAGTGTCGCGGCCTGATCCCGTTTGTGGATCTCGCCTACCAGGGCTTCGGCGACGATCCCGAGGCGGACGTCGCCGGTCTGCGACTGATCGCCCGGCGGGTGCCCACGCTGCTGCTCGCGATTTCGTGCTCGAAGAACCTCGGCCTGTACCGCGAGCGCGCCGGCGCACTCGCGGTCGTGGCTTCGAACGCGGCGACTGCCCGGGCCATTGGGACCCACCAGGCGCGTACCGCCCGGCGCATGTACTCGATGCCGCCCGATCATGGCGCGGCCATCGCGGCACGGCTGCTCTGCGACGACTCGCTGCGGGCGGCATGGCTGTCAGAGCTCGCCGGCATGGTCGCGCGCATGAAGGCGCTGCGAGCCCTGCTCGCGGGCCGCCTCGCCGCGCGTCGCCCCGATCGCGACTTCAGCTGGCTGGTGCGTCATCGCGGCATGTTTTCGCTGCTCGGCATCGATGCCACGCAGGTCGCGCGGCTGCGGGAGCAGGAGCACGTCTACGTGCCGCCGGACGGACGAATCAACGTGGCCGGCGTCAGCGAGGACAACGTGGACCGCGTGGCCGACGCCATCCTGCGGGTTGCCGACACGCCATGAAGCTCTGCCCGAAGCTTATTCTCGAGGGCACGCGCCTCACGCACAAGACCGACATCGCGTTTGCGCTGAATGAGCATTCGCGCGTGGTGGGGCCACGCAAGTATCGCTATCACTCACCGCTGATTTCGGGGGAGTGGTGCGCATTCACGAACGTGCCCTGGGGCCGCGGGCTCATCAACTTCCAGCCGCAGGAAGAGGCGCTTGCGATGGAGACCTACGCGACCTGGGCGCGGCTGTTCGAACTGCAGCGTTACTACTCGTGGATCGTGGACCGCTTTCACGTCTCGACGATCGTCTATCAGCGCCGTGCCTACGGTCGTGAACTCGACTTCCGCTGGCTCGAGGAGCGGCTGGCGCCGCTCGGCTTCCGGATCATCCTGTGTACGCGTCGCTCCGACTCGTTTGCGCGCGCCAGGGAAGAACGGCTCAAGGTCTCGGGTAATCCAGGCCAGTACGACGATCTCGGGCCATTCATCGCCGAGCAGGAGCAGATGCGGGGCGAGGTGAGGCGCTCGATGCTGCCGTCGCTCGAGGTGGACGTATCGGACGATGACATCGGCGGCGCGTGCGATCGCATCGCGGACTGGCTCGAGGCCACCGGTGGCCTGACTTTGCCCTGATCGGGGAGTGCCCCGTGCCGTCACGAGTCTGCCGTTCCACTAGCCCTCACCGGGGGCATGCTATAGAATCCGCGCCACGGAACAGTCCCGAACGGCGGTAACTCGTTGATTCGTTGAGGTTCCGGCCGGGCGGGTCGGCCTCCGGGCGCGGGGCAGGCCAGTGCGGCGGGAGATTCGCCAGAGAAATCCCCCGAGCGGGGATTTTTCGTTTGTGGGGACGGCCCGGACGGGTCGACCGGCCACGAGGAACGAATGGGCCGCCGGCCCATTTTTTGTTTTCTCGAACCGCGCCGGGAAAGGGGCAATGCTCAGGGACGCTCTGTTCGCGTTGCTGAAGCCGGTAGTCGAAGGGCTGGGCGTTGATCTGTGGGAGCTCGAGTACGCGCCGGGCCGCGGCAACTCGCTGCTGCGCCTGTACATCGACTCCGCCGACGGCGTGACCCTCGATGACTGCGAGCGCGTGAGCCGGGCCGTGAGCGAGGAGCTCGACGCCTCCGATCCGGTGCCCGGGCATTTCACGCTCGAGGTGTCCTCGCCGGGGCTCGAGCGACCGCTGCGGACCGCGGCCCACTTCGCGCGGTACGTCGGGGAACAGGTTTTCGTCGAACTCGCGCGGCCGGTGGCGGATCGCCGACGGTTTAAGGGCACGCTGATGGCGGCGGGCGAGGAGTCGATCGAGGTGGACGTGGACGGTCGGCGGCACCAGCTCCCGATCGCCGAGATTCGCAAGGCGCACCTGGCGCCCGGTGTTTGATCCCCGCATGGCGGGAGGACGCAGATGAACAAAGAGATCCTGATGGTCGTGGACGCGGTCTCGAACGAGAAGGGTGTCGAGAAGGACATCATCTTCGAGGCGCTCGAGGCTGCGCTGGCGTCCGCTACTCGCAAGAAGTACGGCGAGGAGATCGACGTGCGCGTCGCGATCAACCGCAAGACGGGCGAGTACGACACTTTCCGCCGCTGGAAGGTGTTTGCGGATGACTCGACCGAACTCGAGTTCCCGGACAAGGAGCTGCGTTTCGAGGACGCGCTCGACATGAACCCCGACGCACAGGTCGATGGCTATGTCGAGCAACCGCTCGAGTCGGTGGCCTTCGGCCGCATCGCCGCGCAGGCCGCCAAGCAGGTGATCGTGCAGAAAGTGCGCGAGGCCGAGCGGGCGCAGGTCGTGGACCAGTACAAGAGTCGCGTGGGCACGCTGGTATCCGGCATCGTGAAGCGCGTCGACCGCAACGGCATCTTCGTCGACCTCGGGGGCAATGCCGAGGGCTTCATCTCGCGCGACCAGATGATCCCGCGCGAGCCGGTGCGCACCCAGGATCGCATCAAGGCATTCCTGAAGGACGTGCGGCCCGAGCCGCGCGGCCCGCAGCTGTTCCTGAGCCGCACCGCGCCCGAGTTCCTGATCGAGCTTTTCAAGCTCGAGGTGCCGGAGGTGGGCCAGGCCCTGATCAACATCCTCGGTGCCGCGCGCGACCCTGGCGCCCGCGCCAAGATCGCCGTGCGCAGCAACGACCCGCGCATCGACCCGGTCGGTGCCTGCGTCGGCATGCGCGGCTCGCGCGTCCAGGCCGTCTCAAACGAGATCGCCGGCGAGCGCGTCGACATCATCCCCTACGACGAGAACTCGGCGCAGTTCGTGATCAATGCGATGGCGCCGGCCGAGGTCAGCTCCATCGTCGTCGACGAGGATTCCCACAGCATGGACATCGCGGTGGCGGAGGAAAAGCTGTCGCAGGCGATCGGCCGCGGCGGGCAGAACATCCGCCTGGCGAGCGAGCTCACAGGCTGGCGCCTCAACATCATGAGCGAGCAGGCCGCGGAGGAGAAGAGCGAATCCGAGCAGCGCGAGCTGCGGGATCTCTTCATGAAGCAGCTCGACGTCGACGAGGATGTCGCGGCGATCCTTGTAGGCGAGGGCTTCTCGAGCATCGAGGAGATCGCCTACGTCCCGCAGTCGGAACTGGCGGGCATCGAGGAGTTCGACAAGGAGATCGTCAATGAGCTGCGCAACCGCGCACGCGACGTGCTGCTCACGCAGGCGATTGCGAGCGAGGAGACGATCGAGGGCGCCGCGCCGGCGGCCGACCTGCTCGAGGTCGAGGGCATGGACGACGTGCTCGCCGGGGAGCTCGCCCGCCGCGGCATCGTCACCCGCGAGGACCTCGCCGATCAGGCGGTGGACGACCTCGCGGAGATCCCCAACCTCGAACCCGAGCGCGCGGGCGAGTTGATCCTGGCGGCGCGCAAGCACTGGTTCGAGCAGGCCCAGCAGGCCTGAGCGGAGGTCCCCCATGGCGGAAGTGACGGTCAGCCAGTTTGCAGAGGTGCTCAAGGTACCGGTCGACCGGCTGCTATTGCAGCTCGACGAGGCCGGCATCAAGGTCGGCGGCGCGGACGCCGTGATCAGCGACGAGGCCAAGATGGAGCTGCTCACGCACCTTCGGCGCGCACATGGCCGCGAGCAGGAAATCGCTGCGCCCCGCAAGATCACGCTCAAGCGCAAGGCCCAGCAGGAGATCAAGGTCGCCTCGACACTCGGGCGCGCCCGCACGGTCAACGTTGAGGTGCGAGGCAAGAAGACCTACCTGAACCGCACGGTGCTCGAAGAGGAGCAGCGCCAGCGTCAGGAAGAGATCGACCGTCAGCGGCAGACCGAGGAAGCGCACCGGGTCGAGGCCGAGCAGCGCGAAGCTGCGCAGCGCGATGCGGAGCGTCGCGAGCGCGAGCGGCTGGAAGCCGAGGCGCGACGCCTCGACGAGGAGACGCGCGCGCGCGCCGATGAAGAGGCGCGTCGGCAGGCCGAGGAGCAACAGCGGGAGAGCGCGGAACGCGATCGGCTCGAGGCCGAGAAGCGAGCGCCGGAGGTGACCGCGAAGCCAGCTGCGGCCGCACCCAAGGCACGGACCCACGAACCGGCCGACTCGCGGCGCGGCACCAAGTATGGTCGCCAGGAACTCCACGTCGCCGTGGATGCCAGCGCGCGCTTCAAGAAGAAACAGCTTGCCAGCCGTTCCCGCCGCCAGGTGCAGGTCAACGTCGAGTCGCGCGGTGGTGAGTTCGCGCAGCCGACGGCGCCGGTCAAGCGCGAGGTCCAGATCCCGGAGACCATTACGGTAGGAGAGCTCGCCAGCCGAATGGCGGTGAAGGCGAACGAGGTCATCAAGGCCATGATGAAGATGGGCGTGATGGCCACCATCAACCAGCCCATCGACCAGGACACTGCGGAACTCGTCATCGAGGAGTTCGGCCACACGGCGCTGCGCCTCAAGGAGGACGCGCTCGAGGACCAGCTGCTGACGCAGGGCGGCGAAGTCGAGGCGCTGCCGCGCCCGCCGGTGGTCACGATCATGGGGCACGTCGACCACGGCAAGACCTCGCTGCTCGATTACATCCGCCGCACCAAGGTTGCGGCCGGGGAGGCCGGGGGTATCACCCAGCACATCGGTGCCTACCAGGTCGAGACGCCGAAGGGGCTGATCACGTTCATCGACACGCCGGGCCACGCTGCGTTCACCGCAATGCGCGCTCGCGGCGCGCACGTGACGGACATCGTCGTGCTGGTCGTGGCGGCCGACGACGGCGTCATGCCTCAGACGATCGAGGCGATCCAGCACGCCAAGGCCGCGAACGTCGCGATGGTCGTCGCGGTCAACAAGATCGACAAGAGCGATTCCGACCCCGAGCGTGTGCGCAACGATCTCGGCAAGCAGAACGTCATTCCCGAGGAGTGGGGCGGCGACACGCAGTTCGTGAATGTCTCCGCGCGCACGGGCCAGGGCGTGGACCAGTTGCTCGAGGCGATCCTGCTGCAGGCGGAAGTGCTCGATCTGAAGGCACCGGTGCAGGGGCCGGCGGTGGGTGCCGTGCTCGAGTCCAGCATCGAGAAGGGTCGCGGCGCGGTCGCGACCGTGCTGGTCAAGCGCGGCACGCTCAGAGCCGGCGACCCGATCATCGCAGGCCAGGAATTCGGCCGCGTGCGCGCCATGTTCGACGCGGCCGGCAAGCAGGTGGCCGAGGCCGGCCCTTCGGCGCCGGTCGCCGTGCTCGGTCTCTCCAATGCACCGCATGCCGGCGATGACCTGCTCGCCGTCGAGAGCGAGCGCAAGGCGCGCGAGGTTGCGCTCTACCGGCAGGGCAAGTTCCGTGACGTGCGCCTGGCGAGCGCCGCGAAGAAGGCCGAGGATGTCTTCTCGCAGATGGGAGAGGCGACTGGCGACAACATCCAGATCGTCGTGAAGGCCGACGTCCAGGGCAGCGCCGAGGCGCTGCGCGACGCGTTGTCGAAGCTCGGCACATCGGAAGTCGGAGTGAAGGTGATTGCCAGCGGCGTCGGTGGGATTACCGAGTCGGATGTGACGCTGGCCCTCGCGTCCAGAGCCCGCATCATCGGCTTCAACGTCCGCGCCGACGGCGCGGCCCGCGCCGCGCTCAAGGACAGCGGCGTCGAGGTCAACTACTACAGCATCATCTACGAGGCCATCGACGACCTGAAGCAGGCGGTATCCGGCATGCTGAAGCCGGAGATCAAGGAGCAGATCGTGGGCCTCGCCGAGGTGCGCGAAGTGTTCCGGTCGAGCAAGTTCGGCACGGTGGCCGGCTGCCTCGTGGTGGAAGGCGTCATCAAGCGCGGCAACCCGGTGCGCGTGCTGCGCGACAACGTGGTCATCCACCAGGGTGAGCTCGACTCGCTGCGGCGCTTCAAGGACGACGTGAACGAGGTGCGCGCTGGAACCGAGTGCGGAATCGGTGTTCGCAACTACAACGACATCCGTACGGGCGACCAGATCGAGTGCTTCGCGCGTGTGGAAGTCGCGCGCAGCGCCTGACGACGCGCCATGCCGCGTGAGGTCCCGCGCGCCCGTCGTGTCGCCGAGCAGGTGCAGCGCACGCTCGCGGAGCA
>Ga0114939_10001104_pt1 | contig 21767 bp, 19 predicted proteins | sample AshMeaCrysSpring_FD_87196 | JGI IMG/M metagenome (GOLD analysis project Ga0114939, IMG submission 87196) | Groundwater microbial communities from Big Spring, Nevada to study Microbial Dark Matter (Phase II) - Ash Meadows Crystal Spring | ecosystem: Environmental > Aquatic > Deep subsurface >...
ACAAAAGGCAGATAGTGGACAGCCGGGTTAAGAGCGGAGAGATGCTGGTGAAATTTCTTATCGAAAAGCCAAACAAGGTGAAGGCTGTGGTAAGTTCATCGGCTGTAGGCTGGTATGGCGCCGATGATGACCGGGGTACGCCTTTTGTGGAAACCGACCCGCCCGACAGTGGCTTTTTGGGCGAAACATGCCGCCTGTGGGAGGGCGCCATGGCGCCTGTGGCACGCCTGGGCAAAAGGCAGGTGTGGCTGCGCACTGGTATTGTGCTTAGTACAAATGGTGGCGCTCTAAAGGAGTTTATGAAGCCCCTGCATTTTTTTGTGGCAGGTATATTTGGTGGAGGCACCCAAATGATTAGCTGGATACATATTGACGACTTGTGCCGTATGTATCTGTATGCCCTGGAAAACGAAAACATGAATGGTGTGTACAACGCGGTGGCACCCATGCCGGTAAGCAATATGCACCTGAACCTGGAACTGGGTAGGCAAATGAAAGATGGATTTTTTGTACCGCTGCCGGTTCCCAACTTTTTGCTGAAGTTGCGCCTGGGCGACCGCACCATCGAGGTGCTGAAAAGCGCCACCGTATCGGCAGAAAAAATAAAGAAAGAAGGCTTTGAATTTTTGTACCCAACTATCTCCCGCGCCTTGCGTCATTTAATAAAGCGAAAATAAGCTCAGCAGCTTTAGTCATCTGCCTGCAAATGACTATTAAAGCAATGCGACATGCCTACAGGAGCAGAAAGCGCTTTCGCAGTTAGAATAGAATAGCTGGTTTAAGGCAGCCAAAAATTCGTCAAAATCCGTCCTATCTGGTAAATCTGCATCCGCTATATGCGCAATGCTTTATAGATCTTCCTTATCAAATTTGCGCAGCGCAAACCAATGATAGAAGGCAATCCAGGCAGCGCAAATAGCCAGGCAAATCCATTCGTTTGCCTGCTTCATTACGGTAGATGATACACTTTTCAAAAAAGGAAAGGGTATGAGTTGGTCCGCTACATCAATAGGCATCAGGTAAGTGCCAAGCTTGCTTTCCATTTGCTGGTTTACCATGTTGGCCAGCACATTATCGAATATAAGGCCAAATATAAAAAAGATACCTACAGCAAGGGCTGCCCGGCGTAGCAGCAGGGCCAGCATAAAGGCAAACAGCATATACACCATGGCCATGATGAAAAAGTAGCCAACATATTTAAGCGACTCAAATTCGAAGGTGCCGCCTTTACTAAGAATGCCAAACAGCAACGAAGCCAGTATCATCATTACGGTGGATAATACCGCCAGTATAGTGGCCACCCAAAGTTTTACCCACACAAACTGATGACGGTTGAGCCCATCAATAATATTTTGCCTGTGGGTGCGAAACGTGTATTCGTTGGTAACCAAAAAAATCATGATAAAGCCTGGGAAGTACAGCAGCCAACTCGTCATCCAGCCCACGGTTTGCCATACTTCAGGAAAACTGAAAGGGCCGCCTACAAGCGAACCTATCATTTTACCCGCATCCTGCTCTATTTGGGTTTTTATGTACCAGGCAATATAGTTGATACCCAGTACGGCTATTATAAACAACGAAAACAGTACCCAAAAGGCACGGTAATTGCGGATTTTAAGCCATTCTATTTTTAGCAGGTGGAGCATTTTTTATGAGGTTGACAGATGACAGATGACGGTTGACAGAGGTGAAAAGTGAGAAGTGAGGGGTGCCAGGTGGTGTGATTTTAGTGTCGCTTCCAAAAATTATTCGTTCGTTAGTTCCAAAAATTTCATCTCCAGGCTTTTTCTTTTTATCTGCAGGTAATTGAGTACTAAGCCGTGGTTGAAGCAATGTTGATTAAGAGCGGCTAGGTTGGCTGTGCCTGGCGGAAAGTGAATGGCCATGCGGCCTTCATCTGTTGGGTGCAGGTTGGTTTTGCCCGGCATTACCTGCAGCGCCTGTAGCAAGGCGTGTCCATCATCGGCACTTACCTCGGCTACATCGTCCTGCACCAGTATTTCATCTACATGTCCGCTGGCAATCATTACACCCTTTTTCAGGATGGCTACATGCGTGCATACCTTTTCCACCTCGTCCAGCAGGTGGCTGGCCATAATAATGGTTTTTCCTTCGCGCGCCAGTTTTTTTATCAGGTCGCGTATTTCGGCAATGCCCACAGGGTCGAGGCCGTTGGTAGGCTCGTCAAACACCATTACCTCGGGGTTGCCTACCAGGCAGGATGCAATGGCTAGACGTTGTTTCATGCCCAGCGAATAAGTTTGGAACTTGCTGTTTTTGCGCTGTGCCAGGTTCACCTTTTCCAGCACCCCATCTATATCTGGATTGGCCACGCCTTTTATAGCGGCTGCTATCTCCAGGTTTTCTTTTCCGCTCAGGTAGTGGTAAAAGTTGGGCGTTTCCAACAGGGTGCCAATTTTTTTGCGGTGGTGCTCGTTGGGTGTTTCGCCAAACAGCTTCACGTATCCCAGCGTGGGGCGCAAAATGTCCATAATGATGCCCAGCATGGTGGTTTTGCCGCTGCCGTTGGGCCCCAGTATGCCGTACACCGTACCGGCGGGCACCTGCAGGTTTACATTTTTGAGTGCCTGAACCGGTCCGTAATTTTTGCTCAGGTTGTTTATTTCCAGTACTACTTGCATGGCGGTGAAAATAACGCGTTTAACCGAATGGAAGTGGCTTTTATACGGGCGGTAGCAGCATGGGTTAATGCCTGCCTATGCCTGTAAGGGTGGTGGCAGGTGGGCTTCGTGCCACAGGCTGGTAAATTCGCCAATTACGGCGGGCGAGTTTGCAGATGGCCTAAACCGTTCGAGACGTAGGGAGGCTATGTCGGTATAGCTTACGCGGCGGTACGCGGGGTTGAGGGTGCCGCCTTTTTGGCCTGCAGGCACATCGGGTGCATATTGGTAGTAGGCATCTACCAGGGTGCCACGAGGGTACATAATGCCGGGGGGCGGGCTAAGCGTTTGTGCCGGGCCGTGGTTGGGGGCAAAATGTGCGGGTAAATCGGATCGAATGTCAAGTTCGCCAGGGTGGTCAAGGCCCAGGCTGTGGCCGTACTCGTGGGCGGCTGTACTGCCGGTATGCAGCAGGTTATCAAGCTTAAAGTAGCCTGTATTGCTGCCTAAGCCATCAGTAAACGAAATATCCAGGTTGCAGTATTCTTCTATACGGTAGTAGTTGCAGGCAGGGTTGGTATTATACCATACTTCTTGGGGCTGTAGCTGTGGTGCATAGTGACCCTTTATAAGAAAACGTAACAGCACACCATGCAAAAAATATTCTGGCTCATTCCAATAGGTCGCAATGTCGTTTGCTACCTGTAGAACAAGGGTTTCGGATGCAGCATTGCCATAAAAGAAGAATTCTGAGTACAGAATGAACAAGCCGGCCTTTGTGTCGGGAAAGAGAATCCCCATGCTCTAAAGGTAGTGAAGCCAACTTAAATGAGGCAGTAGGCTTGCCGCCTGCACGTATTTGCCTCATTTTGCTATTGTACCCTTACCCGCAGCACCGTGCGTAGCTTTTCGGGTGGCGTTTTGCGGGCATCACTCAGGTAAATTTCTCTATGGGTAAGGCTTGTCCGGTGCAGGTTGCTGTTCCTGATAAACGAGTCCATTTTTTTAAAGCTTTCCGGCTCGCTGTCGAAAGAGCCAACATGCAGCATTTGCACACATTTTCCTTCAGCCATGGTCTCAAAATGTACATCATCTAGTAGCGGATGCGGCTTTTTTATCCTAATGCGCTCAATCGTTTCCTGCGCGTATTGCTTAGTAACAAAATCGGGTTGCCTTATCATCAGGGTAAAAACCAACTGGCTTTTATCCAATGCCGCTTGCGGCCGGCTTTTGGCTTCTTCACTTATATCCCACACACCTTCAAGGGGATAAACCGAGTAAGGCTCGTAGCCGGCCGGAGCCATGCCGGCCTTTGAACTCATTTTTACCGCATATGCCAGTGTATACAAAACGCCTACGTATTCGGCAAAAAATGGTTCGTTGGGGTTGCCATTACCGGTTATGGTAAAAAATGAAAAGGCGGGAATATTGATCATAGCAGGCTGTGGGCCAGGCAGGTAATATGCCTTCTCTTCTTTTTTCCATTGATGTTCCATACTGCGTTGTGTTATAGTTGAAAGAAGCAACCAGAAAGTGAATGGCAAAATAACTACCCGGTAGGGCTTTGGTTCCTGACGCCTGTCATTTTTGACACTGCCGGGTTGAGCTACTTTTGCGGCAATCAAAATACTTGGATATGAAAACTTGTTTTCTGGCAATGGTGCTGGCTGCGGGCATTCTGTTGGCAGGTTGCAAATCGGGCGGGTTAACGCCGCAGCAGTATTTGGACAATGCCGATGGCTATGCACAATGGGCCGATTCCACAGCCGATTACAGCCTGGCATTTCGTACACTGGCTGGATATAAACTTAACAACGAGATGTGGAACCTTAAAATTGGTTACGGCGAAAAGGGACCAATTGTAATAAGAATGATGGCAGCCGACGACCGTGCCGATAAGCACTGGATATACCTGGATAGCGCCACCGGCAAAGTGGTTTCTTTTAAAGAAGAAACCCGCGGAGCAGATGGCAAGGGCGTGCGCAACCGCTTTGTTTACGAGGGTGATAGCGTGGTAGCATCGGTAACCGGGCAAAATCCGTACAAGCCCGAGGGTGATGACTGGAGGATGAAGGGCGCTGAACTGAATAAGTTGGCCCAAACACTGATTGGTGTTGTGGAGGCCGATCGCCCCGACCTGACACCTGCCGCCAATGCCGCCCGCAGGCAAAATGCCCAGTTTTACGCATTGGGTCCCCGCAATTCGTTTACCATTGTTATCAACCCCAGCTTGTCGTCGGTAGTCACAACCTGGGATGGCGGAAATAAAGAGCTGAAATTTGGATATGCCTACCCAACCACCGGGCCGCTGGGCGAAAGCATCTACGAATTTGGGTCGCTAAAAGATAAGTTGCAGGTAAGCATTTTCTCGAAGTACTGCGGTATGGGCGATGGTAAAAACTACCCCTATACCATAGAAGCCAAGCTGAACGGGAAGGTGTATGCCGGTTGCGGCGTACTGCTGCAGTAGTTTTGCCTTGCTCAGGCGTCTTCATTTGGCCAGACATTTGAAGACCTTTCTTTAAACCTATACATGGGCAAAAAGGTGAGGAGGGGAGATCATTATTAACTTTTATTTCAATTTTAGGGCAGCAGAAGGACCGTTGTTTCAGAAAAATGTCAATATCAGGCAAGTTTTCTTAAAAAAATGTTTATAGTAGTGTAGGAAATAAAACGATTTAATAAATTCTTATTTCATAAGGGTTTAGGGTTTTGAAAATCTCCCCGGTGTCTACCGGGGATTTTCTTACCCATAGGTCATCACATTGATTGTTGATATTTCTTTTAAGCTTGCCACCAGCCATGCATCAACAGTTTGGCAATAGTTTCTCTTTTTCTTCTAGGTCTGACGTGGTTTGCCAGGCGGTCATTTGCCGAACAACAGAACTAGTAGCGAACTTGTTGGTGAGTGAGCTTGGCAACTCCAGCACAGTAGCTTCATGTTGATCCGCAGGCCCTGCCTTTAACTGGGCAGGATGACAGCAGTTAGGTTAATCCGTGAATATTCACCATCGAATTATAAATTTTCATGGTTGAATTTCATACTTCCTTCCTATACCCGACTCAACCGTAACCTTCCTTCATTCTTCCACCTCCAAGCTCACCACCCGCATTTCCTTGCCCGCTTTAATACCCGCCAGGTAGCTGCCGCAGGCAGGGCAGGCCGTTCCAAACGATGGCATGTGAAAAGTGGTGCCACAGTCGCTGCATTGCGCCTCGCCACGTACCATGTTTATATCCAGTGTAGCACTTGAAAGGATAGTATCGTCTTTAATGGATTCAAAAGCAAACATCAGGGAGTCAATCTCTACACCACTTAGCTCACCTATTTGCAGTGTTACAGATGAAATGTAGCCTTTAGTACCAGCCGGAAAACTCTTTGCTGCAATAGAAAGTATTGAATGTGCGATAGAAAGCTCGTGCATGCAATGGAATAAAAGCTGCTTTTGCCTATAATTTTTCGGGCGCGGTGATAGTACTATCCGGAATATTGGCTTGGGCCGCTGCTGCCGCCGCTTCTTTAGCAGCTTTGTCTGCCGCCGCTTTTTCGGCTGCTTTACGCTTCTTTTCTGCAGCATACAACTCCCGGCTTTCGAGGGCCTCGTCAAACAGTTTGTTCCAGCCGTTGTTGATGTTCTCAGCTTTCAGCGCGCAGGGAGCAGGGTCGGCGGTTTGAAAAATAGCGCCTTCTTTGGGGCAGGCACGTACGCACTCGCCGCAATAGATGCACACGGCACGGTTGTAATGGTACGTTTGTTTGCCTTCCATATCCTGGCTAAACACGATAGCGCCGGGCGGGCATACAGCTTCGCAGCGGCGGCACCAAATGCACAGGCTTTCTTCAAAGCCAATAAGGCCGCGGTAATCGTCGGGCTTGTAGGTTGGCTCAAATGGGTACTGTGTGGTTAAAGGCTTTTTAAAAAGATTTCCTATGGCGGTGAAAAAGCTGTTCATGTCTGGTAGTGTTATAGCTTGTATTTGGTTTATCGGGCAGTGCAGCTGAGGCATGGGTCGTAAGAGGCAATGATGGCGGGTGCCACACCATATTCGTTATCAATAAAGGCCTCCGTCATGGCGGCTACGTTGCTAAAGGTGGGGGCTTTTATTTTGAGGCGTTCCAGCACCTGTGTCTTATTTCCCTTGGCATAGTAAAACAGTTCGCCCCGTGGCGCTTCCAGCCTTACTACGGCCTCGCCATCGGGAAAGGCCTTGCTTTCGGTAACCAGCGGTCCTTCGGGCAGCCCGTTGATGATATTGTGGATGATACGGATAGACACATACAACTCGTGCAGGCGCACCATATTGCGGGCATGTACGTCGCCGGCGTTTTCGGTCACCATTTCAAAACCCACTTCTTTCCAGGGCAGCAGGTCTTCGGTTTCGTTGCGCACATCAATAGCCAGGCCGGCGGCGCGTGCAAAGGGCCCAACCACGTTCAGTCGGCGGGCCGTTTCGGCCGTTATCATACCGGCGCCTTTGTTCTTCAGGCTCAGGGTCCAGTTGTTTTGGTAAATGTTCACCAACTCGTCCAATTGAGGCATGAAGGCCTTCAGGCGTTTTATTACCATATCGGCTACCTGTGGTTTCAGATCGCGGCTTACGCCACCTACTATGGCAAAGTCGTATTGAATGCGGTTGCCGCAAATGGCTTCCAGCAGTTCCATCGAAAACTCGCGGTACTGCATGGTTTTCATAAACAGGGCTTCGAATCCGCTGTTTTCGGCCACATGGCTCAGGCATAGCAAATGGCTGTGTATGCGGTCGAGTTCTATTACCAGCATGCGCAGGTATTTGGCCCGCATAGGTACCTCTACCTTGATTAGTTTTTCGGCCACCTGAGAGTAGGCGGTGGAGTGCGATATGCTGCACAGGCCGCACACCCGGCCTACTACAAAGCTCACCTGCCTGAATTTGAATTTGCTGCAGCAGGCTTTTTCTATACCACGGTGCACATACATCACGTTGGCCTCGGCCTTTACAATCTTTTCGTTTTCGGTGGTAAATTTAAAATGCAGGGGCTCCAGCAGCGATATGTGCTGCGCGCCAACGGGTATTTCGTATTGTTTTGACATAATCTTTCTTTAGAGGTGAGAGGTGAGCAGTGAGGAGTGAGAAGTTAGAAATAAGGAATAAGAAACATAAAATAAGGAATGAGGAAGTTGCGGATATGGTTATTCATTTGTACTCTCTTTGGACATTGATTAATTGAGCCATTGAGCCTATCATTATCACATTAGCATCCCGATAGCTATCGGGATCACATTAGCACATTTTGTATTACCTTCCTTTCCTCAGTGGTCCGCTTTCAAAATCCGGTTCCAACACAAAGCCTTTTTCCGATCCTTCTATCTGAATATTCATCAGGTCTACCAATTCGGCTTCGGCTACCCAGGACGATACCACAATATCGCGAATGGTTGGTATCACGGTATCCGGGTTGACGAGGGTGTAAAAGCATGTGATGTCGCAGGGGGGCGCATAGTCGCAAAAGAACCACTGCACTTCAAGTTGCTGACCCTGGTCCACAGCGTTCATTACCATAAAATGATGAAGATCGGGGTTATACCATTTACCGATGTCGGCTTTCAGCGTTTCCAAGCTCGTTTCTATTTTGTTCATGGCTTATGCTATTGGGGCTATTTCGGCTGCCACATGGCGGCGGTTGAGTTGTTCATTTTCTGTAACTGCCTGTTTGTTCAGTCGCACTGAAGATTCCATGTCTTTGCTTTTCTGTTCCAGTATGGCAAGGGCTTGCACCACACCGTCAATAATCTGCTCGGGACGTGTGCCACAGCCACATACGTACACATCTACAGGTATATACTGGTCTATGCCGCCTTCGCAGTTGTACATGCCGCGAAATACGCCGCCCGTACTGGCACATGCGCCACAGGCTATCACTACTTTGGGCTCGGGCATTTGCGCGTAAATTTCAACCAGTCGCTCACGGCTGCGCTTGGTAACAGGGCCCGTTACCAGCAGGATATCGCTTTGCTTGGGGTTGCCGGTGTTTATCATGCCAAAGCGTTCGATGTCGTATTTAGGACCCAGGCAGGCGAGGATCTCTATGTCGCAGCCATTACAGCCGCCGGCATTGTAGTGCAGTATCCAGGGCGATTTTTTGCGATAGGAACTCAGGTTCATAACAAGCTGTTGATAAGGAGGTTAATAAGTGCCAGCGAAAACGATACACCCAGCGAAAAGCGGAGCATCTGTTTGTAGTTGACCCTAGCGGTGCTGTTGTCCAGCGCGTTGAGGTACAAAAAGGTGAAGAGCATTAGGCCAATGCCAAGTATTATATTATTGCCTGCAAACAGGTACACCAGGGTGTAGCAAAACACATAGTCGAGCCACTTGGCGGTGTACACCGCTTCAAAAAACAGGCCTGAAAATTCGAGCTCCACGCCACCTGTCACTTCCTGGTGCGCTTCGGCCACATCAAAGGGCGATTTTTTGAGCTTGATGGGCAGCACCAGCAACAGGGCCACAAAGGCCAGAGGCATTTGGTATAGCAAAGGAGTACTGTGGTTAAAGGCGGCACTTGCGTTGAAACTGCCGGTGAGCATAAATATGGCAACGGCTATGAGTATGAGCACCGGCTCGTAGGCCAGCACACTGATAGCCAGGCGATTGGCACCCAGGTGGCTGAATACCGACCTTGTGCTGTATGCCGCCAGCAGCAGCAAAGCCGTGGCCAGCAGGTGCAAAAAGATAACGAGGATGAGGTCGCTACCCAGTAACAGAACGGCCAAGGCAAACCACAGGGCCACAAAGTGCATGATTCCCAAAAAGGCGTGTGCCGAATGCACCAGCATTTGCCGCTTTTGGGCCAGCTTAAGAAAATCGTAAAATGGCTGCAGCAGGGGTGGGCCTATGCGGCGCTGCATGCGGGCTTTTACAATGCGCTCGAAGCCGTACACCAAACCGCCTATAAGTGGAGCAAGTATTACCAGGATGATTGCGATGATTGTGTTCATAACATTTTTGTTTTACAGCATGGCCACCACTACAAGTGCTACAAAAAACAGGATGCCAACCGTATAGAAATAAGGTATGGCCCGGTCGGTTGAAAAATAGAATGATGCGAAGGAGTAATTCACTTTTTCACCACACATATATTCTTTGGCCCGGTCCACATTTTTGAACCGTACAAACATGGCAGTAATAATAGTGGCAGGCAGCATTAGGAAGGCAATGAGCAAAGGCACCATGGGCAACTGTATGTTTTCCAGGGCCAGGTTCCAGCCTTGTACCATATAGTTTACGGGGGTGCCAATTACTGCAGATGCTACGGGTACAAAGTATTGGGTGAGCAGCAGCGGTAAGCCGAATACCGTGATAGCTACCAACGCCAGCAACAGGTACATGGTAAATGCATAGTACGGGCCGGTATGCTCAAACTTTATACGGTCGGCCTCGCCACTGCGGTTGATAAGCAACCCCATTACTTTAAAGTACAAAAGCGTAAGTACGGCGCCACCGCATGCAACAGCCACCAGCGTAAGGGCGCCCAGCAGGCGAGCCTCTGTAGCGTAAGCGCCCAATGTTTCTATGCTCAGCCATTTGCCGATGAATGCGCCAAAGGGCGGAAGCAGCAGGCTCATGAAGCCAATGGTGATAACCATGGCGGTAAATGGCCCGCTTTCGCCCAGGCGGTCCATGTCGCTTGTTTCTTTCAGGTGAAATACCCGCTCCAGTACACCGGCATTGAGGAACAGCATGCTCTTGCTAATGCCGTGAAAAAGCATAAGCACAAGCGCCGCAATGATGGTAACGGGGCTGCCTACAGCAGCCATCATCATCATAAGGGCCAGCAGGGCAATGGTGCTGTGAGCCAGTATGCGTTTCAGGTTGTCTTGTGCCAGGGCTCCAATGGCCGCGGCTATAAATACAAATGCCGTGAGCGCAATAATTACCGTGGCTACGGGCGTGTCTTTGATGGCAGGTGACAGGCGAAGCAGCACGAATGGAGCGATTTTTACCATGGTACTGCTGTGCAGCAGGGCGCTCACGGGCGTGGGGGCCACCATAGCGCCCAGAAGCCACTTACTGAATGGCATTTGTGCACCTTTTATCAGGGCAGCTATGCATATAAGTGCCAGCGGCAGCAAAATGCCTGTAGCCGATGCATTGGCCAGCAAGGTGCTGAAGGTGGGCTCGCCATAGCCGTTGTATAATATAAAGTAGATGGCTGCCAGAATGGCTACACCGCCAATCTGGTTCATCCACAAAGCGGTAACCGCATTTTGCCGCGAAACTTCGTCTTTCCTGAAACGGATAAGCAGGAAAGAGGCCAGCGTGGTGAGTTCGAAAAAGAGGAAGAAGAACTCGAGGTTATCACTGCTAACCACCAGGTTCATAGCTGCTATAAACCAGAAAATAATGGAGAGAAAGAAGCGCTTGCGGAAGGAAGTGCAGGGCTCTTCGTCTATATAACGCAGCGAATAAATGGCAATAATGCCACTGATAACATTAATGAGTATAAACATGAAGCCGCTCAGTTTGTCGACCATGAGCTGTGGCGCGCTACCACGCGACGTGAGCGAAAGCAGGTAAACCAGTCCACCCAGTTGCAGGGCGCTTAGTATACCCACCAGCAGGCTTTTTTCGCGAAAAGCTACCCAGCCAAAGTACAGCAGCATGGCAATATCGAGGCCGGCCACCACTTCGTTTATATAATACGGTACGGTAATGCCAACGGCGCCATCAATCTGAAAATAAGCGTAAACAGACAGGATAGAAAGCACGGAAGAAGCGCTTATCACCAGCCATTTGGCAATGCTTTTACGCGAAACAATTAGCAGGACGCTTACGGCAACCGGAAAAACAAACAACAAGGCCAAAAGAGAATCCATAATGCAACGTTTAATCATTGAATTTCTCTTCTGCCGCACCGCCAATTTAAAGCAAATTGGTTGTTTGCTGCTGCAACCTTTGCCGGGTGTGGCAGAGAAAAATGCATTTACACGCTGCTAAAGTATAAACCAGAGTTGGCACAAGGTATGACCTGCGTCACGCTTTGGCATGATATGGATTAGGACTGTAATGCATTGATTCACTGGACTTTGTATTTTGGTAACGATTGCGCAACGCCTTTTATTGGCTGATGTTTAAGGATTTTGGGTTAACGCTGAACATAAAATGCTTACAGAATTGACTGAAAGCTGCTTGCAGATTGCTATATGCTTCCGCGGTTAATTGGGTACTTAGTTCCCAGTTAGTGCCTGCCATGGCCAGGGTATAAGCCTCGGGTTTGTGGTTTAAAAGTTCTTTTGCCAGGTACAAAATTGTTTCGGGGCTCTGCATGTGCGAAGAGAAGAAGTAGTGTGTGGCGGCGTAGCACGGCTTTAGCTCAAAGCCGTCGACAAGTGCTTCGTGCGAGGCATCGGCAAATACCACTACTGGGTAGTTGCACACCAGCAGGGCGTCTTCTACCTGCAGTTGATAGCGGTATTCAATGTCCACGTTGGGCAAATTGAGTTGTGCCAGCCTATCGGCTAAGGCCCAGCCAAGGCCATCGTCGGCCCTGCCATTATTGCCTATGCCTATTACCAGCAAGTGTGCTGCATCAGTTCTTGAATCGCTCATCTATCAATTCGCCTTGGTAGTTATACAGTTCGGCTTTCAGCGGCATTTTGCCCATTGCCTGCGTGGCACAACTGAGGCATGGGTCGTAAGCGCGTATAGCCACTTCTACCTGGTTGAGCATGCTGTCGGTTATATGTCCTTTTCGGCTGATCACATTGTTGGCCACCCATTTTACTGCGTTGTTCATAGCATCGTTGTTGTGGGTGGTGCTTACAATCAGGTTGCTGCGGGTTATCATGCCTTTTTCGTCTACCTCGTAGTGGTGGGTAAGGGTGCCGCGTGGTGCTTCTATGATGCCAATGCCTTTATTACGGAGCTCGCCTTTGCGCACCAGATCGCTGCCGTGCAGTTCATCGTCGTGCAGCAGGTCGCGTATCATTTCGGCGGAATGCAGCACTTCTATAAGTCGCGCCCAGTGCGAGTACATGGTGCTGTTGTTTACTTTAAGGCCGGTAAACGCTATAAATTCTTGTCGGGCCTTTTCGGCAAGCGGTGTGGTTATGAAGTCGCACACATTCATACGTGCCAACGGGCCAACACGGTTCCAGCCGTTTTCTCGTCCCAGTTTTTTCAGGTACGGAAATTTCATGTAACTCCACTGCGCCACCGCCTCACTAAAAAACTCCTGGTACTGGTTGGTGCTAATATCGTCGAGAGTACGGCTGCCTTCCGCGTCAACGGCCCGCAGCTTGCCGTCGTACAGGTCAAGGCCGCCATCATTGTTTACCATACCCAGGTGGCCCGAAGGAAACTGTGCAAATTCGTCGAGAAACTTGCGGTGCTGTTCGTGGTATCCTTTCATAAAGTCCACCATGGCACTGCTCCATTCTATCATGGTGTCTATATTCTCAATGTCCTTGCCATCGAGGAAGTAATCACGTTCATTTTCGGTAAATGTTTTGTGTACGCCACCGGGCACTGCCAGTATGCCGTGTATTTTTTTGCCGGCTACGGCTTTAATGATTTCCTGGCCAAACTTGCGCATGGTAATGCCCCGGATGGCAAGGTCCCTGTGTTCTTGGGCCACGGCAATCACATTGCGTTTTTCGGCAGGGGCATCCACCCCAAACAGCAGGTCGGGGCTGGCCAGGTAAAAGAAGTGCAGGGCGTGGCTTTGAAATATCTGCCCGTAGTGCATGAGGCGGCGCAGTTTGGTGGCGGTAGGCGACAGGTCGGCGGGGTCCACGCCCACGATCTGGTCAATAGCTTTGGCGGCGGCCAAATGGTGGCTCACAGGGCAAATGCCACAAAGGCGCTGAACCAGCACGGGCGCCTCCCAATAGGGGTGACCCTGTATGAAGCGCTCGAAGCCGCGGAATTCTACGATGTGGAAGAAGGAGTCCTTCACCTGTCCGTACTCGTCCAGGTGGATCGTCACGCGTCCGTGCCCTTCTACGCGGGTAACGGGATCGATGGTTATTTTGCGAGTCATATGCTTTTTGTTCGTGAGTTTAATTTTTCCAGAGTTTGAGAGTTTGAATGTTTGAGAGTTTGAGTGTCCAGTTCAGGACTTCGAATGTCCATTTCAGTATGCCCTGGTCAACTCATCAACCTTGCCAACTGCCTAACTGCTCACCTGTCATCTGTCATCCGTCACCTCTTGCCTCTCACTTCTCACTTCTGTCATCTTATTTGAATACCTACCCCTGCCCCGTCCGAATGGCTTCAGCCGGGCGGGCCTCCCAGGAGGGGAGGTTGCTCCGAATTAGCATTTTGTTTCATTATAAACTGTTCTGCCTCAAATATTCAACTATTAAAATATTCAACTGTTCAACTACTCAACTGTTCAACTCTATCCTCTAATCATATTTAAACTCCGAGTAAAGTATAGAATACTCCTCTCCCCACAATAAATTTTTAACTGCTTTCCAAATGTGGTTGGCATCGGGTGGGCAGCCGGGAATGTGGTAGTCTATTTTTACTATTTCGTTGCAGGCATATACGCGGTCCAGTATTTTGGGCAGGTCTTCGTGGTAGGGTATAATGCTTGCTCCGGCCTCGCTGGTGGCCGAGTTCAGGTAGGCTTCTTCTAGGCATTCGCTAAGCGGTATGCTGTTGCGCATGCTGGGCAGGCCACCCCAAATGCTGCATTCGCCCAGGCTTACCAGTATGTCGCAGTGCTCGCGAAATTTGCGCAGCGTTTCCACGTTTTCCGAGTTGCATACACCACCTTCTACCAGACCTATATGACAGCGGCTGGTAAAGGTTTTAAAGTCGGTAAGGGGGCTTTTGTCAAACGATACCAGTTCTACCAGGTCCAGCAGTTCGGTATCCACATCCAGCAGGCTCATATGGCAGCCAAAGCATCCGGCAAGGCTTACGGTGGCTACAATTTTCTTTCCCATTACGGCCTCGCGTTTGCGGTGCTGCTGGCGTTTTTTGTTGTAGTCGTGCTGCACACTTTCCATGTCGTACCTGCGTTCGCCAAAGGGCGCACTCATGCTTACGCCGCGCACAATGATGGCGCCCGTGGGGCATATATGCATGGCATTTACAGCCTGCTCTTCGCTTAGCCTTGCTTCCTGTTCGTAATCGATGCCCACATAGGTTTCGTTGCCGCGGTTCTGGTATTCAAATACCTGCCTGCCATCGTTGGTTTTTACTTCTACCACGCAGCGCATGCATTTAATACACCGGTTGTGTTCCATTACCATGCGGCTCGGTTTGAAATCCACCACACGGTCTTTGAACAAGTGCGGAAAGCGTGTGCTGCTCACCCCAAGTTCGTAGCCCATGTGCTGCAAGTCGCAGTTGCCGCTTTTTTCGCAGGCAGGGCAAATGTGGTTGCCTTCGGCAAACATCATTTCCACCAGTGCCTTGCGGGTGTCGTTCAGTTCGGGCGTATTCACTTCCACGGTCAGGCCTTCGTCCACTTTTTCGGTGCAGGCAGGCTGGTACCTGCCGTTTATTTTGCAGGTGCAGGTGCGGCAGGTGCCCAGTGGCGGCTCTATATGCGGGTAGTAGCACAGCGATGGGATAAATATGCCATTTTCTTTGGCCACCAGCATCAGGTTTTTGCCTTTTTCGGCCTGTATGCTTTTGCCATCTATGATTATGTTTACCAGTTGCTTCATGGCCTTACGGTTTGTATTTTTCGTATGCTTCGGTAGCTGCCTCCAGGTCAAATTTCAGGTTGAGGCTGTGCGCATCCTTGTCTATTCTTGTGTGGAAGTAATCGGCAAACTTGTCCATAGCGAATATGAGGCTGTTGGTGGCCGTTTTGCCCAGGCCGCAGCGGCTTGTGTTTTTCATAATGAGGCCCCATTGCTTCAGTTCGTCCAGGTCTTGCTGGTTGGCCAGCCCATTGTTGAGCCTTTCCAGTTTGCGTTGTATAATGAAGTTGCCCGCCCTGCAGGGGGTGCATATGCCGCAGCTTTCGCTTTTAAAAAACTCGGCGAAGTTGAGCAGCACCTTCACCAGGTCGCGCTGCCGGCTAAACACCATGATGCTGCCACCGCTGCGTATGTCTTTGCGTGCCAGCAGGTCGAGCATGCTGATGCGGCGGTACTTGTCTTTTATAGAGATGCACTCGCCACTGGGGCCGCTTACCTGAATGTAATAGGGATCGTCGGCTTCGCACAGTTCCAGCAATTCGGCCACCGTCATGCCCCATTCTATTTCGTAAATGCCCGGCAGGCGGCAGTCGCCGCTCACGCTCAGCAGTTTTACACCCGGGCTGCCGGGTATGCCCAGTTGCGTATAGGCATCAGCGCCCGTTTCCACAATGCGGGCTGCTGCGCAAAAGGTTTCCACGTTGTTGATAACGGTGGGTTGCTGCAGGTAGCCTTTTTCCACTGGGAAGAACCATTTGGTTCTGGGTTCGCCGCGCTTGCCTTCCAGGCTTTCGAGCAGGGCCGTTTCTTCGCCGCATACATACGATCCTGCGCCCATTTGTACACGTATGTCGAAGTCGAAGCCCTGAATGTTGCCGCATATTTTGCCCAGTAGGCCTGCAGCCCGGTAGCGGTTTATGGCATCATCGAGCCGGGGCTTAAGCCAGCGATATTCGCCCCGCAGGTAAATAATGCCTTCGGTGGCGCCAACGGCGTAGCCGCACAGCATCATGCCTTCAATCAGGCTTTCGGGTTGCGTGCTGATGAGTACCCTGTCCTTGAAAGTGCCGGGTTCGCCTTCGTCGGCATTGCACACTACATAGCGCGGAGTGGCGGGCTGGCTGCGGGCTGCGTTCCACTTTTTCCAGGTGGGGTAGTAAGCACCTCCGCGGCCGCTGAGCTCGGCTTTTTTCAGTTCTTCCAGCACACCATCGGCCCCCAGTTTGGCGGCCCGGGTCAGCGCGCTGCCAGGGGTAAAGGGGCGAAAAAACACGGTGCCGCCCGGTGGTGCATACCGAATATTATCGGCAGGCAAGTCAGCCAGGCTTTCTACATCGGCACCCCGACGCAGGGCAGCAATGGTGTCCTTTACTTTAATGGCGTTGAGGTTGGTAAACGGGTAAAAGTTGATGAGCGCCGAGGGCTCCTGATCGCTGAGGCCAATGCACGGCGTTTCAAACAATCCGAAGGTGTTGGTGCGGTCGGTGCTGCCAAAAGTGGCGCCGGTTTCTCGCTCCAGGGTTTCCTTTATCCGGTTGTAGCCCTTGTGGTCGGCAACAATGCTGTTGTTGAGGTAAATGGTGTAGCGGCCGGTGGGCTTGCGGTGAAAGAAGTGATAGAACGACACCACACCTTCCACCTCAATTTCGGCGAGGCCAAAATCTGCAGCCAATTGTTTTATATCGTGGTCGCTAATGCAACCGTTTTTTAGCTGAAGTTCCCAGAGACGGTCCATCATCCGGGTTTGCAGAGGTTCCCGCATGGCAAGGCAATTAAGTGATTACGAAGCGGGCGTAAGGTACAAACGGTAGGGTGGGTGGAAGATGATGGATGTCAGGGTATTACAGGTTGTCGGATAAATGACGTATGGCTATTCAATAAAACCGGCCGGTATCCTGATTGCCAACAGGCCGGAAAGGGGAACCGTAAGAACTGCCCTAAAGGATATTCTTATTATCAAACTGCTACAGCACAGCATGCACGGTGCTACATGGCTTTGGGTTTGCGCACCAGTGCCCGTATTTGCCTGTCAATTGCTGCGGCTTGTTCTGTTGCCTCCTGCAGCGGCAGCCCTTTGCTCATGCCTGGTCTTTTGTGGCCGGTATGGGTAAGCCAGGCATCTTTGAGGATAGCCTGCCGCTTTTCCACCAGTTTTAGCACCATGTCGGCATGGGCATACGGCGCCAGGGCCTCTTGTATGGTTTTGGCTCCGGTAAGTTCCGATTCGCCCAGCGACAGCAGAATCTGTTTAGCCATCACAAAATGACCCGTTTCGTTTGGGTGTATCCCGTCGGCGGCATAGGCAAACAATGAATCTGCCTGCCGCCGGTCTTCCTGGTACTTTTTCATAGGCCAGTGTATGTCTACCACACGCCTGTTTTGGGTATAGCGCAAGCTGATAAGCCAATCCGAATAAATATCCAGCACGTTGGCATAGGCTTTTCCTTTCCGTTCATCGTACACCGGCGGCGTGGCGTATAACAGTGAGACCTCGGCTTTGGTAACCTGCTCGTGCAGCCAGCCAATACCCTCTCTGAATGCCTTGAAGCGTTCATCATCAAACGGCATATAAATGCCATCATTCATGCCGTAGCAGGCAATCACCAGGTTGGGTTGGGTTTGCGTTAGTACTCGTTCCAACCGTTCGCGCAAATCGGGCCGCGGAAACCTGCCGCCACCATGCCCGGGTTCTGAAAGCCCCGATACAGTTTCGCTGGGCAGGCCCAGGTTGATGCATTCATACTGCTTGCCGGGGTACTTAAGTGTAAGGTAGGCATCGATGTAAGCCACATATTGTCCGCTGTAGGTAATGCTGTTACCCAAAAAAACAATGCGCTATGTGCCTCCAGGTATTTGGTAAGACTGGGAAATACTTTGCATGTGGAAGGCTGCAAGGCAGAGCTGCAGGAGTGGTATTCGGCACATTGGTATTGATATGGAGGATTTGTAATTGGGTGTTGGCTGGTTAGATGGCGATGCTGTGAACTAACGACTTGAGCGCTGCGCTAAGTTAGAACAATGCACGGGTGAATGCTTCATGCTTGTGATAATGCGTACCCAACGCGACCCAATCGCTTCTGTATACCGCAGTTGCCACAGATGCAGGTCCGGCAATTCAGGATTTGTATCTTAATTCTCACCTAAAATGCGCCAAAGTCTATTCGTTTTAGGTTCAAGCAATTTTTTACTGTTAATTTGGTAATCATTATCTGCAAAGTCATGAATTGAAGTGCCAAATCTTTGGTTTGGTGCTACATTCCATAACTTTACAAAAGAGGAGATTGCAGAAAAATCATTGGCTTGAGGTACAATCAGTATTGTGTTTTGCGGGCTTCTACCGTGCAGAGTGGAATTGGGCGAAATATTTGAAGCAGGCTTTTTGCCGCAGCACAGGCAAATTCCAACAAGAAGGTATTGGTTGAACAAGCAAAATCGTTTAGTTTTTAATATGCAATTTTGGCAACAAACAAATGAAAGGCTCCGGCTTACTATTAACAATAACACCAGCAATGAAGAAGTTCTTATTACAAGTTTTATTTGTGCCAGCTCTTTTTATCGGCGTTCAGGCTTTTTCGCAAAATAATTCAGACACCGCTGCAGCTTTAGGACTGCCGGGAGACAACCTCGATCTTTACGCGGTACTCTCGCTTTTTCAAAAGTCGAAAACCATTGAGGCCTTTGAACAATCATTGAACAGCAAGGAAACAGGCATTAACAACCTGGACCTGGATTTAAATGATACGGTTGACTTTATAAAAGTAGTGACATTGCAGGACGGGAAGGCCTTTTCATTTACATTACAAGTGGATGTTACCCAGAAGGAAACGCAGGATGTAGCCGTTATTTTATTGAATAAGGATAAAAATGACAAAGTTTCGCTGCAAATAGTGGGCGACGAAGCCTTGTATGGTAAGGACTATGTGATAGAGCCGGCCGGCAATTCGTCCGTTACACCAAATCCCGCTTATAAGGGCGCTGATTCTGTTAAGGTAAGTGTTGTTCCCTCTACTAGTGTGGTGGTGGTGGAATCTGCCCCTGTGGTGCAGTATGTATATTCTCCGGTATATGTGCCTTATTATCCCCCATACCATTACGCTTATTATCCTCCATATTTTGCCTTTTTTACTTGTGTTGCCATAGGCGTATATCGCTCCAACCATTATTATTATCACCATGGTTATTATGGTGGGCACTATGGAGGCGGCAATACGGTAATCATTAATACCGGTAACCGGAACACCATAAATCATTACAATAACAACCGGCACGTATCCAACACCGTGGTTAACAATAGGGCAAATGGTGTTTATGGCAACGGTGTATCAAACGGAATAAAAAGAGGCGTGTCTGCAGGTACACAACCTGCAAGTAAGGGCGGCGCTGCCGGAGGTGCGCGTGCATCAGGTGGTGGTGCGTCTGCAAGCACCCAGCCTGCAAAAAAAGGTGGTAGCGGCGGCGCAGGCGTGTCTAATGCCAGCGCATCTAACCGGTCCACTTCTGCCTCAACGCTTGGGTCGGGTGGCGGTTCGGGATATGCAGGTGCCAATCGTTCCACATCCAATTATCCATCTGCCAACACAAGTTCCAGGAGCAGCTATTCGCGCAGCAGTGGTTCCAGCGGAAGAAGTATGAGCAGCGGCGGCAGGAGCAGGGGTGGCGGCGGCAGGCGGAGATAGAGGTAGCAGGTAGCTAATAACAGTTTCCAAAATAAAAGAGGCTATCCTGACAACGCTTGTCCAGGATAGCCTCTTTTGTCATGTGATTAGTCGGGCTTATTGAGCCGGTAAATCAGAAGCACTCATGTCCCGGAGACATACATATCTGCCATCTCTTTTTTCAAAAAGTACCATATAGTTGCCTGAATTAATGAGCGTGTTGGTTGAGTCCGTCACTTTATAATAGCCTATTTCAACCACCATATTGCCATCATTAGATGGAAAAACTTCATTGGTCTTAAATGAAATTGTATTGGTGTTTGATGCCAAATCGGATTTAAGAAATTCTACGATGGCTGGTTTACCTACTAATGGCGGTCTGTTTTGAAAATACGTAATTGCATCATCGGCGTAATAGCCGATGCTTCTGGTTTCGCCAGAGTTGTACAAGGCGGCAAATGAATCTTCCTTTGCCTGAATTTCCTGCTTAATTTTTTCTTTGTCAGTAGCCATGGATTCCGGTTTTTCCGTGTTTGAATTGCAAGCCAATAGTAAGGTAGCAATACCGCCAAGTAATACGCTTTTTAAGTTATCTCTTTCCATATGTCGTTTTAGTATTTTTTGTTTGGCATATACAAATGAACAGTTCAAATGTACTTTAAAACCTGGTTCTGCATTATTTGCCAGTATGCATTCTTTGAACCCTCCCGGTTTTTGCACTATTTCCTTACATGCCATTTGCCCTGCAATCCGTTGGCACTATCCATGCTCTTTTTAGCCTCTGAAGATAGCCAAAATGCGCTTTTATTTATGTTTTGGAATGCGAAATTCCATCGTCTTTGCCCAATGGAAAAGTGCTGCAATAGTGCGTAAATATTGCTTTTAGAAAAGCGGATCATTCTTATTACTAAATACCAAATCCTGGGCTTTGCTAAAACTAGTGTATGGCCCGATTGCAATAGCCGGCTCTGTTGAGCGAGGAAACTCCATTAGAGGTGCTCAACCGTACGAGTCCAACTAATCGAGGCAACAAAAAACCGGCCAGGCAGCCGGTTCTTTTTCAAGGTTAATTGTAAGTGGAACTACTGTATCATGCCAGCCAGCTTTTCCTCAAGTTCTTCGCCCCTTAGGTTTTTAGCAATAATTACGCCGTTGGGGTCCAGCAAAAAGTTGGCGGGTATGGAGCGCACGTTGTATTGTACGGCAGCCGCGTTGCCCCAGTATTGCAGGTCGCTTACGTGGTTCCAGGCCAGTTTGTCGGCGGCTATGGCTTGCAACCATTTGTCGCGGTCCTGATCGAGCGAAACGCCCAGTATAGTAAAGTTTTTGCTTTTGAAGCGGTCATAAGCCTTCACCACGTTGGGGTTCTCCCGGCGGCATGGCTGGCACCAGCTTGCCCAAAAGTCAACCAGTACATATTTGCCGCGAAAATCGGCCAGATTTACCGGTTTGCCGGCGGCATCGTTTTGGGTGAAGTTGGGGGCGGTGGCGCCAATGGCAGTGGCCTTGCCGGCCGTTACCAGCTTGCCCACTTCTTTTCCAAAAAAGGTGTTCTTCACCGGGGCGCTCATACTGTCGTACAGCTTCGTCATATCTGCTTCGCCTTCAGGGTCGGCCAGGTACATCAGGGCAATGTACGGACTCAGGATGGTGTTGGTGTTTTTATAGGCAAAGCGCAAAGCATTATTTCGAGCCTCGGTTTGCATACCCATAAATTCGTTTTGTATGCGCATCATGGTACCGGTATCGCCGGCCTGCTGCGCCTGCATAAAGCGGTTGTACATGCTTTGGCCCTGTGTAGTTATTTTCTTCATTTGCTCCTGCAGGGTTTCAAAAGTAGTTTGGGTATA
>Ga0114939_10001106_pt1 | contig 21764 bp, 18 predicted proteins | sample AshMeaCrysSpring_FD_87196 | JGI IMG/M metagenome (GOLD analysis project Ga0114939, IMG submission 87196) | Groundwater microbial communities from Big Spring, Nevada to study Microbial Dark Matter (Phase II) - Ash Meadows Crystal Spring | ecosystem: Environmental > Aquatic > Deep subsurface >...
AGATGCATCGTGCGCTCCAAAGAAGAGATACGAATATGACATCGGATCACTTCATTGGTGCCGTGATTTCGCAAGCACCACACTAGCCGGGCGCACCCTGCTCAATCGAGCTCATCGACCGGCCCGGGGCGCACCGGCGGCGTTGAAGACGCGCCCATGACCACCCGCAGCTCGTTCCAAACGCGCAGTACCCCCATGGTGCGGCGGGCAAGCGCCTCGGCCGCGGCACGCTGCTCGGATTTGCGCACGCAGCCCTTCAGGGTGACGAACTGGCGTCGCGCCTCGACCCAGATGGAGGTGTCGGCGAGCCTGGCGTCGGCCTTGAGCGCCGCTGCCACCCTGCGGGCAACCTCGTCGTCGCGGTCGTACGCCGTACCCAGGTTGCGGTCCGCGCGCTGCTGCGCGTCGAGCCGCCCGTCGGCCGCCACCGGTGCGCGCGGGAGCGGCGCGGCGCAGCCCAGACCGCGCGTGGCCCGCAGGGGCGGATTCTGGAAGGTGGCGTGAACCGTGGTTGCGGCCAAGGCACTGCCTGCCGCGATCGCAAGGACGACCGCGCGCGAAGTGCGCGACGGCACCACCCCTGCGAATCGCGTACGTGCCATCCCGCCCCCTCAGTCCTCGAAGACCACCGTCAGGCCCTCGACATCGAGCCCACGCCATAGGGTCGTCCACCTCTGCCCAGGTGCCACGGGAAAGGCGTCGGTGAGCGTGCCGGTGGTCACGATCTCGCCCGCTGCAAGCGGCGGCGCCGACGCCTCGCGCGCGAGCGCGTCCACGAGGTAGCGACCGAGCGCGAGAGCCGGATGCCCGAGCGCATTGCGGCCGCGACCCTGCGCGACCGCGATTCCGTTGCGGCAGAGCGTGACTTCTCCGTCTGCAAGCGCCGCAGCCAGGGACTCGCGCTCGGCAGAATGGATCGTGCGCCAGCTTCCGACGACCAGCCGACCGTGGCACGCCAGGTCCGCGGCCGCATCGGCGAGGGCGAACCGCCAGTCGCGGAAGTGGCTCTGCACGATCTCGATGGTGTGGCAGTAAGCGTCGCAGGCGGCGAGGATCGCTGCGGGCGCATCACTCGCCGCCGGCGGTGCGGCCAGCCGGAACGCGATCTCGGGCTCGATGCGCGGCTGGGAGAGGCCCGTGAGCGAAACGCGTGCGAAGCCGCCTCGGGCCTGCAGGACCGAGGCGCTCCAGACGTGCGCCCACATCGGCGCATCGACCTGGTACAGGGGCCAGATCTCGCGGTTGGTGAAGCCGATCTTGCGGCCGAGCGGCGCCGCGCCGCGTGACCGCCGCTCCTCCTCGAGCAGGGCACGCACGCGCTGGCCGCCGCGCAGGTCGAAGGCGGAGTAGCGGCTGGACGGCAACGCGATCAGCGAGCCGGCCGCGTGCGCCTCCGTAAGCTCCGCGGCAACCGCGCGCGCGAGCACCTCGCATTCATCCCCGGAGCGCATCGATCCCGGCTTGCGCGATCTGCTCGTCCTCGTGCGACTGCACGCCCGAGACGCCGATCGCACCGACGCACTGCCCCTCGACCAGGACGGGTAGGCCGCCCTGCACCGGCAACAGGGGCATCGCCAGCATGGCGAGCCGCCCGCCCGCTATACGCTCCTCCCAGGATTTGCTCGAGCGCCGCGACAAGGCGGCGGTGAGCGACTTGCGCTGCGCGATCTCGGCGTTCGCCGGCGTGGCTCGGTCCATGCGCACGAAGCCCATCAGGTGGCCGCCGTCGTCGTGGACGGCGATCGCCACTGCCCAGCCGTTTCGATGCGCCTCCGCCTCGGCCGCAGCGAGCAGCGTCTTGACGTCGTCGAGCGCGAGGGCGGGCCGGTTACGCATCGGGTGGGCGTCTCCTGAAGGGCGGTCCGGCCTTGCCTCTATCCGCGTCGGTTGTTCATGGCGCGCACGACGACCACCACGAGCGTCACGACCGTGATCGGCGCGACGAAGCCCAGCATCGCGCGGCTGAACGCGGGCAGAGCATCGTGATCACCTGCGGCGAGGATCAGGTAGGCGGTATAGGCGACATAGTAGGCGAGGAATACGCCGGCTTCCCAGCGGGCGACGTTCGCGCCCGTGAAGAAGACCGGCAGGCACGCCACGGCCACCGCCAGCATCACCGGCAGGTCGAAGTTCTGCAGCGACGGCGCAACGGTGAGCGGCGTCGCCGCGAGCGCTCCTGCAAGTCCCAGGCAACCGAGGATGTTGAAGATGTTGCTGCCGATGACGTTGCCCACGGCGATGTCGCGCTGACCGCGGATCGCCGCGAGCACCGAGGAGGCGACCTCCGGCAGGGAAGTCCCCGCGGCGACGATTGTGAGGCCGATCACCACGTCGCTCACGCCGAGGCTCCGCGCGATGCTCATCGCCGCCTCGACGAGCCAGCGAGCGCCGAGCACGAGTAGCGCCAGGCCCGAGACGACCAGCAGGATATTGAGCACGAGTGCGCCGCCGCGCCCGGGGCGCTGCTCGCCGACGCCCTGCTCGTACTCCGACTTCACTGCCGCGCTCGTCTCGGCGCGGCTCTGCCGGATGAGGAACACGGTGTAGACCGCGAGGCCGACGAGCAGCACGGCCGATTCGACGCGACTCAGGATGCCGTCGGCGCTGAAGAGGAGCAACAGCAGCGAGACGCCGATCATGATCGGCACCTCCTGGCGGATCAGCTGCTGCGCAACGGCGAGCGGCGTGATGAGGCCGGCGACCCCGAGGATGAAGAGCACATTAAAGATGTTGCTGCCGACGACGTTGCCGGCGGCGAGATCGACCTGGCCGCCGATCGCCGCGCCTACCGAGACCGCCACCTCGGGCGCGCTGGTGCCGTAGGCGACGACGGTGAGGCCCACCACGAGCGGCGAGATCCCCCATGCGAGCGCCAGCCGGCCCGCGCCGCGCACGAGCAGCTCGGCGCCGAGCACCAGGAGGACGAGCCCGGCAACGAACAGGAGTGCCGTGGTCACGCGGAGGATTCGCTCCGCGCGGTGGTCGAGGCCACGCGAGGCGGAAACAGCGCGCGCTGCTGGAGGAGAAGCGCAGCGGCGCCCGGTGCCGGCGAGCGCCGCGCGGGCGAGGGAACGGGCTCCCCCGCACGCCGGTCGAGCAGCGATCGTGCGGCGGGAACCCCGTCGTCCCGGCGCACGCCGGGACGTCCGCCGCGATCAGAGATGCTGCGCAAGCGCCGTCTTGATCTGCTCGAGCGCGCCCGGATCCTCGATCGTGGTCAGGTCACCCGGATCGCGTCCCTCCGCAAGCGCCTGGATCGAGCGGCGAAGCAGCTTGCCCGAGCGGGTCTTCGGCAGCACGGTGACGAAATGCACGGCCTTCGGCCGCGCGATCGCCCCCAGCAGCTTGTCGACCGTCGCCATGATCTCCTTCTCGTGCTCGTGGCGCCCCTCGGGCGTGGCGACCTTCGTCGTGTCCTTCACCACCGCGAACGCAACGGGCATCTGCCCCTTGAGCTGGTCCTGGATGCCCACCACCGCGACCTCCGCGACGTTGGCATGCGCCTGGCAGGCCTCCTCGATCTCGCGCGTGCCGAGGCGATGCCCGGCGACGTTGATGACGTCGTCGGTGCGGCCGAGGATGAAATGGTAACCGTCCGGATCGCGGATGCCCCAGTCGAACGACGAGTACACCTGCTTCTTCGAGAACATCGAGAAGTAGACGCGCACGAAGCGCTCGTCATCGCCCCAGAGCGTCGAGAGACACCCAGGCGGCAGCGGCGGCACGACCGCGACCACGGCCTTCTCGTTCGCCTCGGCCTCGGAGGCATCCGACTCGCGGAAGAGCCGCAGGTCGTAGCCGAACACGGGGAACGAGGGGCTGCCGAACTTGATCGGCGTCTTCTCCACGCCCGGCACCGCGGAGAGCATCGGCCAGCCGGTCTCGGTCTGCCAGTAATGATCGATGACCGGCTTGCCGAGTGCGTCCGAGATCCAGCGGTGGGTAGGCTCGTCGAGCGGTTCGCCGGCGAGGAACAAGTGGCGGAGCTTCGAGATGTCGTATTTCTTCAGGAAGGCGGGATCCTGCTTCTTGAGCACCCGGATCGCGGTCGGCGCGGAGAACATCACCGTCGCCTGCGTGTCCTGCACGATCTTCCACCAGATGCCGGCGTCGGGCTTGATCGGCGTGCCCTCGTACATGATGGTCGTCATCCCGTGGATGAGCGGCCCGTAGATGATGTAGGAGTGCCCGACCACCCAGCCGATGTCGGAGGTGGTGAACATCGTCTCGCCGGGATTGCCGCAGTAGATGTACTTCATGGACGCCGCGAGCGCCGTGCAGTAGCCGCCCACGTCACGCTGCACGCCCTTCGGCTTGCCGGTGGTGCCGGAGGTGTAGAGGATGTACGAGGGGTCGTTCGACTCGAGCCAAGTCACCGGCACCTCGGCATTCATGTGCCGCGCGCGCAGCGTCGCGTAGTCCACGTCGCGGCCCTCGACCAGCTTCATTTCCTTGTCGATGCCGCGGTTCACCATCAGCACCTTCTCGGGCGGCGAGCTTGCGAGACGGATCGACTCGTCGACGAGGTGCTTGTAGGGCACCGCCTTGCCGCCGCGCATGCCGGCGTCGGAGGTGACCATCAGTCGCGGCTTGGCGTCGTCGATGCGCGTCGCGAGACTGCCGGCCGCGAAACCGCCGAACACGACCGAGTGCACCGCGCCGATACGCGCGCAGGCCAGGATCGCGAACGCCGCCTCGGCGATCATGGGCATGTAGATCAGGACGCGATCGCCCTTCTTCACGCCGACGGCCTGCATGACCGCCGCCATGCGGTTCACCTCGCCATGCAGCTCGCGGTAGGTGTAGGTGCGGGTCTCGTCGGTCTCCGTCGAGATGTAGACCAGCGCCTTCTGGTCGCCGCGCGTGGCGAGATGGCGGTCCAGAGCGTTGTAGCAAAGGTTGGTCTCGCCGCCGACGAACCACTTCGCGAACGGCGGCCGGCTGTAGTCGAGCACCTTCGCGTACGGCTTGTTCCAGTGCACGAGCTGCGCCTGCTCGCCCCAGAAGCCCTCCTTGTCCTTGATGGAGCGCTCGTGGAATGCGCGATAGATCTCGCCCGCCATCGGTCGTCCTCCTCGCTTTTCGCGGCCCTCGTCGCGGGCGCGCGCAATGGTTCGTGGGGATTGTTCTGGAGCGGGGCCACCCCGACTGGGCCCCGATTGCGGAGAATCCTGCCCCCCAGCCGGGGGCGTCTTGAGCCAGATCAACCGGCCCCGGCCGGCCCGAGGCCGATCGCTCGTCGCGTCAGCCGGCGACGTCCACCACCACCCGGCCCTTGATCTTGGCGTCGATGAAGTCGTCGAAGACCTTCGGGAGCTCGTCGAATGCGACCGTGCGTGTGACCTCGGCGAGATGCCGCGGCCGCATGTCGCTCGCCAGCCGCTGCCACACCTTCTCGCGCAGCGCCATCGGGCAGTTCACCGAGTCGACCCCGAGGAGGCTCACGCCGCGCAGGATGAAGGGCGCCACCGTCGTGTTGAAGGTCATGGACGCGGCGAGGCCGACCGCCGCGAGCCTGCCGTCGATGTTCATCGTGCTGGCAAGCCACGACAGCATGTCGCCGCCGAGGTTGTCGACGGCACCGGCCCAGGTGGCCTTGTCGAGCGGCTTGATCTTCGCGAGGTCGATGTCGGAGCGCAGCAACACGCTCTTCGCGCCGAGTCCCTTGAGGTAGTCGGCCTCGGCCGCCTTGCCGGTGATCGCCGTCACTTCGTAGCCGAGCGCCGCGAGGATGTCGACGGCCACCGAGCCCACGCCGCCCGTCGCCCCGGTCACGGCCACCGGCCCGCTGCCGGGCGTGAGCCCGTCGTGCTCCATGCGCGCCACGGCGAGCCCCGCAGTGAAGCCCGCCGTGCCGAGCGACATCGCCTCCTTGAGGCTCATGCCCTTCGGCATCGGCACGACCCATTCGGCCGGCACGCGCGCGTACTCGGCGAAGCCGCCGTCGTGCGCCACGCCGATGTCGTAGCTCGTGGCGATGACCGCATCGCCCTTCTTGAACTTCGCGTTCGCCGACTCGACCACCGTCCCGGCGAGATCGATGCCGCCGATGCACGGGAAGCGGCGGATGATCCTGCCCTTGCCGGTGGCGGCGAGCGCGTCCTTGTAGTTCACACTCGAGTAGGCGACCTTGATCACCACGTCGCCCTTGTCCAGCTCCTCGAGCGACGACTGCTCGAACGCGGCGGAGACCTTGCGATCGGCCTCGCGCAGACGGTAGACCTTGAACTTGTCCATCGGCTCTCCTCAAGTGGGGAAATACCGCCTCGCGGGCGGTGGGATCAGTGGTCGGCCGGGCCTCCGGAGCGCGCCGTTCCCGCCGCGACGAGCGCTGCCGGCTCGGCGCCCGGCATCCGTCGTGCCGCGGAGAGGTAGGCGCGCGAACGCATCTCGACCAGCCGGCTTTCGGTGCGCGCGAACTCGTGGGCGAGCGTGCCTTCGCGGTAGAGCTCCTCGACCGGGCAGGCGGCGGAGACCGCAAGCTTGACGCCATTGTCGTAGAAAACGTCCACGAGCAGCGTGAAGCGGCGCGCCTCGTTGGCCATGGCCGGCGTCATGTGCGGCACGTTGCCGAGGATGACCGTGTGGAAGCGCTTTGCGAGGTCGAGGTAGTCGAGCTGCGACCGCGGGCCGCGGCACAGCGCGTCGAAGTCGAACCACACCACACCGCCGGCGCGCTTGACGTAGGGAATGACGCGGCCCTCCACGTCGAGCTCCAGTTGCTCCTCTTCCACGTCCGCGACCTGGCGGAAGATCTCCTCGAGCGCGGCGTCTGCGGCCGGGCCGAGGGGCGTCACGTAGACTTCGAGCTGCTCCATCGCGCGCAGCCGGTAGTCGACGCCGCTGTCCACGTGGACGATGTCGAGCCGGTCCTTGAGCAGGCGGATCGTCGGGATGAAGTCCTCGCGCTTGAGGCCGTGCCTGTAGAGCTCGTCCGGCGCGTAGTTCGAGGTCATGCAGTAGACCGTGCCGAGCGCCATCGTGCGGTCGAGCAGCCTGCCGAGGATCATCGCGTCGGCGATGTCGTTCACGTGGAACTCGTCGAAGCAGATCAGCCGGTAGCGACGCGATATGCGCCGCGCCACGGTCGCGAGCGGATCCTCGACGCCGCGTAGCGTCTCGAGCTCGCGGTGTACGTCGCGCATGAAGTGGTGGAAGTGGACGCGGCGTTTGCGCACCAGCGGCACCGTCAGATAGAAGCTGTCCATGAGGAAGCTCTTGCCGCGCCCCACCCCGCCCCACAGGTAGACGCCGCGCGGAAGCGGGGGCCTTACGACCAGACGGCGCAGGGCGGAGGACCGCCGCGCCTTGTAGGCCGTCCACTCCTCGTAGAGCCGCTGCAGCCGCAGCACCGCCGAGTACTGCGCCTCGTCCGACACGAAGCCGCGCTTGGCGAGCGACTCGCGGTAGTACTCGAGGACGTTGACCGGCAGCCGCGTCGCCGGCTGCGTGTACTCGGCCTGGTCGAAAACGCTGCCGCCGCCGATCGGCGGCAGCGGCTCGTCATCGCGCGCCGGCAGCGCCGTGTCCCGCAGCGGCTTGGTCATGGCGAGCTACGCGTGCGGGCGCACATCGGCGCATCCTCACATGTTCAGGGCGCGCTTGTCCACGGCGAGCGCGGCCTCGCGGATGACCTCGGAGAGCGAGGGATGGGCGTGGGTGATCCGCGCAATGTCCTCGGAGCTCGCGCGGAACTCCATGGCGACGACTGCCTCGGAGATGAGCTCCGAGGCCTGGGCGTTGATGATGTGGACGCCGAGGATCTCGTCGGTGCGCGCGTGCGCGAGCACCTTCACGAAGCCCGTCGTCTCGTCCTGCCCGAGGGCGCGGCCGTTGATCGAGAACGGGAAGCTGCCGGTGCGGTACGGCACGTTCTCGCTCTGCAGCTGCTGCTCGGTCTTGCCGCACCACGCGATCTCGGGTGCCGTGTAGATGACCCAGGGGATGGCGTCGTAGTTGACGTGCGCCTTCTGGCCGGCGATCAGTTCCGCCACCATCACGCCCTCCTCCTCGCCCTTGTGCGCGAGCATCGGCCCGCGCACGACGTCGCCGATGGCGAAGATGTGCGGCAGGTTGCTGCGGCAATGGGCATCGACTTCGATGAAGCCGCGCCCGTCGAGCTTGAGGCCCACGGTCTCGGCGCCGAGACCGTCGGTGTTCGGCACGCGTCCGATCGAGACGACGAGCTTGTCCACCTCGAGCCGGTCCGCCCTGCCCTCGTGCTCGAACTCCACCGTCACGCCCTTCTTGCCCGCCTCCACCTTGCCGATCTTGGCACCGAGGCGGATGTCGAGCCCCTGCTCCTTGGTGAAGAGCTTCCACGCCTCCTTCGACACGCTCTCGTCGGCCGCGGCGAGGAAGGTGGGCAGCGCCTCGAGGATCGTCACCCTGGCGCCCAGCCGCCGCCACACGCTGCCGAGCTCGAGCCCGATCACGCCGGCGCCGATGACGCCGAGGCGTTTCGGGACCTCGTCGAAGGCGAGCGCACCGATGTTGTCGCACACCGTCACGTTGTCCACCGGCACGTTCGGCAAATGCCGCGCCTTGGAGCCCGTGGCGATCACGACGTGCTTCCCCTCCGCCGCTTCCGAACGCCCGTCGGCGTTGGTCACGTCGAGCTGCCAGCCGTTCTGGCCCTTGCCGACGAGCTTCGCGTGGCCCTTCAGCCACGTGACCTTGTTCTTCTTGAACAGGTACTCGATGCCCTTGGTCATCTTGCCGACGATGGCGTTCTTGCGGCCCATCATCTTCGCAAGGTCGAAGGTGGCGCCGCTCACGCGGATGCCGTGGTCGCCGAGGTGGTGCTGCACCTTCTCGAACTCCTCGGAGGAGGCGAGCAGCGCCTTGGACGGGATGCAGCCCACGTTGAGGCAGGTGCCGCCGAGCGCACCCTCGCCGGAGGGGTTGCGCCAGCTCTCGGCACAGGCGACCTTCATGCCGAGCTGCGCGGCGCGGATCGCGCAGATGTACCCGGCCGGACCGGCGCCGATGACGATGACATCGAATTGCTGGGACATTGTGTTCCTGGGATCTCCACTGGGGTCTCACACCGGGTCGGCCAAGACGCACCCGGGCCGGCCGGGCGAGGTCGCTCCGCCGGGCGGTCGCGCGGACCGTCAGAGGTCGAGCAGCAGCCGCGTGGGGTCCTCGAGCGCCTCCTTGATCGCGACCAGCGTCAGCACGGCCTCGCGGCCGTCGATGATGCGGTGGTCGTAGGAGAGCGCGAGGTAGTTCATCGGCCGGGCGACGATCTGCCCGTTCTCGACCACGGCGCGTTCCTTGGTGGCGTGGATGCCGAGGATGGCGCTCTGCGGCGGGTTGATGATCGGCGTCGAGAGCATCGAACCGAACACGCCGCCGTTGGAGATCGAGAACGTGCCCCCGGTCAGCTCCTCGATGCCGAGCTTGCCGTCCTGGGCACGCTTGCCGAAGTCGCCGATCTTCTTCTCGACGTCGGCAAAGCTCATCTGGTCGCAGTCGCGCAGCACCGGAACCACCAGGCCACGCGGGCTGCCGACCGCCACGCCGATGTCGAAGTAGCCGTGGTAGACGATGTCGTTGCCGTCGACCGAGGCGTTGACGACGGGGTACTTCTTGAGCGCGAACACGGCCGCCTTGACGAAGAACGACATGAAGCCGAGCCGCACGCCGTGCTCCTTCTCGAAGCGCTCGCCGTGCCGCTTGCGCAGCTCCATCACCGGCTGCATGTTGACCTCGTTGAAGGTCGTGAGCGAGGCGGTGGTGGCCTGCGACTGCAGCAGCCTCTCGGCGATGCGTGCGCGCAGGCGCGACATCGGCACGCGCTGCTCCGGACGGCCCGCGAGCATCTTCTCGAGGCTGATCGGCGGCGGCGGCTGCGGCAGCGGCTGCACGGCGCCGGGAAGTGCGGGGACGCCGGTCAGGGCGGGGGGCGCGGCGGGGGCGCGTGCCGCTTGCTCGAGGACGTCGCCCTTGGTGATGCGTCCGTCGCGCCCGCTGCCCGTGATGCGGGTCGGGTCGATACCCTGCTCTTCCACGAGCTTCCGCGCGGCGGGCATCAGGCGGGCGTCCTCGCGCGCCTGCGCGGGCGCGGGTGCGGGCGTGGGCTCCACGGGCGCCGGCGGCGGTTTGGCACCGATGGGCGGGGCCGGAGCGGGCGCGGCAGCGGCCTTCGCCTCGGTGTCGATCTGGGCGATGACCTCGCCCGCGACGACCGTCCCGCCGTCACCCTTGATGATCCTGGTGATGACCCCATCGGCCGGCGCGGGCAGCTCGAGCACGACCTTGTCGGTCTCGATGTCGATGAGGTTCTCGTCGCGCGCGACGGCCTCGCCCTCCTTCTTGTGCCAAGCAAGCAGCGTCGCCTCGGCAACCGATTCCGACAGCTGCGGCACCTTCACTTCGACAAGCATGGTCTCTCCGTTCGGTCCTGCGTGGTCGTCGGCTCAGCCTGCGCCACGCTTTCGTGAACCAGCGCGTAACGCGCCGGACGAGGGGACGGCGATCGAGCAGCGTCGCCGGCCCTTTGTTGCTCTCCTTCCTTCGCTTCTCACGCGGATCGGCGGCGACGCAGGGAACGCGCCCCGGTCCGTCGGCGTGCGGGCGGGCGAGGCCTGCCACCCGTCCGTCCCGTCCTCCCTATTTCGCCTTGCCCAGAGCCTGCTCGACGAGCCTCTTCTGCTGCTCGTTGTGCTTGGCCACGTAACCGACCGCGGGCGAGGCCGAGGACGGACGGCCCGCGTACTGCAGCTTCTGGTCGGGACGCATGTTCTCCAGGATGTAGTGCTGCGTCTGGTACCACGCACCCTGGTTCTGCGGCTCCTCCTGGCACCACACGACTTCCTTCGCCTTCGGATAGCGCTTCATCTCCGCGGCGAACTGCTTGTGCGCGAACGGATAGAGCTGCTCGAGCCGGATGATCGCGACGTTCTCCAGCCGTCGCTCGCGCCGCGACGCGAGCAGGTCGTAGTAGACCTTGCCGCTGCAGGCGACGATGCGCGTCACCGCCTCGGTGTCGAGCTCGTCGACCTCCGGCAGCACCGTGTGGAAGCCGCCCTTGGCGAGCTCCTTGAGCGGCGAGGCCGCGTCGGGTTTGCGCAGCAGCGACTTGGGCGTCATGATGACGAGCGGCTTGCGGAACGGCCGCACCATCTGCCGCCGCAGCAGATGGAAGATCTGCGCCGGCGTCGTCGGCACGCACACCTGGATGTTGTGCTCGGCACAGAGCTGCAGGTAGCGCTCGAGGCGCGCCGAGGAGTGCTCGGGCCCCTGACCCTCGTAGCCGTGCGGGAGCATCAGCGTCAGGCCGCACATCCGGCCCCACTTCGCCTCGCCCGAGGTGATGAACTGGTCGATCACGACCTGCGCGCCGTTGGCGAAGTCGCCGAACTGCGCCTCCCAGATCACGAGCTCGTTCGGCTCGGCGCAGGCGTAGCCGTACTCGAAGCCGAGCACTGCCTCCTCCGACAGCACCGAGTCGATGACGACGAAGTCGGCCTGGTTGTCGGCAAGGTGCTTGAGCGGGATCCAGGAGCCCGCGTCCCACTTCTCGCGGTTCTGGTCGTGGAACACCGCGTGCCGGTGCGCGAACGTGCCGCGGCCGCAGTCCTGGCCGGAGATGCGGATCCCGTAGCCGGAGACGAGCAGCGAAGCGTACGCGAGTGTCTCGGCCATGCCCCAGTCGAGCATGCGCTTGCCCTGACCCATCTCGCGGCGCGCCTGCACCACGCGCTCGACCGACGGGTGCAGCTTGAAGCCCTCGGGAATGGTCGTGACTCTTTCCGCCAGCTTGCCGAGCTCCGGGAGCGGCACGGCGGTGTCGGCGGCGTCCGTCCACTTCGCGTTCAGGAACGGCGTCCAGTCGACGGCGTACTTGCGCTGGAAGTTCGAGAGCACGGGGCTCGAGGTGTGCCGCCCCTCGTCGAGCGCCTGACGATACTCCTTGATCAGCCGGTCGGGATCCTCGGCCGTGATCACGCCCGTCGTCTGGAGCCGGTCCGCGTACAGCTTGCGCGTGCCGGGGTGGCTCCCGATCTTGCGGTACATCAGCGGCTGCGTGACGAAGGGCTCGTCCTGCTCGTTGTGCCCGTGGCGGCGGAAGCACACGAGGTCGATGACCACGTCCTTCTTGTACTCCTTGCGGAAGTCCATCGCGAGCTGCGTCACGAAGATCGCCGCCTCGGGATCGTCCGCGTTGACGTGGAAGATCGGCGCTTCGATCATCTTCGCCACGTCGGTGCAGTACGTCGTCGAGCGCGTGTCGCGCGGATCGGAGGTCGTGAAGCCGATCTGGTTGTTGACGATGATGTGCACGGTGCCGCCGGTGCCGTAGCCGCGGGTCTGGGCGAGATTCAGCGTCTCCATCACGACGCCCTGTCCCGCGAACGCCGCATCGCCGTGGATGAGGAGCGAGAGCACCTTGTCGCCGGCCGCGTCCTTGCGCCGGTGCTGGCGCGCGCGCACCGACCCCTCCACCACCGGGTTCACGATCTCGAGGTGCGACGGGTTGAACGCGAGCGTGATGTGCACCGGGCCGCCGGGCGTGGAGACGTCCGACGAGAAGCCGTTGTGGTACTTGACATCGCCGGAGGAGAGCTCCGACACCGCCTTGCCCTCGAACTCGCTGAAGAGCTCCTTGGGCGACTTGCCGATCGTGTTCACGAGCACGTTGAGGCGCCCGCGGTGCGCCATGCCGATCACCAGCTCCTCGATGCCGTGCGCTCCGGCGCGGTGGACGATCTCGTCCATGCAAGCGATGAGCGTCTCGCCGCCCTCGAGCGAGAAGCGCTTCTGCCCGACGTAGCGCGTGTGCAGGTACTTCTCGAGGGTCTCGGCGGCCGTGAGCCGCTCCAGGATGCGGACCTTCGCGTCGGGCGAGAGCCGCGCGCGTCCCCGCGCCCCCTCGAGGCGCTGCTGGATCCAGCGCTTCTGGCCGGGGTCGGCGATGTACATGTACTCGGCGCCGATCGAGCCGCAGTAGGTCTCGCGCAGGTGATGCAGGATCTCGCGCAGCGTCGCGCGCTCGCCGATGCCCACCAGCGTGCCGGTGTTGAACTCGGCCTCCATGTCGGCCTCGGTGAGGTCGTAGTAGGCCGGCTCGAGCTCCGGGATCTGCGGCCGGACGGTGCGCTTGAGCGGGTCGAGCAGCGCCCAGCGCACGCCGAGGGTGCGGTGCGCCGTGATGAGGAAGAGGACGTAGACCTGCTTGCGCTCGCCCCCGGGCTCGACCGTGGTGGCCGGCGCGCGCAGGGTGCCGAGCTTCGCGCGCTGCGCGAAGGACTCGACGATGGCGGAGTGGGCGACGTCGCGCGCGCCCGAGCCGCCGAGCGCGCCGCCGGGGACGAGCTGCAGCTTGTCGAAATAGTCGCGCCACTGCTCGCTCACCGACTGGGGGTTGGCGAGGTACGACTCGTACAGCTCCTCGACGAAGGCGGCATTGCCGCCGAAGAGGTACGAGCTCGCCAGCATCTGCTTCATCATCGCTTGCATCCTCCTTGTGGCCGCGCGAGCCTGACCGCCCGGGCTCGTAGCCCCGGGTCGGGTGCACGCAAGCCCGGCGCGCAGGGTCGCGCACGCCGGCGCTCAGGCGTCGGAATGGTACGGGAACTTGGTGAGGCGGTCAGGGCGACCGCTGACCTAGCGCTGGCCGGGTCATGCGCAGGTGTGGGGGCGCCATGGGCACCGTCGGCGGGATTTTCCGGCGGCGAACGCCTCCCCGGCCGGAGCCCTCCCGTCGCGACGGGCTCCGTCCGATGGGCTCACGAGGTGCGCTTCCGCGTTGCGACCGCGATCGCGCCTCAGCGCTTGGCGATCGGGGCCACGTCGCGCCGCGTCGCCCCGGTGAAGAGCTGGCGCGGGCGGCCGATCTTCTGGTCGGGGTCGGCGATCATCTCGTTCCACTGTGCGATCCAGCCCACGACGCGCGCGAGCGCGAAGATCGCGGTGAACATCGAGGTCGGGATGCCGAGCGCACGCTGCACGATGCCCGAGTAGAAGTCGACGTTCGGGTAGAGCTTGCGGCTCACGAAGTACTCGTCCTCGAGCGCGATCTTCTCCAGCGCCATCGCCAGCTTGAAGAGCGGATCCTCCTCCAGGCCGAGCTCGGCGAGCACCTCGTGGGTGGTCTCGCGCATGAGCTTCGCGCGCGGGTCGTAGTTCTTGTAGACCCGGTGGCCGAAGCCCATCAGCTTGACGTTCGAATCCTTGTCCTTCACCCGCTTGATGAACTCGCCGATCCTGGCGACGCCGCCCTCGCGCTGGATGTCCTCGAGCATGTTCAGCGCCGCCTCGTTCGCACCGCCGTGCGCCGGACCCCACAGGCAGGCGATGCCGGAGGCGATGCAGGCGAACGGGTTGGCGCCGGACGACCCGGCAAGTCGTACCGTGGACGTGGACGCGTTCTGCTCGTGGTCGGCGTGCAGGATCAGAATGCGGTCCAGGGCGCGCACGAGCACGTCGTTCGGCCGGTACTCCTCGCACGGCGTGGCGAACATCATGCGCATGAAGTTGGCCGTGTAGGAGAGGTCGTTCTTCGGGTACACGAACGGCTGCCCGATCGAGTACTTGTACGCCATGGCGGTCAGCGTCGGCATCTTCGCGATCAGCCGGATCGCCGAGACCTCGCGCTGCCAGGGATCGTTGATGTCCGCGGAGTCCGCGTAGAACGCCGAGAGCGCGCCCACGACACCCACGAGCACCGCCATCGGATGCGAGTCGCGGCGGAAGCCGCGAAACAGGAACTGCATCTGCTCGTGCACCATGTTGTGGTGCAGGACGCGATTCACGAAATCCTTCAGCTCGGCACCGTTCGGCAGCTCGCCGCGCAGGATGAGGTACGAGACCTCGAGGAAGTCGCAGTGCGTCGCGAGCTGCTCGATCGGGTAGCCGCGGTAGAGCAGGATGCCCTTGTCGCCGTCGATGTAGGTGATCGACGAGCGGCATGCGGCCGTCGACATGAAGCCGGGATCGAAGGTGAACATCCCGGTCTGCGCGTAGAGCTGCCGGATGTCGATGACGTCAGGACCGATGCTGCCCGAGAGGATCGGGAACTCCGTGGTCTTGCCGTCCCCGTAGTGAAGGACTGCCTTTTTGGTCGCGCTCATGGGTCGTCTCCTTGTTGATCCGGGCGGACGCCGCGCGTGCCTCAGGCTGCGCGCAGCATCGCGACCATCTCCTGCAACTCGCGTTCGACCACCTCGCTGCGGCCCGCGATCACGTCCCAGAGGTCCGTGTCCGGCATCGCGAGCAGCCGGTTGAGCGCGTTCAGCTGGCGCTGATCCAGCCGTTCGCCGTGCCGGTAGAGGAAGCGCTGCAGGACGAGGTCGTTCTCCAGCAGACCCCGCCGGCAGCGCCACCGCAGCCTGCGCATCTCGACGTCGGCGATCATCGCTTCGCTCCCCGGCCTAGACCGTGCGCTTCACCAGCAGTTCGCGGATCTTGCCGATGGCGAGCGTCGGGTTGAGGCTCTTGGGGCAGACCTCGGTGCAGTTCATGATGGTGTGGCAGCGGAACAGGCGGTACGGATCCTCGAGGTCGTCCAGGCGGCTGTTGGTCGCCTGGTCGCGGGTGTCCGCGATGAAGCGATAGGCCTGCAGCAGCCCGGCCGGGCCGACGAACTTGTCCGGATTCCACCAGAACGAAGGGCAGGACGTCGAGCAGCACGCGCAGAGAATGCACTCGTACAGACCGTTGAGCTCCTCGCGGTCCTCGGGGGACTGGAGCCGCTCCTTCTCCGGCGGCGGATCGTCGTTGATCAGGTACGGCCGGACCGAGTGGTACTGCTTGAAGAACGGCGACATGTCGACGATCAGGTCGCGGATCACCGGCAGCCCGGGCAACGGCTTGAGCTCGACCGGCTCCTTCACCTCGGCGATCTTGGTGATGCAGGCGAGCCCGTTACGCCCGTTGATGTTCATGGCGTCGGACCCGCAGACGCCTTCGCGGCAAGAGCGCCGGAAGGAGAAGCCGTCGTCGAGCTCCTTCACGCGCACCAGTGCATCGAGCAGCATCCGGTCCGAAGGCTGCAGCGGCACGTCGTAGTCCTTCATGTACGGGCGCGCGTCCCGGTCAGGGTCGTAGCGGAAGATCCTCATGCGCATCTGTCGCTCTCCAGTGTTCACCCGGCCGGCCGTGTTTCCGCCCGTCGGGCGCCGGCCCCCTCTCCAGTGATCGTCACCGCGTGCGGAGGCAAGCCCCCGTGCGCTGGAAAGCCGGAGCTGCCCTGCTCCGGCTCGGCTGTACCCGTTGTCGTGCCACGACGAGGCAAGCCGCCTCGTCGTGCCCGAGCCCGGGAAGACGCATGTCGCTGCGTTTCCCGTTAGTACACGCGCGCCTTCGGCGCGATGCTTTCGATCGACATCGGCCTCAGGTTCACCGTCTTGTACTCCAGCCGGTCGCCCTCGCGGTAATACAGCGTGTGCTTCATCCAGTTCGCGTCGTCGCGCTGCGGGAAGTCCGACCGGTCGTGCGCGCCGCGCGACTCCTTCCGCGCCTCGGCGGAGATCATCGTCGCACGCGCGACCTCCATCAGGTTCTCGAGCTCGAGCGCCTCGACGCGCGCCGTGTTGAACACCTGGCTCTTGTCCTTGATCTCCGTGTGCTCGGCGCGCGCGGCGATTTCCCTGATCTTCTGCACGCCCTGAACGAGCAGGTCGGGGAAACGGAACACGCCGCAATGCGCCTGCATGGTGCGGCGCATGTCGTCGCCGACGGCGGCCACGCTCTCGCCGTTCTTCTGGCCCTCCAGGCGCGCCAGCCGTGCCTGAGTGCGGTCGGCGGCATCGCCGGGCAGGTTCCGGTGACCGGGGTTTTCACGCAGGAATTGCACCATCGAGTCGCCGGCGGACTTGCCGAAGACGAGCAGGTCGGTGAGCGAGTTGGTGCCGAGACGGTTGGCGCCGTGCACCGAGGCGCAGCCGCACTCGCCCGCGGCGTAGAAGCCGGGCACGACGGTGCTCGGGCCGTCGCGGCCGGGCACGACGACTTCGCCGAGATAGTTGGTGGGGATACCGCCCATCTGGTAGTGCACCGTCGGCACCACCGGGATCGGATCGCGCACCGGATCGACGTTCGCGAACTTCTTCGCGATCTCGCGGATGCCCGGCAGCCGCTTCTCGATCTTCTCGATGCCGAGGTGGTCGAGCTTCAGCAGCACGTAGTCGGCGTGCTCGCCGCAGCCGCGGCCTTCCTTGATCTCGGTCGCCATCGCGCGCGAGACGACGTCACGGCTCGCAAGGTCCTTCGCGGAGGGGGCATAACGCTCCATGAAGCGCTCGCCCGTCTTGTTGAGCAGGTAACCGCCCTCGCCGCGCACGCCCTCGGTGATGAGCACACCTGCGCCCGCCACGCCGGTCGGGTGGAACTGCCAGAACTCCATGTCCTCGAGCGGGATGCCGGCCCGCGCGGCCATGCCTAGGCCGTCGCCGGTGTTGATGAAGGCGTTCGTGGTGGCCGAGAAGATGCGGCCGGCGCCGCCGGTCGCGAAGAGCGTCGCGCGCGCCTGCAGAATCGACACCTCGCCCGTCTCCATCTCGAGGGCGGTGACGCCGAGCACGTGGCCGTCGGCGTCGCGAATGAGATCGAGTGCCATCCACTCGACCAGGAACTGCGTGCGCGCCCGCACGTTGCGCTGGTAGAGCGTGTGCAGCATCGCGTGGCCGGTGCGGTCGGCCGCGCAGCAGGAGCGCTGTACCGCAGGTCCCGCCCCCATGTTCTGCATGTGACCGCCGAAGGGCCGCTGGTAGATCGTGCCGTTGTCGTTGCGGTCGAACGGCATGCCGAAGTGCTCGAGCTCGATCACGACCTTCGGCGCCTCGCGGCACATGAACTCGATCGCGTCCTGGTCGCCGAGCCAGTCCGACCCCTTGACGGTGTCGTACATGTGCCATTCCCAGGAGTCCGGACCCATGTTGCCGAGTGCCGCACCCACGCCGCCCTGCGCCGCCACGGTGTGCGAGCGCGTCGGGAACACCTTGGACAGCACCGCCGTGCGCATCCCGGCCTCGGAGAGCTGCAGGGCCGCACGCAGGCCGGCGCCGCCGGCACCCACGACGATCGCGTCGAACTGTCTTCTCACCAGCGCCATCGGGTCACGCCCTCCACACGATGCTCGTCGCCCACACGGCGCCGGCGACGAGCGCGAGAATCACCGCGAGCTGCAGCCCCAGCCGCACGCCGGTCGGCTTCACGTAGTCCATCAGGATGTCGCGCATGCCGACCCAGGCGTGCGAGAACAGGCTGAGGAAGAAGAGCAGCGCGGCGACCCGCACCCAGCCCTGCGAGAAGAGGCCCTTCCAGGCCGTGTAGTCGCCCGGGCGCGCGGCGAGCAGGGCGAGCAAGAAGAAGAGCATGGTCACGCCCATCACCACCGCCGAGAGCCTCTGCACCAGCCAGCCGCGCACGCCGTAGTGCGCGCCGACCACCGTCCGGTTTAACGCCATAGCAGCCAGCCTCCGAGCAGGACCGTGAGCGCGAGGCTCACGACGAACACCGCGATGCTCGTGCTCTTCGCCTTCTCGCGTTGGATGCCGACGTGCAGGTCGAGCAGCAGGTAGCGGATGCCGGCGAAGAAGTGGTGCAGGAAGGCCCACAACACGACGAGGAGGACGAGCTTCGCGAACGGATGCGCGACGATTTGCCGCACGCTGTCGTAGCGCTCCGCCGACGCGAGGCTGCCGTCGAGCAGGTACAGCAGCCAGAACGCCAGGACGAACAGGAGCGCACCGCTGACGCGATGCAGGATGGAAACGCGAGCGGCGAGCGGGAGGTTGAGGAGGTTGAGGTTGAACCAGACGGGCCGCTTCTTCTTCACTGCGATGTCAGTCATTTGGACGTCATCTCCGCACGGCCGCCGAGGACCTGACAGCTTTGAAAGTATAACAGTCGGTGGTGTTCATTGTGGGGTGCAGCAAAGGGTGCTCCGCGGGTCATACGAGCGAGTTGCGATAGTGGTGCTGGTCGGTGCGATACAGGCCGCGGCGGAACTCCACGGGACGATCGCCGTAGGTGTAGGCCGTGCGATCGACGCAGAGCAGCGGCGCATCCTTCTCGACGCCTAGGACGCTCGCCACCTCGGTGTCCGCAGCCACTGCGCGGATGCGCTCCTCGGCGCGGATCATGCGTGTGCCGAACTGGCGCTCGTAGAGGCCGTAGTAGGAGCCCTCATGCGCGTCGAGCATCTGCGCGTCGAGGCCCTTGAAGAGGGCTGCGGGCAGCGCGATGTCGTCGAGCACGATCGGTGCGCCGCCGAAGACGAGCAGGCGACGCACGTAGACGACGCTCTCGCCGGCCTTGAGGTCGAGCGCGCGCGCGACCTCGCTCGACGCACGCTGCCTGCGCACCTCGAGCAGCCGGCTTTCGGGCTGCTCGCGCTCGCCTTCGTTCGGGTGAAGGCGCAGGAAGCGGAACTGCGTGACCGGCTCGCTGTGAGAGGCTACGAACGTCCCCTTGCCCTGGCGACGCACGAGGAGGTTCTCGGCGGCGAGCTCGTCGATCGCCTTGCGCACCGTCCCCTGGCTCACGCCGAAGCGCGCCGAGAGCTCGACCTCGCTCGGGATCGGTTCGCCCGGCTTCCATTCGCCCGCATCGAGGCTCTGCAGCACCAGATCCTTGATCTGCCGGTACAGCGGGCTGAACGTGGGCGACGCCGAATTCATGGCGCGCAATTCCACCATACCGGCGCACCGCGTGTCTACTCTCAGATGTCTTATATAAGATGTCTGATGGTTGTATTGACAGTGGCGCGGAGCGGCGTCTACACTCGCGCCCGCGGCCAACCGCCAGCAGCACGGCTCGGTCCTCGGGCGACGCCCTCGCGCTCGCGTCTTTCGACCCGCGGCCGGTGTGACCCACACTCCCCCTCTTGCCACGGAGCCCGTACGATGAGCAAAGCCCCCGTGCGTGTTGCAGTGACCGGCGCTGCCGGTCAGATCGGCTACAGCATCCTCTTTCGCATCGCCAGCGGCCAGATGCTCGGACCCGACCAGCCGGTGATCCTCCAGATGCTCGAGATCCCGGACGAGAAGGCGCAAGCGGCCCTGCGCGGCGTGATGATGGAGCTCGAGGACTGCGCGTTCCCGCTCCTCGCCGGGATGGTGCCCGCGGCCGACCCGAAGGTCGCGTTCAAGGATGCCCAGGTCGCCGTCCTCGTCGGCGCGCGGCCCCGCACGAAGGGCATGGAGCGCAAGGATCTCCTCGAGGCCAACGGCGCCATCTTCACGGTGCAGGGCCGGGCCCTCAACGAGGTGGCCGACCGCAACGTGAAGGTCCTCGTCGTCGGCAACCCGGCCAACACCAACGCCTACATCGCCATGAAGAGCGCGCCCGATCTCCCGGCGGGCAACTTCACGGCGATGCTCCGCCTCGACCACAACCGCGCGCTCTCGCAGCTTGCGTCGAAGACCGGCAAGCCGGTCGACTCGATCGACAAGATGATCGTCTGGGGCAACCACTCCCCGACGATGTACCCCGACTACCGCTTCTGCACCATCGACGGCCAGCCGGCCGCGAAGATCGTGAACGACGAGAAGTGGTACCGCGAGACCTTCATCCCCATGGTGGGCAAGCGCGGCGCCGCGATCATCGAGGCACGCGGGCTGTCGTCGGCGGCGAGCGCCGCGAACGCCGCGATCGACCACATTCGCGACTGGGTGCTCGGCACGAACGGCAAGTGGGTGACCATGGGGGTGCCTTCCGACGGCTCCTACGGCATCCCCGAGAGCGTCATGTACGGCATCCCGGTAACCTGCGCGGGCGGCAAGTACGAACGGGTCAAGGGACTCGAGATCGACGCGTTCAGCCGCGAGAAGATGGACTTCACGCTCAAGGAGCTCGAGGAGGAGCGCGAGGGCGTCAAGCATCTGCTGAAGTAGCCCCTCTCGGGGGAGGGCGCGCGAGCCGCGGCCAGCGGCTTGGCGCGCCCGTCGCGTTTCAGCCCTTTCATCGCCGCTGCATCGGCCGAGGCCGAGCATGCAACGCACCGACGCGAACGAACCATAGGTAGCCGTTCATGGCCCACGACAGTTTCGACACGCTCCAGAGCTTCACCATCGAAGGCGGCAGGACCGCGAAGACCGGCAAACTGTATTCGCTGCCTGCGCTCGAGCAGGCGGGCGTCGGCAACGTCTCGCGGCTTCCGGTGTCGATCCGCATCGTGCTCGAGTCGGTCCTGCGCAACTGCGACGGCAAGAAGGTCACCGAGGAGCACGTGCGGCAGCTGGCGGGGTGGCAACCGAACGCGCAGCGCGTGGACGAGATCCCCTTCGTGGTCGCCCGCATCGTGCTGCAGGACTTCACCGGCGTGCCGCTGCTCGCCGACCTCGCCGCGATGCGCGGCGTCGCCGACCGCATGGGCAAGAACGCCAAGGTGATCGAGCCGCTGGTGCCGGTAGACCTGGTGGTGGACCACTCGGTGCAGATCGACCACTACGGCACGCCCGAGGCGCTGGAGCAGAACATGGCGCTAGAGTTCAGCCGCAACGGCGAGCGCTACCAGTTCATGAAGTGGGGCATGCAGGCCTTCGACACCTTCAAGGTCGTGCCCCCCGGCGTCGGCATCGTCCACCAGGTGAACCTCGAGCATCTCGCCCGCGGCGTGTTCGAGAAGGACGGCGTGTACTACCCCGACACCCTCGTGGGCACCGACAGCCACACTACGATGATCAACGGCGTAGGCGTCGTCGGCTGGGGCGTGGGCGGCATCGAGGCCGAGGCCGGCATGCTCGGCCAGCCGGTCTACTTCCTCACGCCGGACGTCGTCGGCGTCCACCTCAAGGGCGCGCTGCGCGACA
>Ga0114939_10001107_pt1 | contig 21762 bp, 19 predicted proteins | sample AshMeaCrysSpring_FD_87196 | JGI IMG/M metagenome (GOLD analysis project Ga0114939, IMG submission 87196) | Groundwater microbial communities from Big Spring, Nevada to study Microbial Dark Matter (Phase II) - Ash Meadows Crystal Spring | ecosystem: Environmental > Aquatic > Deep subsurface >...
TCGCCGTGCTCTTCGGGACCCGGTTCACCCGGAGCGAAGCGTGATACCCACGCCTCGCACACAGAATTTCGGACAGGCCCTATCGGCGAGTTCGTTCCTTCCTCCCTCCCTCCCTCCCTCCCTCCCTTCCTCCCTTCCTCCCTTCCTCCCTTCTTCCCCTTCCCCCCCTTTAGAATCTCCGCCACCTGATTCTGGAGTTCCCGATGGCGACCGGCACCCTGGGTGGCGTGGACACGCGCAAGATCGAAGCGCTCTTCGCCGTGGAGAGTCAGCGCTACGTCGCCGCGCATCCGCGTTCGCAGAGCCGCACCGGCCATGGCATCGCGGGCTTCTACGACGGTGTGCCCATGCACTGGATGCGCGACTGGTCGATGCCCTTCCCTTTCCTGGTCGAATCCGCGCAGGGCTCGCAGCTCCGCGACATCGACGGCAACGAGTACGCCGACTTCTGCCTCGGCGACACCGGGTCGATGTTCGGGCACTCGTCGGCGCCGGTCGCCGCGGCGATCACGCGGCAGGCGACGCAGGGCCTGACGTACATGCTGCCGACCGAAGATGCGGTCGTCGTGGGCGGCCTGCTGTCCCGGCGCTTCGGCTTGCCGCACTGGCAGATCGCGACGACCGCCACCGACGCCAACCGCTTCGCGCTGCGTGTCGCGCGTGCAGTCACCGGGCGGCCAAAGATCCTCGTCTTCAACGGCTGCTACCACGGCACGGTCGACGAGACCTACGTTCGCCTCGTGGATGGCAAGCCCGTGCACCGCCCGGGCCTGCTCGGCCAGTTCGAGGACCTCACGCGCATGACGCGCGTCGTCGACTTCAACGATGTCGAAGGCCTGCGGCGGGAACTCGCGCACGGCGACGTCGCCTGCGTCATCACCGAGCCGGTGCTCACCAACTCGTGCATGGTGCTGCCCGAACCGGGATTCCTCGACGCGGTGCGGCGGCTGACGCGTGAGACCGGCACCCTGTTGCTGATCGACGAGACGCACACGATTTCGACGGGCCCGGGCGGGTACACGCGCGCTTACGGCCTCGAGCCCGACCTGTTCGTGCTGGGCAAGCCGATCGCGGGCGGCGTGCCTGCCAGTGTCTGGGGCATGACTGAGACGGTCGCGCAGCGACTCGACGCGGTCAGGGCGAGCACGCCGCCGGGACATTCGGGGATGGGCACGACGTTGTCCGCGAATGCGCTGGCGCTGGCCGCCATGCGGGCGACGCTCGAGCACGTCATGACAGAGGACGCCTATCGATCCATGGAGCGGCTCGCGGGCACGCTGGTCGACGGGCTGCAGGCGGCGATCACGGCACGCCACATGCCTTGGCACGCCGTCCGCGTCGGCGCGCGCGTCGAGTTCATCTGCGCGCCCGGTCCGCTCCGCAACGGCACCGAGGCGGAGGCCGCCCATGCGCCGGCCCTCGAACGCGCGATCCACCTTGCGCTGCTGAACCGGGGCTGTCTTATCGCGCCATTCCACAACATGATGCTGGTGTGCCCGGCCACGACGGACGCACAGGTGCAGCGACTGTGCGGCGCCTTTGCCGCAGTAATCGACGCGCTGGCAGGCTGAGTCCCTGCAGCGCCGGGAGTAATCGCATGTCCCTGCTCGAGTCGATTGCTGCGATCGTCGGTCCCGCGCACGTGCTCACCGGCGACGACGTCCGTGCGCGCGCGGTGAGCTGGGCCGATCGCAGTCCCTGTCGCGCGCAGGCGATCGTGCGTCCCGGCTGCACCGACGAAGTGTCGCGTGTCCTGGCGGCCTGTCACGCCGCGCGCCAGCCGGTCGTGACCTTCGGTGGCCTCACTGGCCTGGTGCAAGGTTGCGTCGCAGGTCCCACGGAGATCGCGCTGTCACTCGAGCGCATGCATCGCATCGAGGCCATCGATGCCCTCGACCGCACGATGACGGTCGAGGCGGGCGCACCCGTCCAGAAAGTACAGGAAGCCGCGGAGGAGCGCGGCCTGCTCTATCCCGTGGACTGGGGCGCGCGCGGCTCGGCGCAGATCGGAGCCAGCGTGGCCACCAATGCAGGCGGCAACGGCGTCATCCGCTATGGCATGACGCGAGAATCGGTGCTGGGGCTGGAGGTCGTGCTGGCCGACGGTACGGTGATTCCCGCCATGAATCGCATGCTCAAGAACAACGCGGCCTACGACCTGAAGCACCTGTTCATCGGTTCGGAGGGCACGCTGGGCGTCATCACGCGACTGGTCCTGCGCCTGCGCGAGTTGCCGCGCGGCACGCAGACGGCGCTCGTCGCGTGCCCGACGTTCAGCGCCGTCACGGGTTTCCTCAAGCTCATCGACGGTGCGCTCGGCGGCTCGCTGATCGCGTTCGAGCTGATGTGGAACGAGTTCTACCGCATGGTGACGACGCCGCCTGCCAGGGGCACGCCGCCCCTGCCGCAGACGTACGATTACTACGTGCTGGTCGAGAGCGCTGGCGGCGATCCCGTCCGCGACCAGGCCCGGTTCGAGGAGGCCGTCGCTGCGGCCATCGAGGCCGGCCTGGTCGTCGATGCCGTCGTGTGCTCGTCCTCGGCGCAGCGCGACGCGATGTGGGCGCTGCGCGACGACGTGGAAGGCATCTTCCGGCTGGGCATGCCGGTGCCGTTCGACGTGAGCCTGCCGGTCGCGTCGATGGAGGACTACGTCAACGAGGTGGTCGGGCGTCTCGAGCGCGAATGGCCCGCCTACAGGCGGTTCGTGTTCGGGCACCTCGGCGACGGCAACCTGCACATCATCGCCGCCGGCCCGCCCGACAAGGCGGCGCGCCACGGCATCGAGCGCTGCGTGTACGAACCGCTCGCATCCCGCGGCGGCTCGGTCTCCGCCGAGCACGGCATCGGCAAGGAGAAGCAGCCGTGGCTCGCGCTCTGTCGCAGCCCGGCCGAACTCGCGCTGATGCGAACGCTGAAACAGGCCCTCGATCCACGGTGCATCCTCAATCCCGGCCGCGTGCTGCCTGAGTAACATGCAGAAACATGACTGGCACACACTGATCCGCGGCGCTCGCGTCTTCGACGGGACGGGGGCGCCCGCGGTCGTCGAGGACGTGGCGATCTGCGACGGTCGCATCGCTGCACGTGGGGCTTCGCTTCCCGCCGGGCGCGCCGAACGCGTGGTCGACGCACGGGAGCGCTGGCTGCTGCCGGGGCTGCTCGACATCCACACGCACCTCGACCTCGAGGTCGAACTCGCGCCCGGACTGCCCGAGTCCGTGCGCCACGGCACGACGACCGTCGTCGTCGGCAACTGCAGCCTGGGCACCGCCTTCGGCGCGCAGCGCCGCAACGGCGACGACCCGATCCTCGACTGCTTCACGCGCGTCGAGAACATGCCGAAGTCGGTGCTGCGCAAGATCGTCGACCGCATGCACTGGCAGTCAACCGGCGAATACCTGCGGCATCTCGACGAGCTGCCTCTGGGCCCCAACATCGTGCCGCTGCTGCCGCATTCGATGCTGCGCATCGAGGCGATGGGCAGCACGGACGCCGCCGTCACGCGCGAACCGACGGCCGCTGAGCGCAATCGCATGCGCGAACTGCTGGCGACCGCGCTGAAGCAGGGCTACGCGGGGCTGTCGACGGACTCGATCCCGTTCCACTACCTCGCGAACGACCCGCATCGCAGCGAACGCATCCCGGCGCAGCACGCGACGTGGTCGGAGCTGAAGGAGTTGCTCGACGTGGTCCGCGCGGCCGACCGCGTCTGGCAGTGCACGCCCGATGCCGCGAATCGGGTTGCGACGTTCATGCGCTATTTCCTTACCAGCGGCCGCCTGTTCGGCCGGCCGCTCAAGACCAGCGCGCTGACGGCCGTCGACCTGACGCACGAGCGGAACACGCACAGACTGTTTCCCATGATCGCGAACCTGCTCAACTCGCGCCTGGTGCAGGGCCGCTTTCACTTCCAGGTGCTGGCTACGCCATTCCGCATGTTCGCCGAGGGCGCGATGTGCCCGATCTTCGAGGAGTTCGAGTCGTCACGCCGGCTGATGGCGATCGACATCGAGGACGCCGCAGCCCGGCGCCGCGAGATGGCCACGGCGGACTTCGGCGCGCTCTTCGTGCAGGAATGGCACGATGCCGGCGCGGTATCGACTTTCAACCGCGACCTCGACACCCTGACGATCGAGCGCGTGCCCGTCGCGGACTGGTGCGGCGAGACATTTGGCGCGGTTCTGCGGCGACTGCGGGCCTTCCAGGCGGGCGACATGACTGCGGCACGCAGCGAAGCCGAGCGCGCGGCGTTCGGTGAATTTTCCGCGCCGATCGCGTGCGAGGGCGAGTTCCTGCTGCACGTGATCCGCCGCTACGACCGCGACCTGCGATGGTGGTTCACCGTAGCGAACGACCGGCCGGCGATCCTGCGCGACCTGCTGTTCCACCCGCACATGCTGCCGGGGTTCAACGACAGCGGCGCGCACCTGATCAACCTGGCGTTCTTCGACGGCAACCTGCTGACGCTGCAGATCGCCGCGCGCGAATCGATCGAGATGGTGGCGAAGGCGGTGCGACGCCTGACGCGTGAACCGGCCGAATTCTTCGGCGTGGACGCGGGTCGGCTCGACGTCGGCGCGCAGGCAGACATCGTGCTGATCGACCCGGAAGCGCTGCGGACGTACGACACCGACGCCAATCGACGCATGGTCTACCGCGACATCTTCGAACACGAGCAGCTGGTCAATCGCTCGGATGGCGTCGTCGCCGCGGTGTACATCGCGGGCGAGCAGGTCTGGGACGGCGCGGCGTGCACGCCGGCGCTCGGCGCGAAGCGGCTGGGTCGCGCGTTGCGGGCCGCCTGAGCGCGTCAGAATCGATGTTGGGTTGATCGCGCGTTGGCACGGGTGTGCCTTGCCGGAATTCCGGGGTCTACCGCGCATCGTGAATCGCGCCGTTCCCCGGCGCGATTCACGGCGAGCCTTGCCCGAACGGGCTCGCGGCGATGGTGGCAGCGTGCAAGCGACTTATCGGCAGTGCCGCCGCGAGCCTGCGCTCGGGCTGCGGCGTCCGACACGGAATTCCGGCAAGGCACACACGTGCCAACGTGCGACCGACGCCGACTGCCTTTGACCGCGCTCAGAGCGCCCCGACCGCGCGCGCCAGTCGCAGTTGCGCGAGGCCGGCGTCGAGCGCCGCATCGTCCCGATTCCTGAGCGCCTGCACCCGCAGCGTCTCCGCCTCGAGCAGTTGCGTCTGCGTGCCGAGACCCGCGTTGTAGCGCTCGCGCGCGATGCGCAGGTTCTCTTCGGCCTGCTCGGCCGCCTGCGCGTTGACGCCGACCCGCGCCCGCGCTTCGTGCAGCCCGAGGTACGCCTGCCGCACCTGCAGTTCGATCAGGCTCGTTGCGTCCGCGCGCTGCTGCTCGGCCGAGCGCCGGGTGCGATCGAGCGCAGCCGCACGCTTGCGCGACTGGCCGCCGTCGAACACCGACCATTGCACGCCGATGCCGGCCATGCCGACGGTCTCGTCGTCGAGGAACTGGTTCTCGAGGTACTGGTAGCCGCCGCTCAGCGCAACGTGCGGCAGTACGCGCGCACGCTCGGCCTTCGCCATCTGGCGATAGGCTTCCGCCTGCGCATCAAGTGCCGCGAGCTCGGTGCGGCGCGAGCGGGCCATTTCGATGAGCCCCGGCAGGTCGCCCGCCGCGTCGACGGGTGCGCCGAGGGCGTCGGAGAGCTCGACCGCCCGATCGAGCGGTGCGCCCAGCCGGCGATTGTAGGCGGCGAGCGCGACCTCGGCCGCCTGGCTCGCGCGCAGCTCGTTCTGCTTCGCGTTGGCCAGCGCCACCTGCACCGCAAGCAGGTCGTTCTTCGGCACCAGTTCGCCTTCGAACATGCTTTGCGTGTCGCGGGCCAGTGCCGCGAGCGTCTGCACGTTACTGGCGGCGACCGCGTGGGCCTTGCGGGCCCGCAGCACGCCGACGTACGCATCGGCAACGGCGAGACGCGTGTCCGCCGTCGCCGCCGTCAGTTGTGCGCTCGCGCCCTGCTGTTGCGCCTCGGCGGCCCGGACGCTCGAAGCGATCTGTCCACCCGTGAACAGCGGCACGGTGATCGTCGCCGAGCCGCTGACGTAACTGTCATCCTTGAACAGCTCGGGCGGCGTGAGGGCCAAACCGGTGAACGAGAAATCGAACGCCGGCGAATCGTCGAGCTGGTTGTAGGAGCCACCGACCGCGATCGTCGGCCAGCGCTGTGCACGCGCTGCCTGCGCCTGGAATCCGGCCGCCTCGGCCTGGCTGCGCACCGCCGCCAGCGCCTGGTCGTGTTGCAGGGCCTGCACCCAGGCCTCTTCCAGCGTCTCCGCCTGGCCGACGCTGGCGACCGCCACGCCGACCAGGCAGGCGAGCACGGGCACGCCCCAGCCCAGATGTACGGCCGGTGACCGTCGCATAATTACTTCAGGGCCTCGATCCCGAGCGTCTTGAGCACGTACTTCTCGTAGATCGGCGCGATCGACCCCGTTTCGACCTTGCGCAGGAAGTATTTCTCGAATGCGATCTTCGCCAGGTGGACCCACTTGCCTTCGCGCGCCCAGGTCACGTTGCGCGGCGGGATCTGCGGCAGCGCCACGAAGGCCGCGCCGGTGTCGCCGAAGTCGGCGAGGCAGATCGCGTTCCACGTGCCACGCGCCTCGGCGGGCTTGCCGGCGATGTCGGCTGCGACGTTCTCGCAGATCGCCGACACCATCGACTCGATCATGAAGCCGGTCTTCGGCGCGCCCGTCGGCACCGGCGTCACTTCGACCGGCGGGATCGCGACGCACACTCCGGCCGAGAAGATATTGCGGTACTTCTTGCTGCGCTGGTGCTCGTCGATCAGGACGAAGCCCCGCGGATTGCAGAGCTCGGGTACCGCAGCCACCGCATCGACGCCCTTGAACGCAGGCAGGATCATTGCCCACTTGAACGGCAGCTTGTGCTCCTTGCGCGCCGCGCCGTCGTCGTTGAACTCCGTCGCGTTGACGACGCCCGGGTCGACCGACATGACTTTCGCATTGGTGACCCAGTTGATATGTCGCTGGCGCAGCGTCGATTCCATCAGTCCCTTGCTGTCACCCACGCCACCGAGGCCCATGTGGCCGATGTACGGCTCGGCCGTCACGAACGTCATCGGCACACGGTCGCGGATCTTGCGCTTGCGCAGGTCCGTGTCGACGATCATCGCCATCTCGTACGCCGGACCAAAGCAGCTGGCGCCCGCGGCGGCGCCGACCACGATCGGGCCCGGATTCTTGAGAAACTCCTGGTAATTGTCCCATGCGGCCAGCGAGTGGGAATGCGTGCAGACCGAGACCGTGTGGCCGTTCGGGCCGAGACCCGGCACTTCGTCGAAAGCGAGCTTCGGTCCGGTCGTGATCGCCAGGTAGTCGTACGGTTCCTCGGTGCCGTCCTGGAACACGAGCTTCGACGCCTCGGCGTCGATTTTCTGCACCAGCTTCGGGATCCACTTCACATCCTTCGCGGCCAGCGGGCCCGCGAGTTCGACGCGGGTCTGCTCCGGCTTGCGCCAGCCCACGGCCACCCACGGGTTCGAGGGCGTGAACTCGAAATACGGCGACGAGCCGACCAGAGTGACCTGGTGCGCCTTGCCGAGTGTCTTCTTCATCTCATAGGCGCACGCGACGCCGCCGAGTCCTGCACCAAGCACGATGACCTTTGCCATTGGATAGTCCCCCGTCCGCCTCAGGCGGTCTGTTGTCGTCGGTTGCGATAGCTGAAGTAGAGAATCGGGATCAGCACCAGCGTCAACGCCGTCGAGACGAGGATGCCGAAGATCAGCGACACGGCGAGCCCGTTGAAGATGGGATCGTCGAGGATGAAGAACGCGCCCGTCATCGCCGCCACCGCGGTCAGCGCAATGGGACGCGCGCGCACCGCCGCCGAACGGATGACTGCATCGGCCAGTTCGCGTCCTTGCGCCATCTCGACGTTGATGAAATCCACCAGCAGGATCGAGTTGCGGACGATGATGCCCGCAAGCGCGATCATGCCGATCATCGATGTCGCCGTGAACTGCGCGCCGAGCAGGGCATGCCCCGGCATCACGCCGATGATCGTGAGCGGAATCGGCGCCATGATCACCAGTGGCACGGCGTAGGAGCCGAACTGCGCAACCACCAGCAGGTAGATCAGGATCAGCCCCACCGAATACGCGAGTCCCATGTCGCGGAAGGTCTCGTACGTGATCTGCCACTCGCCGTCCCACTTCAGGCTCGGCCGATAGGGGTCGGCTGGCTGGCTGAAGAAGCTCTGCTCCAGCTCTGCGCCCGGCGGCAGCTGACGCTTGAGCGCCCCGACCAGGTCGAACATGCCGTACAGCGGGCTGTCGGTGTCGCCGACGGCGTCCGCGGTGACGTAAGCCACTGGCAGCAGGTCCTTGTGATGGATCGCATTGTCCCAGGGCTTGCGTTCGACGATCGCGACTTCCGACAGTGCGATGCTGGTGCCATCACGGGTCCGGACCTGCAGCGCCAGGACGCCGGACAGGTCGGCCTTGTCCGGCACGTCGAGTTCCAGCCGTACCGGAATCGGGTAGTTTTCACGGCCGATCTGCACGTAGGTGGCATCGAGGCCGCCGAGGCCTGTTGCGAGGACCTGCACTGCTTCGGCCTGGTTCACACCCAGCAAGGCGGCCTTCTGCCGGTCGACGCGCACGACCACGCGCGGGTTTGGCGCCTCGAGGCTGTCGTCCACGTCCACGATCTGCGGCCTGGAGTCGAACACCTTGCGGACTTCGCGTGCCAGTTGCTGCTGCTCGCCATAGAACGGACCGTAGATCTCGGCCACGAGCGGCGCCTGCACCGGCGGGCCGGGCGGCACCTCGACGATCCTGACGGCGGCACCGTACTTGCGGCCGATCTCGGCCAGCGCGGGGCGCACCGCGATTGCAATCTCGTGGCTCTTCCGGTCGCGGTGGTGCTTGTCCACCAGGTTGACCTGGATGTCGCCGAGTTCGTGACCGGAGCGCAGGTAGTACTGCCGGACGAGGCCATTGAAGTTGATCGGTGCCGCGGTGCCGGCATAGACCTGGTAGTCCGTGACCTCCGGCAACTTGACGATCTCGGCCGCGAGTTCGTCCAGCATGCGCCCCGTCTCCTCAAGCGCCGTACCCTCGGGCATGTCGACGACCACCTGGAACTCCGACTTGTTGTCGAAGGGCAGCATCTTCATGACGACCCATTGCATGACGACCATGGAGACGGCAATCAGGATTGCGGCAAGCGTGCCGAGGTAGAGCCGGTGCCGGCGACTGCGCGCGTCCTCGCCACGCAGGAATGGCGCGATGATCCGCTCGAAGAAGCGCTGCAGCCGTGTATCGTCGCCATGACCGGCAGGATGCACGCCCGCTCGCGCGAGCATCCGCTTCGACAGCCAGGGCGTGAACACCAGCGCGATCGCAAGCGAGATCAGCATCCCTAAGCTGGCGTTGATCGGAATCGGGCTCATGTACGGGCCCATCAGGCCGCTGACAAACGCCATCGGCAGCAGGGCAGCGATCACCGTGAACGTCGCCAGGATCGTCGGGCCGCCGACTTCGTCCACTGCTCGCGGAATGATCTGCCCCAGCGGGCCACTGCCGAATCCCATGTGACGATGGATGTTCTCCACCACGACGATCGCGTCGTCCACGAGGATGCCGATGGAGAAAATGAGCGCGAACAGCGACACGCGATTGATGGTGAAACCGTAGGCCCAGGATGCGAACAGCGTCGCCGCCAGCGTGATGATGACGGCGGCGCCCACGACGATCGCCTCGCGCCAACCGACCGTGAGCCAGACGAGAAGGACGACGGAGGCCGTCGCGAACATCAGCTTCTGGATCAGCTTCACCGCCTTGTCGTTTGCGGTCTCGCCGTAGTTGCGCGTGACCGTCGTCTCCACGCCCTCGGGGATGTAGGTACCGCGCAGTTGCTCGATCCGCCGCAGCACCGCGTCGGTGACGTCGATGGCGTTCTCGCCGGGCTTCTTCGAGATCGCGATCGTGACAGCCGGCGCAGTCCCGGCCAGGTCGATACCCTTCTGCGCACCCGCCGGGCCGGCGCCGAACATCACGTACTGCTCGGGCTGGTCGGGGCCGGCGCTGACGGTCGCCACGTCCTGCAGATAGACCGGCCTGCCCTCGTGCACCGCGACCACCAGCTGCGCAACCTCGTCACGGCCGGCGAGGAATTCACCCGCCTGGACCGGCAGGCTGCCACCGTCCGCCACCAGCGTACCGGCGTGCTGCACGACATTGGCCGCCTGGAGCGCGGCGGCAAGCTCGCTCACTGTGAGTCCATAACCCGCGAGTCGCTGCGGATCGAGGCTGACGTGCACCGTCTCGTCGGGACCGCCGATGGTGTAGACGTTGCGAGTGCCCGGGACACGCTTGATCTCGGCCTCGATGGCGTGGGCGACCTGCCTGAGCTCGTAGGCGCCGCGCGCGGGATCCTTGGTCCAGAGCGTCACGCTCAGGATCGGCACGTCGTCGATGCCCTTCGGCTTGACCAGCGGCTGGAGGATACCGACGTCCGCCGGTCGCCAGTCCTGGTTGGAATAGATGGCGTTGTACAGCCTGACGATCGCGCTGGTCCGGTCCTCGCCGACTTCGAACTGCACGGTCAGCACCGCGGCGCCGGGACGCGAGACGGAATAAATGTGCTTTACACCGGATATTTCGGCAAGAACCTTTTCCATCGGCGTGGTGACCAGGGTCTCGACCTGGTTGGCGCTCGCCCCCGGGGCGGGCACGATGACGTTAGCCATCGTGACGTTGATCTGTGGCTCTTCCTCACGGGGTGTGACCAGCACGGCGAATACGCCGAGCAGCATCGCGGACAGCCCCAGCAGCGGCGTCAACTGGTTGTCGAGGAAGAACGCGGCGAGCCGGCCGCTGATGCCGAGCTTCTCAGTCATGCTTCGGCGCCGTTTGTCGGGCCTGGATACCCGCAGCCGCCGGGTCGAGCGCTACGAGATCGCCCACTGCAAGCCCGGCCAGGATTTCGACCCGGTCTCCCCGCGCATGCCCGAGCCGCACCTGCCGCAGCGATACCCGGCCGTCCGGCGCGACGACGTAGACCGCGCGCATTTCGCTGCGCTCGACGATTGCGGCACGCGGCACCAGCAATCGCTGTGACTCGCCGGTGACAAAACCGACCTTGACGAACATGCCGGGCGCGAGGCCCTGCAGGTCCTTCGGCAGGTCGATTCGCGCGCGGAAGGTGTTGGTCTGCGGGGCGGCCGACGGATAGAAGGTGATGGCGGTGGCTTCGATCCGCCGGTCGTCGAAGTACACGGCAGCTTTGCTTTGCGCGCGCACCAGCTCGACGATACTCTGCGGAACTTCGACGATCACCCGCAGTGCATCGAGGGACGCGCCCGCGATCAGCGGCGTGCCCGGTGCCACCGTCTCACCGACCTGCACGAACTTCTGCGTCACCACTCCGGCGTAGGGGGCCCTGATCTCGGTGTAGGACGCGCCTTCCCGCGCCGCATCGAGCGCAGCCCGCGCGGCCGCCAGCCGCGCCGCAGCTGCATCCCGCGCAGCCGTCGCCTCGTCGAGCGTGGCCTTGGCGACGACCTGGCGCGAGTACATGTCGCGGATCCGGTCATAGCGGGTCTGTGCCTCGCCCTCGCGGGCAGTGGCCTCCTTGAGCGCCGCCTGTGCCTGGCTCAGTCCCGCCACCTGTTCCGTGCTGCGCAGTCGCATCACCAGGGTGCCGGCGGGCACGTAGTCGTTCACGTCCACCTTTATTTCCGTGACCCGGCCGGCGGTCTGGGCGGAAACGGTCGCCTGATTGACCGCCTCGACGGTGCCGTCGAGCATCCGCTCCATCGGCGCGGCCTCCACGCCGACCTTGACCGTCGCGAGCTTAGGCGCAGCAACGCCCGGTGCGCTCGGAACGGACAGGAGCAGCAGTGCCGCCATCACCGCCGCAGGATCAGTCCATTTCATTGCATTCTCCAGCGGGAATCAGAATGCGGCGCCAGGGCGCACGCCGGCCTTGCGCAGGATGAGCGCCAGGGGACAGAAACCGGTGAACGCGGACTGCAGCAGGTTGGCGCCGACGAAGGCCGTCAGCCAGTACCAGTTCGGGCTGACGAAGTGGCCCAGCAGCAGGCTTGCCAGCACCATTGCGCCCGCGAAGGCGAGGACGAATCGGTCGATGCTCATGATCGGGGACTCCAGCGTATCAACGGCGGCCGTCATCGACGACGCGGCCGGTTTGTGGATCGACACGGATGATCGGCAGGCCAGCCGCCTTCCAGGCCTGGATGCCGCCTGCGAGGTGCGTGAGATGACCGAAGCCCGCGGCCTGGAGCCTGTGGGCGGCCATCAGCGACCGCTTGCCCGAACCGCACTGCAGCACCAGCTTGCGTCCCTCGAGTGGCAGGGCCTTCGGGTCGAACGTCGAGAGCGGATAGAGCAGCGCGCCGTGGATTCTCTCGGCCGCGTACTCGTTAACTTCGCGGACATCGACGAGCAGGATCTCGCCGGCGTCGAGCCATGCTCGAACCTGCTCCGGCGTGGCGTCGGTGACGTGACTTTCGTGGTGAGTCATTGGAACCCTCGGGGGAAGTGACTGGCGATGATTGCCGGGCGTCAGAGCGGCCGGCCAAGGACGTTGAGCGGCGTGCGCAGGTAGCTCACGCCGTCCGCGTCGGGGGGAGGCAGCCGGCCGGCACGGATGTTCACCTGCACGGCGGGTATCAGCAGGTTCGGCACGTCGAGCGTCGCGTCACGCATGCGTCGCATCTGCACGAAGGCCTCCTCGGAAACCCCGTCACGCAGGTGGATGTTGGCGGCGGCCTGTTCCGCGATGGAACTCTCGCAACGGGGTTCGCGCCCACCCGGTGAGTAGTCGTGGCACACGAACACGCGCGTCGCCGGCGGCAGCCGGTAGAGACGCTGCACCGAGCGATACAGCTCGGCGGCGTCACCGCCGGGAAAATCGCAGCGGGCAGTGCCGCCGTCCGGCATGAAGATCGTGTCGCCGACGAACAAGGCGTCGCCGACCAGGTACGCGACGCTGTCGTTGGTGTGGCCCGGAACGGGAAGCACCTGGATCTCCTGCTGGCCCAGCTGCAGCCGTTCGTCATCCGCGAGCAGCCGGTCGAAGTCGCTGCCATCCGCGGCGAAGCCAGCGCCGAGACCGAAGATGCGCTTGAACGTCCGTTGCACGTCGAGCACCCCGCGACCGATGGCGATGCTGCCTCCCAATGCCGCGCGCAGGTGCTGCGCGGCGGACAGGTGGTCTGCATGGGCGTGTGTCTCGAGAATCCACAGCACGTTGGCTCCCGCCGCGCGACAGTGGGCGATGACCTGGTCCGCACTCGAGGTACCCGTGCGGCCCGAACGCCAGTCATAGTCGAGTACCGGGTCGATCACGGCGGCCGCGTGCGTGGCCGGGTCCATGACCACGTAGGTCCAGGACCCCGTGGGCTTGTGGTGGAACGATTTGACGGCGGGTTGCATGGGGTGGCTGTCCTCGAGTGGCGGCAACAATATTAGGGATTGCTAAATTAGTCAATGATGATTTACGATACGGGTCACTGGACCGGAGATCTGCCGATGTCATCCGCAGCCCGACAACGTAGCGCAGGACCGGCGATGCCGGACTCAGCGCGCATCGACGAGATGCGCGCGCATGCAGGCGATGCCGCCCACCTCATGAAGGCGCTGGGCAATGAACAGCGGTTGCTCATCCTCTGCCATCTCCTGGCCAGGCCCCTCTCGGTCGGCGAACTGAACGAGCGGCTCGAGCTCAGCCAGTCGGCCCTCTCCCAGCACCTCGCCCTGCTGCGCGAGGCAGGGCTGGTGGATACGCGCCGCGAGGCGCAGTCCATCTTTTACTCGCTGCCGCCGGGTCCGGTCACTCGCATCATGGCGTTGCTGCAGGACATCTATTGCAGCGTCCCGCCGGCTCCGCGCGCTCGCTGCGAGTGATGTTTGTTGCGCTGCGGTCCGCCAGCGCGGGCAACTGCCGTTGATCGCCGCGCTATTCGGGGCCCTGGCGATCGGCCTCAGCCTCGGGCTGCTCGGGTCGGGGGGGTCGATCCTGACCGTGCCGGTGCTGCACTACCTGCTGCGTCAGCCCGAGCAACTGGCCATCGGCGGCTCGCTGCTGGTGGTGGGCCTGATCGCAACAGCCGCCTGTGTTCCGTACGCGATGGCCCGCCAGGTGGACTGGCGCAACGTGCTGTGGTTCGGCCTGCCCGGCATGGCGGGCGCATGGCTGGGCGCGTCACTGGCGCACTGGGTGCCGGGCACGGCGCAGCTCGCGCTGTTCGCTTTCGTCATGCTCGTGGCCGCGTGGCGCATGCTGCGGAGCGCACCAGACGCGGCGGGCGACCATCGACCGCGCCTCGCCGCCATCATTGCGGGCGGCGCGGCGGTTGGCGCCCTGAGCGGCCTGGTGGGAGTGGGCGGCGGATTCCTGATCGTGCCCGCCCTGGTCGTGCTGGCCGGTGTACCGATGTCGAACGCGGTCGGAACCAGCCTGGCAGTCATCGCGATGAATTCGTTCACCGGCTTCGGCAAGTACCTGCAGGTGCTGGCAGCCAAGGGACTCGCACTCGACTGGCAGGTGCTGACGTTGATCGCAGCCATCGGGGTGGCCGGCAGCTTCGCGGGTCATCGCCTGGGCCGGCAGCTGCCACAGGCAACGTTGCGCAGGTTGTTTGGAATCTTTCTCGTCGTGATGGGGCTCTTCGTCGCCGCCGATGCCGGACCCAGGCTGCTGCACTGAATTCAAACGGGCTCTTGCGGGAAATCCGGTATTGGCATCAAATCAGAGACTGCTAATGCGTAGCGCGCACCTGGGGGCAGCATGGACAGGCGGCAATTCATTCTCGGATCGACGAGTGCGCTCACCGGCGGCGTGTTGTTGCCGGGAATCGTTGGCCGTGCGGCCGCCCAGGACCTGCCGGCCGGCGCCGTGGCCTCCGGCATCCTCGACGCGTTACCGGGCAAGCGGCCGCTGATCAAGCGCAGCTTCCGACCGCCAAATTACGAAACGCCCGTCGGTTATTTTCGCGAGGCTTTCACGCCGAACGATGCCTTCTACGTGCGCTGGCACACGGGAGTGCCGGATATCGCGCTGGCGGAGTGGCGTCTGCGGATCTCCGGACCCGGCGTGAAATCGGAACGTGAGTTCACGCACGACGCGCTGCGGCGCAAGTTCAAGACGGCCGAAGTGGCCGCCGTGAACCAATGCTCGGGCAACCGCCGTGGACTCTTTGGTCCGCACGTTGCAGGGGTGCAATGGGGACTCGGGGCCATGGGCAACGCGGTGTGGAGCGGCGTCCGACTCAAGGACGTGCTCGAGGATGCCGGTATCGCCGCCAGCGCGCTGGAGGTCATTGGCAACGGTGCGGATGCTCCGACGCTCACCGGGCCCGACTTCGTCAAGAGCCTGCCCATGTGGAAGGCGCTCGATCCGGATACGCTGATCGCCTTCGAGATGAACGGCGAACCACTGCCGACCTGGAACGGCGCACCGGCGCGACTGGTCGCCCCGGGCTGGACCGCGACGTACTGGATCAAGGCACTGTCGGAGCTGACCGTCACCGACAAGCCGTTCGACGGCTTCTGGATGAAGACCGCCTACCGCGTGCCGAAGGGCATGTTCGGCGCGAGCGGCTTCGAATCGCAGGACACCGAACAGAATTCACCCATCACCGCGATCAAGGTGAATTCGCTGGTGGTCGATCCAGCGCCGGGTGTCGTGCTGGAGCGAGGCAAGCGCGTCGAGGTGCTTGGCATCGCGTGGGACGGTGGCTCAGGCATACGCAATGTCGAAGTTTCACTGGACGGCGGCAAGACCTGGCGCGACGCGAAACTGCAGCGCGATCTGGGGCGCTATTCGTGGCGGCAGTGGCGCTATGCCATCAAGCCCGATCAAGCTGGAGCGATGACCCTGATGGCCCGCGCCCACGCACGCGATGGGTCGACACAGACTGACACGCTGGTGCACAACCCGGCCGGCTATCACCATAACGTCGTGCAGAAGGTGGACTACCATGTCGCATAAGGATGCCGTGCGCAGCGCGATCACGTCCGTCCTGCTGGCTGCATCAATCGCAACTGCCGCTGCGGACGAAACCAGTATCCAGCTGACTGAAGGTCCGGGCCTCACGCAGGTGCAGGCAACCTGCTCCATGTGCCACAGCCTCGACTACATCCTCATGAACTCGCCGTTCCAGGACAAGGCGGCGTGGGAGAAGACCGTCAACAAGATGGTCAAGGTCATGGGCGCGCCACTGACGGCGGCAGACATCACTACCGTCGTGGCTTATCTCGACACCCACTACGGCAAGGTCGCGCCAGCGGCGCCTTGACCGCAGTCAGGCCGGCGCTCAGTACAGGACCGAGATCAGCGTAAAGCTGACGATTCCCACCAGCAGGGCCGAGAAGAGCCCCACTGCCAGCGGCTTGAGACCGATGGCGCGCAGGCCCTTGATGCTGGTGCCGAGGCCCACTGCCGCCATGGCGACGGCGAGGCAGTACGTCGCCACCTGCTTCACGAACCCGACGACCGCCTTCCACTGCGCGGGGTCGAGCATGCCGAAAGCACGCTCGCCCATGTCACCGACCGTGCGCAGCAGGCTCATGGCCGCGAAACCGACGATGAACAGCGGGATCATCGTGTACCACTTGGGCGCGGCGCCGCCCTCGCTCGAGCGCCGATGGTAGAGCACCGCCATGATCGGTATCACGACCAGCATGCTCAGGTTGCGCACCAGCTTGGTGACCGTGGCGACGTCGAGCGCCTGTGGGTCGGCAAAGTACTCCTGGTAGACGAGTCCAGCGCCGGCCACCTGTGCGGTCTCGTGCACTGCGGTGCCGAGGAACATGCCGGAGCGGAAGGCATCACCGTCAAACAGGTAATGCGCCGCGAATGGATACGCCAGCATGGCCACCACGCCGAACAGCGTGATGCACGCCACCGCGTAGGCGGTCTCGTCGTCTTTCGCGCCGATCGTGGGCGTCATCGCGACGATCGCGGTGGCGCCGCAGATGCTGGTGCCGACGCCGATCAGCGTGCCGAGCCGGTCGGTGAGGCCGACGCGGCGGCTGACGTAAGTGACGATCGCGATCGCGGCGAGGATGGTGCCGATGATGACGGGCAGGGCCTTCAGGCCGATGGCACCCGCCTCCACGATCGACAGCCGGATGCCGAGCAGCACGATGCCGAGGCGCAGGATCCGCACCACGGAGAACTTGATGCCTGGCCGCAGGACCTCGGGCAGCTTGAACAGGTTGTTGACGAGGATGCCGAGCAGGATCGCCATCATGATGCCGCTGATGGCGCCCTTCTGCAGGCCGAGCGCCGGGGCGATCACGCCCGCGAGGTACTCGCCGGTCAGCGCAAGGAACAGGGCGAGCAGGAATCCCCAGATGGCATTCATGGCGTCGAGTCTCGGTTTTTTCGTCACCGGCGGCGCGCGGATGCGCGCCGCCCCGCCGTCAGGGCCTCACTGCTTCCAGCTGTAGCTCACCTCGAGCTCGAACTGGTGCATGCTTTCCGTGACCGTCTGCGTCGGATCGAAGTTGTTCGGCCCCTTCAGCGTCTGCTCGGGCGCGTACATGAACGACAGGTTCCATTCGTTGCCGCTGGCCTGCTTCCTGGTGAAACCGACGCTGAAATGGTCTTCCATCACCGCGGGCGCGAGGATGTTGAACGTCATCTGGTCATTCGGGATCGGCTGGTCGGCGAAGCTGTAGCCGCCGCGAAGGGTCCACGTATCGTCAAGCCGGTAGGACGCGCCGAACTTGTAGACGCTCATGTCTTCCCAGCCGAAGCCGGCGCCACGGCTGCCACCGAGACAGCTCTCGAAATCCGTGCCACCTTGTCCGGCCGTCGGGCACCGGAACAGGTTCTGGATCGGGTTACCGACCGAACCGACGTCGCTGTACCAGATCTCCTGCCAGTCGAACATCAGCGCAAGGCGGTCGTTCGGCTTGACGGCGATACCGATCGTCGCCGTGGCCGGCATGTCGAATCCACCCTCGTCCGCGAAGAGGTCCGCGTAATCGCCGAACTCGCCCATCGACATCTTGGTCGTGTAAGCGGCGGCAAAGCTGAACATCTCCACCGGGTTCCACTGCAGGCCGATCGAGGCTCCATACCCATAAGACATGTCGTGCCCGTTGCCGGACAGGTTCTTCGGCATGGTCGTGCCGCCGCTCCTCGCAAAAGTCTCCGTATAGGGAGCGAACGTGCTGACGCCGCGGGCCTCGAAACGTTGCAGCGCGAAGATCGCGGAGGCACCGAGCGAGAACTGGTCGCTGAACTTGCGCGCGTAAGTGACGTTCAGGAACGCCTGCATGAGGTCGACGCCGGCCGTGCCGCCACCGTACGTGCCGTCGAAGGTCGTGACCGGCGCCGGGCCCGGGCCGTCGGGGTCGAAGGTGGCTGTGCCGCCTACCCACTTGGTGTTCATGCCGCCGCGCGCATAGAAGGCGGCAGCCAGGTAATCCACGTCGCTCAGTGCCTTGTTCATGCCGACGAAGGGAATCGGGAAGAACTCGTTCTCGCTGTCGATCTTGTTCGGACCGATCGTGAACGCGCCGCCGTTGCCGTTGGCCAGGCTGGTCGACGTCTCGTAGTCACGCATCGGACTGAAGATGCTGAGGCCGGCGTAGATGCTGTCCGGCACGAAGGCGATGTTGGCCGGGTTGGTCGCGAGCGACATCACCTCCTGGGGATTGGCCGTGCCGGCGCCCGCCTGCGCCTTGCTCTTCGTGCCGGTGCCGGTGGTGTAGTAACCGTTGGTCGCGGACGCACTGCCCGCTGCCAGCGCCAGCGCGATGAACGCGCCGAGAATCGTACGACCGTGCTTTGTGTTCATTTTGGCCCCGATGACCGCGCATGCGGCTGTGCGATGGATAGATAAATTAGCTGTTACTAAATTCTCTGCCTGAGCGGAGACACACCGCAACACCGGTTTACCGCTAGCGGCGTGTCGGATCGCCGGTCCGTTGCTCTACCGCAACCGCCGGCGCAAATCGCTGCTCAGTCCTTGCGCCGCAGGACGAAGCGGTAGACGTTGCCGTCGACCGATTGCTCGATCAGCTCGTGACCCGTCGTGCGGCTGAAAGCCGCAAAATCCTTCACTGCGCCGGGATCCGTCGCCAGCACCTCGAGGGTGGCCCCGGCGGGCAGCGCGGTCAGCGCCTTCTTCGCTCTGAGGATCGGCAGCGGGCAGTTGAGACCCTTCGCATCCAGTGTCTGGTCGGCCATGGATTGGCTCCGTCGTCGTGAATCGGATGGTGGTTCAGATGAACAGGTTGATCTCGGACTGGGTGGCGACCTCGATGTAGGTCGCAGCGCCGCCGAGTTCGATGCCGGGGATCATGTCGTCGAGCGTGTACTCGAACAGGTCCATGGTCATCTGGCAGGCGATCATGCGTACGTCGGATTCGAGGGCGAGCGCCCGCAGTTCGGGAATCGAGGCGACCCCCTTCTTCTTCATCATGTTCTGCATCATCACGGTGGCCCCGGCATCGACGCCGGGAATCATCGAGGCGACGTTGGGCATGCCCATGTGCCCGCCCATCATCGGCATCTTCATCGCCGGGTTGCCGAGGGGAGTCATCTTCAGGTCGAGGTCCTTGAGCAGCAGTGACAGGCCATAGAACGTGAAGAAGAGCGTCACGTTCAGCCCCATCGCCGCCGCCGTCGTCGACAGGATGAACGGCGGGTACGCCCAGTCGAGCGAACCCTTGGTCACGATGATGGACATGCTCTTGGTGCCAGACGAATCGGTCATGGACGATCCCCCGCATGATGTTCGTTGTGTCTCCGGGCAAACTAACAGAGACTTCTTTATTAGCAAAGTCGAATAACTTACCCTCGAGCCGTGAAACATAGGTGTTTTCCGCAGCAGACCTTGCCGCATCGCAGCATCACGGCGATGACAGGAAGCGCGCCACCGGTGTTCGTTGGCAGCTCTTATTGCCGCGCACAAGGTTTCGGACGCAATCACCCGCTGGCCATTCCCAGGGTCGCGACGGTACTGCGTTTGTGCGAGGAACTCGGCTGGGTCGACGGGTCGTCGATGCGCGAGGCGCACACTGCCGATCTCGCCACCCTGTTTCGATTCCACGAGCGCGAGTACGTCGCGGCGCTCCGTGACGCAGACGAGGCCGGACAGGTGAGCGTCGCCGTGCGCGAGCGCTTTGGATTCGGCACCTTGGAGAATCCGCTGTTCCCAGGCGTATTCTCCCGCGCCGCAACAGCCGTTGGCGGGTCGATCCTGGCAGCCCAGCTCGCCCTCGACGGACGAGTCGTTTTCCACCCGGCCGGTGGTACGCACCACGGCCGGCCAGGCCGCGCGAGTGGCTTCTGCTATTTCAACGATCCGGTCTTCGCCCTCATGACCCTGCTCGAACGCGACGTGCAGCGCGTGCTGTATGTCGATCTCGACGCGCACCATGGCGATGGCGTGCAGGATGCCTTTGCAGGCAATCCGGCGGTACTGACGATCTCCCTGCACGAGGCGGGTCGCTGGCCGTACTCGGGTGCCGCTGACGACAACGGCGGCGGCAACGCGATCAACCTGCCGGTGCCGCCCGGATTCAACGACAGCGAACTTGAGTTCCTGCTGCAGAAGCTGGTGCTGCCCGCGGCAGCGGACTTCCGGCCGCAGGCTGTCGTGATCACGTGCGGCACGGATGCATTGCAAGGCGACCCGTTGTCGCACCTTGCGCTCAGCAATGTCGCGTTGTGGAACGCGGTAGATCGCCTCGTCAGGCCGGTCGGACCGGCAGTGGTACTCGGCGGCGGCGGTTACAACCCTTGGACCCTGGCGCGGTGCTGGACCGGTCTGTGGGGCCGATTGTCCGGACGCGACATCCCGGCGACACTGCCGCCTGCGGCACGACAAATCCTGGCCAACCTGCACTGTGACCTCGTCGATGACGAGGATGTCCGCCCGGAGTGGTTGACGACGCTGGCAGATTCGCCGAACGTGGGAACGGTGCGCAAGAACGTACAAGACCTCGTGGCGACACACGAGCGACGGAGGCTGCATGAACTGGCTTGAATCGATGGCACGGATCGAGGACCTTGAGGATGTCAGCCTCGACGCCAGTCTGGTGACGGAGTTCGAGGCCGCCGCGGCCGGCGCTGCTGCGCGCCCGATCCGCTTTTCCACGCCGACGTTCAAGGATTACGCGAGCACCGAACTCGCGGGCTGCTCGAAGAACAGCTTCCCTTCGTTTTCCATCACGGCCGGCGCCTGCGGCCTCAACTGCGATCATTGCCGGGCGGAAATCCTCAAGCCAATGCTGCCGGCCACCTCGCCGGCCATGCTCGACCAGAAGGTGCGCCATCTGGTCGCGACCCATGGACTGCAAGGTTTCCTGCTCTCCGGCGGCTCCAACCGCCGCAACGAGATCCCGTATGAACGCTACTACCCGGTCGTGGAGCGGCTGAAGCGCGATTTTCCGGACATGAAGATCGCGATCCACACCGCGCTGACCGATGACCGCGGCGCACGCGCGATGGAGGCCGCGGGCGTCGACACGGCGATGATGGACGTGATCGGCGCCGAAGCGACGATCCGCGAGGTCTATCACCTCGACCGCCCGGTGGACGACTTCGAGGCCACCCTGGCAGCGCTGTGCGCGACCTCGATGGAAGTCAGTCCGCACATCGTGATCGGCCTGCACTACGGCCGCATCCTCGGCGAGCCGAATGCACTGGACATCGTCAGCCGCCACGCGCTCAACGCGCTCGTGCTGGTGGTCGTCATGCCCTTCTATGCCA
>Ga0114939_10001108_pt1 | contig 21757 bp, 23 predicted proteins | sample AshMeaCrysSpring_FD_87196 | JGI IMG/M metagenome (GOLD analysis project Ga0114939, IMG submission 87196) | Groundwater microbial communities from Big Spring, Nevada to study Microbial Dark Matter (Phase II) - Ash Meadows Crystal Spring | ecosystem: Environmental > Aquatic > Deep subsurface >...
GCCGGGCGCGCCCTGGCCCGCCAGGCGCAGGTGCTGGCCCTCGCGCACGCCCGCGGGAATGGCCACGTCCAGCGTGCGCTCGCTCAGGCCGACGCGGCCCTGCGCATCGATGGCCGGCACCTGCAGCCGGATGCCGCGCTGCGCGCCGCGGTAGGCGTCGAGCAGGTCGATCTGCACCTTGGCGTGGTGGTCCTGCGCACGCGGCGGCGCGCGCCGGTGTGCCTGCGCGCCACGGCGGCCGAACAGCGCCTCGAAGAAGTCGCTGTGCTCGCCGCCGAAGCCGCCGAAGTCGGCGTCGCCGCCGCGGAACTCGTAGCCGCTGTCCCAGCCGGGCGGCGGCTGATCCGCACCCGGCTGCCAGCGCTTGCCGACGTCGTCGTAGGCGGCGCGCTTCTCCGGGTCCTTCAGCACCTCGTAGGCCTCGCCCAGGTCCTTGAAACGCGCCTCGGCCTCCGGCTCCTTGTTCAGGTCCGGGTGGTACTTGCGCGCCAGCCGACGGTAGGCGTGCTTGATGTCATCGGCGCTGGCGTCGCGCGCCACGCCGAGGATCTGGTAGTAGTCCTTGAACTGCATCGCCCTGAATCTTATGCGCAGCCGAGAACGGCCGGCCGTGAGCGCACGCCACCCCAGCGCCGCTCTGCCGACCGCCACCGCCGTTACGCCGCCCGATGCGCGCAACCTGGCGAGCCGCAATGCGCAGCAGCACCTGCGCGCCCACCGCAGGCTGATCGAGGCATCCACCACGCGCCGCGGCGGGAAGCGCCGCGTACCGGCGCCGAGCAGAACTCCCGCGCGCCGGCCGACTGCCACGGCGGCGGCCTGCGCAGCGCGCGGCGCTTCGCCCACGTACCGCGCACGACGGCGTGTGCGGCTGCGACAACCACGACCACGGCGCGACACAGCCCGCGCACCCGGCGCGCGTGATGGCGCAGCGGCCGACGCCCTGGATCCGCGGGCCAGGGCTCAGCGGTCGGGCGGCTGGTTGGTGACCACGGTCAATGCAGTGCCCGTGGTCTGCGGCAGGATCGGCGCATCGGTCAGCACCAACGTGCTTCCGGCGCCCAGCACCGGCTGCAGCGCGTCCAGGAAGCCCTTGGGCAGGCGCACGCGCGCGAAGTCGTCGCGCGTCAGCGTGCGGCCCGCGTCTTCGGCATGCCCGGGCAGGGCCACGCCCGTCCAGCGCAGGCGCTTGCCGGCCACCGCGCCGCTGGCCGCGGCGTCGGCCAGCGCGACGAAGGCGTGCGTGCCGAAGGGCCGGCCGGCATCGGCGATGGAGACGCGCGCGCGGCCGATCTCGACGCCGTTGCGCAGCACCACCATGCGCTGGTCGGCGCGGCTGAGCACCAGCGACAGCGGCCCTTCGGGCGCGGCCTCGGGCGTCCAGCGCCAGTCCTGCGCGTCGGCCAGCCGCGGCTCGTGTTCCACCGCGCCGGTGGCCGGGTCCACCGGCGACACCGGCAGCGGGTGCGCCAGCTCCAGCGGTGTGTCCGCCCCCTTGGCCACCACCACGGTCATGCCCAGCGGACTGATCTCGAACAGCTTCTCGGCAAAGGCCGATGGCAGGTGCACGCAGCCGTGCGACGACGGGTAGCCCGGCAGCCCGCCGGCATGCAGCGCCACGCCGCCCCAGGTGAGCCGCTGCGTGTAGGGCATGGCCGCATTGTTGTAGATCGACGAGCGGTGGTCCTTGTCCTTCTGCAGCGTGTGGAACACGCCGGTCGGCGTGTCGAAGCCCTTGCGCCCGCTGCTGACGCTGGTGCTGCCGACGAGCACGCCGTTGCGGTACACGTAGGCCAGCTGCTGGTCGAGGTTCACGACCACCAGCACCGGGCCCTGCGTCACCGCACCGGCGTTCCACACCCACTGGCCGGGTCTCAGCCCGGTGGCCGGCACATCCGCCGGCTGCGAGACTTTGTCGCCCCAGAAGGGCACGTTGGCGTGCACTGACGACAGGCACAGCCCGGCCAAGAGCACGGCGGAGATCAGGGTTCGGGTCATCGGCATCCTCGTGAACATGCGCGCCCTATTGTTCCCGATGGCGGGGGCAACGGTGCGGCTACGGCAGGCCGCATCCGGCAACGGTCGACCGGCGGCTCCGGCACCTCGTTGCAGCGCCCGAAAGCCTCCGGCTCGATGCCGCCGCGCCAGCGCTCCGGGACGGTCTCCGAGACTTGGGCCCTGCCCTTCACTTCCACCCAGCGGTAGACCGCGGGCTCGACAGCGGCGGCGGCGAAGGCAAGCAGGCATCCGACGCCCAAGACGTCGACCCGGCGACATGGGCGGTCCTTCACGTCCGGTCCTCTGCGCGACTTCGGCGGGCGGCCGGGCGCTACGGCCTGGACGGCGGCACTACCGGCTGCACGCGCGGCGCGCCCTTGTCGAGCACCAGGCTGTTCAGCAGCCGGGCCGGCGTCTCGCCGACGTTGCGGAAGCCGCGCGGAGTGCCGCGCGGGTTGGCGTAGGTGTCCCCCGCAGCCACGCGCCGCGGCGGCTGGCCGTCGACCAGCAACTCCACCGTGCCTTCGAGCACCGAGCCCACGCAGTCGCCTGGGTGGGTGTGCAGCGGCACCGCGCCGGCCGGCTGAATGGCCACCGACATCAGCACGATCTCCTTCTTGTCGTCCCCGGTGAGCGGGCTGGCGATCAGGGGCTTGGACACCACCGCAGGCAGGGCCGGTGCCGAGGCCTGCTGCGCCAGCGCCGACGCCGCAGTCAGAGCGCACAGCGACACAAAGGAAACCACTTGGATGCGGGATGTGCCCATGTTCAACTCCTTCGGGTGAGCATTGGCACAAGTGTCGGCGGAGAAACCGTCGGGGATGTTGAGGCCAGTCAGTGCGCGGCCCCGAGGTCTGCATCCGTCGTAACCGCCGCGCTCAGCCCGGCCATGACCTTCGGCGCCGCGCGCGACCGCGACATGGCACAAACGATCCGTCCGCAGAACAGGCAGGGGACCGCTTCGGCGCCCCTGTCTCTGCGTCTACGCGCTCAACGGCATTCCAGCGCCAGGGTCCCGGCCGCCGTGTTGCTGATCGGAATGTGATAGTTGCGATGCACCTGCCGCACCTGCTCGCCCAGCGCGGCGCGCGTCGCCAGCCACATCAGCAGTTCCACGCCCTGCGTGCCGGTCAGCTCCACCAGGTCGGAAATCGAATACTTCGTCGCCCAGGTCGGGTCGCCGATCAGGCTGTCCATGAACTTCAGGTCGAAGTCCTTGTTGATGAAGCCGGCCCGCTCGCCGTCCAGCTGGTGCGACAGGCCGCCCGTGCCCACCACCACCACGCGCTGGTCGGCATCCCAGCTGCGGATGGCGCGGCCGATGGCCTGGCCCAGCTTGTAGCAGCGCGCCGCCGACGGCAGCGGGAACTGCACGGTGTTGATGGCCACCGGCACCACCTTCACCGGCCAGCCCGCGCTGCCGGGCCACAGCAGCGCCATCGGCAGCGTGAAGGCGTGGTCCACCAGCATCTCCTGGCAGGTGGTGAGGTCGAAGTCCTCGCCGATCAGCGCTTCGATCAGGTGCCAGCTCAAGCCCTGTTCGCCCTGGAACGGCGGCACCACCGGAATGCCCCAGCCTTCGTCGGCGTTGCGGTACTCGGGCGCGGCGCCCACTGCAAAGGTGGGCATCTTGTCCAGGAAGAAGTTCAGCCCGTGGTCGTTGTAGATCACCACCGCGACGTCGGGCCTGGCGGTCGCCAGCCAGTCGTGGATCGGCGGGAAGCCGTCGAAGAAGGGCTTGAAGTAGTCGTCGGCCTGCAGGTTGCGGGCGATGGCGCGGCCGATGGCCGGCACGTGCGAGGTGGTGATGCCACCGATCAGCGTGGCCATGTCAGTGCCTCCCCGCGGCCAGCAGCTTGGCCTTGAACTGGTCCTTGGTCAGGCCGGTCTGCTGCGCGCCCAGGTCCTGCACGTCCAGGCCGAAGATGCCGGCGAACTTGGCCAGGTAGTAGACGTTGCCGCCGGCGGCGATCAGCTGCAGCACGTTGCGCGCCTGGATGGCGGCGCGCTGCTCTGCGTTCAGCCCGTACTTGGCGCAGTAGCCTTCCTCGTCGGCCTTGAATGCCTCGCGGTTGGCGGCGTCGTTGAAGCTGAAGCACATTTTGTTCAGCGCGTAGCCCTTGCGCGCCTGGGCACCGTCGAACAGCGTGGTGCCGGGTATCTGTCGCCTCGCGGCCATGGTTTGTCTCCGGTCAATCGTTGGGGGTGACGGCAGTGTCCGGCGCGCGCTGCCGCAGATAAACGGGCCGATACTGATGCCACCCATGAGCGCCATCGATCATTCGGACATCGACGGCCGCCTGCTGCAGGTGCTGCTGGCGGTGACCGAGGAGCGTTCGGTCACGCGCGCCGCGGCCCGGCTGGACGTGACGCAGTCGGCCGTGAGCCACCAGCTCGACCGGCTGCGCGCCATCACCGGCGATGCGCTGTTCGTCAAGTCCGGCCGCGGCATCGTGCCCACCGCGCGTGCCGAGGCGCTGGCCGTGCACGCGCGCCGGCTGCTCGACGAGCTGCGCGCCTTCGCCGAAGGCGGCAGCTTCGACCCGGCCGCCTTCGAAGGCACGGTGACGATCGCCGCCAACGACCTGCAGCGCGACCTGCTGTTGCCGCTGCTGCTGCGCCACGCGCGCACCCGTGCGCCCGGGCTGGCGCTGCGCATCGTGCCTTCGGGCGTGCCCAGCGCCGAGATGCTGCGCGACGGCGATTGCCTGCTGGCCGTCACCCCGCGGCCGCCCGATGCGGCCGACGTGATGCAGCGCCGGCTGTTCGACGACCGCTACCTCGTCTACTACGACGCCGCCGCGCGGCCGGCGCCGGCGTCGCTCGACGACTATCTGGCCGCCGAGCACGTGGCCGTGCACCACGAGACGCGCGGCCGGCTCGACATCGACCGCTTCGTCGACGAGCGCGGCATCCGCCGGCGCTTCGCGGTCACGGTGGCGGGCTTCTCGGGCGTGGCGCCGTTCCTGCGCGGCACGCCCTTCGTGGCCACGCTGCCGGGGCTGCTGCGCGCCAGCCTGCTGCGCGGTTTCGCCACCGTGGCGCCGCCGTTGCCGACGCCGCCGATGCCGATGTTCATGCTCTGGCACCAGCGCCACCAGGCCGACCCGATGCACCAGTGGCTGCGCGAAGAGCTGCTGGCGGTGGTGGCGCCGGCCCTGGCCGCGGCCGAGATCGCGCCGCCGCGCTGAAGAGGCGCTTCCTACAATCCGGCGCTTTCATTGCCCCGCGGCTCCGGCCGCCGCCCTGCCGATGAGCGAGCCCGCCGACTGGCCCGACCTGCCGCTGCCTGCCGGCGTGCGCAGCCGTGGCGTTGCCGGCGTCAACGGGCTCGACCTGCACGTGCTGGAAGCCGGCGACCCGGCCGCGCCCTGCCTGCTGCTGCTGCACGGTTTTCCCGAGCTGGCCTACAGCTGGCGCCACCAGATCAAGCCGCTGGCCGAGGCCGGCTACCACGTGCTCGCGCCCGACCAGCGCGGCTACGGCCGCAGCACCGGCTGGCCGGCCGACTACGACGCCGACCTGCGGCCCTTCGGCCTGCTGAACCTGGCGCGCGACGCGCTCGGCCTGCTGGCCGCCACCGGCCACCGCGAGGCCGCGGCGGTGATCGGGCACGACTTCGGCTCGCTGGTGGCCGCGTGGTGCGCGCTGCTGCGGCCCGACGTGTTCCGCCGCCTGGTGATGATGAGCGCGCCCTTCGCCGGCCCGCCACCGCTGCCCGGCTGGGGCCAGCCCGCGGCGCCGGCCGACCTGCACACTGCGCTCGCCGCGCTGCCGCGGCCGCGCAAGCACTACCAAGCCTACTACGGCACGCGCGAAGCCAATGCCGACATGTGGCACTGCCCGCAGGGCGTGTACGCCTTCCTGCGCGCCTACTACCACGTGAAGAGCGCGGACTGGCCCGGCAACCTGCCGCAGCCATTGCCCGACTGGCGCGCCGAGACGCTGGCACAGATGCCCACCTACTACGTCATGGACCTCGAGCCGGGCATGGCGGCGACGGTGGCCGCGCACGCGCCCACCCCGGCACAGGTGGCGGCCTGCCGCTGGCTGCCCGAGGTCGAGCTGGCGGTGTACGCCGCCGAGTACGCGCGCACCGGCTTCCAGGGCGGGCTGCAGTGGTACCGCTGCAGCACGCACCCGCCTTGCGTGGCCGAGATGCAGCTGTTCGCCGGCCGGCAAATCCAGGTGCCGGCGGCCTACCTCGCCGGCGCGGCCGACTGGGGCATGTACCAGAAGCCGGGCGAACTGCAGCGCATGCAGCACGAGGCTTGCAGCCGCTTCGTCGGCATGGCCGTGCTGCCGGGCGCCGGCCACTGGGTGCAGCAGGAGCAGGCGCAGGCGGTGACGCAGCGGCTGCTGGCGTGGCTGGCCGAGATGCGGGCCTGATGCCGCCATCGCTGCACGGCGTGTTCCAGCTGGCGCCGGGCCCGGTGCCGGTGCTGATGTTCGTGCGCGTGGCGCTGGCGGTGGGCGTGCCGATGCTTGGCTTCACGCTGGCCGGCCAGCCGCTGGCGGCGGTGGCGGGGGGCGCCACGGCGATGTTCGTCACGCTGTGCGACGTGGGCACCACCACGCGCAGCCGTGCGGCGATGATGCTGCTGGGCGTCACCGCCATCCTGCTGGGCGGCGTGGCCGGCGACAAGTTCGGCGGCACCACCGGCGTGGACGAGGTGCTGGTGGTCGCCTCGGCCTTCGTCGCCGCCTGGGTCAGCAACTCGCAGCCCGGGCTGGCGGTGGTGGCGCGCTATGGCGCGGTGGCCACCGCCGCCGGCGTGGGCATGCAGATCACCAACCCGCTGGCGGTGGGCGCGCTGCTGGCCGGCGGGCTGTGGTCGCTGACGGTGGGCCTGCTGGTGGGCTGGCTGGCCGGGCTGCCGCCCTCGCAGGCCAACATGGACTGGCGCGCCGGCCTGCGCCGTGCGCTCGCCGGTGCCGATGCCGGGCCGCGCTTTGCCATCGTGGTCGGGCTGACGGCGGCGCTGGCGCTGTTCCTGGCCAACCACTTCGGCGTGACACGCGCCTACTGGGCCACGCTGACCGTCGTCCTGGTGATGCACCGCGAGGGCATGGTCAGCCTGCAGATGACGCTGCGCTACCTGGCCGGCGCGCTGCTGGGCATCCCGCTGGCCACGCTGCTGTGGCATGCCGCCGGCGGCACGCAGTGGCTGATAGCGCTGCTGGCCACGCTGGCCGCAGCCAGCAGCCGGCTGGGCATGGCGCTGAACCCGGCGCTGGGCTTTGCCTGCATGACCATCTTCATGGTGCTGGCGGTGGACCTGCTGCGCGTCTTCACCGACGGGCCGGCCGCGCTGGTGCTGGGCCGGCTGGTCGACGTGGCGCTGGGCGGCGTGCTGGCGATCGCGGGCACGCTCGTCGCCGGCTCGTGGCATCGCCGCGCGCTGCGCCGGACCGAAGCCGGATGACCGCCTGGCCGGCCCTGCTGGCGCTGGCCGCCGCGCTGCCGGCCACCGCCTTCAGGCCGTGGCAGACGCTGCGCCGCGGCGAGCTGCGCCATCCCTGGCTGGCGGCGCTGGTGCTGCTGCCCTGGCTGTGGAGCACCGCGGCGCACCTGCCGGGCGGGCTGCCGGTGCAGCTGTCGATGGCCGCGCTGACGGTGCTGATGTTCGGCTGGCCGCTGGCCTGCTGGAGCTGGCTGCTCGTCGGCAGCGGCGCCGCCTGGCTGGCGCGGCCCGCGGTGGCCGCCGACCCCGCCGCCTGGGCACTGCTGGCCGGCGAGCTGGCCTTCTGGAACGGCGTGCTGCCGGGCTCGCTGGCGCTGGCCATCGGGCTGGCGACGCGGCGCTGGCTGCCCGCGCACCCGATGGTCTACATCCTGGCGCGCGGTTTCGGCACCACGCTGCTGGCGATGGCCGCCACCGGCGCGCTGTGGGTGGCGACGCAGCCGCCGCCTGCGGGTGCCGACGCGGAATCGCTGATGCTCGGCCGCTGGCTGATCGCCTGGGGCGACGCGGTCACGACCGGCATGCTGACGGCGATCTTCGTCGCCTACCGGCCCGAGTGGCTGCTGACCTGGTCGGACCAGCGCTACCTGCCGCCGCGGTAGGATGAGCCGCAACCCGAGGAGGCCGCAGTGATCGTCGAGCGCATCTGGACCGGCAATGCCTACCGCAACTACAACTACCTGATCGCCTGCCCCGAGACCGGCGAGGCGCTGGCCGTCGACCCGCTGGACCACGAGAAATGCCTCAATGCCGCCAAGGTGCGCGGCTGGCAGATCACGCAGGTGCTGAACACGCACGAGCACCACGACCACACCGGCGGCAACGACGCGGTGATCGCGGCCACCGGCGCCAGGCTGCTGGCGCACCACAAGTCGGGCAGCAAGATCCGCGGCGTCGACCGCGGGCTTGCGGCCGGCGACATCGTCAAGGTGGGCAAGACGGTCGAGCTGGAGTGCCTGGACACGCCGGGGCACACGATGTGCCACGTCTGCCTGCGCTCGCACACCGACACGCCGGCGCTGTTCTCGGGCGACACGCTGTTCAACGCCGGCGCCGGCAACTGCCACAACGGCGGCGACCCGGTGGCGCTGTACGCCACCTTCGTCGGGCAGCTGGCCAGGCTGCCCGAACACACCCAGGTCTATCCGGGCCACGACTACGTCGAGAACAACCTGCGCTTCACGCTGTCGCGCGAGCCCGACAACGCGGCGGCCGAGGCGCTGCTGCCGCAGGTGGAAGACCACGACCCGGCGACCTCGATCGTCACCACGCTGGCGCAGGAGAAGCAGTTCAACACCTTCTTCCGCCTGGGCAGCGCCTCGGTGATCGCCGGGCTGCGCAAGGCCTTCCCGGACCTGCCGGCGCAGCCGGACGCGCAGACGGTGTTCGTCAAGCTGCGCGAACTGCGCAACAAGTGGTGAGCGCCCTCAGGGCCGGGCTGCACCCAGCCCGCCCCCCGTGGGGGTCAAGCAAAGTGGCAGAGCCACATTTGCTTGAGAGCCGGGGCTGAAGCCGCGCCCCGCCATGCTGCGCGACGAGGCCTTGCGCCAGCGCATCCTCGGGCACCTGCGCGGCTTCGAGGTGCGCGGCGCCGAGGCTGGCGGCCTGCGCGCCGCGGCGGTGGCGGTGGCCGTCGCCGACGAGGGCACCGGCGCCGACCTGGCCGGCATCCGCGAACCCCAGGGCTGGAGCGCGGACGCGGCGCTGCTGCTGACGCGCCGCGCCGGAGGCCTGCGCAGCCATGCCGGGCAGTGGGCGCTGCCCGGCGGCCGCATCGACGAGGGCGAGACGCCCGAGCAGGCGGCGCTGCGCGAGCTGCACGAGGAGATCGGGCTGCGGCTGGACCAAGGCAGCCTGCTCGGCCGCCTCGACGACTTCGTCACGCGCTCGGGCTACGTCATCACGCCGGTGCTGGTGTGGGCCGGCGCGGCGCGCGCGCTGCAGCCCAACCCGCGCGAGGTGCAGAGCATCCACCGCATCCCGGTCACCGAGTTCCTGCGCGCCGACGCACCGATGCTGGAGCAGCGCGACGACAGCCCGCAGCCGGTGCTGCGCATGCCGGTGGGCGACAGCTGGATCGCCGCGCCGACGGCGGCGGTGCTGTACCAGTTCCGCGAGCTGTGCCTCTGGGGCCGGGAAACGCGGGTGGCGCACTACGAGCAGCCGCGTTTTGCCTGGAGCTGAGGCGGCGAGCCTTACGCTTGGTGACATCTGCAACCTGCGGTAGTCCGCCGAAGTCGCGGCCGGGCCGTTAGACGCTTCATGACGAAGCCATCCACCTGCCGCATGTCCCGCAGACCTCTGGCCCTGGCCGCGCTGGCGCTCGCCTCGGCCTCGCTGCCGGCCGCCGCCACCGAGGTCGGCGTCTCCATCGGCGTCAGCCAGCCCGGCTTCTACGGCCGCATCGACATCGGCGGCGTGGCCGTGCCGCCGGTGCTGGTCTATCCGCAGCCGGTGGTCATCGCCCCGCCGCGCGCCGTGGTCGTGCAGCAGCCGATCTACCTGCGCGTGCCGCCCGGCCATGCCAGGCACTGGGCCAAGCACTGCGCCCACTACGAGGCCTGCGGCCGGCCGGTGTACTTCGTGCAGGAGGACTGGTACCAGCGCTACTACGTGAACGGCTCCGAGCGGCCGCGCGGCAAGGGCCACGGACACGACAAGCGCGGCTGATCCGCGCGCCGCTCAGCCCTTGCGCACCACGCCCGGCGGCGCCGCCGCCGCCGCGTCCCAGGCAGGGCCTTCGAACCAGGCGTCGCCCTGCAGCGCCGCGCGCACCATCGGCAGCGCGTCCAGCCCCCAGAACAGCCGGCCGTCGAGTTCGAGGGTCGGCACGCCGAACACGCCGCGCTCGATGGCCACGTCGGTGTGCGCGCGCAGCTCGGCCTTGACGGCGTCGCCGGCCGGGTCGCGCAGCGGCGCCACCGCCTCGTGCAGCGCGCGCAGGCGCTGCGCATCGTTGGCGTCCGCAGCGCCGCGCCAGACGTGGTGCATCAGCAGCTCGACCACGCGCCGGTTCGGCAGCCCGGCCGGCGGCGCGCTGGCCAGCCCCAGCCGCAGCAGCGCCAGCGGGTTGAAGGGGTGCTGCGCCGGCACGTCCAGCGCAATGCCCAGCCGGTGCGCGTGCCAGGCCACCTGGCGGAAGGTCCAGGCGCGCTTGGGCTCGATCTCGGCCGGGCCGAGCTGGCCCCAGTGGCCGAGCAGTCCGGCAAAGAGCACCGGGCGGTAGTCGACCACGCAGGTGCAGCCTTCCAGCGCCTGCGGCAGGTGCTCGAAGGCGAGGTAGGCGTAGGGTGAGACCGGGTCGAACCAAAAGGTCAGCGCCTTCATGGGCGATCGGCTCCACTTGCCGCGGCGCGGGCCGGGTGCCGGCGGCCGAAGGCGATGCGGCGCGCCGGCAATGCCCGCCAGACGGCGCGCTTGTCCTCGTCGGGCAGTCCGCCCCAGGCGGCGATCTCGGGCAGCGTGCGCAGGCAGCCCTCGCACCAGCCGGTGGCCGCATCCATGCGGCACACGTTGATGCAGGGGCTGGGCACCGGGCCGTGCGGCGACGCGTTCAGCGGGGCTCCTTCGGGCTGCGCCTTCCGTTGTTCGCCCTTGGGCGCGCCCGGCGGGCCCGCTGCGCCGACCACGTCCGCCCAGGGCGCGCCGGTCAGGCGCAGCAGGTCCTGCGGCGTCAGCCGGAACACGCCGTTGGGGTGGCCGGCCGCCGCCCAGATCTGGTCGAAGCGCTGCAGCTCGCGGTCGAGCAGCAGAGTCGGCTCGCCGAGCAGCCCCACCGGCGAGACGCCGCCGATGGCGAAACCGGTGCGCGACCTGACGAACTGCGCGTCGGCGCGCCCCACCGGCCCGGCCAGCGACGAAAGCCTCTGCTCGTCGACGCGGCGGTCGCCCGAGGCGATCACCAGCACCGCCCGGTCGTCGGCCAGGCGGCGGAAGACCACGCTCTTGGCGATCTGCCCCAGCGACACGCCCAGCGCGTCGGCCGCCTCCTGCGAGGTGCGCGCCGCCACCTCCAGCCACAGCGGCGCCGCACCGTGGCCCAGGCGCTGCAGCGCCGCGGCGACGCGCTGGAAGCCCTCGGGACGGGGCGCGGCCTCGGCGGCGGGCGAGTGGATGGAAGTGCTCATGCGCGGGGGTTCGGTCGCGGCGTCGCGGGCGCGCCGCTGCGTGATTCTGGGCCCTGCACGCGCGCTACGCGGAGCGCGCCTTCGATGGCCCTGCGCGCAGCCGCCGCAGCAGGCCGCGCAGGAACTTCGCCGTCAGCACGATCAAGGTCGTCATCAAGGCCAGCATCAGGCCGAGCGCAACGAAGAACCACAGCGGATGCTCCAAGGCCAGCCAGAGCATGCCGGGCACGGTGGCGTCGCCCAGCAGCGACAGCCCGATGTTGGAGAAGGGCTCCGGCGAGGTGTTGACCGCCGCCCGCGTGCCGGCCTTGGCGGCATGGCTGGTGGCCGCCAGCGCGCCCCCCATCAGCGCCGCGATCAGCGCCCAGCTGGCCTGGTCGCCGCCAAACACCCCGGCGGCCAGCAGGGCGCCGGCCGGTACGCGGACGAAGGTCTGCGCCAGGTCCCAGACCGAATCCAGCCCGGGGATCTTGTCGGCGAAGAACTCCACCGCCAGCATCAGCCCGCTGGCGCCCAGCAGCAGCGGCTGCTGCAGCAGGCGCAGGCCCGCCGGCAGCTCGACCCAGCCCAGCGCGCCGGCCAGCCCGGTGAGGAAGACCACCGCATACAGGCGCAGCCCGCTCGCCCAGCCGAGCGCCGCCGCCAGGGCGAACAGCTGCGTGGTGTCCATGTCCATCAGCGATCGCTGCCGTAGACCCCGGCCTCGCTCCAGCCGAAGGCCTGCAGGTCGGCAGCGCGCAGATGCGCTTCGCTGGGCATCATGAACTCGTCCAGCTGCGGCGGCTCGACCGCGGTGCCGGACAGCATGGCGTGCGCCTGGCCGCGATGGTGCGTCTGGTGGTTGAACAGGTGCGCCAGCACGTGGCCGACGCGGTCGCGCTGCACCTGGTCGCGGCGCGGCATCTCGACCCAGGCGTCCAGCGCCGCGGCATCGAGCCCGTCGCAGAAGGCCACCAGGCGCCGGTCGCTGGCGCGCTGGCGCTGCGCCCAGTCGGCGGCGGTGGCCGCGGCCTGGAAGGCCGCATAGGCTTCGTCCAGGCCGGCTTCACGATGCAGCGCGCCGATGTAGTAGCCGTCGACCGCCAGCACGTGGTTCAGCGTGCGCGCCAGGCTGGGGAAGAAGCCGGTGCGCGGCGCCGTCCAGTCCGCATCGGGCAGTGCCGCCAGCGCGGCGCCGAGCCGGCGGTTGGACAGCGCGTTGGCGTGCGCCTGGATGCGCAGGTAGGCGGGCAGGTCCATGGCGGCAGCGGGTGAGGCGAGGCGCCGATTCTGGCAGAGCGGCGCGCCCGGCCGTGACCGGGGTCACGCGGCGGCCGGCCGCACGGCAGCCGCTGCTGGAACAATGACTTCCGGCGCCGTTTGCGCCGCCACTGCCGCCGCATCCCATGAAGCGCACCTGGTTCATCGCCTTCGCGCTGGCCGCGCAGGCCGCCACCCCGCTGGCGCAGACCGTCTACGAATCGAAGGACAAGGCCGGGCCGGTGTTCTCCGACCGCCCCTCGACCGGCGCGGTGCCGGTGGACGTGACGCCGCAGAACATCGTCAGCCCGCCGGCGCCCAAGCCGGCGCCGCCGGTGCCGGAGGGCACGCCCGCCCCGGCCTACCGCCGGCTGGTCATCACGCGGCCGGCCGAGCAGGACATGGTGCACAGCAACACCGGCGCCTTCGACATCTCCGCCAGCCTGTCGCCGCCGCTGCGTCCGAACGACCGCGTGCGCGTGCTCATCGACGGCAACCTCGTGCCGGCCGTGTTCCGCAGCACCAGCGTGCGCATCACCGAGCAGGCCTGGCAAGCCGCGGCGCTCGGCAACACCGGCGAACACACGCTGCAGCTGGCGGTGGTCGACGCCGACGGCCGGCCGTGGATCCAGAGCGAGCCGGTGCGCTTCTACCTGCGCGGCGCGGCGGTGGGCGGCAAGCGCCGCTGACGCGCCGGGCTACTTCTTCGCCTTCTCGGCCACCGGCGCACCGGCGGCCTTCCAGGCGCCGAAGCCGCCGTCGATGTGCGCGACGCGCTCCAGGCCCATGTCCTGCAGCGTCTTGGTGGCCAGCGCCGAACGCCAGCCGGCGGCGCAGAACAGCACCAGCTGCTTGTCCTGCGCGAACACCGGCTTGTGGTACGGGCTCTCCGGGTCGACCCAGAACTCGAGCATGCCGCGCGGCGCATGGAAGGCGCCGGGGATGACGCCGTCGCGCTCCAGCTCGCGGATGTCGCGGATGTCGATGAACTGCACGTCGTCGCGGCCGTGCAGGTCGCGCGCCTCCTCGATGCTGTAGGTGGTGATGGCCGCGGTGGCCTCGTCGACCATCGACTTCACGGTCTTCTTCAATGCGTTCTCCAGGGGGTTCAGAAGGGGCCCAGCGCCAGCCAGCGCTCGATCTGCGCTTTGCGGTCGTTGCCCCAGAAGGGCTCGCCGTCGACGAAGAAGAAGGGCGCGCCGAACACGCCCGCGGCGATGGCGTCGTCGTTGGCGCGCTTCAGCCGCGCCTTCCATGGCCCATCGTTCCAGGCAGCCTCGGCCTGCTGCGCGCCGATGCCGCATTCCAAGGCAAGCGCCCGCAGCGCCTCGGGCTGGCTGAGCATGAGGCCGCGCGTGAAGTAGCCGCGCAGCCCGGCGCGCGCCCAGGCCGTGGCCGCCTGCTGCCCCTGCGTGTCGTTCAGCCACCAGAAGACGCGCGCCGCATTCAGCGTGGGGATCGGGAACTCCTCGGGCTGCGTGTAGGGCACGCCTTCGAAGCGCGCCGAGCGGCGGAAGTCGCGCAGGCTGTAGTCGCGCTTGATCGGGTAGGCCACCGGGCTTTTCAGTTCGGCGGCCTGGAAGGTCGCGCCGAGCAGGATGGCGTGCCAACGCACGGTGCGCCCGTGCCGCGCCGCCAGCGCCTCGACCCATTCGGAGGCGATGTACGAATAGGGCGAGCCGAAGTCGAAGTAGAAGTCGAGCGGCGCTTTCACGGTGGCGCACCTTAATCGCTTGCCGCGACCGCGTCCAGAGGGCGCCGCGGCAGCGGCGACTGCGGATACAGCCGCGCCAGCGTGTCGCGCAGCAACCGCTCGACCAGCGCGTGCAGCCGCGGCGCCAGCCGGGCCGCCTCCTCGTCGGGGCCGGACTGCAGGTCGCGGCCCGCCCACAGCGCCGCCAGCGTCGCCGCTTCGGCGGCGATGGCGTCCCCGACCACCTGCCGCCAATGCGGCGGCGCCTCGCCCTGCGCCCACTCGCCGCGGCCGCGGCCGAAGTGCGCCACCGCCAGGTAGCGCAGCAGCGCCGCCTCGAGCAGCATGTCCAGTGCTTCGCCGTTCCAGGCCAGCCACGAGCGCTCGGTGCCGCGCACCAGGTTCACGGCACGGGCCAGCCCGGCCGCGCCGAGCGCGCCGAGCAGCCCGCCGGCCAGCAGCCCGCCGCCCAGCGTCAGACCGCCGGCCGCGATGTCGGCCTTGAGCCCGACGAGCGCGCCGGTGAGCGCGCCGCCGATCAGCGCGGCCTTGCTCTCGTCCATGCGCAGCCGCAGCTGGTAGCGGGTGGCGATGCGCTCCAGGATCTCGCCCTGCGCCTGCCCGGCCAGCCCGTGCAGGGCGATCAGGCGCGTGGTGCAGCCGAGCAGCTGTGCGTCGAGCCGGGTGGCCAGCGCGGCCTGCGCCAGCCAGGCCGGATCCTGCGCGTCTTCGCGCAGGCCCAGCGCCGCGCCCAGCTTGCGCAGCCCGGCGCGCAGCGCCGGGCGCTCGGACAACTCCTCGCGGTCGGCGGCCATGGCCGCCAGGCCCTGCGCGAGCACCTCGACCGAGGCATCGAACAGCGCCAGGCGCTGCGCCCGCCAGGCGTCGCCCAGGCGCTGCATCAGCGCGCGGCGCTCGCCCTGCAGGCAGGATTCCAGCGCGTCGAACAGCACCAGCTCCTGCACCCAGCAGCGCGCGAAGGCATCCAGCGGCAGCACCCGGGCGACGCGCGCGAAGGGCGCGAGGTGGTCCCGCCAGCGCTGCACTTCGGCCTGCTCGACCGCGGCCTCGCGCGGCACGCCCATCTGGTTGAGCAGCACCACCACCGGCTTGCCGACCCAGTCCAGCAGCGCCATCTCGCTGGCCACGTAGGCGGCGGCGGCCGGCTCCTCGGCCGCGCTCACCAGGTACAGCACCACGTCGGTGGTCTCGGCGACGTGACGCAGCGCCTGCTGGCTGGCCCAGAAGGGCCGGTCGCGCCAGCGGTCCCAGACCTGGCCGAGGAACCAGCCGATCGGGTTGCCGGACTGGCGCATGCGCTTGAGCAGCCGCACGCTGTCGCCGAAGCCGGGCGTGTCCCACAGCCGCAGCGTCTCGCCCTGCGGCGTACGCAGCATCTCGTAGGCGTCGGCGAACTCGGTGACGTGCGGCGCGTCGCGCACCTCGCCGACGTCGCGGCCGAGCAGCGTGCGCGCCAGCGTGGTCTTGCCCACGTTGGTGTGCGACACCAGGCTCAGCTGCAGGCTGTGCGGGCCGCTCATCGCACCGCCCCCGCGGAGGCCGCGCCTGGATCGGCGGCCTGCAGCGCCTGCTCGGCCGCCGCCAGGTCGGCCGCGCGCAGGTCGGCAAAGACCGCGCCGCCGGCCGCGGCCTGCGCCAGCGTGCGCCAGGCCTGGCGGCGCTGCTCGAGGCGCGGCGAAGCCGCGCCGAAGCGCTGCGCGAAGGTCGACTCGTCGAGCAGCAGCCACGGTGCCGGCGCGCCCGGCGCGGCCAGCGCGCGCAGCAGCCGGCCCTGGCTCTCGGGCTCGGGCGTCGCGCCCAGGTCGCACAGCACCAGGCGCAGCCCGGCGCCGCCCGGGAGCTCGGCGGGGTGGTCCTCGGCGCCGTAGGCGACGGTGGGCGCCACGTGCAGGGTCGCGCCGGCACCGAATGCGCCGGCGACGAGGCGGCGCAGCGCCGCCGTGGCGGGCGCATCGGGGGCGCGCGCATGCGGCCAGAGGCGGACCTGCAGCGGCGCGCCGCGCTGCTGCCGCAGCAGCCGCTGGAAATACGGGTCGTCCAGCGCCAGCGGGAAGCTGCGCTGCAGCCGGTGCGCGCGCAAGCCGGCGAGCAAGGCCAGCAGCAGCCGCGGCAGCACCACCCACAGCAGCAGCGTCAGCGCATACAGGTGGATCCAGGGTGCGGCGCTGGCGCCGGCGCCGGGCTGCGGCGAGCGCAGGGCCTGCAGGCCCGCCGCATCGGGCAGGGCGATGCCTGACAGGGCGCTGGCCGGCGCCAGCAGCGTGCCGAGCAGCGCCTGCACGCTGGCGGCGTCGAGGAAGGTGCTCTGCCAGCCGACGCGGTAGTCCAGCACCAGCCCGCGCAGGTACATGCCGGCGAGCACGCCCAGCGCCAGCGCCGCCGCCGCCAGGTGCAGCACCAGCGCGATGCGCGCCGACTGCAGCGGCAGGCTGGCGTCGGCCCAGTCCGCCGCATAGCGCTGCCACACCGGCGCGGCTGTCGCGTCCGGGGCCGGCCTGCCCGGCCCGCGCCAGCGACGCCAGGCCGAGGCCAGGCCGCGGCGCAGCGCGCCGGGCGCCGCCGGTGCGCGCAGCGCGCCGACGATGAGCAGCGCATAGACCGCCAGGTTCCAGACCAGCAGCGCCCACACCGGCGGCGCCAGCAGGTTGATGGCCTGTCCGCTGCCGACATGGTCGACCGCCACACCGAGCGCAAACGCTGCCGCGCCGAGGCCCGACACCGCCAGCGCGGTGGCGCCGCGGCGGTGCTGCAAGGCCTGCCAGCGCGGCAGCAGCGGGTCCTGCGCCGCCAGTCGCTGCAGCCCGGCCTGCGCGCGGGCGGCGAGGTAGTCCTCGCCCGAAGCGCCCTCGCCGACGGCCTGCAGCGCCGCACGGCCCGCAGCCTCGCGGTCGGCATCGCCCCAGCCGGCGAAGCCGGAAGTCTCGTAGGCGCGCAGCAGCAGCAGCTCGCGGGCGGCGGTCTCGTTCATGCGCCGAGCTGGCGCGCCAGGTCCAGGAAGTCGGCGGCGAGCAGGTCGAAGCCCGCGGGGCGGGCGGGACGCGGCGGCGCGTCGGGCCCGAACTCCAGCGGCCGGTGCACGTAGGCCGTGCGCAGCCCGCAACCCTGGGCGCCGCGCAGGTCGCTGGGGTGCGCGGCCACCAGCATCAGTTCGTGCGGCGCGCAACCCAGCAGTCGCGCGGCCATCCGGTACACCTCGGGGTCGGGCTTGTAGCGGCGCACCAGCTCGGCCGACAGCACGCAGTCCCAGGGCAGCCCGGCGTGGCGCGCCAGGTCCACCAGCAGCGAGACGTTGCCGTTGGACAGCGTGGCGATCGGGTAGCGGCAGCGCAGGCGCCGCAGCCCGCCCACCGCATCGGGCCAGGGCAGCAGCCGGTGCCACGCGAGGTTGAGCTGCACGCGCTCGCCCTCGGTCAGCGACTCGAGCCCGAAGCGCGGCAGCAGTCCGTCGAGGATCTGCCGGTGCAGCGTGTCGATGTCGGCCCAGGCGGCGCCGTCGCCGCGCGTGCGCTCCATCGCCGGCTGGTAGCCGGCCCGCCAGGCGTCGGCGAAGGCCGGCCAGTCGACCTGCAGGCCGCGCGCGGCCGCGAGCAGCTGGCCCTCGCGCACGATCGACGCCCGCCAGTCGACCACGGTGCCGAACACGTCGAAGACCAGGGCGCGCAGCGCGCGCGGCTCGAAGGGCGGAAGGTTCATGGGAGGGATTCCGGGTGCGATGCGGATTCTGCCGCGCGCCCGTCGCGGCATAGCATGTGCAGCCGCGGCGGCCGGACCGCCACACCCTCCCGAGGAGCGCGCGCTTGTCCGATGCCCCAGAGCACGCTGCCGCCCCCGGCACGGCCGCCGTGCCCGCGCCCGTGCGCTTCGCCGATGCGCTGCGCTTCTGGCTGAAGCTGGGCTTCATCGGCTTCGGCGGGCCGGCCGGGCAGATCGCCATCATGCATGCCGAACTGGTCGAGCGCCGCCGCTGGATCAGCGAGCGGCGCTTCCTGCACGCGCTGAACTACTGCATGCTGCTGCCCGGCCCGGAGGCGCAGCAGCTGGCCACCTACATCGGCTGGCTGATGCACCGCACGCGCGGCGGCATCGCCGCCGGGGTGCTGTTCGTGCTGCCGTCGCTGTTCATCCTGGTCGGCCTGAGCTGGATCTACCTGCGCTTCGGCAACCTGCCTCTGGTGGCCGGCGTGTTCTACGGCATCAAGCCGGCGGTGACGGCGCTGGTGCTGCACGCCGCGCAGCGCATCGGCCGGCGCGCGCTGACCAACCGCTGGATGTGGGGCATCGCGACGCTGGCCTTCATCGCCATCTTCGCCTTCGACACGCCCTTCCCGGCGATCGTCGCCGCCGCTGCGCTGGCCGGCTTCGCCGGCGCGCGCCTGGCGCCGCAGGCCTTCGGCCCCGCAGGCGGGCACGCCGCCAGCGCTGCGGGCTACGGGCCGGCGCTGATCGACGACGACACGCCCGCGCCGGCGCATGCGCGCTTCTCGCGCCGCCGGCTGGCGACGGTGCTGGCGGCCGGCCTGGCGCTGTGGCTCGCGAGCATGGCCGCGCTGGTGGCGCTGCAGGGCTGGCAGGGCGCGCTGACGCAGATGGGCTGGTTCTTCACCAAGGCCGCGCTGCTGAGCTTCGGCGGCGCCTACGCGGTGCTGCCCTACGTGGTGCAGGGCGCGGTCGAGACGCACCGCTGGCTGGACGCGACGCAGATGATCGACGGCCTGGCGCTGGGCGAGACCACGCCCGGCCCGCTGATCATGGTGGTCGCCTTCGTCGCCTTCGTCGGCGGCTGGACGCGGCAGGTGCTGGGGCCCGAGGCGCTGTTCCTGGGCGGCGCGCTGGCCGCGGTGGTGGTCACCTGGTTCACCTTCCTGCCGTCCTTCGTCTTCATCCTGGCCGGCGGGCCCGTGGTGGAATCGACGCACGGCCGGCTTGGATTCACTGCGCCGCTGGCGGCGATCACCGCCGCGGTGGTCGGCGTGATCCTGAACCTGGCGCTGTTCTTCGCCTACCACGTGCTCTGGCCGCGGGGCTTCGGCGCGCCGCCCGACTGGCCGTCGGCGCTGATCGGCCTGGGCGCGGCGCTGGCGCTGTTCCGCTACCGCATGGGCGTGGTGCCGCTGCTGGCCTGCTGCGCCGCGGCCGGGACGGTGCTGCGCCTGGCGGCGGGCTGAAGACTACGAACGGATGTAGTTCTCGAGCTGCGCGATCGTCGACTCGTGGTCCGCGATGATGTCGTCCATGATGTCGCGGATCGAGATCATGCCGAGCACGGTGCCGTCCTTGTCGATCACCGGCAGGTGGCGGACCTTCTTCTCGCTCATCAGCGCCATGCACTGGTGCGTGCCGGTCTGCGGCGTCACGTAGAGCACGTCGCGGGTCATGATGTCGCGCACCCGCGTCTCCTTGGAGTTGCGGCCCTGCAGCGCGATCTTGCGCGTGTAGTCGCGCTCGGAGATCACGCCGACCAGCTTGCCCCGCTCCATCACCATCAGCGCGCCGACCTCGTACTCGGCGAGCAGCTGCAGCGCCTCGTACACGGTGTCGTCGGGCCGCGCATGCCAGAGCGTGCCCTCGCGCGCCTTCAGCAGTTCCGATACGGCTTTCATGACGGCCCTCCGTTCAGATCACGGGCAAAGCCTACACAATTGTGCGGCCGCGCGCCATGCCGGCGCGCCCTGCCTCCCCAGTTCGACAGGCGCCGCGGCGCCAAGGAGACGAACCGATGAGTTCCACGCCCACCCAGGCCTTCGGGGCGGCCCGCGACTTCCTGCTCGCGCACCGCGGCCGCCACGCCGAGGCCTGCGCCGGCTTCCGCTGGCCGGCGCTGACGCAGTTCAACTGGGCGCTGGACTGGTTCGACGTGCTGGCGCAGGGCAACCACGCCACCGCGCTGTGGGTGGTCCACGAGGACGGCAGCGAGCAGCGCTTCAGCTTTGCCGAGATGGCCGCGCGCTCCAACCGCGTCGCCAACTGGCTGCGCAGCCGCGGCGTGCGGCGCGGCGACCGCATGCTGCTGATGCTGGGTAACGTCGTGCCGCTGTGGGAGATCACACTGGCCGCCATCAAGCTCGGCGCGGTAGTCAGCCCGGCGACCACGCTGCTCGGTGCCGACGACCTGCGCGACCGCGTGCAGCGCGGCCGCATGCGCCATGTCGTCGCCGATGCCGCCGGCGCGGCGCGCTTCGACGAGGTGCCCGGCGACTACGGCCGCACCCAGGTCGGCGGCGCGCTGCGCCCGGGCTGGACCGACTATGCCGGCGCCGTCGACGCGCCCGCTGCCTTCCAGCCGGACGGCCCGACGCCGGCCGGCGACCCGCTGCTGCTGTACTTCACCAGCGGCACCACGGCCAAGCCGAAGATGGTGCTGCACACCCAAGCGAGCTATCCGGTCGGCCACCTGACGACGATGTACTGGCTGGGCCTGCGGCCGGGCGACCTGCACCTGAACATCAGCTCGCCGGGCTGGGGCAAGCATGCGTGGAGCAGCTTCTACGCGCCGTGGAACGCGGGCGCCACCATCTTCGTGTTGAACCAGGCGCGCTTCGATCCGAAGGTCACGCTCGACACGCTGGTGCGCTGCGGCGTCACCTCGCTGTGCGCGCCGCCGACGGTGTGGCGGGTGCTGATCCTGGAAGACCTGGCGAAGTGGCCGGTGAAGCTGAGCGAGGCCATCGGCGCCGGCGAGCCGCTGAACCCCGAGGTCATCGAGCGCGTGCGCGCCGGCTGGGGCCTGACGCTGCGCGACGGCTACGGCCAGACCGAGAGCACCTGCATGGTCGGCAACCCGCCGGGGCTGCCGGTGCGCGCCGGCTCGATGGGCCAGCCGATGCCCGGCTACCGCATGGTGCTGCTGGACACCGAGGACCGCGAGGCCGACGAGGGCGAGGTGGCGGTGGCGCTGCGGCCCGAGCGGCCCACCGGTCTGATGGCCGGCTATGCCGGCGACGAGGAGAAGACCCAGGCCGCGCTCGGCGGCGCCTACTACCGCACCAGCGACGTCGCCCGGCGCGATGCCGACGGCTATCTTTGGTACGTGGGCCGCGCCGACGACGTGTTCAAGGCCAGCGACTACCGCATCAGCCCCTTCGAGCTGGAGAGCGCGCTGCTCGAGCACCCGGCGGTGGCCGAAGCGGCGGTGGTGCCCAGCCCGGACCCGATCAAGCTGGCGGTGCCCAAGGCCTTCGTCGTGCTCAAGCCGGGGCAGACCGCCTCGCGCGACA
>Ga0114939_10001110_pt1 | contig 21724 bp, 18 predicted proteins | sample AshMeaCrysSpring_FD_87196 | JGI IMG/M metagenome (GOLD analysis project Ga0114939, IMG submission 87196) | Groundwater microbial communities from Big Spring, Nevada to study Microbial Dark Matter (Phase II) - Ash Meadows Crystal Spring | ecosystem: Environmental > Aquatic > Deep subsurface >...
CCATGCAGAGCATCCGCGAAGCCACCATCAGCGGGTTCAATGAACTCATCCAGGGCATCCGCGCTGAAGGGGAAAAAGACCCGGAGCTGACCCAGTATATCCAGTTTTTCAGCTTCAACTCCATGGGTATTAAGGAGCTGATCCCGTTAAGGCCGGCAACCGACCTGCCTCAACTGAACGAAGAAAACTATCGCCCCTAACTCCCTCCCTCCATCTGCGCGATGATCTTGCTCACTTCGGTTTCGGTGGAGCGGAGCTTGGCCTGGCAGTAAGTGATGAGCTCGGCGGCGCGTTTGACTTTTTCCGCGAGGACGTCCACGGTCACGGTTTCGTTCTCGATGTCTTTGGCTATCTGCGCCAGCTCCCGGTAGGCGCTGTCATAGGTCAAATTCGTTTCCATGGTATGCTGTTTTAGAGCGTATGGTGGCGTTGATCTGTGTTTCGGAGAGTATGATTTCCACGGGTTGGCCTACGCGAAGTTTTTCTGGATCGCTGGTGATTCTGCCCTCCACCTTCACCATCGCAAATCCTTTCCTTAGGATATTATTCGGGTTCATCAGCTTGATCACGGTTTTCAGGTGATTCAGATAGCCTTGCTGGTTTTTCAAATATTGGGCATGGAATGTACGCAGGTTTCCGATGGTGTTGTCCAGTTCGCCCCTGCGGTTGGCCAGGATCGAACGGGGCCTGCCGGTCAGGGTGGACGAATACTGCAGCAAACTGCCTTTCCAGTTGTACAACATATGCCGGGTATGCTGAAGGGTCTTTTCGCGGATAAGCGACAGTTGGTCTTTTTGGGTGGAGAGGATAAGGCGACTGTTATGCACAATCGTTGTATGCATCGCCGAGAGTGCCTGGAAATAAGCACTGAAAATTTGCTGGCTTTTGATGACCACCGTCTTCTGCAGTCCAAGCAGTCGGTCCTCAAAAGCCCTGTTATGCGCGATGATGAATTCGGCGGCCTTGGTAGGTGTTTTCAGCGCGGTATGGGCCATCAGGTCCGCGATGGTTTCGTTCTTCTGATGCCCGATGCCCGTGATCACCGGTATGGGAAATTTTGCAATCGCTAGGCCAATCATGTAATCGTCAAATATCAGGAAGTCGGTCTGCGCTCCACCGCCCCGGATGAGGACCACCGCATCAAAGGGCTTCCCGCAGGTGAAGACCTTTACCAGGCATTCCAAAAGGGTTTCGGCGTGATGCTCTCCCTGCACGGGTGCGTGAAACTCGTCCAGGAAAAAGCGGTATCCATGCTCGTTATATGCCAGGCTGTGCCGGAAGTCCTCCGCGCCCGCGGACTGTGCGGCAGACACCAGCGCCACGCGCTGAATGACCGCGGGTAGGCGGATGCCCTGGTTTTGGGTGACATACCTGCCATCCACCAATTGTACAATCCCGGGATGTTCCGTGACCAGCTTCCTCAGGGTCTCCCTCCGCTGCGCTTCCATCGCCCCCAACGTGAAATTTGGATCGATGTCCTGTAGTTCCAGTTGCAGCCCAAACCTTGGATGATAGACCACCGAAACCTGGACGAGCACGCGGATATTGCTGCCGAAGCGCTGGCCCGTCTCCTGCTGAAAGCGGGATAGTTTTGTAGAACCAAGGCCCCATGCCTTTGCGGAAAACCGGGCCAGGATATCGCCCCTTTCCCCCGCCTTTTCCACCAGTTCAAAATAATGGTAATTGGAAGTCTCTTTGAAACTGTGGTTGGCCACATCCGCTACCACCCAATAGTATTGTCCATTAAAGGATTGTTGGATAGTTTGCTGGATGATTCCGGCCAACTGGGAAAGGGGGATATGACGGGGTGCTTCCATCTGGCATCGAAGTCCCCAAATATGACCTCATTTGTGGAATCGGGCAAGTGTTTTTTCTGAAGTCGTAGCTCTTTTCTGTTCCCTGGATGATGCGGTGATTGATCTAGTTGTTGTATAAGTAGTTTATCTGTTTGGCAGTCAGCGCGCGACTATAAATTCGAATATCATCCAGTTTTCCGCCCCAGGCGTCGTAAGCTGGATGGCTATTGCGACCAATATTCAGATTGGGGCCGTAGTTAGGGTTGGTTAACAGTGTACCCTTTTCAGTTTTCTTGAGTTCACCGTCCAGGTATAGACTGGCCATTCCCGAAGAATCAACGGTGAAGACGATAAAGTGCCAGGCCAATGCGGACACCTGGATGCCGTTTGCGCCACCGCAGCAGAAGCCGCTTCCCTGCGTCTGACCGGCCATGCTCGCTTCGAGGATTCTGGAGGTATTTCCAGTACCTGCAACGGACATTAAGTATCGATCAAACCCAGTTGCTTCATTGCTTAGGATACGCGGATTGTAGAACCCTCCATCCATATAGATCCAGGCGGCTAAGGTGATTTGATTCCTGATTCTCAGCGAGGCGGACATCGGGACATTGATGAATGAACCCTCGTTCCCACCGAATGCATATGCAGACCCCGCTTTTCCTTTTCGATCCGTAGTGAGGGTCACGTTACCATTGATGCTGCCATGGTTATTGTTTCCACTGGAGTCCAGCGCATTCCCGCTGAAGCTATAGTATGCGGCGAGGGCAGATGTGATGTTAGCGCCAGTACTTGCCGTTGCCTCGTTGCTGGGCGCCCCATTGCCAGATGTATTGTAGGGAATGACGCGGTAGGTGAACGTTGCCAGTTCTTCGAGGTCTTTATCGCTGAAGCGGGTTGTGTTGGGGTCTACCGTAGCAAGAAAGGTGAAGCTACTCGTGCCTGTTTTTCGTTCTATCCTGTAGCCGGTTTCATTGGTAGCCTGGTCGGTCCAATCAAGGTCAACCTGATTGAATGCTACCGTTGTGGCTTTCAGGTTGGTGGCGGTTGCAGGTAAGTCGTCAGAAGTGGTTGCATCCGCCGTATTCGAGTAGACGGCGGATTTACCGTCAGGATTATATGAGTAAATGCGATAGGTGTAAGTGGTGTTTTTGGTGAGTCCCTGGTCCAGGAAGAAGGTAATGTCTTTACCCAGGTCGGCGATTTGGGTAAAAGCAGCATTGCCCGTCTTTCTTTCCACCCGGAATCCTTCTTCATTGGTGGCGTTGTCTTTCCAGGTTAGCGCGATCTGACTGGAGGATTTGGCCTCCGCAACCAGTTCCGTGGGCGCAACCGGCGGAATGGGATCGGCATCATAATCCTTCTGACAGCCGGGGAGGAAGCTAAGCAGCGCGATCGTGGGTATGAATAGCTTGCGTTTCATGGCAGGACAGTTTTGATTCCTGCAAGAACGAGCATTGGGAGTGATGAAAACTTGAAATGGTGAGGATCTCCATGAAGAAGATGGTGAAAAATATAAACAAATAAATGTCAAGCATATAAAAATAGTATAAATCACTTATGTGAAGCAATTATGGGGAGTGGGCAAGAGCGTATTTTGATAACAAATAGAAGATTTATTCAGCGGAAATGTAAAAGACTGTTCAGTGCTGGACTAACTTTGTGCTGACGCTAGCGACCGATATAAATTGGTTTAGTCCCTTGTTAGGGGATGCGTATTTTTGGAACAATTGATCTATGAGGCGGTCCATTTCTTTGCTAACCACCATTTTGTTTTCTTGCATCGGGCTGTTCGCGCAGGTGCAGGTTGATACTACCCTCGCCCTGCTATTCCTGGGAGATATCAGTGATTATACCCGTGCATATGTCCGGATGCCGCTCGCTTGGGATTCGGTTGCCCGGAACCCGGGAAATGTCATTAAGAAGGGGTCTACCGTTTATTTTCTTCCAGACCAGTATGGAGCTGTGTTTACGATGGTCATGGATGGTGACGGGATCAAGGCTACGCGAAGCGATCGGACGAAGTATGCCGGGATGAATGGCGGACATTATTGTTTTTTTGATCAGCAACTTTATAGTTTCGGCGGTTATGGTTTTTGGCAGACCAACGGGCAGCTTCGTGCCTATGTGGGTGAGCGGGCGGAGTGGGAGATCGTCAAGCTGAATGAAGTAATTCCATCGAATAATCGTTTTACGTATTATGACCCGGTTCAGCGTGCATTATGGTGCGCTGAGCAGGACTATGTAAATGAGGTCCTGGAAACCAGCTCATTCAGCCGGACGAATGATGTATACCGCCTCTCACCGGAAAAGATGATTTGGGAGAAAGTGGGCGGCCTCAACTTCTCTCATACAAATACGGACATACACGAAGGTGTCTACCTGGAAACTCCATACGGCGTTGTGGTGAACAGGGGAGGACCCAGGTTTGAGATCTGGAATTTCGGGCAGAATAAGCGGTATGATTTGGGGTCTCTATCTGATTCCATCCGTGCTCATTTTTTACCCACCTGGCAGTTGGGCAATCATTCCATGTTTTATTTGGGGCAGAAGATTATGATTTACGACCACAAGGAGAAGGAAATCTATAAGTCATTTATCCTCGATTCCAACAAGTTGGTTGCAGGTGCAGAAAGTGTTTTTTCCCAAAAAGGCACAAAATGGAAGTATTGGTGGAGCTTGTCCTTCCTACTTATTCCCGTTGCATTTCTGGTATACCAGGCAAAGAGACACGGTTTTTCCCCATCCCGATGGTTTGATTGGATCGGGCCTGATCAAGTTATAGGTCAAAATGGTCACACGAGTGGCGGGGAGCGGACCTTGCATCCTGAGCCATCCAATGCAGGGAAGTACATGCCTGCCTTTGAGGACATGTTGACCAATGTGGAGAAGGACATCCTCAGAAAGATTGCATCAGACAACAGAAATGGATTGCGCACCAGGCAGGATGAATTGAATCGAATCCTGGGTACAGAACGGCGCAGTGCAGATATCCAGAAAAGGCATCGAAGCGATACCCTGAAGTCCATCAACGACAAGTTCAGCAAATCTCAGAAAAGCACTGTGTTGTTGATCGAGCGATCCAGATCAGCGGAGGATCAACGGCTTTATGAGTATTTTATCCGCCCGGAAGTTGGGTATACCCCAATGGATTAGTGACTTCACTGATGTGTTAAACACTTATTTTCAATTTTTTATCCCTCTTTTTTATTCCTCATTGAATGGCTCACTAAGAGACCATTAAATTCCTGGCCATCCCCGTAATTGTGGCTGCTTTACCAGCCGAATAATGCACGTTACGCCCTGTTTTCCCAGGAAACCGGGGTCTTTGCTCAACACAGAAAGAATATCACCAGTCGTTGCTAACCGGGGGGTTGTCCAGTCGTTTCCCGACCAGACCCGCCCCAAATCCACCCTAACCACCCGGCATCATTCCAGATGTGATGCCGGTGAAATCGTGTGAAGATTTAGGTAATTGTATGCTAGATGATTCGGGGGCTCGGCTTGCATTCAATTGAAGGACTTCTATTATGAAAATTACCGCAGTCTAGAAACGTCCAAATAGTTTGTAAAATGCCTATCCAACATCTCTTTCTTGAAAAGGATTTCGGTAATGGATTTCACACACATAATGCAATTCTTGACATAACACCCCATTACAAGCCAGAAGTAATGGTAGTTGGTACCTTTAATCCAGATACGCCATGTGCTATTGCTGACTTCTTTTACGGTAGAAACTTTTTCTGGCCTGCATTTGCCAATCTCTTTACATATAATGAAATTAGGCTGCAGAATCGACGAATGCCACCAAATGGACACCCGCAAGGGCCACTAAATCCAACACTACAGGAAATATTTAAACTCTGCTCTAGTTTGAAACTGACATTCGCGGACTTGATTGTAGAAGTCCTGCATTGGAACAATCCAATTTATCACTTCGGACAAAACTGTAATGTTCACCATAATGGATTCGAATACAATTTAGTGAAAGACAATGGTCAGGGAGGAGTTGGAGGTCTTGCTGATCTTCACAATCAGGGGCAAGTAAGATGGAATACCAAAAATATCATCCAGTATTTGTGCGCGAATCCACAAATTAAGACGATCTATTTTACCCGCCGGCCAGTAAATATCTGGGAAGAGCCATGGTTTTCAATCGTAAATCATGATTGTATGAAGGGCCGTCTTGCTTGCAACATTTTCACCCCATCTGGAGCTGGAGCTCCTGTTCACAGATCCATGAGACGACTGCTTGGCCATTGGATATTCAATCAAGATGTGAATTTTGGCAGGCTTGATCAACGCTGGCTAGAAACCAATGGGGTAACATTAAATAATTTTCAAGTGTAGTTTATTGAGAAGAAGAAACATCGAATTTAATTTATGGATGTAAGGTAGCTTTAGTGGCATTAGTCTTCTGCAAATTGATTGCAGAGTCTTTCGCTAACCTTGCCTGTTTTTCTTATGAAACTATACAATAACACCCTCCACCTCTCCGCCTCAGACCTGTCCTCCCATATCGCCTGTACGCACCTGTCGCAACTGAAACTGAAAGTGGCAAAGGGTGAGCTGACAGCGCCTGCGTATTATGCTGCCGAGTTGGATGCGCTTCGGCAGAAGGGTGAGGAGATGGAGCGGAATTTCCTGGATAGCCTGAAGGCTGAAGGCAAGCGGGTTGTGGAGATCGCCCGCGATGACCGGGAGGCGGGTGAGAAGACCCTGCTGGCCATGCGTGAGGGCGTGGACGTTATTTACCAGGCAAGGCTGAAAGACGGTGCCTGGGGCGGCTGGGCGGATTTCCTCGTGAAGTCGGGCAGCCCTAGCCCGGTGTTGGGAAGCTGGTCTTATGAAGTGGTCGATACCAAACTCGCGCGGGAGACCAAGTCGGGCGCCATCCTCCAAATCTGTCTCTATTCTGATATCCTTGCCCGCCATCAGGGTGTGCAGCCGGAGTACATGTATATCCGCAACCCCCTGGGCGAGGAACCTTACCGGGTGGATGATTTCATGGCCTACTACCGCCTCATGCGGCGCAAACTCGAAGAGGCGGTGGCCGTGCCCTTGGACACCTACCCGGAGCCGGTAGCGCATTGCGCGGTGTGCGATTGGTTCGAGCACTGCAACCGCCAGCGCCGGGAAGACGATCACCTCAGTTTTATTGCGGGCATGGGCACGGGCCAGATGCGCGAAGTGCGCAACTGGGGGATCAATACCCTCGATGCCATGTCCAGATTGCCGTTGCCCCTAACCCAAACGCCCACCCGTGGATCTGTAGAAACTTATGAACGATTGCGTGAGCAGGCACGCCTGCAATGTGAATCCCGCAACCGGCAGGAGACCGTCTACGAAATCCTGGAACCGGAGGCTGGATTCGGATTCTACCTGCTGCCTGCGTCCAGCCCAGGTGATATCTTCCTCGACTTTGAAGGGGATCCCTATGTGGAGTCATCAGGACGGGAGTACCTTTTTGGATGGGTCATCGGCAAAGACTATCTCCATTTTTGGGCAGAATCGGAAGCCGTTGAAAAAAAGAAGTTTGAGGATTTCATAGATGGAGTTATGAAGGTCCGTGAAAAATACCCGGATATGCATATTTACCATTTCGCGGCATACGAACCTTCTGCGTTGAAGCGATTGATGGGTAAGTACGGTACGCGGGAAAACGAAGTTGATACCCTGCTAAGGGCTAAGTGCTTCGTGGATTTGCACACGGTGGTAAGACAGTCCGTCCGGGCCGGCGTAGAGTCCTATTCACTGAAAGACCTCGAGCGCTTACACGGATTTACGCGTCAGCGGGCTTTGCGTGAGGTGGGTAAACACAAGATGCAATATGAAACCCTGCTGGAGAACGGTCTGGTGCATGAAGCAACGGAAGAGATGCGGCAGGTGATTCGGGAATACAATGAGGATGATTGTCGCTCTACATTTCATCTACGCGCCTGGCTGGAAACAGAACGCACGGACCTGCTGCAGAAAGGATATTCAATTCCCCGGCCTGAACCTCAAAATGGTGAGGCGGGCGAAAACGTCACCGCCCACCAGGAACGGATCAGGCCGCTCTTTGAAGCATTGATGAAAGGCGTTCCCGTGGAATCGCTGGAGCGCAGTGAAGAACAGCAGGCGCGCTGGCTGCTGGCTCATATGCTCGACTGGTACCGCTGCGAGAAGAAGAGTTTCTGGTGGGACTACTTTAGGCTCCTCAACCTGCCGCCGGAGGAACTGATCGATGAGCGCATGGCGGTTGGCGGGCTGGAATACACCGGGGAGCGTGAGCCCGTGAGAAGGAGCGTGATCGACAACTATCGATTCCCGCCGCAGGATACGGATATCCGCGTCGGGGATACTGTCAGGGACCAGTCGGGCAGTTCCATCGGCACCGTTGAAGATATTGACCCGGAGCATGGGATGCTGCGCATCAAACGCGGCCTGGCGCGGGCCGATGCACATCCCCCGGCGGTCATCGTACACCAGGATATCAACAGCACCGTCAAGGAAGAAGCCATTATTCGGTTAGCCGAAGACGTGATTGCGCATGGTTTGGAGGGTGAAGGCAGTAATCGCCCGGCACGGGCCCTGCTCCTCCGCCAGTCGCCAGGTGCTTCAGAAACAGTGCGCCGGGAGACTGACCCCCAGCAGCAGGCCATTCTTTGGGTGCGGGAATTGGATGGCAGTGTGTTACCCATCCAGGGACCACCCGGGACGGGTAAGAGTCATACGGCTGCACAAATGATCATTGAGTTGATTCGTCTAGGCAAGACCGTTGGCATTACGGCACTTAGTCATAAAGTGATTGCTGGCTTATTGAGGAAAGTACAAGAGACTGCGCAAAAGGCCCGTTTGGCAATTAGTATGGTGAAGAAGGGTGGGGAAGCTGAAGGCAATGGGCATTGGATTTCAACGGATGACAATAATGTAGTACACATGCTTTTGTCCACCGGCCAGGTGCAAGTGGCTGCGGGAACACCGTTCATGTGGTCGCGTCGCGAGTTTGCCGCAGCAGTGGATGTGATGTTCGTGGACGAAGCCGGACAGTTGTCGCTGATCGACACCCTTGCACTCTCGCATGCCGCGGGCAGCCTTGTTCTCCTGGGCGATCCCCAGCAACTTAGTCAGCCGCAGCAGGGAACTCACCCCGAGGGCACCGAAGTCTCCGCGCTGGAGCACCTGCTGCAGGAACACAAGACCATCCAGCAGGCACAGGGTGTCTTCCTCAGCGAGACCTGGCGCATGCACCCGGCTGTCTGCGGGTATATTTCGGAATTGTTTTACGAGGGGCGACTGGAAAGCAGGCCCCAGAATGCCCGGCAGTCGATCAATGGTGCCAATCCTTTTCCTTCGGCTGGGCTCGTTTATGCACCTGTGGTCCATGCCGGCAACCGGAACGCATCGCCCGAAGAAGTGACCGAAGTGCAGCAGATCATCCGGAAACTCGTAAACGGGAAAACGGAGTGGGTGGACAATAAGGGCAAACGCAAGAAGATTACAACGGATGATATCCTCGTTATCGCACCTTACAACGCGCAGGTTGGTGCACTGGCCGAAGCTCTGCACGGCGTACGGGTGGGCACGGTGGACAAATTCCAGGGGCAGGAAGCGCCTGTGGTGATTTTTTCCATGGCCACCTCCAGTCCTGAAGAAGCCCCCCGCGGCATGGAATTTCTCTATAGCCTAAACCGGCTCAACGTGGCCGTGTCCCGCGCGAAGGCACTCTGTATTTTGGTGGCTTCTGAAAAGCTTTTTGAACCTGATTGCAAGAGTCCGCACCAGATGCGGCTGGCGAATGCGTTATGCAGGTTCCGGGAAATGGTGGGCTAGGGAAGTGCGCCCATGAATGCTTTTTTTGTTTGGCCAAAGGAGCGTATTCGAGCCGCTGCTTGAGATATGTCCTACCTGGCTTTGGCCTATTGCCTGGAAGCCAGTTGGACTTTTGCCATGGATTTCCCCAAAGTCCTGACTGCCCGCTCAATTTTTTGTACTTGCTCCCAGGATGGTTTTTTGTGGCCGGTGGAATACTGGCGGATCAGGCTCGGATGCAGTCCGGCGATTTCGGCAATCTTCGACTGATTAAGAAAATCGTATTGTTCGAAAAAAAAGGTCAGGTCATAGGCATAGTCAAATTTAACCCGCTCCAATCCTTCAAAATCTTTTAGAAGCTTTCTCATTTTTCTTTCCAAAGACTGCAGGTTGGTTGCGGAATCGATCAACAGGTTGTCGGCAACTGAAACCCGGCCCCAGATTATTCTGTTATCCCGCTCTATGATTAACGTGTAAGTATTTCTGGAAGAAGGGTGTTTTTCAATTTTCATCGCAGCACATTTATTATCTTAATTTAAGGTCTGCTTGCCGGAGAATCGCGTGCAGTGTACCCTTTGGTATGTCGCCTCCGTGCATCGGAACGGTTATTTTCCCCTTTTTTACCGGGTGTATCAATTGCAGGTGGCTTCCTTTCTGAGTTTTCTCCAACCATCCGTCCGCCCGCAACATCACCAATAATTCTCTGACCTTCATTTCCCAGTGGATTACCGCCATATATACCCCTGGGTGCAGTACAAATATAAGTAACAAAAACGTTACTTTAAAATGTATGACCCTGAATTGGCTTGGTAAAGGTGACCCTAGGAAGATGACTCCTGTTGGGGGATGGTCCTGTTTTTTATCCCCTTAGTGACGTTTTTTTCTTTTTGCGCACCCGGTTCGCCTGGCTTTCTGGCTGGGCATGCGGATGGTTTCCTAAGTGGCAAAGAATGGAACCTAACCTCATGGTGGTTGTGCGATGTTGCACGGGCGTTTCCGGAATCGCGGGTGATTTCCTCGCCGCAATCCTTGCCCGCAGTGCTGCGAGGGAAGGCCTTGCCTCAGGCGTCCGCGCCGACTCTCCATTGGCTTCGCGGGGAAGAAATTTGGAAAGATCCGGCCGGTGTACCGCCACAAATTCTCGGAAACTGGGCATGGGTTCCGGATCGGCGGATAGCATGGGAGATTGAAAGCTGGTTTGCTGCTGCCACTGGAAATGCTCGGCAGCCTCCATGGCCTTGCGTTGGGCTGCCTCGGCTTGCATGGCTTTGACGGCACAATACCCCAGCTTCTGGCAAGCGGAACAAAGATTGGGGTCTTCGGAAAACCTGTTCATGTCCTTGAGGTGAATGATTGATGTAATATGTTCATCGGGTTGTTTTCGGGAACGGAAGGGTGGGTGAAGGCAGGTTCTCCTGGCCATACCCTAAAAACGGGCGAAACGAAAATGACGGTTATTTTCTGCAAAAACAAGTTAAATCCACGCGCCTGCAAATAGGGTGCAGGTGAAGGTTCTGGCCTGACTTCATGCAATCACCAATTCCTGTTCTGTTTCTACTTTTTGAATAAAGTATTCTTTCAGCAGACCTTTCAAACTTAGGTCTTCATCAATATCCGGCCAGCGGATTCCGCTTCGGTCGGCAATGATCTGATAGTTGGACAGCGCCTGGTCCGAAGCATTGAAGAGTTTATTAGACTTTGATAGGGGCATCTTCAGGGTATGCCCATTGGTAAGCAGGATGGTTAGATGATCATGAGCTTTGTCCGGAATGACGGACTGGATCCGCATTCCATGCTCAATGATAATGGTTTCGAGGAAGTCGTATGTATTAGGCAAAGTGCTCATTCCACTTATCAATTAACGTGGCCAGGTTTATTTCAACGATGTCGACTATGTTGCGGATTTCATTTGGCGTGAAACCGGAAAAATATGCCGGTTTAATTTTCGGTTCCAGCCAGATTTTTCCAAAGCTGCTGCCTTTTTCAACATGCACATGGCGAGGCTCGTCTCCTTCATTACTGTAAAAATAGAACCGGAAGCCGTTTGCCGTTAGTGCTGTGGGCATATTAAAAATACAATTTTTAGCTGATCTGTTTTAGGGTTTCCCCGAATGCTGACGAATAAGTTGAGAAGTTAGATTCCGCCAAAATAGTGGATTTGGTTGGGGGGGACGCGTGAAAAAACACGCTGGGTGCGGTATTAAGACATGGATAATGATGTAAGGTCTGCTTGTTAAAGCATGGATATTTTCATGCTCTTCTGATTACTTTATCGTTGGAGTCTGGAGATTGGTCAACATGCGCTGAGGGTATGTGGCTGGTTGAGGAGAAGCAGTAGATAGACCTAGTTGTGATACACCGGCGGAAAGCCTTTGATCATGCTGCGATAGGGAACTTTCATGTACCGGGGACGCAACCGCATCGTCCATTTCCTTGTGCAGAGCATCAGGGGAAACAGGCCAAGTGCCAGGATAAATCCCAGGAGCACGGCGGGCATACCCAAACAAAGGGCAATTGCTTTTGAACCAGGGCCTGGTCTTTGGTAATAGTCGCCTACCAGCATCCGGAATCCATGGACGAGGTGCGGGCCAAGGGGGCTGTACACCAGCGTCAACAGGCCAAGAACGAGGTATCCAGATGCAATTATCCACATAAGCCGGGGTGTTTTTTGTTGAATTAGGACTGATCCAAATATCCTCCTATTTCCGGAATCCGAGGCACTTCCGGACTTAAATTGGGCCACCGTGACCCGCCTTGGGTCACCATCCCCGGATTCGGCCACCGTGACCCGCCTTGGGTCACGTGCCGCTGAATGATTTATCTTTTTTTTCCTCTCTCCCGGAACGCCTTGAAACTCTTTGGGGTGGGCTTTTCGGATTTTCGGTTGGGTGCAGCGCTTTTGCTTTTAGGAGCAGGGGTGGGTTTGGTGGAAGGTTTTCGAGGCTGCTGTTGTACTTTCTCCCGGCTGCCTCTGCCGGATGCCTGCTTGTGATCGCCCCTGGCCACAGTTTTTTCTTTTTTGAAACTGCGGTCAATAGAAGGTTTCCAGGATTTTTTTGCCCTGCTGTGTGCCGGGGTGGTTTCGGCATTTGAGGAAGAGTTTTCGATCAGCGCTTCCAACTTCTCCATTTCCGCCTCGCTGAGGTAGCGCCACTTTCCCACTGCAATTTTATCCAGGTGGACATGCATGATGCGGGTGCGCTGGAGGCTGCTCACATTGTAGCCCAGGTATTCACACATCCGCCGGATCTGGCGGTTCAGTCCCTGCCTGAGGATGATGGAAAAACTCTGTTTGCCCGTCTGCCGGAGTTTGCAGGGGAGGGTTCGGGTACCCATGACCGGTACTCCTGCTTCCATCGTTTTCAGGAAGGAGGGATCGATTGGTTTGTGCACCCTTACGGCGTACTCTTTCTCATGCTGGTTACCGGCGCGCAGGATTTTATTGACGATGTCCCCGTCGTTGGTCAGAAAAATCAATCCTTCAGAATCCTTATCCAGCCTGCCAATGGGGAAGATCCTTTTTGGGTAGTTGATGAAACGGATGATATTGTCTTTTACATGTTCTTCCGTAGTGGTGGTAATGCCCACGGGTTTATTGAAAGCCAGGATCACCCTTTTTTCTTTCTTCGCCGGTTTGACGATGCTGCCATCCACCACCACTTCATCGCCTGGCATATACCGGTTCCCGGTTTTGGCCACCTGGTTGTTGATCATCACCCTGCCCAGTTCAATGAGGCGGTCGGCCTCCCTGCGGGAACAATATCCCGTATCGCTGATGAACTTGTTGAGGCTGATGGAGGATTCCAAGGCGCAAAAAATATGATTGATTGTTCCCCAAAGATAATCTTCTTCCATGCTGAATCGACCAACCGCAGGATATTCCGATAGACGGACCCCTCCGCCGTTCGATGACCAGCTTGAATTTTTGTAGCTTGTGCATCCGTCTTTTTATGGACGATCCGGCATGAAAAGCAGCCATTTGCTCAGGTTGATGTCAGTTGCCATGTTGTTGGCCGGCGGTTTCCCCTCCTGGGCACAGCAGACCCGGGCATCCCTCTCATTTCGTGTGCTTACCCAGGAGGGAATTGCCCTGCCCGGAGCCACAGCAGAACTGGTTCATAAAGGGGGAGGGTACAGGTACCAACGAGTGGCAGGATCCAGGGGCTTCGTGCTTTTTGACCAGGTTATGCCGGGAGAGGATTACCAGTTGACGGTCACACACCTGGGATACCAAGCCTTTGTACGTGATTCGATTGTATTAAGGCTGGATGCCGGGGAGATACTTTCTCAGAACGGTTCGATGGAAATCAGGCTGTCTTCCAATGAGGGAGAGATGCCGTTGTTGATGATCGAAAGGATGAGACGATCCAGCCTGAGGCTCGGTTCTGACGCCTATTTCGGAGAGTCCGGCATGGCGCGTCTGCCTTCGCTGAACCGAAATTTTCACGACTACCTGAGGCTGATCCCGCAGGCCAGGATCAGTGGCGACGGTGCCATGGCGTTTGCGGGCCAGAACAACCGGTTCAATGCGCTGTATATTGACGGGGCCAGTGCACAGGACATTCTTGGCCTGGCTGCCAACGGCACCAACGGAGGACAGACCGGTGCCGCGCCCGTATCCATGGAAGCGCTTGAGGAAATCAGAGTGGTGTTGAACCCACAGGATTTGCAGTTTGGTAATTTCACTGGCGGCAGCATTCAGGCCATTACCCGGAGTGGAACCAATCGCACCAAAGCTGCCGCCTGGCTTTACTACCGGAATGAACAGCTGACCGGGCGAAGTCCGGAGGAAATTGCCAAGCCCGGCAGTCCCGGGCAGACATACCGGCCACGACTAACCGAATTCAACAACCGCACCTTCGGCGCATGGACCTCCGGCGCCATTGTCCGAAACCGCTTGTTTTACTTTATTCTCCTGGAGGATCAGCAGGAAACGAGACCCCAACCTTTCAATCCCGCAACCTATGCAGGCGATGCAACAGAGGCGGATCTGCAAGCCCTGGCAGACACCATGAAAGCGCGCTATGGCTATGATCCGGGATCCTATGCGGAAACAAGTGATGACCTCCGGGTGTCAAGGATCAACCTGAAAATCGACTGGAATCAATCCCTCCGGGATAAGTTCAGCCTCAGTTATCGCTACAACCAGGCTGTGCGTACCAGCCCGAGGCTGGCCAGTGGAGCCAGATCGGTGGCGTTCTCCAACCTGGGTTTCAGGCTCCCGGCTACCACGCACACCATCTCCGCGGAATGGAATCATGCTTTCCTGAAGGGCGGTACCAACCGGATGCTTTTCTCCTTTACGAATCAGTTGGACGATCGTACCTGGATTGGACAGGCTTTTCCCAGGATCAATATCCGGGATGGCAGGGGCACCATAACCCTTGGTGCCGATGCCGCTTCCTCGCTTACAAAGTTTGCAGCTACTGAAGTTTTCATGTCAAACAACTATACACGGGGTTTCGGCAACAATAGCCTGAAACTTGGACTGGACCTGGGTTATAGTGAGATCACGGATATCTTTGCCTCGTCGAATTTTGGCCAATATACATTTGATAAACTGGATGATTTTCTCAAGGATAGATTTCCTACTGGCTATACCCGGTCTTATTCTGTCCTGGATGAGTCGCGCGATGATGATACCATGGCCGGTGCACGTTACCGTTCAATACGCGGCGCTTTTTTTGCGCAGAATGAATTTCGTGCGGGGATGAGGTGGCTGTTCCAGGCGGGAATAAGGTTGGATGTAAACACATGGCCGGACAACCCACCAACGGATTCGTACTTCAATGATTCCGCATTGCCGGTGATTTCCAGGTACCATGACCTCAAAGGAGCCAGGTCTGGCCAGTCGTTTAAGCCCCAGTTACAGTGGTCGCCCCGGGTAGGCGTTCAGTGGACGGCTGCCGACAGGCTGGTCATGCGCGCGGGAACCGGGCTTATCTCCGGTCACGTAGTCAATGTCTGGGCGAGCAATATGTATAACCAGGGAACAGCCAGTCTGGATCTGCAACCTGTTTTCTGGGGCCTGAAATTTCAGCCGGATCCATATCGCCAGCCCACCCATGCAAGCCTCGGAATCAATCCGGGAAATGCACGCGGGGACATGAACCTGGTGGTTTCCCGGTTTCGGTTTCCCGCGGTCTGGCGCTCCTCTTTTTCCATGTCCTATTCCATCCGGAAAAATCTCCGCGTCATGCTCGAGGGTCTCCATTCATTGAACCTGGCTGAGACCCGTTTCCGGCAGGTGAATATCCTTCCGCCTGTTGGTGTCTCACCGGATCCGGGGGCCCGCACAGTGTATACACCCGGGGCCTTGCCCGCCCGGATCCCCATCCAGCCTAGCGGGTCAAATCCCTACACCAATGTCATCCTGATGGATAATCATGAAGGCATCAAGGGAAATGCGTGGAGCCTGTCGCTTTCCCTAAACGGCCATGCAGGCGGATTTGAGTTCTCCGGAAGTTACACGGTTGGGGAGAGCCGCCTTGTTCAGGAGATAACCGGGGCCAACACCCCCTCCGTCTTTCAGTGGCAGACGGTTGAAACGATTCATGGCAGGAATGATGCCACCATCAGTCTTTCCGACAATCATGTCCGGCACCGTTTGGTGGGAATGGTTTCATGGATGATCCCTTACGTGGACAAAAAAACGAGCACGCAGATCAGCCTTGTCTATGAAGGACGAAGCGGGACGCCCTTTAGCTATGTATTGACAAAGAGCATGATCAATGACAATGGATCGACCAGCAATTTTGACCTGGCTTATATTCCCACTCGTGCTGATCTTGAGCAAATGAATTTCCGTCAATACACCAGCGGGCAGGTCACTTACACGGCGCAGCAGCAACGGGATTTGCTGGATGACTATATCAACGGAAACGCGTACCTGAAGAAAAAAAGGGGCGGGTTTGCCCAGCGCAATGCTGCCCTGATGCCCTTCTCTCATTTGCTGGATATGAGATTCCGCCAGGATTTTGTCTGGAAATGCCGGGATAGGCCCTGGCGGGTCAGCCTGACCGCAGATATCAGCAACCTGCTGAATTTGCTGAATCACAACTGGGGATGGCAGTATTTTGTATCAAGCGGGAATACCGTACTGTATAGTTTTGAAGGCTTTTCCGGAAACGATCTCAGCAAGCCCGTCTATCAGTATACACCGCTGCCGGAAAAGCCATATAGCCTTCAACCCAGCACCCTTCCGGGAAACAGCGCACGCTGGTCATGCCAGCTTGGCATCAGGCTGGCCATCGAATGAACTAGAGGGTGGCCTGGAAAAACTCCATTACGGATTGTTTGTAGAGCCGCCCGATGGGCAGTTCCATGCGGTCAACCGTGACCGTTAGGTTGTTATATGCCGTGATTTTGGCAACAGACACGATGTAGGAGCGATGAATGCGGATAAACTGATGCTCCGCCAGCATGTTTTCCGTGGCCGTGATGGACTGTTTGACCAGCAGGCATTTTCCACCACTGAGAAACACTTTGATATAGTCTTTCCAGCTTTCGATGTATTGAATATCCTGGAGCATGACTTTCTGCATGTTTTTGTCCACTTTCATGTAGACGAAGGCGCCGGATTTGTTTTTTGCCTGGACCGGATTGGCCTGGTTTTCATGGCCAAGGATGCGCTGGACCTTGCTGATTGACTTGAAAAAACGATCGAACGAAACCGGTTTGACAAGGTAGTCCACGGCATCCAATTCATAGCTTTCCGCCGCAAAATCCCGGTAAGCGGTCACGAAAATGATCATGGGCGGATGCGCCAGGTTCCGGACAAAATCGGTTCCGAGAATTTTGGGCATTTTGACGTCCAGGAATACGAGGTCAACCGGTTGCCGGTGGAGGACTTCGAGCGCATCAATGGCATTTCTGCACTGCCCCACCACTTCCAGGGTAGGGATATGCGCGATATGGCTGGCCAGCACCTTCAGTGCGGGCGGCTCATCGTCCACCAAAAGACATCTGATGGTCATCTGACTTTTTGAGGTTGACTGGAGACTGCTTAACAGCTTCTGTATCTTGATTGAATTCGTTCAGGTTGATGACGAGGGACACTGCATAAAAATTTTCTTCCCGGTTGAACCTGATCTGGTGGCTGTTGGGATAGAGCAGTGCCAGACGTTGTTTCAGATTCCGTATCCCGATGCCGTTTTCGCTATAGATCACATCTCCGTTGCATCCATTCACGATTTTTGCCCGGAGCTGTCCGTTTTGCACGCGGACAGTGACGTTTAACCAGGGCTTTTCCACCTGGTTGGAAGTGCCGTGTTTGAAGGCATTTTCCAGCAAGGGCAGTATGAGTAGCGGTGCGATCTTGTATTCACCAAGGTCTTCGTCCATTTCCAGCGATATGTCGATCCGGTCTCCATATCGCTCTTTCTCCAGGCTGATATAATCACCCATGATCCGCAATTCCTTTTCCAGGGATACCTGTGTTTCCTTGCATTCATAGAGCATATAGCTGAGCAGGGAGGAGAGTTTCAGGATCAAGTCCGGTGTCTTGGGCGATTGTTCCAATGAAAATGCATAGATATTGTTGAGGGTGTTGAACAGGAAATGGGGGTGTACCTGTGCTTTCAGCAACTGGAGCTCCGCGGTTGACTTGGCCTGTTCGGCTTCCATCCACTGTCTTTGCTTAATCATCCAGTACTTGAACAAAATGATGGTACAACCCACGCCCAGCATGGTGTTCAGCGTCAGGTAACTGGCGGGTGCCCAGGCATTCCGCTGTTTGGTCTGGACGCCCATTATTTCAAAAAAGGGAAACAGGAAATATTGACGAAAAAAATAGTTGTAAAACCATCCGCCGATCAGCCAGGCCGTGACAATCAGAATGAATGCGGTGTATCGACCCCGGAGCAGGTAGCGCGGAATAAAATAATACATGACCGGGTAGGTGTAGAGGATAATGGCCGGGACCCAAACCGTGGAGGAAAGCAGGAGAGCTCCTGTACTTCCCTCGAATCCACCTTTGAAGAGGAACGAAAAGAGGAGGATGTGGATTACCCAATACAGCAGGTGCCGCCAGAGGCGGTATCGGGACGCTACCAGGAACCCCCCGGGATGGGCCATATCCCAGCCATGCTGCATCGGGCTGAAAGTACGATTTTGAACCTTACCCTGCTCGCCTCCGGACGCATTTAAGACAAACAACCTGTTTTGCCGATGAACATCGGGAAATCGGTTCTCAAATCTTTCCGGCAGCCATTCCTGTTATATAAACCCGCATTTCTCCCGCGGTCGATGGAGTGTTTGCATGCCGTTCGTTCCACGATAATTTGGTTCGGTTACGTAAATATCAGTATAACCGTCAATCGCACTATCATGCATTACACATCATTTTTAGACACCCATTCTAAAGGCTCCATTCGTTTTCTGCTTTTGCTTTTCATGTCAGCCTGGATGATGCTGGCCAACCTGTCCTGTAAAAAAACCGATGCGCCCGCAGGTGGCGATCCCAAAGCCGGCGATCCTTCGGGTACGGTATCCAGTGAGATGGTGATCCGATGGAACCAGGCCGCCATTGACGTGGTAAACCAGACCCTGCAGACCGTGCCGGATCCTCCCATTCCGCCGTTTGTGGAAAGCAGGTATTATGCCATGGTGAATATTGCCATGCATGATGCGTTGAACAGCATCGTTCCTAAGTACGACACTTATGCGTTGAAGGACGTCCGGAAGAAAAATGCCAGCGCGGACGCGGCCGTAGCCCAGGCGGCTTACGAGGTGATCACCGCGTTTTATGACAAACTCAATGCACCCGCCTTTGTCACACCCCCCCCGGTCAAGGATTATATCAGCAACCTGCTCAACACCTCACTCGCTTCGATTCCTGCCGGTCAGGCCAGGGACGAGGGCATCGCCCTGGGCAAGGAGGCGGCAGCCGCCATTCTCGTCAAGCGCGCATCGGATGGCGTGATGAATGTGATGTTTCCCGTCACGCAAGGTACTCAACCAGGCGAATACCGGTTTACTTTTCCGTTCAACGGTCCTCCTTTCAACACACCGCCTTTCAGTGGTTTGTATGATGCACCCGGATGGGGAAATGTCACACCTTTTGGCATGCAGTCGGGCGCTCAGTTCAGGCCTGGTGCTCCGGACCCCATTGGCAGCGCGGCTTATACGGCAGATTTCAACGAGGTGAAGAGGCTGGGTAGGTTCAACAGCGCGGACAGAACAGCAGAGCAGACAGAGATTGCAAAGTTCTGGGCGGAAAGTTCACCACAGGGCTGGAATCGCATTGCCGTCGCCGCCCTGCGGGCAAGGAATCTCAAAGCATGGCAGGCTGCCCGTTTGCTTGCGCTGTTGCAGATGGCGGAAGCGGATGCATACATCGGCTGCCTGGAGGCGAAATACCATTATTTCTACTGGCGCCCGGTGACGGCCATCCGGTTGGCGGATACAGATGGAAATCCAAATACAGGTGCCGATCCGGATTGGGAAGTGCTGGGTTGGAACCCAGCCGGTCCACCTGATTTCAGGTATTGGCCCACGCCTCCTGTAGCGGAATATCCCTCTGCACATGCGCAGGCTGGGGGTGCAGGCGCAGCAGTGATCGCACGGATTTTTGGTTCTGATCAAATCGTATTCCAGGCCACCAGTACCAGCCTCCCCGGGGTGACGCGCGGTTTCAGCAAACTCTCGGATGCGGCCAGGGAGAACGCCTTGTCGCGCATTTACATCGGCTTCCATTTCCGTAAAGCCTGCCTGGAAGGAGAGAAGCAGGGGGCACTCACGGGGCTTTGGATTGCAGATCGGTTTCTCAAGGAAAAATGAATGAATGATGGGACTGCTTCATCTTAACAAATCCGCGCGACTGAACCTGGCAGGGATGTTCGGGCTCCTGGTCATCCTGCTGACTGCCTGTAGTAAGGAAAAAGACTGGGGTACGGCACCGGATGTGCGGGTCAATCCCAACAGGGATACGCCCGTGGTGGTCATCACGCCTGTTCAACCACCGGATACGGTTGGAGGGAACCCATTCAAGAATGTCCCTGGGATAACTTCCGTCAGGATTGGTTCCCTGACCAGCGAACGAGCCGGCATGGCATCGCTGGAGGCAGAGGGTAAACTTTACTTTGCGGGAGGGTGGGGGCCGACGGCCCTGGTAGATATCATGGATACTGCGTCTGGTGCGTTGACTACTAAATATTTGACGCAGGCAAGGCATAGTATCGCTGCAGCTCATTGCAATGGACTGATATTTTTTGCCGGAGGGTTTACCTCAAATGATTTTGAGCGTCCAACAGACGTCGTGGATATTTTGGACCTCCGAACCGGGGAGATGCGTACGGATAAGTTAAGCATCTCCCGGGGCCGGATTGCTGCGGCTGTGCTGGGCGATCTGGTCATCTTTGCCGGCGGCACTGCTGATAAGTCGTGGAAAGGTATGTCCCGGGTTGATATTTATGATACACGCAACCGCAGCTGGTCGACGCACGAGTTGCAGATTGGAGGCATGAATATGAAGTCCTCGATTGTGGATGGCCAGGTGATTTTTTCGGGTGGAAGAGACCGTACAGGACAGCTTTCAAGTGCGGTGGAAATCTATGACGGGGCAACCGGTAAATGGACGGTAATGTACCTGAAGTCAGCCAATGCAAATGCGGAAGCGGCAGTGGTCAACGGATCCAATGTGTACTTTTTCCCTGGATGCAGGGGATTCGTTGAAGTCTTCAATGGGCTTAGCTGGCAGTGGTCTTCGTTGGAATACACGGGCTCTGAGTCATTTTCCTACATGTCCGGTTCTTCCAATCAGAAAATTGCGCTCTTTGGCGGCTTTTACTGCAATTATGTTGAATCCCGAGGGATGATCATTTTTGATCTGCAAACAAATCGTTTCTCTCCGGTGCTCGACATGCCTTTCAGTTTCTCCGATGCCGGCGTCATATCAGTGGGCAATCATTTCTATGTGGCGGGTGGGTCCAGTGAAGATCTGGGTAGAAATCTTTCGGGAATATTCCGTGTAACCCTTTAAACGATTTGCGCATCCGGATAATGGAAGCTGGAATTTCCAGCTTCCCCAGATTGGCACACCGTGACCCGCCTTGGGTCACCCTCCCCGGATTGGCACACCGTGACCCGCCTTGGGTCACCCTCCCCGGATTGGCACACCGTGACCCGCCTTGGGTCAC
>Ga0114939_10001111_pt1 | contig 21693 bp, 17 predicted proteins | sample AshMeaCrysSpring_FD_87196 | JGI IMG/M metagenome (GOLD analysis project Ga0114939, IMG submission 87196) | Groundwater microbial communities from Big Spring, Nevada to study Microbial Dark Matter (Phase II) - Ash Meadows Crystal Spring | ecosystem: Environmental > Aquatic > Deep subsurface >...
AAATTTATCGAGGGACGCAAAAACGCTTTCTTCGGCTTGCTGAAAATCAATAGTTACCGTCTGGTAGCCTTGGGTTTGAGCATCAGCTAGCAACTGATTGAGAAGAGAACTTTTCCCCATTTTCCGGGGTGCCCTGATGCGGATAAGACTTCCTGGGTTACGAATTTCACTCAAGACAAGCTCTTCAATCGGGGGACGTGGGATATAAAAGCGAGAATTTGCTGCTTCTGGTCGATTGACAAATTCTAAGTATTTGGTTGCTGGTTGTGTGGTAGCCTGAAGTTCTATTGCCAGTGGTTCATTCTCGGCGCATTGGCTGTCACACATTGACTTTTGCTCTATTGTTTTCAGGCGATAGCCAATACCATAGACTGTTTCGATGGGGTCTGTGTCTATTCCTGCTAGTTTGAATTTATGGCGCAAGTTTTTCATCAGGTTGGTAACAGCTGCTTCAGTGGGAGACTCGTTACTTGACCAGAGATAAGGGATGATGCTAGTGCGGCTAAAAACCTGTTGCGGATGCAACAGAAAAAGCTCGAGTAACTGGTATTCTTTACGGGTGATGGTAATTTGACGGTTTTTGTAGGTAACTTTTGCGGAAGCTTGGTCGAGGTGCAAGTCTCCCCAACTTAGTAGAGCAGTAGGGATTTGAGATTTGGCGGTACGTAACAATATCTGTGTCCGGAATATCAAATCCTCAATTGCAAAGGGTTTGAGAAGATAATCATCGGCTTTAGCATCTAATACTTCTAAGAGTGAATTTTTCGTGTTTTGAGCAACTATTAATAATATGGGGACTTGTTTGTTTTGAAGACGTAAACGTTGGTAAAGGTTGATGCCATTGTTTGACGGTAGGGATAAGTCCATCAGGATTAAATTATAGTTTCTCATAGTGGCTAAGTTCAGACCAGTTTCAGCATCTGCTGCTATATCGACCCTGTAAGATTGCTTTTCAAAGGCTTGGGTGATAGTCGTGGCTGTTTGATTATCATTCTCTATAATTAAAATTTTCATCACAGGCTTGTCAACAGAAGATTTGATATTTTTAATTAACATATCTTTATGAATTTAAATAGGAGGATGATGATATTTCCCAGAATTATATTCTATAAATATCACAGGAATGTATGTGTTTATATAGTATAAACAAGTAAAAAATTGTGCAGTAAGAAGTAAGTAAGCGTAGTTATAGGCAGCAGTTAAGCAGGTAGGTTCCAATAGCAGAAATATTATAATACGAGGGTTGTTGCCATCTAGGGATGAATCCTAGAATAGACGATATTATCCGCCGGAATGTATCTCCCATAGGTTAGATTTACTGATGTATGAGGAAAAATAAAGAGCGGTTTCGGGAGCAATTTTAGACTCCCATAATCTAGTACCTTACTCCAAGAATAATCGCTATGGAATCAGGAGGTTTTCATGTATCTGATTGTACGCAATTCCTCATACATACTTAAGAACAATCTATTAGCTAGATGAACCCTGGATGTAGGCACAATCTTAGGAGCGCTAATACAGTATTACCATTACCGAGTATTTTTATGTATGACGCGCTGTAAAAGTTTACGTTCCTTCTCTATTCCTTACTGTTCAGGAGTATTAGCTCGGACTATTGTGTCAAACGATACTTTACATTAAAGGTGTTTTCTTATACTCTAGATTATATGAACAGCTAGAAGATGTTTTGCTGACCAATTAGATAGATTGCCCAGAAAAAATAACAGAAAAATAACAGAAAAATAGCATAAAAATAACAATCGCCAATATTAAAAATTACAGGTAATAACTTTACATAGTTACTGTCATTTTTTATTGCATCTTTAAATACCACGTGATAAATTTAACCCAAGAAAATAAAGTTGCCTCTGAAAGCAAAAAGCAAAGAGCAACTAAAGTGATTTTGTGGGTGATTTCTACCAAATCAAGTTTGCATCAAAATCCCCGGTAAAATGCCTGATGTCATATCTTGCACATCTGGGATTGTAAGTTGGGGCTACATAGGCAAAACCCGCCGAGGTGGGTTTAAAATCCTTGATTGTCCATGACTACCCTCCGGTGCAAGATATGCCTTTTTCTGAGGCTGCAACTGTGTTCTACACGTAGATAGAACGGGGTGCTTTACCATGCTTATATTTGAATTTCAGTAATTTATGGTCAGCTATGAAGTTATTACTAGTTTGTACTTCCGGAGGTCATTTTGCGACCATGAGAGGTCTAGAACCTTTTTGGTCGGAACATGAAAGAGTCTGGGTGACTGACCAGAAAAAAGATACGCAGATACTTAATAATTGGCAAGAAATAGTCTATTGGCTACCGTACCAAGGACCAAGACAGTTAATTCCATTTGTCTTGAATTTTCCGAAAATTTTGCAAATTGTGGCGCTGGAACGACCAGATATAATTATTTCTACAGGGGCTAATATTGCTGTAAATTTTGCCATTGCGGCTAAATTTTTTGGCAACCATTTTATCTACGTTGAAAGCATATCTCGCTCTCAAGAATTGAGTCTTTCAGGCAAGCTGGTCTATTTTTTATGCAATGAACTTTACGTGCAGTGGCCTGAGTTATCTGCTAAGTACTCCAAGGCAGCATTTAAAGGGTATATCTAATGTTTCCATGTTGTGTATGGAGGTGGAAAAATTGATAACTGTGACTTTAGGAACTATTCCTTTTACCTTTGACAGAGCTATTAATTGGCTAAGCATTCTTCTAGAAAGAGAGTTAATTTCCGAACCGGTTTTTGTGCAACATTATCAAACGAATGTATCTGCACTGGAGAAATACTCATTGGTGACAACTGTACCTATAGTTGAATCCAGTGAATTGATGAACCAAATAAAAAGTTCTCGGTTGGTTATCTCTCATGCAGGTCAGGGCTTAACTAGGGCGCTAGCATCGCAGTCAGCATCTTTTGTCTTACTACCAAGACTAGCTTGTTACAAAGAGCATATCGATGACCATCAACTATTGTTTGCTCAAAGTGTTGAGCAACTGGGAATCTCTTATTGCTTATCCTTAGAAAGTCTGGAAAAAATTATTTTAAATCCGCCCCCAGCTTTCCAAGGAGAATTATTTTCCGGAGTGAAATTAACAGACCATCTATTGCAGAAGTATCCTGGTTCAACGTTGGTAAGCAATCACAAGGAAAATATTTTGCCACCAAAAATCACCAAGCAATTAACAGAAGTCAAAACATTTAGTAGTTAATCCGACCTAATTTAAATTCCTAATTTGGACTTGGAAATTGGGAATTTTAACAAGTAAATATCCAACCAGAAGAACTTCGTAATGCAGATGCAGCAAAATTTGAAACTAATCGCTCGTCAAATCTTACCGGCTCCGGTTCATCGCTTTTTAGGAACGCAATTATTGGGTGAAAAATATCGACCACCTGTGGGAGCAGTGGACTTTGGTAGTCTGCGACGAGTCGTACCCATCAGTCGTAAATTTGGCTATGATAGGGGCTTACCCGTTGACCGTTACTATGTGGAAAAGTTTCTCAGCCAATATCGGGATGATGTCAAAGGTCGGGTGCTAGAAATTGGGGACAGAGAGTATACTCGGAAATTTGGGGGCGATCGCGTGACGACAAGCGATGTCCTACACGTAGTAGAAGGGAACCCAGAAGCCACATTTGTGGGTGATTTGACTTGTGCAGACCATATTCCCACGAATGCCTTTGATTGTGTGATTCTGACGCAGACATTGCAGTTTATCTACGATGTACCAGCAGCCCTAGAAACCATCTACCGGATTCTCAAACCGGGTGGAGTGGTACTGGCGACATTTCCTGGTTTATGTCATATAGTTAACGACCAATGGCAAGAGTACCAGTGCTGGAGTTTTACCTCACATTCCGCACGGCGGTTGTTTGAGAAGTTTTTCCCAGCGGCAAATGTGGAAGTTAAGACTCACGGCAATGTATTGACTGCTACAGCATTTTTGTATGGATTGGCAACAGAAGAACTGCAACCAGCAGAATTAGATTACTGGGAACGCAACTTTGAAGTGATTATCACCACCAGAGCCGTGAAGCCAGAGGTGAAAAGATAATGATATCTGCAATCAGTGGATGGCGTCAACAGGCGCGACGTCTGCGAAATCGCCTCTCACCGGGAGGACTGATATTGCTGTACCACAGTGTAGCGGAGGTGACTTCCGACTTTTGGTCGCTGTGCGTCAGTCCCCGCAACTTTGCCCAACAGATGGAAGTGTTGCAAAATCTCGGCATTGCGGTGTCACTGCAACAACTAAACCAGACTCTGGAAGCTGGTAAGCGTCCCCAACAGCAGGTAGTCGTAACCTTTGATGATGGATATGCAGATAACCTGTACAATGCTAAGCCCATACTAGAGCGCTACGGAATTCCTGCTACTATATTTTTGACTACCGGATACATGGTGCAAGCGCGAGAGTTCTGGACGGATGAATTAGATAGATTATTGTTACAACCAGGGAAACTACCAGAAGTCTTGAAACTGAAAATTCAAGGTATTCACTATGAATGGGAATTAGGGGCTGCATCTAACTACAGCGAACAAGACGCGCAGCGCTATCGCGGTTTAAATTATCTCAGTCCACATATCCCCAGTATTCGCCATTCTTTATACTACTCGCTGTATCAATTACTTTATCCTTTACCCGCACGGGAGCGTTGGTATCTGATTGAGCAAATCCGCATTTGGGCTGGTGTTGAGATAGGGGTGCGCTCAACTCATCGCACCCTCACCCCAGAGGAAATATCTGCATTAGCTGCCGGGGAATTAATTGAAATTGGGGCACATACAGTTTTTCACCCGTTCCTTTCCACTTTAAGTACAGATGCACAGTGGTTGGAAATTACCCACTCTCAAGCTGTACTGGAGGATATTGTAGGGCGTCCGGTAGTCAGTTTTGCTTACCCTCATGGTAATTTCACTGCCGAAACTAAAGCCATTGTCCAGGAAGTTGGTTTTAGGTGTGCTTGTTCTACCGTACCTAAATCTGTGGGAAAACATAGCGATCGCTTTGCTTTACCTAGGGTTGTTGTGGAAGACTGCAATGGGGAAGAGTTTGCTCGGCGGTTGTTTGAGTGGTTTGAGAACTAAAACTGCTGATTTATCTACTATAAACTGCGCCAATAACTCCTAGAGCAAGATAATTTTTCTGGTGGTTATTGCCTACCATCTCTAGATTTTATTCCCCGCCATTTAGTAGCAATTCCACCCTAATTTTACTTAAATAAAAACGTCAATAAACCCTCAAAATGCTATGACCAACAAGCCAATAGTCTCTGTAATTATCTCCTTTTTCAATGGTGAGAAGTTCTTTGAATCAGCAATCCAAAGTGTCTTTGCTCAAACCTACAAACATTGGGAACTGCTACTGGTGGATGATGGTTCCACAGATAAAAGCACAGAAATTGCTCGTCAGTATGCAGAAAAATATCCGGACAAAGTGCGCTACTTAGAACATAAAAATCATCAAAATTGTGGGCTTTCAGCTACACGCAATCTGGGCTTGAAACATGCCCAAGGGGAGTATATTGCTTTTTTAGATGCTGATGATATCTGGTTAACACCTAAGTTAGAAAAGCAGGTAGCAATTTTAGATGCATGTCCTGATGCGGGGATGGTGTATGGACCAACTCTTATGTGGTATAGCTGGACGGGTAAAGCAGAAGATACAACACGCGATCGCCTGCGGGTTTTGGGTGTCCAACCTAATACTTTAGTAGTACCACCCAAATTACTAACAGTGTTTTTACGAGGACAAGGGGAAACTCCTGCGACTTGTGGTGTGCTAATCCGAAGGGAAGTAATAGAAATGGTGGGGGGATTTGAAGAAAGTTTTCGCAACATGTTTGAAGACCAAGCCTTTTTTGCCAAGGTGTGTCTGACCACCTGTATATTTGTGGAGGGTGAGTGTTGGGATAGATATCGACAGCATCCGGATTCCATCTGTAATGTATCGAAGAAAACAGGTAAATATCATACTCAACGGCTGAATCCCACACAGTTGAAATATTTGCAATGGTTGGAGAGTTATTTGTCTAAATCAGGGTTTAAAAATACCGAAGTCTACAAGACTTTGCAAGCAAAACTCCAGCCATATCACAGTCCTATATATCTGTTGTACCAGGGGAAAGCTGTATTTAAACAGATAGCTTGGCAGCTAGGAAATAACTGATGATTATTGTGACAAAAATTATCCTCAACCACTGAATTCAGGAGTAATGTATTGCATGAATAGAATCTTTGCTGTTGCTATTAGACATTGGATAGCTTTATTAGGTTTGAATGCAGTTTTGTTAGGAGCAACCTACCAGATAATTTCCCAAACTCCCAAAGTCTGGAATGCGAATGCAGAAATGATTTTGCCCCATACAACTAGTGACTTAAATGCCAATTTAGGTACATTAGGTAACTTGAGTGGTGGTGGTGTGGTTTTCTCACAACAGTTGAATCCTTTGAAGATTTTATCTGCAATTTTGCTCAGTGATGACACTTTAATTGCCGCCGAAAAAGTTGACCCGGAAAAGGGTTTGTATCCTACTCCCAGTACCTATCGAGGGTTATTTGATGTCTCTCCCCAAGGTGAAACAACAATTATTTCCTTGAGTGCTAATGGTTCTAGTCCCGCTATTGCTCGTCAAAGATTAACTAATCTGATTACGGTATTTCAAAATCGCTTGGATGAATTGCGTGTACAGGATGCTGCTGGACGAGCAAAATTGGTTCAAAAGGAACTCAACCAAGCACGCATAAAGTTACAACAAGCACAGAAACAACTAGCGGAGTATAAGCAGTCTGCAAATTTGGTCAGCAGTGAAGACCAAACCCAGCAGATGGTTGTCTCCATCAATACACTGACAACAACCTTGGCTCAGGTGCGGTCGGAATTTCAAGCCAGTCAAGCTCAGGTGAAGATGTTATCACAGCGTTTGGAGTTAACTCCGGAAGCTGCAATCAAATCTGTGCAATTGAAAGAGAACCGCAACTATCAATATATTCGCCAAAAACTGCCGGAAGTGGAAGCGGAACTGGTTAAACTCCAGGTTGTATATACCAAAGACCATCCCCAAGTCATCAAACTGCTATCGGAGCGGGACAAGTTACGTCAGCAAATGCAGAGTTATATTGCAGATGCTAGTGTCAGTGTGAAAGCAATTAATACATCTGTGGACAGTGATTCTGCGGCGATGATTCAGCAACTGGTTTTGGCTGAAAGTGAAAATAAGGCTTTAGAAAAACGAGTTAAACAGCTAGAAGTAGAGATAACCCAGCAAAAGGGAATCTTGCGCTCTCTCCCGGCGGCTCAGTCTCGCTTACAGGAGCTACAGCGGCAGTATAATATTGCCGAAGGGGTGTATAACGGGTTAGTAGCTAAAATGCAAGAGGCTCGGCTGAATGCTTTAAGCACCTACCCCAGTGTGCAAACCCTTAGTCAACCCACTGTTAATCCCCGTCCGTCGAGTTCCAAGAGCAAAGCCATCCTGTTGGGGGGAATTCTCGCTTCTGTCTTTGGTAGTGTCGCTGTTGTACTGTTGTTAGAAAGCCGCAATCCGCTGTTGGGGTTGGGGAACCTCAGAGATGTGGAGATTCCCCTTTTGGGTAACATTCCCCGACTCAAGCAGGTTGTCATACCGCTGAAGTCAGGTACAGAAGGACATCTAGAGTTTCAAAGGCTAGCATCATCTGTCAGTATGATGCAACTGGATAACCATTGCTTGATGATTAGCAGTGCGATCGCACATGAAGGGAAAACCACCGTCACTCTAGGATTAGCTTATGCTCTGGTAAGTTTAGGTTTCCGGGTACTGCTGGTAGATGGTGACTTTCACAAAGCGGAACTCAGCAGATGTTTAGGCTATTCCAATGCAGATATCAATGGTTCGCGGTTTATCCCCATCCATGTCGCTCCCAATCTCGACCTAGTAGCAACCATCCCTCATGGTAGCGAAACTATGGAATTTGTGGCTCGTGGACGCTTTCAGCAGTTTCTCCAGACAGCACAGGCTGGTAATGATTATGACTACGTACTTGTTGATAGCGCTCCCATCACCCTGACTAGTGAAGCAGCTTTAATGGCTCACGCTACTCGCAATGTATTACTGGTTACTTGGCTGGGAGTCAGTCAGAGTCATGCTTTCAACAGTAGCATTGAGCAACTATCACGCCATCAAGCAAATATTGTTGGTTTGGTGAACAACGGTACGGAGACTCAAAAAAAGGGGTATCTTTACACACCAAGTAAGAGTTAGTTCAACATATGAAGTCACAAAAAATCTCCCCTATCTATGCATCTCAAATATCCCATCTGAGTCAACCGTTGTTCACAGGTATATGGTTGCGGTGGGAAAATCTCACGCAATCAGAAAAAGTTGTTTGTGCTTGTATTATTTTGATTCCCCTCTGGTGGTTATGGGGATGGAGCTATTTAACTATTGTATTGGCAATTAGTATTTTTGTTTATCATTATTTGCATCATGGTAGTTTGTATTTGCGACCCAGTTTATTTGTAATTGCAGGTTTTGTTGTTGGATTACACGAATTAATCTCAATATCTCTGTGGGCAGTATATAACGGTTATGCGGTGAATACCAGAGGAATTACAAGTTCAATTATGGTCTGGATAGCTCCTGTAGCTGTACTTTGGTATATCCAAACTTATAAAATTCGCGCGCGTCTACAAGTTGTTGCTTGGGCGTTTTCAGTTGTAGTTTTAATGATGTTAATATTCTGGGCTGTGATTTTTTTTGTCTGGAAGCAAGGGGTGTTTGTCCCACCGCGCAGTCTATTTGGTTTGCTCACAGGTAAAGGAGAAATTTTTGTTCCCGGAATGGGTAATAGTAATTTCTTAATGCCCTACTTTTACACCCACCGTTCCATCGGGGGAATGGCGCGTTATGTGTTTTTCTTCCACGGACCTGAATCCTTTGCTTTAGTAGCGGGGTTTCTATGTTTATTAGCTTTAGATATCCCACATAAAGTTTGGTCATTGAGTCTATTTTCTAGCTCTTTTTTCTTGTTATTATTAAGTGGAACTCGCGCAGCTTGGTTAGTTATTCCTCTAGTTATCAGCATTAGATGGTTACTAACTACAGGTAAAGATGGCAGAATTTGGCTGGTTTTTGCGCTCCTGGCTTGTCTAAGTTTCACTACATTATCAGTGCCACAAGTTAACGATTTACTCACCCAAAGTGCTTCTACTACAGCATCAGCAACTAGTGAATTTCGTGCCGATTCAACAGAAGTAAGGGGAGAAATTTACAGACAGACATGGAAAGGATTTATCAATGGCTCTGATCCGCAATTAATATTCGGTCATGTAGTACCAGGGGAAACAGTTTTACCGGGATATGCGCCAGCAATGGTTGGTACGCATAGTTTTATTTTATCGACGTTACTTTATCGTAAAGGTCTACTAGGGACAGCAATTTTCTTGAACTATTGGCTATCACAAATTGCTTGGCTTTATCAAACACGATACACCAGACCAATATCTTGTTTGTTGGTCTACATATTATTCAGTCTTACTTTTAGTTCTATGGAGTTTGAATCGATGTTGATGCCCTTGATATTAATTACCGCTGTCACCCATAAATCACTGTCACCAATTTCTCAGCAGAAGAAATTTGCGAAAGTGTTTAGTTATTAATTTTTAGATGAACCCCCGGAGATTAATTATGCTGCCAACCCGATTGCAATTAGTTCCTGAATCAAAAAATATTCTTGACAATCCTCTCGTTAGTGTTGTTATCGGTAACTACAATTACGGCAAATTTTTGCGTCAATCAATTGAAAGCGTTTTGCATCAGACTTATCAAAATTTTGAACTTATCGTCGTAGATGATGGTTCAACAGATAACTCCAGAGAAATTATTCAATCCTACGGTTCTCGTCTGATAGCTATCTTGCAGTCAAATTCTGGACAGGAGGCAACTTTCAATGTCGGAATAGAAAAAGCTCAGGGGGAAATTATTTGTTTTCTGGATGCTGATGACTATTTTCATCCCGAAAAACTTGCGAAAGTAGTAACCTGTTTCCAAGAACATCCTGAGTGGGTGATGGTTGGTCATTGTTGGAGTTCTGTTAATAAAGATGGCAAGATTATTGGCAGCAGCACTTCTAATATTCTCAGTCAAGGTGATGTAAAACATCTCCTCTTAAAATGGGGTAAATATGCATCAGCAATTAGTTCAGGATTAGCGTGTCGTCGGGCTGATTTACAAAAGGTAATGCCCCTAAAAAAAGGTTGGGGTGTAGATGCTTTTTTAAATGCTGCACTGCCTTTTTATGGTGAAATTGGTAGCATTAATGAACCCTTGATGTTTTACCGGATGCACGGTAAAAATATGCGAGCATATAATGACAATTTAAATTATTTAATTCAGCAACGGGTAAAGACAGCACAATTTATCAATGAAACAGCTGCTAAAGTCGGACTGCAGGAACGCTTTAATTTAGAAAGTGATGTAGATTATCGTAGCTACAAAGTAATGCAGTTAGGTAGTGCATCTTTACAATCAAAATTAGAAATTATTTGGCTATCTCTACAAGAAAGTCTAGCCATTGGTCGCAGTCCTAGAGATACTTGCATCCGATTAGCATATCGTAGTATCTGTACTTTGTTTCCTGAACAAGGAAAACAAATTCTCCGTCTAGGTTTGCGGGGGTATTTACGTTACAAGTTTTCTGGTAAGTAAACTAAGTCCTAGGGTGTGTCAGTTTGAATAATTCAAAGTTTCGCTTGACTGACCCACCCTACAAGTTATCTGAGAATTTGTTTGATTTCTATTAGTAATTAAGTAACCACAGAGAACACAGAGGGAACAGAGAAATAAGAGTTTCAGATAGTGTTTGCGTAAGTCCTGTCTATTTCAGTCCATATCTAGAGAAAATAACCAGTCAAAAATCATGCCAATTATTTCTGTGATAGTTCCTGCTTATAACGCCGAAAAAACTATTGTAGAGACAATAAGTTCTGTTTTGAGGCAAAGTTTTGGGGATTTAGAGCTAATTGTGATTAATGATGGCTCTACAGATAAAACTTTAGAACTAATAAACACCATTAGTGATGCGAGATTGCAGGTTTTTTCTTTTTCAAATGGTGGGTTATCAGTTGCTCGTAATCGTGGGATTCACCTGGCTAAAGGAGAATATTTAGCCTTTTTGGATGCTGATGATTTATGGACACATGATAAATTATCAGCTCAAATTACAGCCCTAAAACAGTATCCAGAAGCCGGAGTATCCTACAGTTGGATTTACTCTATGGATGAGCAGGGAGAATCTATTAAGCCAGGGATATCTTTTAATTTTCAAGGCGATGTTTACCCTGATTTATTGGTAAATAACTTTATTGTGAATGGCTCAAATTGTTTAATTACTAGAGAAGCAATTGAGTTAATCGGTGAATTTGATTCTACGGTAGATGGTGCAGCTGATTGGGATTACTGGCTGCGGTTAGCTGCTAAGTTTCCCTTTGTTTTAGTGCCCAAATACCAGATTTTTTATCGTGGTTCTTCAGGAACAATGTCTGCCAAAATTGAATACATGGAACAGTGTATGCTCAGGGTGACTGAAAAAGCATTTCAAACTGCTCCATTAGAATTGCAACCCTTGAAAAAACAAAGCCTAGCCAATACCTATAGATATCTAGCTTACAAATATTGGACGTTTGCTCAAGGAGAAGATAAAATACGTAAAACTAGAGAAACATTATCCCAAGCTATTCGCCTTTACCCCCTAATTTTAAAGGATAGAAGAGTCAGAAATATCTGGATTAAGTTAGCGATTATCAGAATTTTTAATTCTCCAATTGGTTATGCTTTAATTAATTGGTTCCAGACGGCTACTTTGGCAAAATAAGTTAGAGACTATAGTTAAACATGAATAATCTTCCCTTAACAGCTAAAACATTACCTCAGCTACCAGCACAACCTTTAGTTAGCGTCATTATCGATAACTACAACTACGGTAAATTCCTTAAACAAGCAATTGATAGCGTTTTTCAACAAACCTACAAAAACTTTGAATTAATTGTAGTTGATGATGGGTCAACAGATAATTCCCCAGAAGTAATTGAGTCCTATGGACAGCGCTTAATTCCTATATTTCAAAGTAATGCAGGTATGGGAGCAGCTTTAAACGCTGGAATTGCGCGTGCTAGTGGGGAAATAATCTGTTTACTGGATGCTGATGATTACTTTCATCCAGAGAAGCTAGAACAGGTGGTACAGGCTTTTCTTACCCATCCTCAATGGGTACAAATTATTCATGCCAAAACCATAGTAGATCGAGAGGGTTTATCTATTGGTTGTGGACCGAATAATTTTAGTCAGGGTGATGTACGAAACCTGCTTTTGCAATGGGGTCAATATATTTGGGAAACTACTTCTGCTCTTGCTTATCGTCGCGAAGCTTTGCAAAGATTGCTACCTATTCCCACAAAAAAAACTATGGGAGCCGACCCTTATTTAACGGCAACAATTCCCTTCTTAGGTGAAGTAGGATGTATTAATAAATCACTCATGTTTTATCGTCAGCACGGGAATAATATGCAGAGTCGCAGTCTGAATTTATCCTATTGGATGCTGGTGTATGAAGAAACGGCTAAGTTTATCAATGAAGCTGCCACCAAATCAGGTATCGATAAGCGTTTTGATATTCAACGTAGTGCAGATTATCGTAGCTTTGTATCCCTACAGCAAGGAGGTTTACCTTTAAAGGAAGCCCTCTATACTATCTGGCTTTCTTTACGAGAAAGTATTGCCATTAAACGCAGCTTTGATGAAATTTTTTGGAAGCTAGTACAGCGCGGTATTTTTTCCCTTTACCCTGAAGAAGGCAAGAAATTTATCCGCTTTGGACGGCGGGGATATTTGCGATTTAAATTAACAGGTAAACAACCACCTGATTTTCAATTATCTAGAAATTAACAAGGATTAATTTATGCCTTTAACTAATCATCTACAGAAACTTGTAGTTATACCAGGAGCCGCTCATTCTTTAGGGGGGACTCTGGTGAGTCTTTCTTTATTAATTGAAGGATTTAAACGTCTTGGTGCAGCCGAAAAATTATGTGTTTTAGTCCCCGCTGATTCCTTAATGCAAAAATATCTCCAGTCAGCAGGCTTAGATTTTTGCTTAAAAATTATCCCTGCTGAACTAGAACACCAAGCTCAGTTTTTGCAGCGTGCTTTAAGTTGGGTTAACCAACAACCAAGAAATTATTCTGTGTTGCTAGATAACTGTGTTTGGCGTAGTTTTATGCCAATTATTTTCCGTGCTGCTGTTAATTTACGCCTGCAAAATCGTCCTGTTTATCACTTCTGTCATGACTTAGGACTTTCCCACAATACATTTGGTTATCTCGCGAGAAAGTTGACCTTTGCTTATCTAGCACCCCGTGTGATTTGCAATTCCCACTTCACTGCTAGTCATGTGCGTTCCATCATGCCGGATATCCGTGGTATTCTTTATCAACCTGTAGATACTAAAAAATTTAATTCCTGTCCTCCTACTCATCTTCCACCTGAAGATTTAGAACCAATTCTAGCTTCAGGTTCCCGGATTATTTTCACCCCATCACGGATTACTGAACCAGGGATGGTGAATGACAAAAATCTCCGCTCACTCATCCCAGTATTGGCGAATTTAGTAAGAAGTTGTAATAACTATCACTGGGTAGTAATTGGCGAAGATAATTCCCCTAATCGCATCAGAAGTCAGACTTTAATAGAAACTGCCAATAATTATGGGGTGGGGGATAAATTTACAATATTATCTCCCACCTTTGCCATTGAAAATTATTACAAATATGCTGATGTGGTAGTTACTCTCGCTCCTAGAGAACCTTTTGGTCGCGTTGTAGTTGAAGCAATTGCTTGCGGTGTCCCAGTTATAGGTAGCCAAACCGGTGGTATTGGTGAGATTTTACATCATTTTGCTCCAGAATGGACTGTTGACCCCCATAACCCGGAAGCAGTCGCACAAACCATTGTCCGCGTTGCTGAAGACCCCAATACTTGCAATGTTTTAAAACAAGGTCAAACCTGGGTGCAAAATAATTGCAGTATTGAAGAATATACGGCTCGATTAATGGCGATTACGGGTGTAATTCCCATTGCTCCACCTGAAGAATTAACCACAAAAATATGAATAAGCTATTACCAATTACTCCTGAAAAACCAAGAGAACAAGCATCACGAGATATCTTGGTTATTTCCCGGACTTTTTTCCCCAAAGAAGGCGGTATTGAGGAATATGTTTATAATCGTTGTCTGCAAGAACCAAGCCGAATAATTCTCCTCACAGCTAGCTATCCAGGAGATGCAGCATTTGATAAAAACCAATCTTTTCCCATACATCGCTGGAAACTACCAAGTTTTTTACCATCAGGAAAGTTGGGTAGTATTCTCAAGCAGATTATCAATATCACCTGCTCTTTTTTTCTAGCAATTAAGTTATATTTTCGCTACCGTTACCGTTTCATTGAATGGGCACATGGTTATGATTTTCCTTCACTTTTATTGCTCAGCTATTTATTACCTATTCAGTGTTTTATCTACTTGCATGGAAATGACGTTCTTTGTCCACTGAAAAATTTTTGGTGGCGATCGCTCTTTCAGTGGACTTTACAACGCTGTACCGGAATTGTCTGCAATAGTAACTTTACAAAAGATTACCTCCGGCACCGCTGTCAGTGTACATCGCAATTTTATGTCATTAATCCAACTGTTAGACTAAATAAATTTACTGATAATTTTGCCGACGCTAGAAATACCGTGCGCCAAAAATATGGCATTCCACCATCAGCAATTGTGATTTTATCTGTAGGTCGTCTGGTGAAGCGTAAAGGATTTGACAGGATAATTGAGAACTTACCTTTATTGCTAGCTGATGGCTTGGATGTCCATTATCTCATCTGCGGTCGTGGTGCAATCGCAGAGGAATTAAAATCTCTGAGTCAGCGTTTAGGGGTTGCACAACGGGTGCATTTTGCTGGATATGTACCTGATAACCATCTCGCTAGTTACTACATGGCAAGCGATTTATTTGGATTATTAACCTATTTTGATACCAAAGCTGACAGCATTGAAGGCTTTGGGATTGTTTATCTGGAAGCCGGATATTTTGGGAAACCTGTAATTGCATCGCGGGTTGGAGGGGTTACAGATGCGGTGATTAATGGTGTCAATGGTATCTTGGTTTCCCCAGACTCAGTAGATGAAATTACACAGGGTTTGCGTCAGTTGTGTACCGATGCAGATTTACGCGATCGCTTAGGTAGTGCAGGTAAAGAAATAGCAACCCGCAAAACTCCGTTTCCCACTGTTGCTGAATATTAACCCTCTTGTAAAAGTCTGAAAAAGCAATAATTAACCCCCGTTAAACGCCGATAAAATTCTTTCCCCCACCCCTTGTCTGCAATAATTCAACAATATTTCCATGACAAATGTTAACGCTACCAAAATTGCTAAAAGTGGTCTATGGTTGATGGTGAGTTTTGTAATTGGTAAACTCTCACAACTCGTCGCTCAGATTATTTTAGCTCGTCTACTTTCTCCTCAAGATTTCGGTATTTGGGGGATGGTTTTAGTAGTTACTACCCTCTCTGCATTGTTTAAAGACACAGCAATTGCTGGGGTCTTAGTTTATAAAGGACTCGAAGATAAAAAATTAGCAAATGCAGTTTATAGTCTGGGAATTAATATTTCGATTTGCATGTTTTTGCTGCAATCAATGATTGCATTTCCCCTGTCACAGTTTTTTCGTGAACCTTTAGTTTTTCCCTTAACTATTTGCGCTGCTTTGATTTTTCTGATTAGTGCAGGTACTGGTTCTCACGCATCAGTTTTGCAACGACAGATGAAATTTCGCGCTGTTGCTATTTCTGATTGTCTAGGAGAGGTAACTAGATTTACCATAGCTATCAGCGGTGCCGTCCTTGGTTGGGGTGTGTGGTCTTTTGTAGCAGGAGAAATTGTGACAATAACGATGGATGCATTGCTCAAACGCTCGTTAAGTCGCTACTCTTTTACTTACCACCTCATCCCAGATACCGCAGCTGTGCGGGAAGTACGCGGCTACATCAGCAGCCTTGTGGGTATCAACCTTGCAGTATACGTAAATACCAACATTGATAATTTAATTGTCGGTAGGTTAATTGGCGCCCAAGCGCTCGGTTTCTACAACATGGGTTATCAACTGGCAATGTTACCTAGTTTTGCGCTGTCACAAATTAATCGCGTAAATTTCTCAGTCCTATCCCAAAAAGACGATGAGGATAAACGGGTATATATTTCTCAAGTGCTACAGTTATACGCCTTAGTTTACGCTCCCATCTATGGGGTAGCATTTGTTATTGCACCTTGGGTAATTCCTCTAGTATACGGCGCCCAGTGGACAGCATCTGCAAATATCTTTCAAATTGTGCTGATTTTTGCCTATACGCGCGGCTTTATGAGCATATTAGGTAATGGTTTGAACGCGCTCAACAAACCCCATATTAATGCTGCCATTAACTGGGTCTTAGTGCCTGTATCTATTTGTGGTTTTCTCATCGGTGCATGGTTGGGAGGAGTGCAAGGAGTAGCCTATGCTACTGCATTAGTAATGGGTGTAGCTGCTTCTGTTTGGTTTTGGATTGCTATTTGTCGCTCTGCTGGTTGGAAACTAAAAGATTTACTGCAACCTGTGCTGTTACCAACAGTGGCTGTAATCCTATCAGTAATTACTGTAATTATTAGTCCATTACCAGAATATTTACGTCCTTACTTCCAAGCAATTCTCGTGATTCTTCTCTACGGAATTAACATCTCCTTCTTCTCTGGTGGTGAGATACCAAAGTTATTAATTAAGTTAGTCACTAAAGCTTTGAAGAAAAATACTTCTGTAAAGTCTAACATTTAGATACCCGACTTCTTGAAAAAGTCGGGTATCTAGCTAGCCGCTCATTTTACCTTTAAAAAGGAAAGTAACTGGAATTACTAGTTGGAACTGCTAGATTGCTCTTGTTGTGTTTTATCCTGCTTTTGCTGGCTCTCAGATCCTTGTTGCAATTGGTTGAGATGAATATTGTTGACTTGAATCACAAAGTTTTCAATTGCTTGCTTGGCTTTTTGTTGTTGTTCCCGTTCATCAGATGCATCATCGCAACGATAAGCAGGAGTCACTCCCAAGATAAATTTCTCTTGTTCTGCTTCTAATAATTCCACTGCGGTATTAGCAGCAACCGAATTTTTCTGAAAAGGAAAAGAGGTAACTACACTAGCGACTATAGACGCGATCGCGGGACAAATTACAGGCAGCCACTTCAGCCAAGCTTGACCTGCTTCCAATTTGTCTACCAAAACTAAAATTGGTGTAACTCCAGATAGCACAATAGTTACCATTTGCAAAATATAGTAAAAATTGCGCGACAGATTGCGAGTTCTTTTGTAATCATTAATCATCTCCTGAGAATAGCGTAAAGCCTTTTCTCGGGCGGGAAGAACGAGATTTGGTGCAGAGTTAATCCCATTGGAAAGGAGATATAATTCGGCTTGTTTCTTGATAGTTAAATCCAAAGCGGCATTATTGTAAGCTTGCCACAATTTTTGATTTGTGAGGAACAGGAAAATAAAGATAGCTAGAGAAATCCCCGCCGAGATGATAAATCTTTTATCGTCAGGAATAACAATAGCAAGAACGAGTGAACAAGCAAACACCGTAAAAACTAAGTATTCAGTTACCTTGAGAACCAACAAATTGTTTGGTTTGGACGTGGAGGATGTTGTTGCCAGTATATCGGCAGTTTTTATTTGATTTTGATATTCCAAAGTAGTCATTTCAGAAGAAGTCATAGTTTCGGAGTCGATTAATCTCTTGGTGAAAAACATCTTTGTTCAAGGTAACATAACATACTTTGTTTGTCTGAGAAATTTGTATAAAATTTTCCTTAATTACTAATCAAATAGATGATTTTATCAATACCCACCCACCTAACCCCTGATTTTTTTTGCAACTCTTAGTAGTCAATTACTTGGACTTAACAAGCATGTGATTGAGTTTGGAGGCTTTACTAGAGGAATGCTCTAGCCACCATAAACCAGTTGCAAGTATTACCGCAGTCATTAACAACCCTGCGATAATGCTAAAAGTAGTTTGAATCCCAAAAACTAATGCTTCCGGTGGTGCATTGGTAACATCAATCTGCGGTGGAAGATGAGCGCTGCTAATTGTTACCAAGGAAAATAATGCACCCACTAACGGTACACCAGCGGTCTGTCCCAATATCCGCGATAAGGACAACAGTCCCGAAGCTATACCTAAACGCTCTTGTGGTGAGGCTGCCATGATAGCGCTATTGTTGGGGGATTGAAACATTCCTACTCCCAGCCCATAGAAAGCAACTCCCGTAATATAGTTCACTAAAGTTAAATCGGTATCAAATTTACTGATTAACAAGCAGCCAATTGCTATCAACACTAGTCCGATTAAACTAATGCTCCGTGGTCCAAAACGGTCAGATAGAATACCTGCAACTGGTGCTGTTAGTACAATAATCACCGGCGGTACAGCCAGTAACAAACCTGCTTGCTCGGTGGGATATTGCTTAACTAACTCTAGGAAAAAGGGTAAGATAAAGATGACACCTGCCATCACGAAATTTCCCAAAAATCGCAATATTAAGCCAAGGTTGAACTCTAGGGAGCGAAAAATACCTAAATCGAGCATTGGCTCCATCAAACGGGCTTCTACAACTAAAAAACTCCCTAAGCTGATAGCAGATAAAACTACCAAGGTTAGCGCTCTATAAGAACCAAAACCCTCGCTCTGCAATAGGGTCATCCCCAGTGTAAAGCAGGTCAATGTGAGGGTGAGCATCAGTGTACCAATGGTATCAAAACTCTGTTTAGCGCCACTGACAGCAGAAGCAGGTACAAGACGAGCCACAATCAAAGTAGCAACAATCCCAATCGGTACATTCACTAAGAAGATTAAATTCCAGCCTCCCAGACCAATCAATAATCCTCCGACCGTTGGTCCCGACATAATCCCCAATCCATAGACCCCAGCTCTAATTCCTAGTCCTAATCCACGCTGTTCTTTTGGAAATATTTCCACAATCATCGCTGTTCCCAGACCTGATATAAATGCAGCCCCAATTCCTTGGAAACAGCGAAAAACTATCAAAAAGCTTACCGTAGGTGCCAGTCCACACAATAGGGAACTAACGGTAAAAACTATCAACCCAATAATGTACAATCGCTTTTTGTTGAACATATCACCCAATCTGGCTGCACTCAACACAAATATCGCGATCGCTAGCAGATAACTTAACACAACCCATTGAATGGTAGCGAAACTAGTGTGCAGTGATTCCACCATTATTGGTACAGCTAGGTTCACAATGTAGACATCCAATGCAAAGATGAATACACCCATACCAATACCTAACATCGCCAACCATTTACTCGATGCTTTTGGTGATGGTATTAACTGTTGAGATTGCTCTTCTTGGCTATTTGAAATTACTATCATGTCCTAAAATTCACTCAATTAACTGTCTGCTGCTAAATTTTGGCTGTCAGATTTTTCAGCATCATTACCCAAGGAGAGCTAGCAATATTTCCTGAGAAATACTGCTTTTACATTTTTTGACCTGTCAATCCATCTCAGATTTTAAATTGAAAATCTCAGATTGACAATGCAAATTTTATGACTAGTGTCAAGTACTAATATTTAAAGAATAATCAATCATTTCAAAACTAGAGAAATATTCACCATAAATCCAATTATTCATCATCCCGCTAATGGCACAGCGCTCTTCCCTGGTACTTCATTTTGAATATCAACAAGTTTTTCGTGAACCGATGCCGTCTGGTGTATTTGTGGGGCGGATTTTCCACCCTACCCCACAAGAATCATCCCCCAATTAAGCAACGCCCTTTTTTTATCAACAGAGGCTTTGAAAACCTATGTTTTGCTTCCCCTTCCCTAACAGGAATGGGGTTAGGGGTTAGGTTTAGACAATGGGTGATGTTTGACAAGATACTGAAAAGATATCCATGTAGCACTCTCCACTAGGGAGAATGCTATGGTGAGGGTTAGCTAGCGTAACAAGAAGCAACACCATCCTGCAAATTGTGTGCTTCATGTCCCAGGAGCGCCGGGCTAAACACACAAATCAACCGCAAGGTTGTCTTAGCCCGCAAGTAATGGGGGTCGTGTTTATCTAGGGCGTACATCGTACCTGGAGTGATAGGATAAACGACACCATCAGCTTCTACTTCCCCTTCACCCTCGATGCAGTAGCAGGCTTCCATATGATTTTCGTAGCTTAATAGCGATTCTGTACCTGCTTCCACAATGGTGTCGGTCAGGGAATAGCCCATGCCATCTCGTTCTAACAGAAAGCGGCGACTTTGCCCATTACCCCAAGCAACATCCCGGTCAGTGCTGATAATATCACTTAAGCTTCTGACAATCATCGTGATTACCTCATTATCAAATGATTAGCACCTATAGTAAGCCAAACCAGAGCAACTCTCATCAGATGTACTCTGTAGTTAACCTTAGCGCTAGTCATTTGTATCCCACACAGCCAGAAAATCCCAGTCTTCATTCTCTTCCTCCCTCTCAATTTGCTTATCGTTTAGCTCTTCTCCCTTGAGTAAATTTTGATAATCACCGGAATCAACCCACTTCAAAAGTTCTGATGCTCGCATCACTGTCCAAGGTAGTTGATATTCCATGAAACTAAATGTCTTAGTCAATTGATCTAAACCATCAAGATTGTTGGTTTTAAACTCACGGGCTTGGCTGACAAAATCATTGATGCTATCTTCATTCAAATATTCTCCTGGTAATCCCCCCAATTTCATCAACGCAGATATTGCTACATCTATATTTTGACAAGCTAATAAACCGGCGCGGTCAGCAGTAAATTTTGACATAATCATCCAGTTATATAATGCAATTTCTAAACCATTTGCTGCCAATCCACCTACACCTAATGTTGTACTAGCGATTAAGTTTTTCACAACTGGCATAACATAAGCCATTTGCTGATACGCTAGGTACTTTCCTTTAATGCGAGCAACTTCATGTCCAAAAATAAATAGTAGTTCATCGTAGGAGAGCCATTCCATCCCTTCTAAATTAATACCCACTAAAGGCTTTTCCACTCCTATTGCATAGCTTCTAATGTATCCCATGCCACGAAACAGGTTCAATTCGGGGATAGGTGCAATATCTAGGATTTTACAACTTTCCACAAAAGCATCATAGAGTTCGGGAAAATTTCGCGACGTGACTTTGAAATCATTCCCCATTGTTTGCATCCGCAGTAACTTATCGATGCCATATTCATTAATTTTTTTCAGCAATAGCGGTAGCACTGGAGTTCGTTCTAAAGACACCAATGCTTTCCTGTCAAAGGGATGCTCATAAACTTCTGTTTTCAGGTTGGTAAATTGTTTTTTATTCATCGGTTTTGTGATTAATTATAAGTTAAAATTGTACTCTCCAGAAACAGCCGATACAAATGACAAGCAATCACAGGTCTATTTCTGTCTAACTTAATTAAACCTAGATTTTCTAATTTATAAATAATCAGCGGGTCTAACTGGAGATTTTCTTGGTTAGCTAACACTTGTTTGATGGCAGTTAACAATTGGGGCTGCTCATGCAATATCCCCCAAAGATTTCGCAAGTAAT
>Ga0114939_10001112_pt1 | contig 21692 bp, 16 predicted proteins | sample AshMeaCrysSpring_FD_87196 | JGI IMG/M metagenome (GOLD analysis project Ga0114939, IMG submission 87196) | Groundwater microbial communities from Big Spring, Nevada to study Microbial Dark Matter (Phase II) - Ash Meadows Crystal Spring | ecosystem: Environmental > Aquatic > Deep subsurface >...
GCCGCGATCTACTGGCAGGCGCTCAGGCTCTGGCTCAAGCGCGTGCCGTTCCATACGCACCCCGACCTGACCGGCGCGGGTCACCGCCATCGCGGCGGCCGCGTCGAAACCATCGAGACCACGCCATGAGCAAGACATCCGAAGCGGCTGCCAGCATCGTCGATGCCGTCGATGCGCTGAACCTGCCCGTTCCCGCGCGCGCGGACGGCAACTGGCTGCAACGGCTGGGCAAGCGGCTGTTCCTGCAATCGCTCGCGAAGTTCGAGCACGGCGAACTCACGGTCGTCGTGCCTGCCACCGGCGAGCGGCAGGTGTTCGGCCGCCGCACGTCCCAATGCGACGTGCACGCGACGCTCGAGATCCTGCACCCGCAGACGTTCGCCGATGCGGCGTTCGGCGGTACGGTCGGCGGCGGCGAGGCGTACATCCGCGGCCTCTGGCGCACGGACGACCTGACCGCGCTGGTGCGCATGTTCGTGGCGAATCGCGCCGCGATGGAAGCGTTCGAGGGCGCGGCCGCCTATGTGGCGGATCCGGTACGCCGGGTATTGCACCGGTTCAACCGCAACAGCCCCGATGGCAGCCGCCGCAACATCGCTGCGCATTACGACCTGGGCAACGACCTTTTCGCACTGATGCTCGACGAGACCATGATGTACTCGTGCGCGGTGTTCGCCGACGAGAACACGACACTGCACGCGGCGCAGGTCGCGAAGCTCGATCGCATCTGCCGCCGGCTGCAGCTGTCGCCACGAGACCACCTCGTCGAGATCGGCACGGGCTGGGGTGGACTCGCGCTGCATGCCGCGCAGAAATATGGCTGCAAGGTGACCACGACGACGATCTCGCGCGAGCAGCACGACTGGGCGCGGCGCAAGTTCGAGGAGGCAGGGTTGCTGCAGAGCGGCCAGGTCACGCTGCTGCTCGAGGATTACCGCGATCTCGAGGGCACCTACGACAAGCTGGTCTCGATCGAGATGATCGAGGCCGTCGGCCACCAGTTCCTCGACACGTACACGGCCAAGTGCGCCTCGCTGCTGAAACCCGATGGCGCGATGCTGCTGCAGGCGATCACGATCCAGGACCAGGTGTACGAGCAGGCGCTCAAGTCGGTCGACTTCATCCAGCGTTTCATCTTCCCGGGCAGTTTCATCCCGTCCGTCGCGGCGATCACGGACTCGGTGCGCCGCACGACCGACATGAAGGTGTTCCACCTCGAGGACATCGGCCCGCATTACGCGACGACGCTGCGCAAATGGCGCGAGAATTTTTTCGCGCGCATCGGCGATGTGCGTGCGCTGGGGTATCCGGAGAGCTTCGTTCGGATGTGGGAGTTCTACCTCTGCTACTGCGAGGGCGGCTTCCTCGAGCGGCAGATCGGCGACGTGCAGATGCTGCTGACCAAGCCGCGGTGCCGCCTGCCCGCGCCGGTGTAGCAGCCCAATCGCCCTGAACGGACGTGCCCTTCCGGTGAGGGAGAGTCCGGAGCGTGTTCCGAGCGCGTGTCTGCCTTTCCAAGTGAGGGACCGGCCCGGAGCCTCGCTCTCGCGGTCGGAGCCACGGAGTAACCGAGGATCGGGATTCCCCTACTGGCAGCGACGACGCGGGCCCGCGACAATCCGGAGCCAGTCCAACCGCTGCCGGAGCCCGTCATGACCCAAGCCGCCATCCTCGAAGGCCTGAGCGCATCCAAGCTCGCGATCGAGATGACCCCCGAACAGCGCTCTGCGCTGGCCCGGGTGATGACGCTGCGCGACCTCGCGCACGGCGAAGTGCTGGTCCGCGAGGGCGACAGCGACGACCACCTGTACGTCGTGGCGAGCGGCGGCATCGCAGTGGTGAAGTCGGCGGGCACGGGCAACGACGTCACGCTCAGCGTGCTGCGGCCGGGCGACGTCGTGGGTGAACTCTCGTTCCTGGACGGCGCCACCCGCTATGCGTCGCTGGTCGCCGAGAACGGCACGCGGGTGCTGGGGCTGAGTCGCGGCGATCTCGAAGGCCTGCTCGAGAGCAACCCCCATCTGGTCTATCGCGTGATGCGCGCGATCGTGCGCGTCGTGCACGACCTGCAGCGTCGCCTGTCGATGCAGACGGCCGAACTGACGAACTACCTGTATAAGACCCACGGCCGGTATTGAGCGATAAACGGGGACAGAGCCCTGTCTCCGGGTACTCCCGGAGACAGGGCTCTGTCCCCATTAAACTCCATGCACCAAATTGGTACAGCACCGACGCCACGGCGGCCCTTCCGCACCGATCGGGCGCACTCACCCCTCTGGTAACGGCCATTCGGCGCTGGCACGATTCTCGCTTGAGCGAACCAGGTTCCCCACCGTCGCTCCATGGAAACGCCCGCCACGCCTGCCGCGCCGTATGACGAGATGTACACCGCCGACGGGCAGGTGCGCCCTCCGTATGCGGTCTATTCCGACTGGCTGATCCGCGAACCGGAGGACGCGCTGCGGCACAAGCGGGCCGAGGCCGACAGCCTGTTCCACCGCGTCGGCATCACCTTCGCGGTGTACGGCGAGCAGGACGGCAACGAGCGGCTGATACCCTTCGACATCGTGCCGCGCATCCTCTCGGCCGAGGAATGGCGCAAGCTCGAGGCTGGCTTGCGACAGCGCGTGCAGGCACTCAATGCCTTCATCGCGGACATCTACCACGGCCAGGAAATCCTGCGTGCCGGTGTGCTGGCACCTGAGCAGATTTTCTGCAACAACCAGTACCGTCCCGAGATGCAGGACCTCGACGTGCCCGGCGGCATCTACGCGCACATCGCGGGCATCGACGTCGTGCGCGCGGGCCAGGGCGAGTTCTACGTGCTCGAAGACAACCTGCGCGTGCCCTCGGGCGTCTCGTACATGCTTGAAGACCGCAAGATGATGATGCGGCTGTTCCCTGAACTCTTCGCGCTGAACCGCGTCGCGCCGGTCGAGCACTACCCGGACCGGCTGCTCGACAATCTTGCGAGCGTGGCGCCGGCCGGCGTGGCCGATCCCGTGGTCGTGGTGCTCACGCCCGGCGCCCACAACAGCGCCTACTTCGAGCACGCGTTCCTCGCCCAGCAGATGGGCGTCGAACTGGTCGAGGGCCAGGACCTCTTCGTGCGTGGCGGCTTCGTCTACATGCGCACGACGCAGGGCCCGCAGCGCGTCGACGTGATCTACCGCCGCATCGACGACGACTTCCTCGACCCGCTCGTCTTCCGTTCGGACTCCGCCCTGGGCGTGCCGGGCCTGATGTCCGCCTATCGCGCCGGTCGCGTCACAGTCGCCAACGCGATCGGCACGGGCATCGCCGACGACAAGTCGATCTACCCGTACGTGCCGGACATGGTGCGTTTCTACCTGGGCCAGGAGCCGCTGCTCGCCAACGTGCCGACCCGCGTGCTGCGCCGGCCCGACGACCTTGCCTATGCGCTGGCGCACCTCGACCAACTCGTCGTGAAGGAAGTCCACGGCGCGGGCGGCTACGGCATGCTGATCGGGCCCACGGCCTCGGCCGCCGAGCGCGAGGATTTCAAGTTGCGCATCCTTGCGGCGCCGGAGAAGTACATCGCCCAACCCACGCTGGCACTGTCCACCTGCCCCACGTTCGTCGAGCAGGGCGTTGCGCCGCGGCACATCGACCTGCGTCCGTTCGTGCTGTCGGGCAAGGAGATCACCGTGGTGCCAGGGGGACTCACGCGCGTCGCACTGCGCGCGGGCTCGCTGGTCGTGAATTCGTCGCAGGGCGGCGGCACCAAGGACACCTGGGTGCTGGAGGACTGACGCGTGTTGAGCCGCACCGCCGATCACGTCTACTGGCTGGGCCGTTATGCCGAGCGCGCCGAGAACCTTGCGCGCACGCTCGACGTGCAGTACCGGCTGTCGCTGCTGCCACGCAAGGCGACCAGCGAGGGCGTCGGCTGGAGCCGCACCCTCGCGACCCTCAACCTGCTCGACGAGTATGCGAGCCGCTGCGGCGACGATTTCGCCGGGCACCGCGTGATCGACTTCCTCGCGTTCGACCGCGAGAACCCGTCGAGTATCATGAACTGCCTGCGGGCCGCGCGCGAGAACGCGCGGGCCGTGCGCGGCTCGATCTCGAGCGAGATGTGGGAGACCTTCAACGCCACGTGGCTCGAGGCCCGCGGCAATGCGCCGACGCGCTACACCGCGCGCAACATCGCCGAGTTCATCGAGTGGGTGAAGTATCGCGCGCACCTCGCGCGCGGCGTGGTGCTGGGCTCGATGCTGCGCGACGAGGGCTATCACTTCATGCAGATGGGCACGTTCCTGGAGCGCGCGGACGGCGTCGCGCGCCTGCTGCGCATCCGCCTCGCGTGCGAGACGACCGACAACGCCGGCGAACCCCCGACGCACGATTACCTGCCGTGGACGGTGCTGCTGCGCGCCCTCTCCGCCTATGAGATCTTCCGTCGCGTCTCGCGCGATCGCGTGACGCCGCTGCACGTCGTGGGATTCGCGGCATTCCGCCCGGACGTGCCGCGCTCGCTGCTGCGCTCGGCGGAACTCGTGTTCGACAACCTCAGCGCCGTCTGCAACACGCGTTCGGGCGAGACGCAGCGGCGCGCCGGCGTCCTGCACGCAAGCCTCCGCTTCGGCACGCTCGACACCCTCGGCGACGTGGGCGCCGACAACCTGCTGGCGGACGTGATCGAGCGCGTCTGGGACCTCAACGACCGCATCGGCCGCGACTTCCTCGGCCATGTCGTGCCCGCCTGAGCCGCCGGGGGTCCCATGCAACTGCACATCCGCCACGAGACCTGCTACGCGTACGAGGAGACCGTGAGCTACAGCATCCAGTCGCTGAAGCTCACGCCGCGGCCCGAACCCGGGCAGCGTGTCGTCTCGTGGCGCATCGCTGCCCCGGGCGAGCGGCTCGAGCAGGTCGACACGTATGGCAACGTCACTCACGTCGTCACGATGGAAGCGCCGCATCGGGAGTTGCGCATCGTGGTGGAAGGCGTGGCCGAGATCGCGCCCGATGACGCGCGCGGCCGGGTGATGCAGCCGCTCGGCGGCGAGCTGTCGCGGCTCGCCTTCCTCGCGTCGACGGCGCTGACGCGGCCCAATGCGGCGGTGCGCGAGATCGCTCGCCGCCACCTGGGCGCACACCCCGCCTCGCGCGCGACGCTGATGGACCTTGTGGCGGGCGTGCGCGCGGCGGTCGCCTACCAGCCTGGCGTCACCGACGTGAGCCACTCGGCAGCCGAGGCCATCGAACTCGGCTTCGGCGTCTGCCAGGACCTGGCGCACGTCTATGTCGCATGCTGCCGGTCGGCGGGCATTCCGGCACGCTATGTCAGCGGTTACGTCTACACCGGGACGACCGGCGAGGTGGCGAGCCATGCGTGGGTCGATGCCTGGCTCGGCGACGATTCGGGCTGGCTCAGCCTCGACGTGACGCACGGCGAAGCGGCTGGCGCCGCGCATTGCCGCCTCGCCGTCGGGCGCGACTACCTCGATGCCGCGCCGGTGCGCGGCGTCAGGCGTGGTGGCGGCCGCGAAAAACTCAGCGTCGTTGTCAATTTGGCAGCAATTGCGGGAGCGCCTGCTGCACAGGCGGGCAGCCATCAGCAACAGTGAGTCACTGCCACCGGGCGCGCGCTTTGCAGCGGCCTCGCGGCGGAACTACCATGCCTACCCTCATCGCTCGTCCGGGTCACACATGACGTATTGCGTGTCGATGCTGCTGGATGCGGGCCTCGTGTTCCTGTCGGACTCGCGCACCAACGCGGGCGTCGACCAGATCAACACGTTCCGCAAGACGACCGTGTTCGAACGGGCGGGCGATCGCGTGATCGTGCTGATGTCGGCGGGCAACCTCGCCATCACCCAGGGCGTGCTCAACCTGCTCGCCGAGCGCATCAGCGCGCAGGGCGAAGGCTCCCTGCTCAACTGCCCGAACCTGTTCGAGGCCGCGCGCTGCGTCGGCAGCGCGATGCGCGAGATGCACCAGCGCGACGCGGAGGCCCTGCGGCAACAGGGCGTCGAGTTCAACGCGTCCTTCATCGTCGGCGGCCAGATCAAGGGCGAGACGCCCCGCCTCTTCCAGGTCTACTCGGCCGGCAACTTCGTCGAAGCCACGCCCGACACCACGTATTTCCAGATCGGCGAATCGAAGTACGGCAAGCCGATCATCGACCGCGTGATCCGCCGCAGCATGCCGCTGAGCGAGGCCGCCAAGTGCGCGCTGATCTCGATGGACTCGACGATCCGCTCGAACCTCTCGGTGGGCCTGCCGCTCGACCTGGTCATCATCCGTCGCGACGAGTGCAAGGTCGGCAGCCACGTCGACATCGACGCGACCAACGAGTACTTCCACCGGATCCGCGAGCGCTGGGGCGAGGCGCTGCGCGAGATCTTCTCTGAGCTGCCGAATCCGGACTGGCTGCTTTCTTCGCCTCCGGAACCCGGCCGGCTCGCGCCGCCGCCGTCCCGGGTGCCGCACGCGGAGTGAGGCGCCGCGGCCCCTATGCGCATCGGTAGAACACCGGACAGAGCTCCGCAGGCATCACGCTAGAATCCCCGCACCTCGCGGCCGCGGATGGGCCCGGCGGCGAAGCTTGGCGGCGAATCCCGCCAGCGTGTGAGAATGCACCCATGACCCGACCCGCGGATCGATGCGCCCGGCTGGCGCGACTGTTGCTCGTGACGCTGATGCTGCTGGGCATCGCACCCGCATTCGCGCAGGACGCAGCCGTACCCACGGTCGACGCGCAGTCGGATCAGTTCTGGCACGAATCCGAGCCCGGCTCCGTCACCCTGTATTATTTCTACTCCCCCACCTGCCCGCATTGCCAGGCCGCGAAGCCGTGGCTCGAACAGTTCGCGGCGAACACACCGTGGCTCACGCTCAAGCGCTACTCCGTCAAGGACAACCGCGAGCACGCGCGCCTCTACTTCAGCACCGCGAAGTCGCTCGGCGTCGAGGCGCTCTCCACGCCGGGCTTCCTGTTCTGCCGCCAGCTGGTGATCGGCTACGACTCCGCGGCAACGACGGGCCGGCAGCTGGCCGACGCGATGCAGGCCTGCCACGAGCGGCGCCTGGCGCTGCCGGCGCCGGCGCCGGCAGCGGACGCCGGCAGCATGGCCGCGCGTGCCGTGCCGTCAGCCGCGGAGGAGAAGGCTGGCACGACGGTCAGCCTGCCCTTTGTCGGCAGCGTCGACGCCAAGGCGCTGTCGCTGCCCGTGCTCACGGTCGTGCTGGCCAGCATGGACGCGTTCAATCCCTGCGCCTTCTTCGTGCTGTTGTTCCTGCTGAGCCTGCTGGTGCACGCCCGCAGCCGCACGCGCATGGCGATCGTCGGCGGCACGTTCGTGCTGATCTCCGGCCTGGTCTACTTCGTGTTCATGGCGGCGTGGCTCAACGTGTTCCTGATCGCCGGCGAGCTGCGCGTGATCACGTTTATCGCGGGGCTGGTCGCGCTGCTGGTGGCCGTGCTGAACATCAAGGACTACTTCTGGTTCAAGGCCGGGCCGAGCCTCTCGATTCCCGACGCGGCCAAGCCGGGCCTGTTCAAGCGCATGCGCGAGGTCGTGACGACGGGCAGCATGGGCCCGATGCTGGTCGGCACCGTACTGCTCGCCATCGTCGCCAACTCGTACGAGCTCTTGTGCACGGCCGGCTTCCCGATGGTCTACACGCTGACGCTCACGAAGGCGCATGATCTCAGCACCTGGCAGTACTACGCCTGGCTCGGGATCTACAACGTGATCTACGTCATTCCGCTGCTCGTGATCGTCACCGCCTTCACGAAGACGATGGGCGCGCGCAAGCTGAGCGAGGCCGAAGGCCGGCTGCTGAAGCTGATCTCCGGCTTCATGATGCTGGGTTTCTCGCTGGTGCTGCTGCTCACGCCCTCGCTGCTCACGAATCCGCTGGTGTCGATCGGCGTACTCGCGCTGGCGGTGGTCGCCTCGGTGGTGATCGCGCGCATCACGCGGCCGAAGCCGGCGAGCGCCTGAGCCGGGCGCCGCGCGAGCACCATGGGGACGACACCGAGCCACGCAGCGGCGCTGCAGGAGATCCGGTCGCTGCTCGGGCCGTCGGGCTGCATCGACGCACCCGCAGCCATGCAGCGCTTCCTCGTCGATCACCGTGGCCTGCATCGCGGCGCCACGCCGTTCATCGCGTGCCCGGCCGATACCGCGCAGGTCGCGGCGGTGCTCGCGGTCTGCCATGAAGCACGCATCGGCGTCGTGCCCCAGGGCGGCAACACCAGTTATTGCGGCGGCGCCACGCCCAGCGCGGCGGGCGACCAGCTCGTGCTCTCGCTGCAGCGGCTCGATCGCGTTCGCGCGGTCGATGCGGCGAACTTCTCGCTGGTCGCCGAGGCAGGCTGCGTACTCGCCTACGTGCAGGCAGCCGCAGAGTCGGCCGACCGCCTGTTTCCGCTCGCGCTCGGCTCAGAAGGCAGTTGCCAGATCGGCGGCAACCTGTCTACCAACGCCGGCGGCCTCGCGGCCGTGCGTTACGGCGTCGCGCGCGATCTCGTGTTTGGGCTCGAGGTGGTTCTTGCCGATGGCCGCGTCATCGACGGCCTCTCGAGCCTGCGCAAGGACAACACGGGTTATGACCTGCGCGACCTGTTCATCGGCGCCGAGGGCACGCTGGGCGTGATCACCGCGGCCAGCCTCAAGCTGTTCCCGCGGCCGCGCACGGTCGAGACTGCCTTCGTAGCGGTCCCTGGCATGCGGGCCGCCGTGGAACTGCTCACGCGCCTGCGTTCGGTGACAGGCGACTGCGTGACCACGTTCGAGTACCTGCCGCGGATCGCGGTCGACTTCGTGCTGCGGCACATTCCCGGCAGCGCCAATCCATTGCCGGCGAACTACCCCGCCTGCATCCTGTGCGAAGTTTCCACGGGGCGCGAGGATACGCAATTGCGCAGCCAGCTCGAGGATGCCCTCGGCGCCGCGATGGCGGACGGCACGGTGCTCGAGGCCGCCTTCGCCCGCTCGCTGGCGCAACGTGCGGCGATGTGGCGGTTGCGCGAATCGGTGCCGGACGCGCAGCGTCACGAAGGCGCGAGCATCAAGCACGACGTGGCAGTCCCTGTCGCGGCCTTGCCGGAATTCCTCGACCGCGCAGCGGCGGCGATCGCCCGGGTGGCTCCGGCGGCAAGACTCGTCGCCTACGGCCACGTGGGTGACGGCAACCTGCACTTCAACCTGAGCGAACCGGCCGGCGGAGCGGACCGCGAGTCGTTCCTGGCGCTGCAGGACGCCATCGGTGAGGCCGTGCACGCCTGCGTGCGTGACTTCCGGGGCTCGATCAGCGCCGAGCATGGCATCGGCCAACTCAAGCGCGGGCTGCTCGCCCGCTACAAGGACCCCGTCGCGCTCGCCGCAATGAGGGCCATCAAGGCGGCGCTGGACCCCCGCGGCATAATGAATCCCGGCAAGGTGCTTCCCGACTGAGCCCGTCCGCGCGCCTGCGCTTGTGAGCGACCGCCCCGGCTCGCTAGAGTCTGCCTCGGGCTTGGGTAGGCTGGGGGCTTCGCCGCCGGCGACAAATCGCATTCGTCGGGCGGAGAACGGGCTTGCCTAGCATCCTGAAATCGAAACTCTTCTGGCTGGCAGCAGTGCCGCTGCTGCTGTTCGGCCTGTACGTGCTCGTGGGCTTCAAGGTGGCGCCGGGCATCGTGCGCAGCCAGGCCATCGACTTCGTGCGCAAGCAGTACGGCCGCGAGCTCACCGTGGGCCAGGTCGCGATCAATCCTCTCAAGCTGCAGGCCGATATCCGCGACCTTGCGCTGCCCGATACCGACGGCAAGGCCATGATCGCGTTCCGCCGGCTGTTCGTCGATTTCGAGATCGCGTCAATCTGGGAGCAGGCATTCGTCTTCAAGGACGTCACGCTCGATGCGCCTCTGCTGCGCGCGGTGATACGCAAGGACGGGTCGGTCAATCTGGCCGATCTTGCGCTGCCCGACGAGGAGGAAGCAGACGACTCGCTGCCGGCGGTGTGGCTGCAGCACTTCACGCTGGCGGCAGGCACGGTGGAGTTCGCCGATTTTGCGCGCGCGGTGCCGCTCGACCGCAAGCTGACACCCGTCCAGTTCAAGCTCGAGGATTTCCGCACCACGCCCGAGGGTGGCGCGTTCGGACTGAGCGCGAAGACCCAGAATGCCGAGTTGCTCGAATGGCGCGGCCAGTTCGCTCTGGCGCCACGGATCGTGTCGTCCGGCGACTTCGCCGTCACCAAGCTGCACCTGCCGGGCGTGCTTGAACTGGCGGACGTGCCCCTGCCGTTCCTGGTGCCGCAGGGCGCCATGGACCTGCGGGGTACCTACAGCGTCGAACTCGGTGACTCGCTCAAACTCGACGTGCACCTGCCGCAGATGCAAGTCACCGGGCTGTCGCTGCGGGCACATGGCGTCGAGCAGGACTACGTGACGGTGCCGACGGTCGTCGTCAGCGACACCCGTGTGGCGATGCCCGCGAACACCGTGGCGCTCGGCACCATCGCCGCCTCCGGGATCAAGACCGAGGTCTGGACGATGCCGGACGGCACACTGAACGTCGACCGGCTGTTCGCATCGGCGCCGGTCGAACCGGTACCGAGCCCCTTGCCGGAGGCAACGGATGCTGCGGCGCCCACCGCCGTGGAGGCCCCGTGGACCGTCAAGGTCGGCAACGTCGAGCTGATCGACGCAGCCGTCGGTTACGAGGACCGCGCGCTGCGGCCGGTCGCCCGCTTCGAACTCGCGCCACTCAACGTGATGGTCAGCGATGTGAGCCTCGACCTGTCGCAGTCCTTGCCCGTGAGATTCGACACGACGATCAACGGCAAAGCGAAACTCACCGGCCAGGGCAAGGTGGTGCCCGAGCCGTTCACAGCGGAATTCGACATCGACCTGGCGCAGTTCCCGCTCGCTGACCTGCAGCCTTACGTCAACGGCACGGCCGACCTGACGATCCGGCGCGGCACCGTGGGCGCCAAGGGTAAATTCGGGCTGGCGCCTGCTGGTTCGGGCCAGCCCGAACTCAGCTTCACGGGCGACGCGACGCTGGCGGGATTCAGCTCGATCGACAACGCGCTCGAGCAGGACTTCGTCAACTTCGAACGTGTCGAACTGTCGCGCCTCCGGTACGCGCTGGCACCGGATTCGCTCAGTATCGACCGCGTGCGCGTCGTGCAGCCGTTCGCGCGCGTGATCGTGAGCTCCGACGCCGTGCTCAACGTCTCCGCGGTGCTCGATCCGGTCGGCACGGCGGCCGCGGTCGCCGAGGCGAAGGCCGCGCAAGCGGCGCAGGCCGAGGCTGCGAAGCGCAAGCAGTCGCGCGCCGAACGCCGCGCCGAGCAGCAGGCCGAGAAGGCGGCCGCCGAGGCGCGCAAGCGCGCCGCCAGCCAGCCGCCGCCGAAACTCAAGGAAACCGGCATGCCGATCCGCGTACGAGAGGTGCTCGTGAGCGACGGCACGATGGACTTTGCGGATTTCTCGGTGCAACCGAACTTCGCGGCTGCAATCGCCGGTCTCGGCGGCACGATCTCGGGACTGTCCACCGACCCGAACGCGCACGCTCAGGTCAAGCTCGAGGGCAGCGTCGGCCCCTACTCGCCCGTGCTGATCAGCGGCGAGATCCAGCCGTTCGCCTTTGACCGTCACACGGACATCGCGCTCAGTTTCCAGAACATCTCGCTGCCGGTGTTCAACCCGTACTCGGGCAAGTTCGCGGGCTACAACATCGCCAAGGGCAAGCTGTTCACCGACCTGAACTACCAGATCGACAACCGCAAGCTCGCGGCACAGCACAAGATCCGCATCGACCAGCTCGAGTGGGGCGAGGCGACGGCCGCGAAGAGCGAGGCGACGCTGCCGGTGAAGTTCGCGACGTCACTGCTCAAGGACGCCGATGGCGTGATCACGCTCGACATCCCGGTCGCCGGCACGCTCGACGACCCGACGCTGCGCATCGGACCCATCGTCTGGCAGGTGATCAAGAACATACTCTCGAAGGCTGTCACGGCCCCGTTCCGCGCGCTGGGCGCGTTGTTCAAAGGGGCCGAGGAAGCGCAGTTCATCGATTTCGCACCGGGCCTTGCCGCGCTCGATCCGGTGGCCGCCGAGAATCTGAACGCGCTGGGCAAGAGCCTCGCGCCGAAGACGGACCTGCGCATCGAGGTACCGATCGGCGTCGATGCCGCGCTTGACGGCGCCGCGCTCGCCGACGCCCGTTACCGACGCGAACTCGCGGCCGCGATGAACGCGACGTTCCGTGGCAGGAAGAAGGCTGACGACGCCACCCCGCTGCCTGCGTTCGAGAGCCTGCCGGAGGACAAGCGCGAGGAGGTGCTGACGGCGCTCTACACTCGACTGTTCGGCGCGGAGCCGCGTGAGCCCGAGGCGCCCGAGCGCGCGGAAGATCAGTCACGCAACGAGGCGAAGGCGCAAGCGGCTCAGGCACGCCTGGCATGGCTCGAACAGGAGTGCCGCGCGCGGGCGACAGCGGAAGCCGCGGACCTGCAGCAACTGGGAACGCAGCGCGGCGAAACCATCCAGGCCGCCTTGCTAACCGACACGGGGCTCGCGCCGGAGCGTGTGTTCCTCGCTGCCGAAGGCAAGGTCGCAGCCAACGACCAGCGGGTGCGATTCGAGCTTGCGGTGAAGTGACGCGGACCGCGCGTCGTCAGTCGCGCACCCGCATCAGGCCTTCCTGCGCGGTACTGGCCACCAGGCGGCCGGCACGGTCGAAGATGCGGCCGAAGGCCATGCCGCGCGCGCCGCTGCTGCTCGGGCTGATCGTCGCGTAGAGCAGCCACTCGTCGATGCGGAACGGGCGATGGAACCACAGCGCGTGGTCGAGGCTTGCCATCAGTGCCTTGTCGTTGTGGTGAAACGAGAGCCCGTGCGGGAAAGTCGCCGTCTCGAGCAGGTGAAAGTCCGAGACGTACGCGAGCAGGCAGCGATGCATCACGTCGTCGTCGATGCACCTGCCGGCGAAGCGGAACCAGAGGTTGCGAACGGCCGCGCGCGGGGACGGGTCGGTCGGACTTTCGACGGACCGGAAGTCGAAGGGACGGTCCAGCTGCCAGAATCGACGCTGCGATTCGGGAATCTCGCTCAGGTGCGCGCGCATCACGGCGCTCAATTGCGGCAGGTCCTCGGGCGGCGGCACGTCGGGTGGCGCCGCCTGGTGATCGGGCCCCTCCTCCCCCACCTGGAACGAGGCCGACAGATGGAAGATCTGCTTGCCGTGCTGGATCGCGACGACGCGACGGTTGGTGAAACTGCCGCCGTCACGGCTGCGGTCAACCTCGTAGACGATCGGCGCGTTGAAATCGCCACGGCGCAGGAAATACGAGTGCAGTGAATGCACGCGCCGCTCCGCGTCCACCGTGCGGCACGCTGCCATCAGCGCCTGGCCGAGCACCTGCCCGCCAAAGACCTGAGGACTGCCGATGTCGCGGCTCTCGCCGCGAAAGAGGTTGATCTCGAGACGCTCGAGATCGAGCAATCGGATCAGGTCTTCGACGGACGCGCGGGTCATTCGCTGACGCCGAGCCGCTTCTGCATGATCGGGCTCGTGGTCGTGTACTGCAGGTGCACCTTCTTCGCCGGGTTCAGGTGCTCCGCAATCGCGAATGCCGCCAGCGCCGCTTCGTGGAAGCCGCTCAGGATCAGCTTCTTCTTGCCCGGGTAGGTGTTGATGTCACCGATGGCGAAGATGCCCGGCACGCTGGTCTGGAATTTCGCGGTGTCGACCTTGAGCGCCTTCTTGTCGAGCTCGAAGCCCCACTCCGCGATCGGGCCCAGCTTCGGATGCAGGCCGAAGAACGCGAGCAGGTGATCCGCCGCAACGTCCTGCAGCGCGCCATCGGTGCGCTTGATGGTGACGCCCGTGAGTCGCCCGTCGGCCGTGCTGATCGCGGACGCGGTGCCCTCGATGTATTCCATCTTGCCCTCGGCGCAGAGCTCACGCATGCGTGCGACCGAGGCGGGCGCTGCGCGGAATTCGTTGCGACGGTGCACGTGGACGATGCTCTTCGCCTTGCCGTTCAGGTCGATGACCCAGTCGAGCGCGGAATCTCCGCCACCGAAGATCACCAGGCGCCGGCCGTGGAACTCGGCGGCACTCTTGACCTTGTAGTGCACCTGCCGGTCTTCGAGGGCGTCGCAGCCTTCGACGCCGAGTCGGCGCGGCTGGAACGAGCCGAGGCCCGCGGCGATCACCACCGTCTTCGCCATGAACGCCGTGTCCGCGGACGTGCGCAGGAAGAAACGGCCGTCGTCCTGGCGCTGCAGTTCGGAGACCTCCTCGCCGAAGTGGAACACCGGACCCATCGGCGCGATCTGCTGCATGAGCCGGTCGACCAGTTCCTGCGCGCCGCAGACCGGCAGCGCGGGAATGTCGTAGATCGGCTTGTCGGGATAGAGTTCGGCGCACTGTCCGCCCGGGTGCTTGAGCGTGTCGACGATGTGGGCCTTGATGCCGAGCAGGCCCAGCTCGAAGACCTGGAACAGGCCGGCCGGGCCGGCGCCGATGACCAGGGCATCCGTCTCGATGGCCGCCGCGGGGGTGATTGGGACTGTCAAAGGGGGACCTCCGGTAAAACTCGACGGATTCTAAACGATCGGCCGGTTCCGCCCACCCTACGGCTCGCCGCAGACCCGGACTGCAAACCCCGGGCCCATCGGGGCTCTCCGCAGCGAATGCGGAAACTTCGGCTTGAAACACCGGCGCGTCTTAGACAAATTCTCGCCCCATTGACGCAAATCAAGGCGCCACGACGGGCCAGGCCGCAGGCTGATCCCGCACACCCGCCGCAGGAAGGCAGATGAACTCGCACCAGATCCGGTTTGATGAAGATCTCGTCCGCCGCTACGACCGCTCGGGGCCGCGCTACACGTCATACCCCACGGCCGTGCAGTTCTCGGATCGCTTCGGTGTCAACGAATATCGCGCCGTCGCGGTGGCCAGCAACCAGGACCCGATCCCGAAGCCGCTGTCGCTGTATGTGCACATCCCCTTCTGCTCCAGCCCCTGCTTCTACTGCGGCTGCACCAAAGTGATCACCCGCAACCACGAGAAGGCCGAGGCCTACCTCTACCGCCTGCACCGCGAAATCGAAATGCAGGGCGAGCTGTACGACCGCGACCGGATCGTCGAGCAGCTGCACTTCGGCGGCGGCACGCCCACGTTCCTGACGTCGCTTGAAATCGAGCGGCTGATCGAGAAGATCGGCCAGCACTTCCAGCTGTCATGGGATGAAGGCCGCGAATACTCGATCGAGCTCGACCCGCGCACGATCACGACCGACACGCTGCGCGACCTGTACCGCATCGGCTTCAACCGCTGCAGCCTCGGCATCCAGGACTTCGACCCCGCCGTGCAGGAAGCCGTGAACCGCATCCAGTCGGTGCCCGATACGCTGCGCCTGATCCGCGAGGCGCGCGAATTCGGCTTCAACTCGGTGAGCGTCGACCTGATCTACGGGCTGCCCAGGCAGTCCGTCGCCGGATTCTCGAAAACCCTCGATACGGTGCTGGCGGCGCGCCCGAACCGCTTCGCCGTGTACGCGTACGCGCACCTGCCGCAGATGTTCAAGCCGCAGAAGCAGATCAAGGTCGAGGACCTGGCCACGCCCGAAACGCGCCTGCAGCTGCTCGGCCTCACGATCGAGAAGCTCAGCCAGGCCGGCTACGTCTACATCGGCATGGATCACTTCGCATTGCCCGACGACGAACTGGTCCTCGCGCAGCAAAGCGGCCACATGTACCGCAACTTCCAGGGCTACTCGACGCGCGGCTATTGCGACCTCGTGGGTCTCGGCGTCAGCTCGATCGGCAAGGTGGGCGACCACTACATCCAGAACCAGAAGACGCTGCCGGAATACTACGGCGCCATCGACCGTGGCGAACTGCCGGTGCATCGCGGCTACACGATGACGGCCGACGACGTGATCCGCCGCGACGTGATCCAGCAGATCATGTGCTATGGCGTGCTCGACTTCGATGCGACCGCGAAGCGGCACAACATCGACTTTCGCCAGTACTTCGCCAGCGAGCTCGTGGCGCTCGAGCCGATGGTGCAGGACGGCCTCGCCGAGTTTGTCGCGCCCGGACTGCGCGTGCTGCCGGCGGGCCGGCTGCTGCTGCGCCACCTGGCGATGGCGTTCGACGCGTACCTGCCGTCGGTACAGGCTTCAGGCCAACGGTTCTCCAAGGCGATCTGAGCCGCGCACACTGCATCCTGGCGGTACGTGAACGCCGAGCGGTTGCGGTAAATCCTTAGCCGCCGCCGGGCGCGCTTGACCGCGGTCAAGGCGAGGCCAGACCCGGTCCACCACCATTCACCCATGCCGCGGTGCTCCGCGGTCCGCCACTGGAGTGAATGCAATGACCGACACCAAACGACTCTGGAAAGTCCTGGGGGTTATCCTCTTGCTGTCCTTCGGACTGCTGCTCTTCATGGGACGCGAGATCTATCTCGCCGCGCCGCCCATGCCCAAAGCGCTCAAGTCCGCGAGCGGCCAAGTCCTCTACACTCTCGACGACCTCAACACCGGCCGCGAAGTCTGGCAAACCACCGGCGGCCAGCAGCTGGGCTCGATCTGGGGTCACGGCGGCTACGTCGCGCCCGACTGGTCCGCTGACTGGCTGCATCGCGAAGCCACGGGTCTGCTCGACCTGTGGGCGCAGCGCGACACGGGCAAGCACTACGCCAGCCTCGACCGTCCGCAGCAGGCCGCCCTGCAGGCACGGCTGCAGGACGAGATGCGCGCCAACACGTATGACGCCGCGACCGGCGTCGTGACCGTGTCGGACGATCGCGCCGCGGTGATTCAGCAGGTGGCGAAGTACTACGACGGGCTCTTCGGCAACGACCTCGAGCTCAACACGCTGCGTGCGCAGTACGCCATGCACGACAACCCGGTGCCGGACCCTGCGTATCGCCGCGCGATGACGAGCTTCTTCTGGTGGGCCGCGTGGTCGACCGTGACGCAGCGTCCGAACGACACCGTGAGCTACACGAGCAACTGGCCGTCCGAGCCGCTCGTCGGCAACGTGCCGACCGCGCCGACGTACCTGTGGACCTTCATCAGCATCTTCGTGATGCTCGCCGGCATCGGCGGCCTCGTGTGGTACCAGGCTGCGAGCCACGGCAAGGGCGAAGCACTGGTCGTGCCCGACTCGGACCCGCTCAGGGCACTGAAACCCACGCCTTCGATGAAGGCGACCGCGAAGTACTTCTGGGTGGTGACGGCCCTGATCGTGACGCAGGTGATCCTCGGCGGCATCACGGCGCACTACGCGGTCGAGGGCCAGGCGTTCTACGGCCTGCCGCTGGCGGACGTGCTGCCCTACGCGGTCTCGCGCAGCTGGCACCTGCAGCTCGCGGTACTGTGGATCGCCACCGCGTGGCTCGCGACGGGTCTCTACATCGCGCCCGCGATCTCCGGGCACGAACCGAAATTCCAGCGCTTCGGCGTCAACTTCCTCTTCACCTGCCTGCTGATCATCGTGGTCGGCGCACTGGGTGGCCAGTGGCTGGCCGTCATGCAGAAGATGGGCCTCGCCGCGAACTTCTGGTTCGGCCACCAGGGCTATGAATACACGGACATCGGCCGCTTCTGGCAGATCTTCCTGTTTGTCGGGCTGATGGTCTGGCTGCTGCTGGTCGGCCGCGCGCTGTGGCCCGCGCTCAAGGCGCGTGACGACAGCCGCTCGATCACGATGCTGCTGTTCCTCTCCACGATCGCGATCGGCCTCTTCTACGGCGCAGGCCTGATGTGGGGACGCAACACGCACCTGTCGATGGTCGAGTACTGGCGCTGGTGGGTGGTGCACCTGTGGGTCGAAGGGTTCTTCGAGGTCTTTGCCACGGCCGTGATCGCCTTCCTGTTCACGAAGCTCGGTCTCGTGCGCGCGAAGTCGGCGACCAGCGCCGTGCTCTTCGCAACGGTCGTGTTCCTGACGGGCGGCGTGCTCGGCACGTTCCACCACCTGTACTGGACCGGCACGCCGACCGGCGTGCTCGCGATCGGCGCGGCGTTTTCCGCGCTGGAGGTGGTGCCGCTGGTGCTGATCGGGTTCGAGGCCTACGAGAACTACAGGCACAGCAAGGCGAAGCCCTGGGTTGCGGCCTACAGGTGGCCCATCCTGTTCTTCGTGGCCGTGGCGTTCTGGAACCTGGTCGGGGCCGGGCTGTTCGGCTTCCTGATCAACCCACCGCTTGCGCTGTACTACATGCAGGGCCTCAACACGACGCCGCTCCACGGCCACACCGCGCTCTTCGGCGTGTACGGCATGCTTGGCATCGGCCTGATGCTGTTCAGCCTGCGCGGACTCGGCCGCACGGGCGTGTGGGACGAGAAGCTGCTGGGCGGCGCTTTCTGGACGCTGAACATCGGCCTCGCCGCGATGGCGCTGCTCTCGCTCGCGCCGGTCGGCCTGCTGCAGGTCCACGCGGCGGTAACGGAAGGCTTCTGGTATGCGCGCTCGGCCGAGTTCCTGCAGCAGCCGCTGATGCAGATGCTGGTCTGGCTGCGCATGCCCGGCGACATCATCTTCTCGATCGGCGTGGGCCTGCTCGCGCTGTTCGTCTGGAAGCTGTTCGTCGGCAAGAAGGCCAAAGACACCGTGGCGGTGGGGACACCGGCGGCGATCGACCGGACCGCCGGCTGATCCGTTGGACGAATGTCCAGGCAGCGGGTGTCCACGCGGGCACCCGTTGCCTTTTTGACGAAGGCTGAACCGCAACGCCTGCCGCGAGTCTGAGAGTTCGCATGACCATCCCGGCCACCGCACCTGCTTCCGGCCCGCCGCTGCTGGCGGCCCCACACCGCACGCTGTTCTTCACCGGGCTGCTGGGGTTGCTGCTGGCGAGCGCCTGGTGGGCCCTGCACCTGGTCGCGCGCCAGAGCGGAGCGCCGCTGTTCGCGCTGGTGCTGCAACCCGCCCCACTCTGGGCTCATGCGTGGCTTATGCTGTTCGCCGTGTTCCCGACGATCTTCTTCGGGTTCCTCTTCACCGTATTCCCGCGCTGGATGAACGGCGCGCTGATTACGCGGCTCGAGTACGGCCTGACGGCCGCGCTGTTCGCGGCGGGCACGGCGCTCTGGCTTGCGGGCACGTTCCTGGGACGACCGTGGCTGCTCGCGGGCTGCATCGCCACCGGCGCGGGCCTGCTGCTCGGCACCGCCGCCCTGCTGCGCGTCCTGCTCGGCGCCGCGCAGGTCGTCTCGCACGCCGTCGCGGCGCTGCTTGCATTGTGCGTGCAGGCTGTCGCGCTTGGCTGCTTTGCGGCAGGGATCTGGCGGCAGGACGACTTCATGCTGCACTTCGCCGTGCGCACGTCGCTGTGGGGCGGCCTGTTGCCGGTCTTCTTCGCGGTATGCCACCGGATGATCCCGTTCTTCTCGCAAAGTGCGATCAAGGACTACGTGCCGTGGCGACCGACGTGGATCCTCACGTCGGTCATCGCGCTGGCCTACTCGCGGCTGGCTGCCGGCGTGATCGGCTGGCTGTGGCTGCTGCCCTGGCTCGACCTGGCGCTGCTTGCCTGCACGCTCGCGTGCGCCGTGCGGTGGACCTCACGCCAGGCCCGCGGCAACGCGCTGCTGTGGACGCTGTACGCAGGCTGCGCGTGGCTGCCGGTCGCAGTGCTGCTGCAGCTCGCGCGCGACAGCGCGTTCGTCCTCTCGGGCGAGTGGGCCCTGGGCCGTGCTCCGGTGCACGCCCTGGGCATGGGTTTCTTCGGCTCGATGCTGCTCGCGATGGTCACCCGCGTGACGATGGGGCACTCGGGACGGCCGCTGCGCATGGACCGCATCACCCTCGCCTGCTTCATGGCGCTGCAGGTCGCGGTGGCGAGCCGCGTGCTGAGCGAGGTCGTGCAGTCACCCGCGGCCGTGCAACTGTTCCTGCTGGGCAGCGTCCTGATCTGGCTCGCCGCGATCGGCGTCTGGACCGGGCGCGTGGGCGGCATCTACCTGGCGCCCCGCATCGACGGCAGGCCCGGCTGATGGCTGAGTATTACCTTGGACTGCGCGCCGCGCACATCGGTCTGGCGCTGCTGTCCGTCAGCATCTTCATCCTTCGCGGCGGCCTCATGCTCGCCGATTCAGCCGTGCGACACTCGCCGTGGTTGCGATACCCGTCGATGTTCGTGGACACGCTGCTGCTGACCGCCGCGCTGATGCTCACGACCGTGATCCAGCAGTATCCCTTCACGACCGACTGGCTGACGATGAAGGTGGCGCTGCTGGTCGTCTACGTGGTGCTGGGGAGCATCGCGCTGAAGCGCGGTCGGTCGCGCACCGCGCGGGCCGCCGCATTCGTCGCGGCGCTGCTCGCCGTCGGGTTCATTTTCTCCGTCGCCCGGGCCCACCACCCGCTTGGACTGCTTGCGGGACTGGCCGGCTGAGGCTGCCGCGGTGGCTCGCCCCGTCGACAGCGAATTCCTACGCACCCTGCCGCCGGATTGTTGCAAACTGCGCGGCAAATGCCGGACACACCCAACATGACCGCCCTCGCGGGCGTACGGGCCCACCACCTGTTTGCCGGCCTGTCGCCGCCGCAATTGCAGCGGATTCTGACCTCTGCGCACGTCGTCGACGCCGAATCGGGCGAGATGCTGTTCGACCGCGGCCAGCCCGCCAGACACTTCTACATCGTACTCGAAGGCCAGGTGAACCTGGTCCTGTACTCCAAGGCCGGTGAGGAAAAGATCGTCGACATCCTCGGGCCCGGCCAGAGTTTCGCCGAGGCGGTGATGTTCATGTCCGGGCCTTTGTACCCGGTCTCGGCCGTGGCGGCCGGCGGTTGTCGCATCGCAAAATTCTCCAGCACGGAGTACGTGAACCTGCTGCGCGAAAGCCCGGAAACCTGCCTGCGCATGCTGGGACACCTCAGCCAGCGCCTGCACATGCGCATCCGGGAGATCGAGTACCTGACGCTCGACAGCGCCACGCACCGGCTGGTCCGCCTGATCGAGGGCCGCGTGCCGGCCGACAGCGACGGCCCGCACGAGATCCAGCTGCAGGAATCGAGGCAGGAGATCGCCTCGCGGCTCTCGATGAAGCCCGAGACCCTGTCCCGCATCCTGCGCAACCTGGCCGATGCCGGCTTGATCGTCGTGCACGGACGCTCCCTGCAGGTTCCGAGCCGCAAGCGCCTGAGCGCGGTGCTCGACTCCCCGGACTGAGACCAGAGCGCTTTCAGGGTCCGTCTTGATGCGGATCAAGGCGCGCCCGTGGGCGGCCTCCTACAGTCCTGCCCAGCGAATCGCCCGATGATTCGCGTCACAGGACGCAACAGGGAGCAAGCCATGCGCCGAACTGAACATCCCTTCGACCGCCGACGCGCGTATGCGGTCGCCCTGCCACTGCTGGCGGCGATCGGCAGCGGCGCGCTGGCGCAGCAACCGGCGACGAGCAGCAGCTCGCCGCAGGTACACCAGGCCGAGGTCGCCGCCGGCGCGGCCCCCTCTCCCGAGCGCATCAAGGCTGGCGAGGACGTGTACAAGGTCGCGTGCATCGCCTGTCACCAGGATACGGGCCAGGGTATGACGGGCGCGTTCCCCCCGCTGGCGAAATCCGATTTCCTGCTCGCCAACCCCGACCGCGCGGTCGGCATCGTCGTGCGCGGACTGCAGGGCGAGGTCACCGTCAACGACCAGAAGTACAACTCGGTGATGCCGGCGATGACGCAGCTGAGCGACCAGCAGGTCGCC
>Ga0114939_10001113_pt1 | contig 21662 bp, 18 predicted proteins | sample AshMeaCrysSpring_FD_87196 | JGI IMG/M metagenome (GOLD analysis project Ga0114939, IMG submission 87196) | Groundwater microbial communities from Big Spring, Nevada to study Microbial Dark Matter (Phase II) - Ash Meadows Crystal Spring | ecosystem: Environmental > Aquatic > Deep subsurface >...
GAACCTCCGCGGGCTGACTCCCTCTGCGGAACAAGCACCCGAGTTCGACGAAGAACTGCGCGTCGCCATGCGGGAAGAGACGTTGCGATTATTTCTGGAAGCCGTCCGCACCAATCGAAGTGTGCTCGATCTGCTCGATTCGGGAGAGACGTTTGTCAACGAGCGTTTGGCTCGGCATTACGGCATCGAAGGCATCAGCGGACCCGAGTTCCGCAAAGTCACGGTTGCTGGTTCAGGGCGACGCGGGCTGTTGACTCAAGCAAGTTTCCTGACGCTGACGAGCAATCCGACGCGGACCAGCCCCGTGAAGCGCGGCAAGTGGATCATGGAGAACATCCTCGGTATGCCTCCGCCGGAGCCGCCCGCCGGCGTGCCGACCTTGGAAGAGTCAAACACGGGACGGACTGCCGCCAGTTTGCGGGAACAACTGGCAATCCATCGCACAGACCCCGCCTGCGCCTCCTGCCATCATGTGATGGATGCGCTGGGACTGGGCTTTGAGAACTACGACTTGACGGGCCAGTGGCGAAAAGACGTTCAAGGTCAACCGATCGATGCATCGGGCGAGTTGCCTGACGGGGCAACCTTTAACGGCCCCGACGAGTTGATCGATTACTTGAAGCGAACTGCCGGAGAGCAATTTGCGACGGTGCTCACGGAACGATTGATGACGTTTGCCTTGGGTCGGCAGTTGCGAGTCGCCGATCGAGAATTGGTAGAACAGCTGGTGCGGGGTGAAGCCGCGGAGGGTTATCCGCTGAAGGATTTGATCAAGGCCGTGGTCGTCAGCGAGCCATTCACCTCTCAGGAAGCGGACGTAACAGGGGAAACACTATGAATCTGGTCCAGCTCGATCGGCGTCGCTTCTTGCGGGGAGCCGGCGTGGCGCTCGGCCTGCCTCTGCTCGAAGGCCTGCGACCTTCGATCCGCCGACTGGCGGCTGCCGAGACCGTTTCCGCTCCACGGCGGATGGCGGTCGTGTTCTTCCCCAACGGCGCTATCATGCCCAACTGGAAGCCCCAGTCGGATGGCCCGCAATGGCAGCTCTCGCAGACCCTGGCACCGCTTGCTCCGTTCAAGCAGAAATTGAACGTGATCGAGGGCTTGGCGCATGACAACGGACGGGCAGGCAAGGATGGTGCGGGAGACCACGCGCGGAGCAGCGCGACTTTTTTGACCGCCACGCGTCCCGTCAAAACGGCTGGCAACATCAAGGTGGGTATTTCCGCGGACCAGGTCGTGGCTCAGCACCTGACCGGAGCAACGAAGCTCCCCAGCATCGAGCTGGGCTTGTCGGACAGTCAGAACGCAGGAAGCTGCGACAGCGGTTACAGCTGCGCTTACAGCTCGAACATCTCCTGGCGCTCGGAAAGCCAGCCGATGTCTAAAGAGACCATTCCCCAGCAGGCCTTCGAGCGACTGTTCGGTGATGGCACCTCCGAAGGAAAGGCGGAGCGTGATTTCTTCCGACGCAGCGTGTTGGACTTGGTCGCCCGGGACGCGGAATCTCTGCACCGCCAACTTGGAAGACGAGACCGACAGAAGCTCGACGAGTACTTCACGAATGTCCGTGAGCTCGAGCAACGGATTGCCGCCAGCGCGGATGCCGACCAGGCCGCCAGACCAGACATTCAACTCCCACAAGGTCGGCCTGAACGCTTCGCAGAGCATACGCGTTTGATGATGGATCTGATGGTGCTCGCGTTTCAGACAGACACGACTCGCGTCGCCACGTTCATGCTCGACAACGAAGGCAGCAATCGCGTCTACGCGGAAGTGGACGTCCATGAGGGACATCACGAACTTTCACACCACCGCAACGAACAGCAGAACATCGAGAAGATCAAACGGATCGACCTTCACCTGGCCGAGCAGTTTGCCTACCTGCTGAACCGCCTCGATTCCGTTTCGGAAGGGGAGCGATCCCTGCTCGATAACAGCCTGGTGCTCTACGGCAGCGGTCTAAGCGATGGTAATCGCCATCTTCATCACGACCTGCCGATCGTGCTGGCAGGCAGCGGAGGCGGACAGATTGCGACCGACCGACTGATCCGCCTGAGCGGCGAGACGCCCATGGCGAACCTCTACCTCTCCATGTTCGACCTGCTGGGCGTGCCGGTCGATGAGTTTGGCGACGCCACGGGGCGGCTGACTTCGCTCGCCTGATCCGACTGGCTCGGTTCGAGCCAGAGCAGCCGAACTTCCTGAGCCGGCACGGTTCGAGAGGCCCGAACGGCGCGGGCCGTCTTGATGATCAAGGGTGCGCCGCGGGCACGCGCTGTCGAAAGATCTTGCGCGTCCGCGCCGGTGATACCTTGCCCGTCGATTGATCCGGTACAGGCTCCAGCGGAATCGACTCCGAGGCCGACTCCACCGCTTCCGTACTCATCATCCCTCCGCCGCAATGCGGACAGGCTTGCGTTCCGGTTAGCGATTCATACCCGCATCCGGGCTCGACATGTGAATCGATCATCTCCGATCCGCAAACCGCTTCGCACCCGGGGCCATCGCATCCCGCACCCTGATAGGCATAGCCCCACCAACCTTTCTTGGGACCAGTCTTCGGCGGATGGTTATACCACTCGTCGATGTAGGTTTCGCCACAGCCTTGGCAGGCAGCGCATCCCGAGGCACCCGCGCGATGGCCATGCTCAACAAGGGCCTCGCCAAATCGAAACAAAGGCCCCTTACCCACGACGTTCCCGAAAGGGTCCGTCACGTAGCAACCCGTGCTCGACATCAGCCCGCTGACGAGTCCGACCAGCAGCAATAACCGCTTCCGCTTGGTTCCGTGACCGCACATGTCGACACCCATATCCCTTGGCCCGCCGAACAGATCGCACTGAGGGCGCAGATGCGCAAACGAAGCGCCACAGCCTGACCCCGCTCCTTTTGAACGGCGCGCTACGACGCGACCAGACCTATCGTCGACCGGCAGGTTCCGCAGACTTGATACAAACGGAAGAATCCCCCCAATCGCTACGGTCCGGATTAACAGGCGGGCAAGACAGGAAAAATAGAGAGCACGATGGATTGGAGATCAGCCCCCGCCACCCGGTCCGCCGGGCTCAGCCCGCAGCTATGGGCCGCCGCAGAATCCATTCCAGATCCAACTGCTGCCCCACCGGATAAAGGTACTGACCGACGCGCTGGAAGCCATTCCGTTCATAGAACCGCAGCGCCCTCGGATTCTGGCTCCAGCAGCCGACAAACAGCTCCGACGCCTGCTTCCGTTGGGCCCAGGCCACGGCGCGGTCCATCAACATTTGCCCGACACCCGAACCATGCCAGGCGCGACGCGCATACAACTGCTTCAGCTCCACGGCATGCGGCGGGCTCACGTCCACGGGCAGTGCGAGTGCCCCCACTTTCGCGAATGCCAGCGGGGCCCCGGATTCCACGATCCAGTACTCGTCGCCCCGGCTTCGAGCTCGTGCGATCACTTCCGGGGTGTAAGAGGCTGCCAAATGGGATGCCAAGTCGCTCGGGCGATACAGCGTCCCAAACGCTTCCTCAAACAGTTCAGCGCCCAGCTGCGCCAGCATGGCGTGATCTGCATCCATTGCGACTCGAATTGCAAACGGTTCACCCATCGACATCACGCCCGACCTCGCTCGCGTCGCTGAATCTCTGACCAGACGATCGCCGTATCTCGTCAAGGGAAATCGTTCATGCCTCGCCGAGGCGACGGCTGCGGATCGGCACTCTGTCGATCATCGTACTGCTTGGGCGAAGGCCCGTCCTTCCAGTCTTATGACGGCCGTTCGACGTGCGTTGATTGCATCGGAGCCACCCATGATACTGGGCTCGATGGATTGGTTCGTCGCGTGCATCCAGCAAATTGGCTCGGATGGCTGCACCGTCGCCAGTCACGCGCCTCACGAAGTTGCTTGGGACGATCCTGATCCTAGCAGTTGCTCCATGGGATGCAGTTCCCGCAAGTTGGTCCCGACCGCCACGTTCAATCCACGAAACACAGATGGCCCTCGAGGAACATCCGCGCGAAGACTTGCTGCGTGATGGAGTCACCATGCCGGTGCGTGGCCGCTGGTTGGCTCCGGATGGTCAGTCCGTATTTGTCGGATTCCGATCAAACGGACAGATGAGCCTCTACTTAGGCGAAGACCCCGTTTACCAATTCAATACTCAGCATGCGCTGCGCCGTGCGTTTGTCGCGGGCCAACGCTACGCCGCGGAGGCTGGTCGACTGCAAAGATTGACGGCTCCAATCCGTGGAAGTCGCCTGCAGTTTCAGCACGTGCTACTGGATGACGTGACCTCAGCGGGTTTCCTCGCAGAATGTGAAGCCCGGCTGCAAATGATCGAAGCCCAGCTCGCGACCGATGACCTCCGCTGCCTGGAGGCTCGACCGGATGTCGCCGAATTCATCGCGTGCCTGCGCGACTGGTGCGCTCGACGACCAGCCCGCCTGTCCATCGCGCAAGCCAGTCGCGCGTAGCGGCTGAGGGGAAACACGGCTCGCAGCCGAACTACGCAATGCGTGGTAGCGGGATGGGCAAGGGGCAGACAGTGATCATCGCATCTCCGCATCGCAGCTGCGTGCCAGGCTCCCAGTTGCCGCGGCGAATCATCCCCAAACCCACCGAGCCACTCGGTGTGGGTGCTAAGCTGGTCACTTTGCCAACGATCTTTCCGTCCAACTGCGCCAGTTCTTTCCCGGCCAAAAGATCGACCCCTGAGGGTGACTGAAAACCACAGAGACGCTTCTGGACTTGCCCCAGCGCATCGAGCCGGGCCACGGTCTCCTGACCGAGATAGCAGCCTTTCGTAAAGCTGATCGCCAGGGCGTCACGGTTCAGCTCCTGCGGCAGCGCCGTCGCATCGAAGTCATGTCCCCACCAGGGAAAACCTTGGAGGATGCGAATGGCCTCGAGCACCTTGTTTTCGCTGGCGGTTGCCGCGGAACAATCTGGCAACGCCAGGCCGTGATCAGACGCCCAACGACGAACTTCCTCAATGCGTTCCCTTGGAGCGATCACAAGCAAATCCGAGGGGCTCGTGATCCGGACCTCGCATGCCAGGTTGCAGGGATCCTCACATAAGACTGCATTGCGTAATTCTTGTTCGGTACCTCGGCCGCTCGTCGTCCAGGGGCAGAACGCAGACCAGGCAGGTATGGGAGCGCAGCCGCTCAACAGCCAACCAAACATTGCCTCGCCGGTGTCGGTGGCGACTGCATCCTCACGGATCGTGTAACGGTCGACGTGGGCACAAATTGCCGCGGCTTGCCCGGGAGCGCCGCAAATCAGAAATCGCTCGCCGATGGCATGGATGAAACCATGTCCCAGGGTCTTGCCGCGAACATCCGTGATGAATGCCTCACAACCGGTTCCATCGGCCAACTGCGCCACCGCTGCGGTGCAGAGGTTATTGAGCACCTTGCCCGCATCGCGCCCGCGTACCTCGACAATTGTCAGCGTTACGGGAACCGCTCGCTTTCCTTCGACGATCTCTTGCCAAGCGTGCTCGTGGGATTCCATCAGGCGACCTCCGCCCGACTGACGCCGCCGTACTGCGCCGCATTGATGATGACGCACCGCCTGTGCTGATCTATTAACCTCTGGATTTCTGCGGGACTTTCCAGCACGCCAAAGCCGAGATCTTCGACGGTTTCACGGTGCAATTGACTGAGCAGCAGCAGGCGGCCTTGGGTACTGGTTTGCCAGAGCGCGTTGGCGGTCAACGCATAGCGGGAGCGATCGTTTTCCAGTCGGGCCGCCATGCGAGAACCGGACTCGATGGCTCCGATTTGCGAAACGGCAGGCGGCGGATCTTCGGTCAGATCACTGCACACGGCGATGGTGCCGCCAGGGCGGACAATTTGCGCCGCGGCGAACGCGGCTCGCGCTACGTTTTCCCATGATTGCTGTTGGGGATCACCCGGCAAACAGGCCACCACCAGATCGGGACGAGGACCTTCCGTTTCAGCCCAAAGTGCCGTCAGTCGATCGCGCCAGTGTCGGCGGAGACCTGCCATGGTGCCGCTTGCCACGGCTCCCACGCCCCCATCGGCGCTTGGCAGGATTTGCAGCTCGAGCTGCAGCCCCAACTGCCATGCGACGGCTTCTGCTTCACGCAGCGCTGCATCCCGCGCTGCGTCCCCGCCGGTCAAGCCATGGGCGACGCGGAGCTGCGAGCGGCGATCGGCCAACCATGGATACACGCCCCCGCCTGCCACGCCGACATCCAGCACAGTCTCCGGACGCACCACCATCACCGGGACGACCAGGCCGGCGTCTAGCAATGTTCGATGAAGGTAGATCGGATCCGCGTGTTCGGTTGCGGCCAGATACCCGAGCTCGTCCTGATGATCGGGCTGATGCACGATCACCTCGACGGTGGTTGGCAAAACCTCGCGGAGCTGCTGAACCAAACCGCCGCTGGCTTCCTCGCCCAACAGCACCTGGACGGCGTTCAGTTGCGATAAGGGCAGGGCTTGCAGCAGCCCATGGATCACTTCCCTTGGCGCGGGGATGTTCGGATCGACGGCCAGCACCACTCGATCGTCGGGGACGACGCATTGTTCCAGCGGCGGAAAGTCGATCGGTTCACGGAGACTTTTGGCAACGGCTGCCGCGACCTCCGCCCCCCGGAAATCCGCATCCGCCGCCGGACCGCGCGCTTGGCTGCCTCGCGCCAGCGAAACCTCAAACGCCTGACGGCTTCCGTATCGAAGTCGACATTCCGCCAAGTTCGGACTCCTTCGCCCGATCATTGAGACCAACCCGCATCGATGGCGTGATCGATGCGTCGAGCACCGCGGGAGTTCTCCGCGCCCTGGAACGATTGTAGAGCAGTCAGAGTTCCGCACTAGCCGCGGGCCGTTCCCGACCGGTCGCCAGGGCTTTCCGACATGGAATGCTCGCTGAACTCCCATCCGGACCCGTCACCAAGGCTACGCGCCGATGCCGGAGCAACCCGCAACACCGCTTCCCAAGCGCACCGTTGACCCAACACGCACGACCATCCAAGTCGCTACGTGAGGATTGCTCGGCTCAGAGAACTCCCGCGGATTGGGAAACTTCAATCAATCTGCGAAGGTTTGAGGAGATCTCCGACGATAGCTCGCCCGGAGAGGGCTCCGGTGCGGCCGTGCGTCACGCCGCGATCGATGCGACTGTCTCGACAGTTCCCCACGCGCAAAACGGAGCGCCGGGTGTCGCGGTCGCTCGGAATGGTGCGGGGGGGCCCAGTTTACGGTCCAGTTATCTGGAGTGCTACGATGATTCGTTTTGTTGCTCCCGCCTTGCTGGCGGGTGCCCTTGCTTTGGCTGGGGCGGGCAACGCCAATGCGTTTGGCCATCTGTTTGGCCATCGCGCTGCGGCGTGTTGTGATGTTGAGCCGGCATGTGGCTGCGAAGTGGTTGAACCCGCTTGCGGCTGCGAGACGATCGAACCGGCTTGCGGCTGCGAAAGCGCTTGCGGCCCGCGCTGCCGCGGCGGTCTGCTGCACCGCCTGTTCCACCATCGGCACCACGGCGCTGGCTGTGGTTGCGATGTGTGCGAACCGGCATGTGGCTGCGAGACGATCGAACCAGCTTGCGGTTGCGAAGTGATCGAACCGGCTTGCGGTTGCGAAGACCCCTGCGGCCCGCGTTGCCGTGGCGGTCTGCTGCATCGCCTGTTCCACCATCGGCACCATGGCGCTGGCTGTGGCTGCGATGTGTGCGAACCGGCCTGCGGTTGCTAAACCACTTGCCAATGTTCCGGTGCGTTTGTTCCTGCGACCAGTAAACCAAGTGGCAGATCGCTACCCACCGAAGCCGTCAGTGGGCTTCGAGCTTGGGAATGGTGAGTTCCCTTGGCAGGAGTAAACCTCCGAGGCTAGTCGAGTCACAGCGTTGACCTTCCCGCCCTGGTAATGCGGGGTGATCGACTGAGGCTCTCCATCTGGCCGTGCCTGAATCACCCCGGCGACGTCGATCCAAACGGCGTCGCACGGGGATCTTTTCTTTAACGCACCTCCTTGATGCGGACGGCCCCACGCCCCTCCAATCCCCAACCCGTGACGCGCCTCATGGTGCCACGTGGCTTGACCCGGGCGCACGGACCGAAGGACCGGAACAACGGAGAGGCCGAAGGGATCCACCACCCAACGAGGCGGCGGTGAAGTCAGTAAAGTTCGTTGCCACCTGGCTGGGGACCGCGCTTGACCACGCCGTGGCAGACTGCAAGTCTAGTAGGATAATTGACGGTCCCCGCGACCTTGGCAGGACGCGGCCTCTTGCATCCAAATTGGCTGCGATCGCGGTATTGGCTGATCGTTTCCTTCGCCTTCAGACTCATGGATTGAGCCCATGCCTGCCTTGAGCAAATTGTTTGCAGCCGCTCGATACAGCGCCCTTTCGCTGGCCGTGATCGCCAGCTTCCTCGTCGCTTGGCTGGGCTGCCGTGCGACGATCGCGGAAGAGCCCACCGCCCCGCAGGAAAGCAAAGGTCCGCGGCAGACCCTTCGGGAACGGATCGCGGCGGGGGATTACGAAGGGGCGCTCCAGTCCGCTCTTTCGTCCAGCGACAGCCAAGGCCGCTTGGACATGCTCCTTGAGTTGCGCGGAGGCGGCGGACTTGGAGGCGGCGCCCAAGCCGACTTCGACTCCCTGATGGAGTTGATCCAGTCCACAATTGCTCCCGACAGCTGGGAGCAGCTTGGTGGCCCCGGCACGATGGAACCTTATTTCGCCGGAGTGTTCGTCGATAGCGAGGGCATGGTCTCGGACCTGGAGTCGATTCCAACCGATGACGAACTGACAGCCCTTCGTCGAACGACCCTTGCTCGACAAGTGGATGCCGGCACCGCACGGCATTGGTCGCGGAATTCTCCCCAACGCAAGATATCCCTGCGACAGTTGGAGCAACGACTGGCTAGAAGTTTCGCCCGAGGTGAAAAGGTCGACGATGAACTGTTGCACTTGGCGGGACTCTATCGGATCGACACTGTCGTGCTTGATCCAGCACAACGGGATGTCATTCTCATCGGACCTGCCGGCGGCTTGCGGCGGGATGAGCTCGGCCGATGGCTGAGCGATGACGGACGAACGGCGTTCCGATTGGACGACTTCGGATATGTAGTGCGCGGCAGCCGACTTGGCGAAACGCTGGGATGCACGATTGAACCTGATGACGAGCACCTTCGTGACGCATTCGCTTGGGCCAGCTCACAGCGATCGCTCAGCGATCAGACGGCGCGCGAACTGGCGGGTCGGCTCGGCAACAGCCGCGTTCAGCTCTTCGGTCTGTCGCCAGCATCCGAAACGGCGCTGCTGGTCGTCGAAGCCGATCGTCACATGAAGCGCGTCGCGCTGGGCGACGTACCAGGGGTGGCCGGTATCCCCACCTACCTGCAGTTGATCGCCAACACGCCTGAACTGGGTGCGCCCCAAGGGCAACTGCTTCGACTTTGGTTTGCGCCGCGTCCGCCCGAGGTCACCAGCAGTGAAGATCGCCTGGCATTCGCCATTCGGGGCGAGACGTTGCAAGTGGTTGCCGAGCGAGAAACCGTGGCAGACAAAGCCCAGCGACGGGCCGTCGGCGGTGATCCCCGCGCCCGAATGCTGGCGGATGCGTTCAACGAACACTTCGATCGCCTCGCCGTCGAATACCCTGTCTACGCGCGATTGCGGACGCTCTACGAAGTCGCCACGCTCAGCCGCATCCTGGAGTTGGCCTGGCCCGTGGATGCTCCCCCTTTGGATTGGGGACTTCTGGCCGAACCGGATCTCTGGGCATCGCAACACGCCGTTGCACCACAGACGGTTCGATCGATCGCCGTCCATGAACGACATGCGATGAATGGAAAGAGGCTGGATCTGGTCGCCGCAAGCGGCGGCGTGTCGCTTCGCGCGGATGTGCTCCTACCCCAACTGCCGGAACCCAACGCCGGAGCAGCGGCCAGTCGGATCCGCGAAATCCAATCGACCGTCGACGCTTCCCGCCCCGTCGTCCGCGCCCATTGGTGGTGGGATTAGCACGGCGTGTTCGTTGCGATTCGTCGTGTTCTGAGATACAGGCCGAGCGGCTGTCAAAGTCGTCGGGCTTGCCCCGGCGGACAGGGCCTCGTGATTCGGGTGAGGCCCTCGCGGGCATCGCCCGCCTTCAGGTGTCTTGGCTTCGCGCCGCCTGCTGCTCCTCGGCCGCGCTGGGGCGCAGGTAGACGGGAACCAATTCCGCGGCACTGACCAACTGTCCTGCCTGGGCGGCCTGCCAGGCAAGCCGTGCCACGGTGCTTGCCATGGGCTGCCAGGTTTCCAGCGGTGCGGTGGGGCGGAGTGCAGCCAAGTCGTCGGGCAGATCGATGGCCGCAGCACCACCGACGAGCAGCGGGACCTCGGCGGCCGCCGCCGAAAGCCTCTGGTACCACGTAATGCGAGGTACCGAATCGCTCGGTCCCAGGGGTTCCAGTTCGAAACCAATTTCCTCGTCGCCTACGTCGACGGCCTTGGCCCGGAAGGACGCGGCGTAGACCAATTGCCGGTAGGCCGGGATGCCGACTTCGACGCGAACCGAGTTCCCGGCACGAGGCGTGGCCGTCCATTGTTGGGCAATTTGGCTGCCGATGACATGCAGGGTATCCGCTCCGAAGGCAGGGACTTGCCAGGCGAGCGCCAGGGCCTTGGCCGTCGCCACGCCGATTCGAATCCCGGTAAAACTCCCCGGACCGTGGGTGACACTGACGAGGCCGACCGAACCGGGGGCGGTGTTCCCAGCGGTCAGCAGCTGCTGAATCGCCGGCGCCAGGCTGGCGGCCATCCGAGGGGCGGGGGGCAGTGCGACCGTCGCCAACGGACGCATCGCTTCAAACAGCGCCAGGCTGCCCACTTTTCCGGCCGTTTCGATCGCCAAGTGGATCATGCCACCCGATTGAACGATGAAAAACCCAAGGTCTACAATCCCCCGTCCCGCCCTCGTGGCCCGCCCGGTCGAAAACGGTGTTCAAAAAAGATCCCGAACTGTTCGGCACGGTTCGCCGAAAAGCGACTGACGCGGTAGGCTTCCTGTTTTCTTTCTGACGTCTCAACGGTGCGCTGCGCTTGACATGCTACCAAGGCATGCGAGTTTCCAGCAGCCGGAGGAATCGTTGCCGTGCGGCGAGCTTTGATCAGTGATATCCACGGCAACCTGGAAGCCTTGCAAGCGGTGCTGGCCGATATTCGGACCCAGCAGGTCGACGAGACTTGGTGTCTGGGCGATGTGATCGGCTATGGGCCCAATCCGTGCGAATGCTTGGATCTGGTGATTCGCAACTGCCGGACAACGATCTTGGGGAATCACGACCAGGCGGCCTTATTTGACCCGGAAGGATTCAATCCCGTCGCCCTGCAGGCGATCTACTGGACCCGCGACCAGTTGGACAAGGGACCGGGTACCGAAGCATCGCGGAACAAGCGATGGGACTTCCTGGGCGAGTTACCGCGGAGCGCGAAGGACGGGAATTTCCTGTTTGTCCACGGTTCTCCGCGGGACACGACCAATGAGTATGTGTTTCCGGAATACATTTACGATCAACGCAAGATGGACGCCTATTTTGCGAAGATCGACCAATACTGCTTTCAGGGACACACCCACTTGCCGGGCGTTTTCACGGCTGATTACGAGTTCGTGACGCCCGCCGAGTGCGAGTATCGATTTGCGTTGGGGCCCGGTAAATTGATGGTCAACGTCGGTAGCGTCGGGCAGCCCCGGGATGAGGACCCGCGAGCCTGCTACGTGATCATTGATCAGAAGGCCAGTCACCTGGAGTTCCGTCGGATCGCGTACGATATCGAGACGACCGTGAAGAAGATCTATGCGGTCACCGACTTGGCGAATATGCTCGGCGATCGGCTACGCAGTGGACGATAGCAGTGGACGACAGCTACGCAGTGGACGTCAAGTGTCTCGACCGATGACTGTTACCCAGTAAACTTGTCCTTCGGCTGGCATCCAGGGACGAATCGCCGCCGTTCCCTTCGTGACTTTTCGGGGATGTTACGACTTGGTCAAACGGGCGATCGTCAGCGACATCCACGGTAACCTGGATGCATTGGAAGCGGTGCTTGCTGACGCGCAGGCGCAAGGCGCGGAGAAGATTATTTGTCTCGGCGATATCGTCGGCTATGGGCCGGATCCCCGTGCTTGTATCGATCGGTCGATTGGCTTCTTTCAGACGATCTTAGGCAATCACGATCTCAGCGCAGTGTTTGATCCAGAAGGATTCAACTCGGCAGCCGAACAGGCGATTTTCTGGACGCGGGCCCAGTTGGAAGAGGATACCGGTCAGCCAGAGTTGGTACGCCGACGACTGGAGTTTCTCTGCCGTCTCCCTCGCTGGTGGCGGATGGACAACTATCTGTTCGTCCATGGTTCGGCACGCAACCCGACCACGGAATACGTCTTTCCTGAGGACACGTTCAACCGTCGGAAGATGGACAAACTTTTCTCCCTGGTCGACCACGTGTGCTTTCAGGGGCATACGCACGTCCCGGGGGTCTTCACGACCGACGGCCGTTTCTTTCGGCCTGATGAGATCTCGAACGTCTGGAACTTCACCGACCAAAAGGTGCTGGTGAACGTCGGCAGTGTCGGGCAGCCGCGCGACAGCGACCCCCGAAGTTGCTACTGCCTGTGGGAGGATGACACGATCGAGTTCCGGCGCGTGCCCTATGACGTCGAGGCGGTGGTGACCAAGATTGAAGCGATCCCGGAACTGGATAATTTCCTGGGTTATCGTCTGCGTGAAGGCCGCTGATCAGACCTTCACCGGCACGACTCTCGGCCGGGCAGGTGCCTCACCGGGTGCGATCAAGACAGCCCTGGCCGCTCATTTCACCTTTCCACGTCCTTTGAGCACGACCACAATGGATGCCCAGTCGCCCGTCGGTTAGTTCGCTGTTCGGCCCCGCTTGCGGCCGGTCTGTTTTGTCGCCCGTAGGTTTGAGGCCAAGGTAGTGGATCGTCGCGTACTCCTGTGGATCGCCGCTTCAACGCTGTTCATCCTGCTGTATACCTCGGCTCGACAGGCTTTCGGCCCTCCGCCGGTGATCCCTAACCCTGTCGCCGAGGCCGAGCAGTCGCTCGAACCAGACGGCGGCGCCCGCGATCCTGCACGGTCTCGCACCCCGCTTCCTCCGTTGACGGGCACGTCGAGCCAACTGCTCTCGCTCGGGTCGATGGATCCTGCGGACGGCTATCAGCTGCTCGTCATTTTCAACGAGCGTGGCGGGGCAATCGAACGGATTGAAATCACCGAACGCGACGCGCGGGGTCGCTTGCGGTACCGCCGCACGGACACGCGCGACGGCTACCTCGGCTTTCTCGGCCTGCAGCCGCAGCCCGATGGCCAAGGCGGATTGGTGCGGGTCGTCGGCCCAGGGACGCCCGCCGCCAAGGCGAAGGCGTCCGATGGCTCCGCTCCTGGCTTGAAAGCGGGAGATGTGCTGCTGGCCGTTGGCGATCGGGCGGTCAGTTCGGACGAAGAACTTGCAGGAGCCTTAGCCACCACCCGCCCCGGCCAAAAGCTGCGGATGGAAGTCATGCGGACGGCCATCAGCGGCCAGCCGCCCCAAACGCTGACTTTCGAAGCCGAACTGACGGAGCATCCGCTGGACGTGGTGCGGATGACCAGCCAAGGCGGCATCGATGAAGTGGCGGGAAACCGCAATCAACTTCACTACCTGTTTGGGCTTGGCCAGCTCAACGACCGTTCGATCGCTGTCGGTCAGCGAGAACTGGCAGGCATACCTTCTCAGCATGATTCGGTCTGGACCAGTGTCCCGTTGATCGATGAGCAGGGCCAAATGAATGGTTGGGAGTTTCACTTGACACTCCCAGCCGATGCCTTGCGCGAAGCAGGCGGCCGCGGGCCGATTGAGCTTGCACGACGCTATCGCCTGACGCGAGCCAACGATGAACAAGGCTATGTGCTGGACGTGGACCTGGTCGTAAGAAATTTGGCCGATCAACCGCAGACGCTGGGCTATCGCTTTTTCGGCCCGGCCGGCATCACGCTCGAAACCTGGTGGTACGCGACGAAGATCAGTCCGAACTATACAGGGGGTGCGGGTGCACGCGACGTGAGCTTCGCCAGCGGAACGGGGCGTCATCAACTGTTGAGCCCTTACAGCCTGCTGAGCCGTGCGCGAGAACAGCCGACGAACCCGGACGAGATCCTGTTCACATCGACTGACCCGCCCGATCGCCGCCGTCTTAGATACATCGGCGTCGACGGTCAGTACTTTACGGTCCAGCTCCTGCCACCGGCCGGTGCCAACGTAATCGAGGGGCTGGCGCAAGGCGCTGGCGTGCTGGTGGCCAATGCGGATGAAATCCAGAAGCACAAGGAACGGGCCGCCAACGTTTCCTATTTCGTGGATTCCGAAGCAAAGGACCTTGCGCCGCAGGCTGCGTTGGAACAATCGCTGCGGATCTTTGCCGGCCCGAAGCGCCCCGACGCCCTCCGCACTTTCGGATTGGAAGACACGATTGAGTTCGGATGGTTCGGTTGGGTAGCGCGCCCGCTCTCGAAGCTTTTGCACTTCTTTCATTTCACGGGCAACTATGCGATTGCGATCATCATGCTGACGGTCCTCGTCCGTGGCCTGATGTTCCCGCTCAGCCGCAAGGCGGCGATCAACGCGCAGAAGATGCAGGAAATCGCGCCGGAACTGAAGAAGATCGCCGAGAAATACAAAGACGACCCGATGAAGCGGCTGCAAGCTCAGCGCGAGTTGCAGCAGCGCACCGGATTCAATCCGCTCAGCGGATGCCTACCCGTCTTCATCCAGCTTCCCATCTTCATCGGGCTGTATCGCGCCCTTTCGGTCGATATCGAGCTTCGTCAGGCACCATTGGCCAGTTGGCTGAACTGGTGCGATGACTTGTCGGCGCCCGACATGCTTGTCAATTGGTCGCAGTATCTGCCCGACTTCATCTCGGGGCGCGGGACCGGATGGCTCGGTCCGTACTTCAATATCTTGCCGATGCTGGTCGTTGGTCTGTTCCTGCTTCAGCAGAAACTGTTCATGCCGCCACCGACGGATGAACAGCAAGAGATGACGCAGAAGATGATGAACATCATGACCGTGGTCATGGGGTTGTTCTTCTTCCGTGTCCCGGCCGGCTTGTGCATCTACTTCATCACCAGCAGCCTGTGGAGCATTGCCGAACGCAAACTGGTCAAGAAGACGATCCCGGCCAGTGTCGGAATGAACCAGGGCTCGTCCGGCGAGCTCGAGACAAATGGCAAGGCGTTCGTCGAGAAAGGCCCAGGTTTGATCGAGCGGATTGTAACCGGCGAGCAGAAGAAGCCCGCGCCGCTAGACCCGGCCGCGCGAAAGAGTCGACCACGACCTGAGATCAAGAAGAAGTCGTCCTAAACCGATCGCTGACGACATCCCAGGGGAGACTTTGCAGGCCGTCCACATCAGGGACGGCCTGCTCGACCATCGTCGGCTCGCGCCGCTCAGTCTCGATCCGCCAACAGGTCGGGCGTCTGGACGAACGGGTTAATCCGCACGGCAGACACCTGCGCGATCTCGCTCGGCTGACCTTGCAGCTGAACCGGCTGCGCTGTCGCCTCGGCCTCTCCACAGCAATGCGGGTTGCTGTAACTGCGACTCGGGCCCAGCATCCGCGCTTGGTAGGCGGGCATCGTCACGTCCTGTGGTAAAGCCGCAAAGGGACTGACGCCATAGGGACGCGCATACCGTTCCCCGTAATAAACCGGCGGGAACAGAGAGAAATACGGGGGCGTCGGGGCCAGCGTGGAACTGGTAATCCCATAGGGCCGCCAGCCGCCGAAATACCACAGAAAACCCGGATCCTGTGCGGCCGCCGTCGAAGCGCCCCCACCGATCATGCTGGAGGCGGCACAAAAGCCCAACCCCAACACCAAGCCACGAATCGTTCCGAACCGCAACATGCTGTCACCTCGCCGCAAAAACCGCTTAATCGCTATCGTCCACAATCATGCCACCCCTCTTTGAGGCTAATCCGATCGCGGCCGTTTGCCAGTTGTGGTTTCATGATTTGGCAGGCGCAGGGGCACCCGGCTGCCGTTACAACCGGAACTGAAACCCTGGAGGCATGGGAATTCGGCTCAAAATCACGCGATTTGACCAGTTTCCCGGTCTTGAGACTCGCCCGATGGGCTCCCTGAACCGCTCACCTCGCGAAGAAGCTCGTAGGTCTTGTACGCCAGACCCATCAGATCGCGAAAGTTCTCAGGCGCCTGCCGACGACCAGGCCGAAACAGAATGAAAGAGTGCTTGCCTGCCTGAAGTTGGAGATTATCCAGCGTCACCAAATGATCCATCAGCTTCTTGTTGAACATCGCTCGCACCCGCGCTTCCTCCGGCGATGTCAGCCAGCAGCGATTCGAGAACTCGGGGTGTTCGTCAAAGTTGATGTCCTTGAACCCCAGCATCGATTGCATCCGATTCAGCAACGTCTCGGGACGGAGAACAAACGTCGGAAGATCCATAGTCTCGTCCGTCAGCCCAACGACCGTCTGATGGGTGGTCGTCTGCTGCTTGCCGCTGCCCTCGGTATACCTCCAGTCAAAAATTGTGAGGGTCGTGGGCGGCACCTCGGCAGCCAAGACGTTGCTGGATTCCTGGGCGCGCCCCACGCCGAACAGGGGCAGATGCCGAAGCATGCGGATCGGCCGCGTGTCGCGGGGCGGACCGATGCCCAGCGATTCCGCGATCAGTTCGACACCCTTGCGACGCTGGGTTTCGCGGAACTTTGCGAACAACATCGAGACGCCCCCGAAAATCAAGAATCCGAGGACGATCCAAATCGTAAAGTTCGCGCCGAACAGGATGAAACCCAACATTCCGCTCACTCCACTTCACCATTCGCCGGAACGCCAACCGATTCCTGGAGTTTACTCCATCGCGACTTTCACCTGCAGTCGACGGGCCTGCGCCAGGCTCGCTGGTCCCGAAATCGCCGGAACGCATGCCTCACCCATCCGATTCAAATCCGCGACCCAACCCGCTAGACATGGCGTGCGCTGAGCGGACGGCGCAGCGGGTACTTCGATCGGTCCTCAAACAAGCCTGCCGACGATCATCACCCGCTCGTGTACAGTCATGAGAGGTCCGCACGCCACAGGCCAGTCGCCGCGTGTCCGCGGGTCACTAGCACTCAAGGTGCCTCCGGAAACGTCCGATCGGCCGTCCGTGTCACTTGCCCGGCACACTCACTCGACTTGCTTGCGGCTCGCGCCTTCGCAGGCCCGATCGTTCCTCACATGAAGTAAGACATGCGGATTGCCTGTTGCATTCATGGCCTCGACGGCGGCGGGGCTGAGCGGCTGATGGCTGGCTTGGCTAATCGGCTCGTTGAATCCCATGCCGTGACCTTGATCACGTGGGCCCCCGCGGGGACCGACCGTTACCCGATCGATCCGCGCATCGAACGAGTGGGACTGAGCCTTCGTGGCGAGAGTCACCACGCCCTGCAGGGGATTTGGCGTTCCGGTCAACGCATTGCGGCGCTCCGCAGCGCTATCGCCAAGAGCGGGGCGGAGGTCGCCCTCAGCTTCTGCGATCAGATGAACGTTCTTGCCTGCCTGGCGACGCCGGTACCGATCGTTGTTTCCGAGCACACCGATCCGATGCATCAGCCCTTGTCGGCATCCTGGCGGATTGGCCGAAAGATTGCTTATCGCCGCGCCGCGGCCGGCATTGCACTGACCGACCAAACCCGTCGTTGGATGCAAGCCTGGATGCCCCACCGACCGATCGCAGTGATCCCACCAGCCATTGATGCACCGCCCACCGGCTGGCCTTCACTGGACCGCGAGCCAGGTCCGCCTTGGCGCCTGATCGCGATGGGAAGGCTCAGCCCGGAAAAAGGCATCGATCGCCTGATCGATGCGTTCGCCAGGTCAAACGGACCGGCAACCGGTTGGGTGCTGGACTTGATCGGCGATGGACCACTCCGCCAGGAACTGCAATCCCTTGCAAATTCGCTGCGCTGCGCGAACTCGATTCATTTCGTCGGTTGGCGATCGAACGTTTGGGCGGAACTCGCCTCTGCACATGCCCTGGCGCTGAGCAGTCACTACGAGGGCTTTCCTCTTGCCTTGCTGGAAGGGATGGCAGCGGGATTACCTTGTATCAGCGTGGATTGCCCCAGTGGCCCTCGCGAACTGATTCGCTCAGGGCACAACGGGCTGTTGGTCGAATCCTCCAACGAAGGATTGCTCTGCGGTCTGAATCAACTGTTTGGTGATCCACAACTGCGCATCCGTTTGGGGCGGGAAGCGGTAGCCGTCCGCGAAACCTACACGTGGCAGCGTTTCCTCACCGCACACGAAGACTTGCTACGGCAAGTCGTCAATGCTTGGCATCGCAAAGACTAGGCTTTGCCTCAGCATCCCTCTCACTCGAACTCTGTCCCCTGGCAAGAATTGGGAGAGAGAGGACAGGTTGAATCGCTCCGCGAACTGTGCTGCCGGTTTGCTGGTTTGAGACCAAGCCAAGTTTCAATTCAGCTCGCGGAACCGATAGCCTACCCCGCGGACGGTTTCGATGACGTTGGCATAGTCATCGAGCTTTTTCCGCAGCGCGCGGATGTGCACATCGATCGTCCGCTCCAAGACCAGCGTATCTTCACCCAGTGCCGCGTCGATCAGTTCCGTCCGATCAAACACTCGGCCCGGCTGGCGGATCAAAGTTTCCAGCAAGCGAAACTCGCTGCGAGTCAGCTCCAACGGCCGATCACCCGCTTTCGCTCGAATCCGACGACGGTCGATCGTCACTCCGTTGCAGCTTACAACCTCTTCATTGGATACCTGCTCTTGGCCGCGGCGACGTCGGAGCAGCGCCTTCAGCCGCTCCAGCAATACCGGAACGCTGAATGGCTTGACCACATAGTCGTCCGCACCCACAGAGAACCCGATCAGCTGGTCGGACTCTTCGCTTTTGGCGGTCAACATCATGATCAGCGCGCCGCGCGTTTCGGCATCTGCCCGCAGCTGACGACAGACTTCATGCCCATCCAACACAGGCAGCATCAGGTCCAGAATCACGACCTCTGGCAGCTTGAGCCGAGCCTGGTTCAGCCCATCGCGCCCATCGGTGGCCCGAAAGACCTCATACCCAGCGCGCGCCAAGTTGTATTGCAATACTTCCCCGAGAGCCCGATCGTCCTCGATCACCAGGACCTTGGTTTTTGACATGCCGCTCAGCCCGAGAGGAAATGAAGCCCTGAACGACTTCTATTGAAAGTTGTGACTCCCCGTTCGAGCAAGGTGGGGAAACGCGCTAAGATTGAGTGAAGGAGCCGGGACCGGTTGTCGGCAGGGCGGGAAGTGGATCGGCCACGGCGGTCGGAAGGCTGACCGTGAACGTGCTTCCCTTGCCCAATTGGCTTGTCACATGCACTTCACCGCCAAGAGATTGCGTCAGGTTTTTTACGATCGAGAGCCCTAGGCCGGTGCCACCCGGGCCATCGCTTGACCGCGATTTGTCGACGCGAAAGAACCGTTCAAAGACGCGATCGAGGTCGCTCTCGGAGATGCCGACGCCCGTATCTTTTACCGAAATATTCCAGCGGTCATCCGCCTGCTGGCAGCCGACTTGTACCTCGCCGCCGTCGGGTGTGTACCGCACGGCGTTGCCCACAAGGTTGTTGATGATTGTCAACAACGCTTCGCGGTCGCCCTGTACCACGCAATTCGAGAAATCGCTGGTCCGTTCCAGATGGATGCGCCGTTTTTTTGCCATCGGTTGATAGGTCCGCAGGCACTCTTCGATCACGGGCTCCACCGGTACCGGCCGACGCTCCAAGGCTTGACCACCCTCCTGGGCGCGAGCCAGTTGAAGCATGTCGCTGATCAGGCTCTCCAGGCGATGCGATTGGCTGACGATTTGATCGACGAAGTGGCGATTGATCGGAGCGTCATCGATCGCTCCCATTTGCAGCGTCTCGGCATATCCCCTGATGGCGGCCAGCGGTGTCTTCAGTTCATGGGAGACATTCGCGATGAACTCACGGCGAAGTTGTTCAAGCTGGCGGATTCGCGTCAGGTCATGAATCGACAGCAAGACGCCGCCTGCGGGAACACCGGCGACGCGAGTGCCGCGGACTCGCAGGTAGCGACGTGGAGAACCAGGCCGTTCGAGTTCCCGTTCGACGGGCGTTCCCTTTCGCTTGACCAACGCAATCAGCGCTTGGAGCTCTGGCCAGCGGACGAGTTCCAGCATCGACCGTCCCACGATCGGATCGGCAGTGATCCCTAGGAACCGCCGCGCCGTCGAATTCGCTTGCGTGACGCGCCCCTCCTCATCGAGCGCCAGCAGACCCTCTGTCATGTGCTGCAATACGCCATGGATCCGCGCGAGCTCGCGCTTCGTATTTTCCAGTTTTTGCAGCAGCTGCTGGACGCATTCCTCCCAGTATCGCGCCGCGCTGCTGACGGCCAGCTCCCGGGTATCCAAGCGCAGCTTTGGAGCCTCTCCACGCTCGACAGCCTGCTGCAACCAGGCAGAGAAAGCCTGGACCTGAGTGGTTGCTCGCCACCGCACGGACCAGCTCAACCAGCCGGCCAGCGCGGCCAGCCCAGCAGTGACCAGCGCGAAGTCGAAGGGCGACGGCATCCACCACCGCAAGACGACCAGCACGACCGCCACGATCACCGCGGTTGCCACACCGCGTTGCCACGGCTCGGAAAACCAACCACCGTTCAAGGCAGTTTGTCCTCCATGGTGGGAGAACCCGCAGCCGAAGCGGTTGGCGGAGCTGGGTCCGGCGCCTTCTCTTCAGGCAACACGTCCTGCTTCACCGACCCGGCGCCGCCTGCGGCGGCTCGCCGAGCCGCCAGCTCGGCCCGTTCCCGCATGATCCATTCCTGTCGCTGCAAGCGGAGACGTGACCACCAATGACGAATCCGCTGCGTGACCTTCCAGCTCGGTGGTCTGAGAAAGCCATGCCGATCTGACTGCCAACAATCCAGTGTGTCGCAGTCCACCGCCGTCAGGTATCCGCCACCGAAGCAATACGTGTCAATGCAGACAAGGTGTCCCCAATTGACGATTCGGCCTCCCCGTTGCGGCGTATGTCCCACAAATGCAACGCGGCCACTGATATGGGGCGGCGGCGGGATGCTCATCAAGTGTTCCCAGAACAAGACCTGATCCGGCTGCTCTGACAGCGGCAGGTGGGCCACATAGCCGGCATGCACAAAGATTTCGGATTCGGTTTCGTGGTAATGTCGGCAGCGGGCTAGAAACCGGCGATGCGCGACAGGGATGCGATCCAATGACCCGCCGTAGCTGACGATCGTTGAATCTCCCCCGTTTTCGCGCCAGACATCGACCGGCAGAGAACCATGCAGGACCGCCATCAGCATGATTTCATGATTGCCAAGCAGCGTGACAACGTTACACCTCTTCTGCAGCTCCAGGAGCTGGTCGATCACGTCGCGGCTGTCCGGCCCTCGATCGATGTAGTCCCCCAAGCAAACGATCGTGTCGTCCGCCCGTGGCTCAATGATCTCGATGACTGAGCGCAAGGCTTTCGAACAGCCGTGGATATCGCCGATGGCAATCGTCCGACCCAAGTCCAAAGCCCCCACCAAGCCGGTTCGTTCAGGGTTTCTCTATGTACTGGCAAACACGGCGTACTGGCAAACACGGCGTACTGGCAAACACGGC